>ERZ1669248.12-NODE-12-length-185011-cov-40.540988_pt1 | contig 185011 bp, 187 predicted proteins | sample MGYA00579296_ERZ1669248 | MGnify/ENA primary metagenome ERZ1669248 (study PRJEB41166, sample SAMN08046057) | hot springs metagenome | biome: hot spring; feature: neutral hot spring; material: thermophilic sediment; isolation source: thermophilic sediment from...
CCTCTGGGCCCGCCTGGAGTCGAACCAGGGACCTCACGCTTATCAGGCGTGCGCTCTAACCACCTGAGCTACGGACCCTGGCTCCCCGGGGAGGACTCGAACCTCCGACCCGCCGGTTAACAGCCGGCCGCTCTGCCAACTGAGCTACCGGGGAACGCACCCAATCCTACCGAAAACCGAAGAGCTACGTCAACCACCGGGACCAACCATCACCAAGGGGAACTTCCCCCAGGCGGGGATGGCCACGTCCGCCAATGAGGCTACCACTTCCAGCCTTGCCGGCCCCATCCCGAGCTTTTCCAGGACCTCTGGACCGAGCTCCAAGCGAAACCCATCACCATTGGCCCAAGCTAGCCCATGGCTCACCAAATTCTCCTGAGAATCGAAGAGCAAATACTTCACAAAAAGGACGCGCTCGGGCTTGGCGATCTCGCCACCGCAGCCAACGGTCACGGTGAAAGTAGCGGAGTGGGTCGGATCGAGCATTTTCGGCCCCTCGATCTCCACCCAGGGAAGGGAGGGCTTCACCAAATTGGCCAAATTCGTTTCCGGTTCCTTATAGTCTGGCCAGCGCCGCAGCACCACAATTTTTTCCACTGGCTTCACCAACCCCAGATAGAACGGCCCATTGCCTACCCAAAAGTGGCCCCGCTCCTCGAAAAACCGGGCCAAAGCCGCATAACGTTCATCCCTTTCTTCCTCGGTTATGAAGGCCCCCAAGAAACCCCGGTAGGGGAGGAAACCCTTGCTCCGCACCTCTTCCAAAGCCTCGGCGAGGATCCCAAGACTCGGCCCAGCGAGGAGATTTAGCCACTCCACCTTCCTGGCCCTCGCTTTGCTTTGGGACAAAGCGCCCTTACCTTGGGCCTCGGCCCAAAGGAGCACAGCCACCACATGCCATGGGCCAGGGCCCTCCTCATAAAATGGGTAAACGAGCTCCGCGGCCTCGGCCACAAGCCACTCCGCATCCAAAAAACGCAAATCCGTATAAACCTCCACCACCAAAGGATCGGTGCTCCGGATCAAAACGCCCTTGAAATGGGCTTTGAGGTTCTCAGAAGCTGGGACAGCGCTTTCGTCGTAAACTGCGCTTTCCGGCCGGGCCCGATCGAAAAGCACAATCAGGCGAAGGAGGAAATCACCAAGCGAGAAATGCGTGCCATCGTGCCAGGTTTTCTCCCAAAGATCGGATCGAAAGTGCAAAACCACCCTGGTCCTGGCTTGAAGCCCTTGGGGATAAAGTTCGCCAGCGGTGTAAAACCGCATATCCTTGGGATCCCAAAGGAGCCAAGCCTCTTTGGGAACGGTTATCTTCGGCACAAAGCGGAGGTCCAGCCATTCCGAGCTCCTTTGAATTGGCGAGCCCTCCTCCGCCTCCACCTCCGCCCAAGAAAGATCCAAAGGCAAATAAAGCCCGCTATATGGATGGGGGATGAGGGCGGGAGCGCCGGTGGCCCGGATGATCATCTGATCGTAGACGGTGAACGAGCCGGCCACGGGATTTAGAGGAGCGGAAAGGATGGAAGGGATGGCCACCCGCACCGTTTCCCTTTCGGAGGACAAAGTATGGGCCCAAATGCCGGTGGCAAGCCCAGCGGCGAGGTCCACGGCGAAGTTCAAATCCTTGGCGTGCGGATAGCAAGCGGCCCGCAAAGCCAACCACACTTGGGAAGAATCCTCCATGGCCAGTTCCAAAGCCTTGGCCATGAGGGCCTCGCGCTCCCCAAGGGAAGCGTAGTCCCCACGGGCCAAGCGCTCCGCGAGATCCGCTAATTCCGGGCTCGGCCTAAGGTATTGCCAGGGAGGATAGGGGAAAGCCGGGGTGTAGTTGAGCTGGAAGGTGCTGGCCTCGTCGCGCTCGATGCGGGAAACGACGAGGCTGTTCGTGTAAATGTGCCAAAGGCCCTCCTCGGGGGAAGCGGAAAGGATCCGCAGCGCATCGGCATAAGTCGCGTAGATCCGGGTGACGGCAAGACCTAGGCCCTCCAAGAGGCTAGCCAGATAATCCCCAAGTGGGCGGCGCGAATCGGTGCGGATTAGAACGCGGATCTCCACCGCACTTCCTTGATAAATCCATTTCCCGTCGACGAACTCTGCGCCCAAGGAGCGCAAAACCTCGGAGATGGCGGCCCGCGCCCTCTCTGGATCGTATCCATAGCGCAATTCCAAGGGCCGCGCGTACTGGGCGAGGCGGGCGTAGTCCGGGAAAAGCGGGCGCAGGGGCAAAACCTGGGGAAGACCCGCGCCGCCCAGGATCTCCTGCACGATGTGATCCCGGTCCACTAGCCAATTCATGGCCTCCCTAGCCCGCGGATCGGAAAAGGGGTTCAGGCGCCCATCCTTAAAAGTTGGGCCCGCCGGATTAAAGCTCAAATGCCAAACAGCGTTATAGGTGGATGAGCAGCGAAGAACGGGATCGGCTTGGATTTGCCGAAGAACTGAGGGCTCAGCGATGCCGGCCCCATAGAGGTCGAGGGCCCCAGCCCGGATCATGTCCACAGCCTTCGCCGCCGAGGGCTCCTCTAAAAACACCAGAGTTTCCACCCCGGCGCAAAACCAAGACCAAAGGAGGAAGAGGGTGAAAAGGCAGCGCACTTTACTCAGCCCCCCACGAAAACGTAGACCAATCGGTCCTTGGGGCCATCGAACTCGTAAAAGTAGATCCGTTGATCCTCCCCGAGGACCATCCTTCCGTCCACCACCACCCCCACCTCAGTCGGGGCGACGAGGGCGGCCTTGGTGTATTCCGGGGCGATCCGATCGGGATTCACCGCCTCGAGCATCTCGTCCAATTTCGGGGCCTCCCCCTCCGCGAGGGTCCGGTGGATGCTCACCGCGGCCGCATCATGGGGAACATAGATTATGACGAAGCCCTCCCGCACCCCGGATTGGCGGATGACGCGCTGCACCTCCTCGGTTATGTCCACGGCCTCCTCCTCTTTGGTGGTGCGAACGGGAATTTTCGCGATCATTCCGCCTCCTTTCGGTCAAAATCATACCTTTGGGGGCAAAGGAAAGCCAGGTTGCCCCGGGCTCGGTTGGCGCTAAAATACATCTTTGGAAGTAGCTCAGCTAAAGCATAGGGCCTTCTTCAAAGCCCTTCTGAGCTTTTTCCGGTGATAAGCCATGAAGGTGCGGGTTGCTGTGTTTGTGGACGTGCAAAACGTTCAAGAAACGTTTGAGCGCCAGGGGTTCGAAGTGCGCTACGACGCCCTCAAGGAGTTCATTTTGACCCAGTTCGGGCTCGACGAGCGGGAGGTAAAGTTCCTCGCGTTCGTGCCGTACCGGCGCGAGGATGAACGGAGGATCCGCCTCATCGACGCCCTTTCCTTCATGGGGTTCAGGGTCATCACTAAACCGGTGCGGGAGCATCCCGATGGCGGGCTTAAGGCCAACATGGACACGGAGATGGTCCTGGAGGCCATGGAGCTCGTCCCTTATGTGGAGGAGTTCATCCTGGTCACGGGGGATTCGGACTTCGTCCCTCTGGTGGACTACCTCAGCCGGCGGGGGAAAAGGGTGACCATCCTCGGCCCGGGCCGGGGGTCCACCTCCGTGGAGCTCATCCGGGCCTCCGACTACTTCCAGAACATCGATGAGATCCCGGGGGTGTTGGTCCCGCGCCACCTCCCAGAGGGGGCTGGCACCTTCGGACGCTAGGAGAGCACCACATCCAAAATGAGCATCACCGCGGCCCCGAGGAGAAAACCCAAGGTGGCCAGGCGCTCCCGCCCCTGACGGTGCGTCTCAGGGATGATCTCGTCGGAGATCACGTAAAGCATAGCTCCGGCGGCAAAGCCCATGGCGTAAGGGAGGAGGGGCCTGGCCACCTCTACCGCCACGGCTCCTAAAAGGGCTAAAGGGATTTCCACAAGCCCGGCGCGGATCCCCACAATCCCCGCGTAAAAGGTGCTGCCCATTCCAGCTCCGAGGGCGCTCGCCGCCACCGCTAACCCTTCGGGGATGTTCTGAAGCCCAATGGCCAGGGTGAGCCCAAAACCCCGGGCTAAATCCCCGGAACCCAAGCCCACGCCCACCGCCAGGCCCTCGGGCATGTTGTGGAGGGTGATGGCCAGGACGAAAAGCCAAACCGCGCGCAAGCGGGGGCTGCTAATTCCCTCCCGACCCCGCTCCAGATGCAGGTGAGGGATGATTCGGTCAGCCAGCGTCAAGAACGCTGTTCCCAAGGCCAGCCCTGCCACCACCGGCCAAAGCCCGCCCTCCTCGATCCCCGGGAGGATGAGGCTGGTGAAGCTGGCGGTGAGCATCACGCCCGCGGCGAAGCCCAACATCCCGTTCAAAACCCGGGCCGGAGGCCTGGGCCAGACCAGCACCAAAAGCGCCCCGAGGGCGTTGAGACCGGTGATTATGCAGCCCCCAAGGAGGCCCAAAACCCAGGCCGGCCAGGTCTCAACCCCGGCAAACATGCGCTTTGAATTTTAGTCGACAGGGATCCCCAAAACTTCCTATACTCGGGCGATGCCCAGAAAAGCATGGGTTTTCGTGGTCCTGGGCCTGGTCCTCCTGGGCCAGGGGAAGGATGTTTGGGTTATCACGGTGGAGGGGGAGATCGGCCGAGGGATGGTTTCTTATTTCCAGCGCGGCTTTTCCGAGGCCGAGAAGGCCGGGGCTTCGGCGATCATTTTGGAGCTCTCCACGCCCGGAGGGTATCTGGACGCGGCCCAAGCCTGCCGAGACCTCATTTTGGGGACAAAGATCCCCACCATCGCCTACGTCAACCGCGAGGCCTATTCCGCAGGAGCCCTTTTGGCCCTGGCCTGCGAAAGAATCTATTTTGCCCCCGGCGGGGTGATGGGCGCGGCCACCCCCGTCTACTTCGATCCCCAAGGCCGCATGGAGGAAGCGCCGGAGAAGGTGGTGTCGGCGGTGCGCGCCCTCTTTCGGGCCACGGCCGAGGTCCGGGGCCGCAACCCCCTCGTGGCCGAAGCCATGGTGGATAGAGACGTGGAGATCCCCGGCCTTGTGGAACGGGGAAAACTCCTCACCCTCACGGCAAAAGCTGCGAGAGAATGGGGATATTCGGAGGGGGAAGCCGCATCCCTGGCCGAGGTTCTGGAGCTTTCCGGCCTGGCCCCCGCAGTCCTGCGGGCCCCGGAATACCGGTGGATCGACCAATTCGTGGATGTCCTTACCAACCCTTGGGTGGCGGCCCTCCTCATCGCCGTGGGCGCCCTTGGGCTCCTCATCGAGACCTTCACCCCAGGCTTTGGCCTTCCCGGGACAGTGGGGCTGGCGGCGTTGGCCCTCTTTTTCTGGTCCCATTACCTCGCCGGGTTGGCCGGCTGGGAGTCCTTTGTGTTCTTCCTCGCTGGAATCATTGCCATTCTGCTTGAGGTCTTCGTCTTTACCGCCACGGATTTCGGCCTGGCCGGAATCGTGGGCCTCGTTCTCATCGGCCTTGGCTTCTATACGGCCATGACCGGGCCATTCACCGGGCCAGCGGAGGCGGCCTCGGCCCTCGGCGCCGTGGCCCTGGCCTTGGTGGCAAGCCTCATCGGCTTCGCCCTCTTCCTCACTTGGATCCCCAAATCCCGGCTGCGGCTGGGGGGCGTGGTCCTAAAGGCGGCCATCGAGGAGCGCGCAGTGGGGAGGCTTCCTTCCCAACCCAGTCCCTACGTGGGAAAGAAGGGGAAAGCCCTCACCGACCTCCATCCCGTGGGGAAAGCGGAGTTTGCGGGGGAACAGCTGGACGTGGTGGCCGAGGAGGGGTTCATCCCCAAGGGGAGCACGGTGGAGATCGTGCGGGACGAGGGTTACCGCAAGGTGGTCCGAAGGATAAAGGAGGGGTGAAATGTGGATTTTGTGGCTGGTGATCGGAGTTTTGGCGTTTATTGCCCTCCAGATTTTCTTTTATTTTGTGCCAGTCGGCCTGTGGATTTCCGCCCTGGCTGCGGGCGTGCCCGTGGGGCCTCTTACCTTCATCGGGATGCGCCTGCGAAAAGTGAATCCCCACAAAGTGATAAACCCCATGATCGCCGCGTGGAAGGCAGGGATAAAGCTCTCCGTATCCGATTTGGAAGCCCACTATCTGGCGGGCGGAAACGTGGAGCGGGTGGTGCGGGCCCTCATTTCCGCGGACAAAGCCGGGATCCCCCTCACTTTCAAGCGGGCCGCGGCCATCGATCTTGCGGGAAGGGACGTGTACGACGCCGTGGCCATGTCCGTGAACCCCAGGGTCATCCAGACCCCGAAAGTCTCGGCCGTGGCCAAGGACGGGATCGAGCTCATGGCCGTGGCCCGGGTGACCGTCCGGGCCAACATCGACCGCTTGGTGGGCGGGGCCACCGAGGAGACGGTGATCGCCCGGGTGGGCGAGGGGATTGTGTCCGCCATCGGCTCGGCCAACTCCTATAAGGAAGTCCTGGAAAACCCTGATTCCATCTCCAAGCTCGTCCTCTCCAAGGGACTGGATGCTGGAACGGCATTCGAGATCCTCTCCATCGACATCGCTGACATCGATGTCGGAAGGAACATCGGGGCCGAGCTCCAGGCGGCCCAAGCTGAAGCGGATCTGAAGGTGGCGCGGGCCCAGGCCGAGGTGCGGCGGGCCCAGGCCGTGGCCCGGGAGCAGGAAATGAAGGCCCTGGTATGGGAGCGCCGCGCGGCCGTGGTGGAAGCGGAGGCGGAGATCCCGCGGGCCATCGCCGAGGCCTTCCGTCGGGGACAATTGGGGATCATGGATTACTACCGCCTCCGCAATATCCAAGCGGACACCCAGATGCGGGAGCGCCTGGCCCGCGAGGAAGGCCCAGCCCCTGAGGAGCGCGGCGAACAGGGACCGCATACCTTGCCATGAACCTTGTGGAGAAGCTCGAAAAGATAATCCGCGAAAACCCGGAGGTGGCCATAATTCTGGCGGAGATCCTCGCCCCACCGCCGAGCCTCTCCGCCTTGCCCAAACCTTGGGAAACCTAGAAGGAGCGATCAGGGAGGCCCCGGGCGGGGTGGAGCTCAAGGTGAGGGTTAATCCTGGGTCCTCCCGCACCAGAATAGCCGGGCTCCGCGGGGATTCCTAAAAATTTAAATCGCCGCGCCCGCTCAAGAAGGGAAGGCCAACGCTAAATTGATCGAATTCCTCACCGGAAGGCTCGGCACTAAGAAATCCTCATCCTCCGGGGAGAAAAAAGCCGAAAGAAACAGTTTTGTTCTGCAGGGCTTAAGCCCAGAAGAAGTCCTAAAGAAGCTTAGGATAAACTAAAACCGGCGGCTCCAGAAGTACCCGTTCATCGGGCCAAATCGGGAGAAGGGCCAAACCCGGAAGAAAGGACAACCGATGAACTCCTCCTTGGGCACGAAGCCCCAATAGCGGGAGTCGTAGGAGTTCAGGGTGTTATCCCCAAGGACAAAATAGTGGCCTTCAGGAACCAAGGTGGGCTCGACACCGTAGCGGATGCCCATGCCGGTGCGGGCATAGGTCATGTTGGCGAAGATCGGTGAGGGCTCGCCGTTTATGTAGATTTTCCCGCCGGGGCCAATCTGTACGGTCTGCCCGCCCACCGCCACCAGCCTCTTCACGTACCGGGAGCGCCGGGCTTTATAGTCGATCCCCAAGTCCTTGAGATCTTTAGCCCCACTGGGGATCTTGACCCAAGCATCCACCACCTGGGCTTCGCGGGCGGTGATCTCCCTGAGCACCGTGAACTCCAGGGAACCACCCTGGGCGGCTTGGATGCAGCGGGAAAGGGTGAGGAGGGAGGGAACCGGTTCCCCGCCCACCCCGATATCCCACCTCCCCGGAGCGACGATGTAGTCCCCCACTTGGAGGCCAGCTTCGGCCGCCGGGCTTCCGGGTTTCACCCCAGTGATCCGAAGCTCCTCCAAAAACCAAAAAACCACGATGCTCCCGGGTGTGGGATCCCGGAAATGGTAGGAGAGGATGTCCACAAAAAAGGAATCGCCGGGGAGGATGGCCGGGATCATGGAGCCGGTGGGCACGGTCATCCTCACGGTGACGAAGGTGATGATGAGCCAAAAAAGAACGCCCACTTCCACGATCGTCTCGATCCAGCCGATGATTTTTTCCGTCCGGGGGGAAAGGGCGAAGCGGCGGCGCAAAAGCCGCACCGCCCAGGGAGGTTTTTTCACCCGGCGACGGCGCCGCTCCCGGTACCACCGCCAAATTCGCACCAGAAGGCTTGGCTTTTTCTCCCGGGGCTTGCTCTTCTTCATTGAATCTTGTGGATCCTCGTGACCCGACGCAGCCAGTACGGACGGCTCTTCCGCACGGTGTTGCGCTTCACCACCTCGATGCGGGCGATCTTCGGGGAATGAAGGGGGATGGTGCGTTCCACACCCACCCCTGCCGCCACCCACCGCACGGTCACGGTCTGGTTCGCGCCGGACCCGGAGATCTTCAGGACCACCCCTTCCACGGGCTGAAGCCGTTCCCGGGCGCCCTCGGTGTGGCGTTCATAAAGGCGGATGATGTCGCCCGGCCGAAATTCCGGGATCCCGTCGCGGATGAATTTGGCCTCCACAGCTTTAATGAGATCGTCCATGCCCGTCATGGTTCCTCTCCTTTCAACCGATCAAGGATGATGGCCACTGCGGCCCGTACAGAAAGGTGATTGTACCCGCCCGCTCGCACCGCGGGAAGAAGGGCATCGCAAGCGGCCAAAAGCTCATCGGTCATGCCGTGCCCGGTGCCAAAGAGCACCAGCACCGGCCTCTCCCCCGAAATCCTCCGGGCCTCCTCCCAGGCGAGCTTGGGATAGGGGAGGAGATGGGCCCGGGCCGTGGTCCCCAAAACCAAGGGGGGAACGCCCTCTTCTTGAGCGATCTCTTGGTAAACCTCTTCGAGATCCTCGCGGATGGCCACGAGCTCCAGGGCCTCCCGCCGGGTAGGGAGTTCCTCCTCGGAGACCCAAAAGTCCCGCAGCCTCATGGCGATCCGCCTTTGGCTTTCCACGGGGTGCACGATATAAAACTTTTTGACGTTGTAGGTGCGGGCCGTTCTGGCGATGTCGGGAACGTCGAGGGAGGTGAGGGCGGTCACCACCACCTGGCCCTCGCGGTTCCGCATGGGAAAGTGCAAAAGGGCGATATACAGCGCGGCCATGGGGCAAGAAGCCTAAAGGAGAAAAACAAGTGTGGCAAGGTCCAAGAATTTTGCGCGCCGCCCGTCCCTGGGTAGACTGGCCTCGATGCCCAGCTGGGATGGGTGGGCGGTGAGCTTTGGGGTGGTGGCCCTGGACCAGGGGCTCAAGGCCTGGGCTGTCCGGGCTTTGGCCTTGGGGGAGACAAAACCCGTTTTAGGCGAGTTTTTTAGGCTCACCAGGGTCCACAATCCCGGGGCGGCTTTCGGCGTTTTCCCCCGGGGCACGGCCGCGTTCCTCGCCGTCTCCGTCGCCGTGGCCCTCGGCCTTTTTTTCTACCTCCTTTTCTCAAAACCCACCAGCCTTCGGGCCTGGGGAAGCGCCCTCATCCTGGGAGGAACGCTGGGGAACCTGATCGATCGAGCAAGGCTGGGTTATGTGATCGATCTTTTTGCGGTCCAGAATTTCCCGGTGTTCAACGTGGCTGACGCCGCGTTGGTTGTGGGCGTGGGCCTTTTGGCCCTGGGGATCCTTTGGGGCTCCCGATGAAACCCCTTTTCATCGTGCTGGAAGGCCCGGATGCCTCGGGGAAATCCACCCAGCTTCGCCTCCTTTCCCAGGCCCTCTCCGCCCGGGGGATCCCCGTTCTTGCCACCCGCGAGCCGGGCGGCACCCCTTTGGGGCAAAAGCTCCGGGAGATCCTTCTGGACCCCAAAAATCGCATGCGGCCCCTTACCGAGCTCCTCCTCCTTGTGGCCGATCGGCACGAGCATGTGGAGGAGGTCATAAAACCCGCCCTGGCCCGGGGGCAATGGGTCCTGTGCTCCCGCTACACCCTCTCCACCCTGGCCTACCAGGGGCGGGGCCGGGGCCTCCCCTTTGGGCTCATCCAGGAACTCAATAAACTCGCCACCGGCGGGCTCGAACCGGACTACGTCTTCCTCCTAGACCTCCCACCCCAGGTGGCCTTGGAGAGGACCCCCTTGCGGGACCGATTCGAGGGGGAAGGGCTGAGCTTCTTTACCCAGGTGCGCTTGGCCTACTTGGAGTTCATCCGTTCCGTACCCCATGGGTATGTCATCGATGCGACCCTTCCGCCCGCCCAGGTCACCGCGGAAATCCTCGCTCGCCTTCCCCTTTCTGGATATGATTTTGTGGTCAAGGAGGGCAAATGAACGTCACTTTGCGGCGGGAGGATTTGGAGTTCGGCGTGCGCACCGTGAGCCATGCCCTAGCGAGCCGCACGGCCATGCCCATCCTGGGCGGGATAAAGCTGACCCCCATCGATAACGAGGTGGAATTCGCCGCCACCGATTTGGAGAGGGCCATACGTTGCCGAGTCCCAGCCCAGGTGGAGGAAAGGGGCACAGCGGTCCTACCCGGCCAGCTTCTCAGCCAACTGGTCGGGCGGCTCCCCGAGGTGACCGAAATCCGCCTGCAATCCACAGATGCCCAGGTGCGGCTCACCTGCGGGAGCGCGACCTTCGAGCTCCCAATCCTTCCGGCCGAGGATTACCCGCAGCTTCCCGAGCCGGTGAGCGATCCCCTCGGACAGATCCCCACGCCTCAACTCCTCCAGGCCATCGCCCAAACAGCCTTCGCCGCCCTGAAAGCCTCGGAGACCACAAGGCTTGCCCTCACCGGCGTGGACATCGTCCTCCGGGAAGGCGGGGCCAAATTCGCCGCTACCAATGGCTACCGTTTGGCCATAAAGCGCGTCCCCGTGCTCGGCCTTCCCGAGCGCTACGAAGGTTCTTTCCTCGTGGACGCGGGGATCATGACCGATGTCCATCGCGTCCTTTCCGGTCTGGTGGCGGAGAACACCGCCCTTTATGCGGAAGCGGGGCAAATCCATTTCCGCGCCGGCCCGGTGACCTTCTCCTGCCGGCTCATCCAGGAGCAATTCCCCGATTTCGAGCGGGTCATCCCCAAGGACAACCAAATCGGCCTTTTCCTCCCCCGGGAGGAGTTCTTGGAGACCCTAAGGCGTACGGAACTTTTTGCCGCCGAGGAATCGGGGGCCGTGACCCTCAGGGCCAACGCCCAAAGCACGAGCTTGGAGGTCTCCGCGGCCTCGCGGGAACGGGGGAAGAGCCGGGAGGTGGTGGAGCTCGTGCGGCCGCCCTCCCGGGGGATCGAGATCGCCTTCAAGGCCGAATACCTCATCGATGCCCTCCGGAGGATGGAGTCGGACCAGGTGGCCCTTTGGCTTTCCGCGCCCGAGCGGGCCGGTCTTCTGGAGCCGGCGGGAAACATCTCCCCGGCCGACGAAGGGTTCCTGTACGTGTGCATGCCTGTGAGGCTCCTTTAGCCCCGCTTGATCAGGGGCGCGGAAAAATCCATTCCACCCAAACGCCAAAGGGCCTCCCGCCAGGACGCGATCTCCTCGGGGGTTGGCGGCTCATCCACGTCGAACCTCTCCTTCCGCTGGAATTCCCGAAGGCGCACAAGGAGACGGGAAAGCCGCTCTTGGAAATCGGAAAGGAGCTTTTGGCGGACCTCTTCCGAGGCCTCCGGCCAAACCGAAAGAAAATGTGGAAGGCAAAGGCCCTCCGAGTCCCGATAAACCGCCCAAAGTTGGGGATCGGCCAAAAGCCTTCCTAAAAACCAGCTTTCCCGCTCCTCCGTTTCCTGGGCGATTTGGCAAAGGGGGCAGCGTCCCCGGGGGAGGGAGGCGCGGCCCCGCAAATTGGGGAGGACCTCGAGGGCCCGCGCCACCACGCTCTCGTAAAGGCGGGCCACGCCCGTGGGGGTCACAAGCTCCCTCGTTTCCACCGCCTTCGCCACCAGGGCCGCGTGCTCCCGACAAAGGCCCAAAGAAGAGGCGAACCGCCCGTGGATTTCAGGATCGCCCGTGAGCTCGTAAAGGACGTTCCAGATCCAGCGCTCCTCCGCTTCCCGCAACCTCCGACAAATGGGGCAGCCCGGCTCGCGCATGGACTTTTCCAAATAAACCGCGGCTAGGCTAAGCTCCGCCCCTTTAGCGCTTTTATTCCGCATTTTTCCCCCGCAAAATGGGGATGAAGGGGTCCGGCTTTAGCCTTCCCTCGAGGGTTTCCGGCCCAAGGAGTGGGGAAATGGGGTACTTTTCCGGAGGATCGGGGATGAGGCGAAGCCCCCTCGTCCAAAGCCAGCCCCAAAAACCAAGCTCATGGATTATCCCCTCCTTTTTGAGGAGGCCAAAACCGCGGGCCAAGGCCGGTTTCCGCAGGATCCGCAAAAGCTCGGACTTCCCCAAAGTCTCGGGTCTCGTCGGCAAATCCCAAGATTTGATAGGACCCGAAAACCCTCACCCTTTCCCCCTCCGGAAGGTCCGGCGGCATCTCCTCCGGGGCTTCCGATCCCCCGTAGGCCACATAAAAGGCGCGGAAGGTGACCGCAGGGAAAGCGAGGGAAAAGGGCCAAGTATGCGGGCTCGTTCAACCCGTTTTGGGAAAGCCAAGAGCGAAGATAAAGCTCATAGGCCGCGGGCTCGGCCCAGCAAAGCTCGGGTGAAAGGAGGAAAGCCAGAAGGGAGGTGCGCAAAAGCTCCGTGGTCCCCTGGGGAACCACGGGATCCGGAACCCTTCCCACCCGCACGAGGAGCATCCGGCTCTTGAGCTCCCCAAGCTCCACGGACACGTTTATCTCCGCCTGGATCGAAAAAAGGGAGATTTTGATCCCCGGATATTCCGGGGCATGGATGAGATCATGGATGGTATGGGGCTCACGGGCGCAGATTCGCAAAAGGTTTAGGCGGAGCTCGCTTTGCGCGATCCCGCGCCGGATGGCTTCCTTGGTGGTGAGGAAAATCAAACTGCCACCTCCAACGCCCATCAGTTGGGGGTAGAAGAGGCGGGCTTCATCGCCCGTGAGCAACATTGGGATTAGCCCTCTTTTCGGAGGGCCTTTCGGGCGCGTTCCAGGGCCTTGGCCACGGCTTGGGGAAGGTTCTCGGCCCGGGGGCCGCCGCCTTGGGCGAAGGTGGGCCGGCCGCCGCCGCTTCCACCCAGGACCTCCGCCCCGGCCTTCACCAATTCGCCCGCGGAAACCCCCTCCACCCCCAAAACCTTGGCCACGAGGAAACCCCGGCTGGAATGGGCCGTGCCCAGGACCACCACGCTCCTCCCCAAAAGTTCGGAAAGGCGGTCGGCCAAAACCTTCACCGCCTCCGGACCGCCCTCCACCACCGCCCCAAGGAGCTTCGTGCCCTCCACCTCTTCCGCCTGGGAAGCGAGCTCCTTGGCCCGAAGCAAAGCGAGTTCCTCCCGCAGCCTCTCATTTTCCCGCCGGAGCTCGGAGAGCTCAGCCAAGACCTTTTCCGCCTTTTGTAGGAGCTCCCCCTCAGGGGCCTCCAGGAGCTCAGCGAGCTTTTGCCGTTCGGCGCGGAGCTCGGCGAGGCGTTGCCGGGCCTTCTCGCCCACCAAAGCCCTGATCCTCCGCGTCCCCGCGGCCACGCTCTCTTCGGAAAGGATCAGGATCGGCCCGATTTCCCCTGTGCGGGAAACGTGGGTTCCTCCACAAAGCTCCATGGAGACGCTCGGGACCTGCACCACCCGCACTTTTTCCTTTCCCCGGTATTCCTCCTCGAAGTGGGCGATGGCCCCTTTCCTTTTCGCCTCTTCCAAGGGCATTTCCTCCACCACGAGGGCGATATCCCGCAGGACGGCGGCGAAGGCAAGCCTTTCCACCTCCGTGATCTCCTTGGGGGTGAGGGCGGAAAAATGGGTGAAGTCGAAGCGCAGCTCCTCTGGCCCCACCCAGGAGCCGGCCTGGATCACGTGTTCGCCCAGGACTTTGCGCAAGGCGGCGTGAAGAAGGTGGGTGGCGGTGTGGGCCCGCTGGATTTGGCGACGGCGCTCCTCGTCCACCCGAAGATGGCAGCGATCGCCCGGCCGGAATTCGCCCTCGGCCACCCGCACCTTATGGAGCGTCCCGTGCGGGCTTTTTTGCACATCGAGGACCTCGGCCCGGCCGGGCCGGGAGAGGTTTTCAATCCAGCCGGTGTCGGCGATCTGACCGCCGGCCTCCGCATAAAACGGCGTTTCCGGAAAGACGAGATGTCCCTCAGCACCTTTGGCTAGCCCCGACAAGGGTTCGAGCTTCGGGGAAAAAACGGCCTCAAGGGTGGCCTCGGCGGAAAGCTGTGTGTAGCCCAGGAACTTCGTGGTCCGGGTGCCAGCGGCCTCTTCGCCGGTCACGCCCACGGTATCGTAGGAGACGGAAATACGGGAGCGGGCCCGCTGGGCGGCCAATTCCCGCTCGAAGCCCTCCCAATCCACGGAAAGGCCGTGCTCTTTAGCCTCGGCCTCGATGAAGTCCCGGGGGATCCCGTGGGTGTCGTACCAGGTGAAGGCCATTTCTCCGGGGATCGTCGTGATCCCCTCGGGGAGCTTGGCCATGAGCCGCTCCAAAGCCTCTTTTCGGCGGCGGAAGACCTCCGCCTCGCTTGCGATCACCCGCTCCACCAGGGCCCGCCGCTCCACGATCTCCGGGTAAACGGAGCCCAAGGTGGCCACCACCGGCTCCACCAGCTGCACAAGCTCGGCCCCAGGAATCCCCAGGCGCTCAGCGTGGCGGAACATGCGCATGAAAACTTTGCGCAGGACTGAGCCCCGGCTTTCCTCGCTATCGGGCAAGACCCCGTCCGCGATGAGGAAGACCACGGCCCGAATGTGGTCGGCCACGACGTTTTGGGGGGTGGGATCGCCGCTTGAAGTCTGCGCAAGCTCCTGAATCACCTCGATGATGGGAAGGAAAAGGTCGGTCGCGAAATTCGAGCGCACGTTTTGCAGCACGGCGCTCATCCGCTCCAAACCCATCCCGGTGTCGATGTTTTTCCGGGAAAGTTCGCGCAGGGTGCCATCTGGCTGGGCGTCGTACTGCATGAACACCAAATTCCAAATCTCCGAGAATTTCCCGCAATCGCAGGAGGGTTTGCAATCAGGGCCGCAGGGAGGATCGCCCCAGTCCCAGTAGATCTCCGTATCCGGCCCGCAGGGCCCGGAATTCCCCACCGGCCCCCACCAGTTTTGGTCCTTCCCCAACCGCACGATCCGCTCAGGCGGAATCCCGATGAGGTCGCGCCAGATGGCGTAAGCCTCCTCGTCCTCCTCGTACACCGAGACCCAAAGCCTTTCCTTGGGAAGGCCAAGGACCCCGGTAAGGAATTTCCAGGCGAAGGTGATGGCGCCCTCTTTGAAGTAGTCGCCGAATGAAAAATTCCCGAGCATCTCGAAAAAGGTGTGGTGATAGGGGGTCGTGCCAACCCTTTCCAGGTCCGTAGTGCGGAAGCATTTTTGGCAGGTGGTCACCCGGGGATAGCGGGGCGGGAGTTTCCCCCAGAAGATGTCCTTGAATTGGACCATGCCGGCGGAGGTGAAAAGGAGGGTGGGATCGTTGGGAACGAGGCTGGAGGAGGGAAGCACCGCGTGCCCGTTCTCCCGGAAGTATTCGAGGAAGCTCCGTCTAAGCTCCGCGCTTTTCATGACCCGCAATTCTAGTGGGCTTGGGTTCGACCCGCCAAAGTTTCCCCAAAAGGAGCCAGCTTCCGAAGCCCAAAATAAGGAGGATGCTTGCCACCTGGGCCGCGCGGAACTGGCCAAAGGGGAGGTTCAACCAAAGGGCATCCCCCCGCACGAATTCGCAGGGGAAGCGGACAAGACCGTAAAGGACGAAATAGAGGGCGGAGAGGAAACCGGGGCGAGCCGGTCTACGGGAAAGGCGCCAAAGGGCCAAAAAGATGAGGAGGTTCCCCACGGCCTCATAGAGCATGGCCGGGTGGAGGGGCTGGCCGGGATAGGCCATGCCCGCCGGCGAACCCAAAGGAAAGACCATCCCCCAAGGGAGGGTTGTGGGAGTTCCAAAGGCATCGCCGTTCAAAAAATTCCCAATCCGGCCGAAAACTTGGCCCAAGGCCACGGCGGGCACGACCGCGTCCGCAAGGGCCCAAAACGGGACCTTCTTCCAACGCGAGGAGATGAGGGTCCCAAGGACCCCGCCCAAGAGGCCCCCGTGGATGGCCAAACCCCCGTGCCAAACCGCCGGGATTTCAGAAGGTTTCAGCCGGTAAAAATCCCAATTGAACGCCACGTAATAGAGGCGGGCGAAGATGATCCCCAAGGGGATGGTGACGAGGAAAATGTCGAGGATGTCCTCGCTTTTTAGGGCGAGGCCTCTGCGCCGGCCCACCGCCCGCACCACAAAATAACCGAGGACGAAGGAGATCACGTACATGAGGCCGTAAAAGCGAATCTCCAAAGGTCCGATCTTCACGAGGACCGGATGCATCCCCGGCCATTATAATGGATGGAGCTTGCGCGGGTTTTGGCGAGCGGGACTGGCGCTGGTCGGAGCCCTCCTCCTTTGGGCTTCCTTTTTCCCAGGGCTTGGGGCCCTGGTGTGGATCGCCCTCGCCCCCTTCTTTTTGGCGCTCCAGGATCTCGGCCCAAAGCGCGGGGCTTTTTGGGGGTTCCTCTTTGGGTTCGCTTTTTTCCTCCTGGAGTTCTCCTCCCTTTTGAGCCTTCGGCCCTTCATTGGGCCCATGGCCTATGGGGTGATCTTCCTCCTTTCCCTCTATGGCGGGATTTTCCTCGCGGCCTTTGGGACCCTGGCTGGCTGGCGAAGCTCTCCGCTTATTCTGGCCTCGGCCTGGGCGCTCATTGAGGCCGCCCGGGGAGCAGGGCCCTTGGGGTTCACCTTCGGCTCCGTTCCCGTGGCCTTGGCGGGAAGCCCATTCGTCGCGGCCTCGGGCCTCGCCGGCCCTTGGCTTTTGTCCCTGGCGGTCGCCCTCACCGCCGCCCTCCTCGCCCAAGGCCTACGAAAACCCAAAATCCTCCCCTTGGCCCTCCTCCCTCCCCTCCTCCTTTGGGGGATCGGTGAAGCTTTGCCTGAACCGAAGGCCGTGGGAGAAACACGGCTCGCCCTCGTCCAGCCGGATATCAGCCAGGCCGAAAGGCTCGATCGCACAAAGCTTCCGGAGATCCTCGCCCGCTACGAGCTTCTCCTTGGGGAGGTCCCAGAAAACGTGGATCTCATCGTGATCCCGGAGAATGCCACCCCCGCTTTCCTCCGGATCGAGCGGGAATACCTCGAGCCTTTCCTCCGCGCTGCGGAGGCGAAGGGCGTTCCTCTCATGGTGGGGACCGCGGATATCGAGGGCGGGAAGATCCGAAACACCATGCTCCTCCTCACCCCGGACGGCCGGGAGTCCGTGGTCTACGCCAAGATGCACCTCGTGCCCTTTGGGGAATATGTCCCTGGGCGAAAGCTTTGGGAGCGTTTGGGGCTCGCCTCCCTAATTGACCAATTCCTTCCCTACGATCAAACCCCGGGCGAGCGGTTGGAGCCGGTGGGGATTTACGGGGTGGTGATCTGTTTTGAATCCTCTTTTCCCGGGCCAACCCGGGTCCTTGCCCGAAAGGGGGCGGAGCTTTTGCTTGTCTCCACCAACGACGCCTGGTTTGGCCGGACCCGGATCCTATGGGAGCACTATGCCATGGGGTCCCTTCGGGCCGCGGAAACGGGGCGGGTCTGTATACAAGTCGGGCAGACAGGGATCACCGGCGCTTGGGATCCCAAGGGTTTGGAACTGGTGCGTTTTCCCATAGAGGCCGGGGTGTACACGATGAGGGTGGAGAGGCTCCAAGGGACCACGCCTTTCGTTTGGGCGGGCGATTATCCCGCGCTTCTTTTTGCTAGCGGACTTTTAGTTTTCTCCCTTGTAAAAAGGGCCTTGCCCTGGCGGGCAAGGCCCCATCTCCGGAGGTCGGCCGCCAATCGAGACTAAGGTCCAGGCGCCACCACTTCTATGGTGATTTCAGCCGTATCGGATCTGTTGAGATCATCCCAAACCCTGAGGCTCGCCGTATAAGATTGGGTTTGCGTGACCGTGTAGGTGTGGGTAATCCCGGAGATGTCCAGGGAAGTGGTGTTCAAGCCCTCCTCTCCGGTGAAGGCTCCGTCACCGAAATACAAGGTCCACTTCGCGAGCCTCCGCGTGCCATCGCCAGGGCTGGCTTTAAAGGAGAAGGTCACGGTGGTTCCGCTGGTTATGGAAAGGGTCCCCCCCTCGAGGACGGTGTTGGCCCCATCCGTGGCCTTAAATTCGGTGATCTCCGGAGGAGGGCTTTGCACGGTGATGACCACCTGGGCCGTGGCCTCGTAGTCCGCGCTATCTTTCACCGTGAGCTTGGCGGTGAACGTACCCGGAGCGGAATATGTATGGGTAAGGGTAACGTTCAGCGTCGTTCCGCTGACCGCTCCGGTCTCATCAGGGGTCCCGTCCCCATCGTAATCCATGGACCAAGAAACTAGGGTACGACCGGAGGCTGCGGTCGCGAGCAAGGTAAAGGTAACGGGGTCTCCCACAACCACCGTGCTCGGGCTTGCCGAGAGGCTCGCGCTGGTCCCGGAAAGGACGGTGATGGTTTTGGAATCCGTGGCGGTGCGGCCCGCTGCATCCTGCACGGTGAGGACCGCTGTGTACGTCCCGGGGGTCGTGTAAGTGTGGGAGATACTGACCGTTATGTCCGTGCCCGAATAGGGGGAGGAACCATCCCCAAAATCGAGGGCGAAGGAGACGATGGGCCCGGTGGAGCCCGCAGCGCTGAAAGTCACGGAAAGCGGGGCCGGGCCAGAGGTAGGGGTGGCCGAAAGTTTTGCCTCCAGCGGCCGCAAAAGCCAAGCACAGCCCCCGAGGGCAAGGCCCACCAAGATGAGGACCACCGGTAAATACCGTTTCGCTTTGCGCATAACCGACCTCCTTGAGCACATTTTGCTGCCTCGAGCATACTCCTCGCCCCCGGCTTTCCCAGGAACGCGGTTTGCCAAGACCGGTGGATAGGTCCAGCAGGATCCGGACAGATGTCCCATGGGAACCCCGGCCGCAAAAGGGGTGTATATTGGAGGCGGGGAAAGGAGAAGGCCCTTGCCCGCGGAGGAGCTGGAGTTGATTCAAAGGAGCCTGAACGGTGACCTCGAAGCCTGGGGGGAGATCGTGGGCCGCTATAAAGAGGCGGTGTTCGCCGTGACCTTGAGCATCCTCCGCAACTACGCGGACGCCGAGGACGCCACCCAGGACGCCTTCATCCGCGCTTTTCAAAACCTTCGCCAATACGATCTTTCCCGAAAATTCTCGACCTGGCTTTTTACCGTGGCCGCCAACGTCGCGAAAAACACCCTCCGCAAAAGGCGAAGGGAGAAGGAGCCGCCCCTTCCGGAGATGGACGGGGATCCGGCGGAGGAGGTCCAAAGCGACTTCCGGATCGAGGCCGTGCGCCGGGCCGTGGCGGAGCTTCCCGAAAATTACCGCGCTCCCGTGGTCCTCTACTACTGGCATGGACTTCCTCTCGAGGAGATCGGGGAGGTGTTGGGGCTTCCCGTGGGGACGGTGAAGACTAGGCTCCATCGGGCGCGGGCCCTCATTCGGGCCAGACTCATGGAACAAGGGGTGATCCGCGATGCGCTGGGATGAGGTGGACGAGCTTTTGCGAGCGGCGCTTGCCAAAGAGGTGGAGGAGGGGACCAGAGGTCTTGCGGGCCTCGAGGAGCGGGTGATTCGCGAGCTCGCCCGCCGGCCAGCCCGGCGGAGCTTTTGGGAGGGGCTCAAGGAATTCTTGCGCCGCCCCACTCCGCGCTGGGCCCTGGCCGGCGCCTTGGCCGCCCTCCTTTTGGGCTTCGCCCTCGGCCGCCTCACTGCCCCCAGCCCCATCCCCCAATGGAGCCCGAACCTCTTCGTGATCGCCGCGCCGGGCGCCAAATCCGTGGCCGTGGTCGGCGACTTTTCCGCCTGGCAGCCCATCCCCCTTTCCGATCCCGACGGAGATGGGATCTGGACCGCTTCCATCCCCCTTCCGCCCGGCCGCTACGAGTACGCTTTCCTTGTGGATGGAAAATGGGTGGGCCAGGATCCCCTGGCCGAGGAATACCTCCGCACCTTCGGGGAATATGTGTCGGTCCGGTACATAGGGGGAGGCCGTGCGGATCGCTCTTCTTAGCCTCCTTTTAGGGCTTTGGGCAGGCGCGGCTTTAGGAGAGGCCCTGCTCCCTCTGGCCTCCCCGGCCCCCAGCCCCAGTGATGTCCTCAATTTCCTTTTGGGAATGGGCCTTCCCCCGGAATTCACCGCGGCTTTGTCCGCCGCCCTCGCCGCCGGCTTCCAGACCGGGCGGGCTACCACCACCGTGACCCTCCTCCTCCTTCAGGACCTAACGAAGATCCCCAAAGAGCAGGGCGAGGGGATTTTGGAGGTCCTGCGCTACGCCCTCTCCCAGGGGTTCATCGTGGATACCGGCCTTGCTGGTTCCTCCATGATGAACGAGGTTCGAAAACTTTTGGCTTTGGGAAGGAGCGGGGAGGAGATAAGCCGGGTTCTGAGCCTTCGCCTCGGGTTCCTGTTGGCCACCCGCGCGGTCTTAGCCCGTTACGGCCTCGTTCCCGGGACCACGGCCGGTCCGGATGCTCCCCTTGCCCCCACCGATCGCCTCATCCTGGAGTTGGCCTGGGCCGTGGGCGACTTCATCCTTTGGGAGGGCGGAAGCCCCGCTGATCCCGGGATCTTGGGCTACGTCCAAGGAAGACTGTGTAGGCTTGCCGCTCTTGGCTTGATCCCCTCGGAGTTATCCGAAAGGGCTACGGCCGCGTTGACCCCGGAAATCCTGGCGGAGATCGCGCGGCTTGCGTTTCAACCGGAAAGGAGGTAGCGAATGAAACGAGTGCTTTGCGGAGCGCTGATGGCCTTGGTCCTGGGGCTCTTGGCCCTGGGCCAGGAGGAAGCGGTCCCCTTGGGGATCGTGGTGGAGCCGCCAGCAGGCGAGCTCACGGTGCGGATTTGGGTGGATAAGCCCGTCTACAGCCTCGGGGAAACGGTGCGCATAAACTTCGAGCTCAGCAGACCTGCGTACGTCTACATCTGGGATATCACCCCCGACGGAAAGGTCACGCAGATCTTCCCTAACCAGTTCGAGCCTCAAAACTATTTCCCCGCCGGCGTGCACTCCATCCCCGGTCCGGGAAAGGCCTACCAATTCCGGGTGACCCCGCCTACGGGCACGGAATGGCTGCAGATCATGGCCACAACCGTCCCCATCCCTTATTTCCAGGGCTATAGTCCCCAGCAACCTTTCCCCCTCCTTGGGCCTGATCCCCAAAGCTGGCAAGAGCAACTTAAGGCCCAGGTTTTGGGCCTGGTTCCCGAGCCGACACAGCGGGCCTTCGATTTCACATCCTTCCAGATCGTTTCAGGGGCGGCGCCGGGCTACGGGACGCTGCAGGTGACCACCAACCCGCCGCAGGCCAAACTATACGTGGACGGGGTTTTCCGGGGATACACCCCGCGCACCCTCCTCCTCACCGTCGGCTCCCATACCGTGCTCCTCCGGAAAGCCGGGTACCAAGACTATACCACCACCATCTACCTCTTCCCCGGCGGAACCCGCACCCTAAACATCACCCTCATCCCCATGGTGGTGAACCAGCCGCCGGTGGCCCAATTCACCTTCGCCCCCACGGCTCCCAGGGCCGGCGATTGGATCCAGTTCGATGCCTCGCCCTCCTCTGATCCCGACGGAACGATCACGAACTACCAGTGGGACTTCCAAAACGATGGGACCTTTGATGCTATCGGAAAAATTGCGTTTTTCCGCTACCCTCTTCCCGGAACATATACGGTGAGGTTAGTTGTCACCGACGATAAAGGGGCCAGTGGATCAGCGATTCAGACGGTGGTGGTAAGCCCCCTTGTGGTGAACCAACCGCCGGTGGCCCAATTCACCTATAGCCCCACCGCGCCCTTCGTCGGCCAAAACGTGATCTTCAACGGCACTGGCTCCTACGATCCCGATGGGGCCATCGTCTCGTACCAATGGGATTTGAACGGGGACGGGGTCCCCGAGCAAAGCGGGCCGGTGGCCACCTGGACCTATACCTCGGCCGGGGTTTACACGGTGACCCTCACGGTGATGGATAACCAAGGCGCTACCAACTTCGCAACCAAAACCCTCACCGTGCTCCCCCTTGGGATCCCGGGGATGCCCCCGACGTACGGGATCCCTGGGATCTACGTGTGGGGCACGGATCGCTGGTACATCACGGTGAACGGTTCGCCCACCTGGACTTGGCCCCATGCGTTCCGGGTGGAGATCCGGACCGATGGGGAGATCTTGGGCCTAACTGAGGCCCCGGAGGCCGCGCCCCTTGGTCTTGTTCCCGAGCCCATAAGCGCCGGCTGGCAAGTGGTGCGCGAGGGAACCGTCAGCACCGCGAGCATCACCTACGCCTTCGAAGTCCGGGGAGCTACCACCATCTACTTCGATCTCCGCCTCGACATGGATGGCGACGGCACCCTGGAGATCCTGCCCTCCCTTGTGCGGCTGCGGCAGCGCATGGTGAGCCCGCCCACAAACCCGTTCGTGGTGGGAACGCCCGAGGGCTATAGCGGTCCATTTGTGCCCAGCCTCGATTTCCGCATCGGTCGGGCTTTGGTCTATACCCAAAACGTCCGCATCATCTTCTGGCAGACTTCGATCAGCGCCCTCGAGGGGATTTAGCCCAAAACCTCCTTCCTCGTCAGGGCCCGGGGAAACCCGGGCCCTTCTCTTTTCTTTCCCGCCCCTTTCCGGTATAGTGCGCCGTTCCTGGGAAGAACATGAGCGGCGTAACGAGATACATTCTGCAGCGCCTGGCTTTAACCGTGCCGATGGTTTTTATCCTCGTCTCCGTCGTGTTTTTGGTCCTAAGGGTCATGCCGGGCGATCCCGTTTTGGCCATGCTCGGCGGCCGGAACGTCTCGCCCGAGCTCATCGCCCAAAAGCGCCATGAGATGGGGCTTGATAAACCCCTGCACATTCAATACGTGGAGTACATCGGTGGGCTCATCCGCGGAGACTTGGGCCGCTCCACAAGAACGGGAAAACCAGTGGGGGAGGAGCTCATCTCCCGGCTTCCCGCCACCTTGGAGCTCGCCATTTGGGGGATGCTCTTCGCCGCCCTTTTCGGGATTCCCACGGGGATCCTGGCCGCAGTGCGGGCGGACAAACCCACGGATCACGTGATCCGCGTCCTCCACATCGGCTCCTTCGCCCTCCCCATTTTCTGGGTGGGGCTCATGTTCCAGGTGATCTTCGCGGTGAAGCTCGGTTGGCTTCCGGTGGCCAGCCGCCTCTCCGGCCGCTTCGCTTTCAGCTTCCAGCGCATAACCGGCTTTTATCTCCTCGACGCCATGATCCTCGGGGACAAAGAGGTCCTCGTGGACGTGGTGAAACACCTGGTGCTTCCCGGGGTGACCCTGGGCCTGGCCCAGATGGGGTTCTTGGGCCGGGTGACGCGGGCAGCCATGCTCGAGGTCCTCGACGCCGAATACGTGACCACCGCCCGCTCCAAGGGGCTGGCCGAGCGCTTGGTCATCCTCCGACATGCCCTACGCAATGCCCTGATCCCCATCATCACCGTGTTCGGCCTGCAATTCGCCATGCTCATGGGCGGAGCAGTCCTCACGGAAACGGTGTTCTCCTGGCCCGGTATCGCGGGCTTTCTCATCCAAAGCCTCTATTACCGGGATTGGTGGGCCCTGCAAGGGACGATCGCGTTCATCGGGGTGTTCGTGACCACGGTGAACCTCGTGGTGGACCTCCTTTACTCCGTGATCGATCCGCGGGTGAGGTACTGATGGAGCGAGGGCTTACGGCCTGGCTTTTGCGGATAAGCGGGCTTAGAAAGCTTAGGGGGCAGACGCTCCTGAAAATCGGCGTTGTGCTCGTTCTTTCCTTCATCGCCATGGCGATAATTTGTGGGCCGCGGGGCCTAGAGCAATATGGCCGGTTCCCCGGCATCCCCCCCTACAACCCCGCCAAAAGCTATGCTGAGCTCCCCCGGCTTTCTCCTCCCACGGCGAAAAACTGGATGGGAACGGACCACCTTCAGCGGGACGTTTTCAGCCGGGTCCTCGCCGGCGGTTGGGCCCCTTTAGTGGTGGCCTTCGCCTCCATCGCTTTGGCCATGAGCGTGGGCTCCCTAGTGGGCTGGATTTCTGGTTACATCGGGGGCTGGCCCGATCGCGCCTTCTCCCTCACCATGGATGCCATCTACTCCTTTCCCTCCATGATCCTCGCCATCGCCCTGGTGGCCGTGATGGGATCTGGCCTCATTCCCATGATCGCCTCCATCGCTTTTGTCTATGTTCCCACCTATTTCCGCATCACCAGGGCCGAGGTCCTGCGGGTGCGGGAATACACCTTTGTGGAAGCCGCGCGGGCCACCGGCGCCTCCGGCTGGCGCATCCTCATTCGTCACATCGCCCCGAACACGGTGAACGCCATCATGGCCGTCTCTTCCTTCAACATCGCCGACGCCATCCTCACCGAAGCGGCCTTGGCTTTTTTGGGCTATGGCCTTCCCCCGCCCGCCCCCGATTGGGGCTTCGACATCCAAAACGGCCAACGATATCTCCAGTCGGGATACTGGTGGCTCATCACCTTCCCCGGTTTGGCCATCCTCTTCCTCTCCTTGGGCTTCGGCCTGATTGGGGAGGGCATTTCGGACCTCCTGAATCCCAAGCGCCGCCGAAAGCACCTCCTATAGACGCGCAAACCCTGCCTTCCTATAATCGGGCATCCTCGGGCGAAGGAGGTGAGAGGCGGAAAAGTTTTGCAACTTCTAACTGAGCTTTGGGAGGTGAGCTACCCATGCGCAAGACCATTTTGATGTTGGCGGTTTTGGCTTTTTCGGCGTGGGCTTTGGCCGCAAGTGACGTCCTCGTTTTGGGCACCATCGACCGTATCACTGAGCTTTCCTTCGAAAACTCTTACGACCACTTCACTTGGCACATCCTTCGGCACACCACCAAAGCCTTGGTGGGGATGGAGCCCGGGACGAACAAGATCATCCCTTCCATCGCCCAATCCTGGGAGATCTCCGACGATGGGCTTGTCTACACCTTCCACATTCGGCCGGGCGTGGTCTTTTGGGATGGCACGCCCTGCAACGCCCAGGCGGTGAAGTGGGCCTTGGAGCGAACCATCCGGCTGAACGGGCCCGAGGGCGGGGTGTTCCTTATCGCCGACGTGATAAAGAGCATCGAGGTTGTGGATGAGCTCACGGTCAAGATCACCCTGAACTATCCGGACGCGACCTTCCTCATCCGCATGACCGATAACGTCATTCCTTCCCTGATCTACGCGGGCGCGCCGGAGAATGAGTTTGCTCAGGGACGATATGTGGGCACTGGTCCATATCGGATAGTGGAATATGTGCCGGATGAGCGGGTGGTTTTGGAGGCTGTGCCCACCTACTTTGGGCCGGCACCGAAGACGAAAAGGATTGTGTGGGTGATCTACGCCAACGAGGCAGCCTTGCGCGCGGCGGTGGAGGCCGGCGATGTGGACATCGCCTTCCGCACCTTCAACCCCGTGGACATCGTGGACCTCCAGAAGAACCCGAACCTCCAGGTGGTGCGGGGGCCGAGCGTCTCCATCCGCTACCTCCTCTTCAACGTCACCCAACCGCCGGTGGATAACCCCTTGGTGCGCCAGGCCATCGCTTACGCGGTGGACCGCGATGCCATCTGTGAGCGTGTCTTCTCCGGCCTGAACTCCCCGATCTACACCATGGTCCCCGAGGGCCTTCCTCCGGCGGGCTCGGCCATCCCGGTCTTCCCCAAGCGCGATCTCCAGAAGGCTCGAGAGCTCCTGCGCCAGGCCGGTTACTCCGAGACAAAGCCGCTTGAGGTGAACCTCTGGTACACGCCCACCCACTACGGGACCACTGAGGCCGACGTAGCCGCCGTGCTCAAACAGTCCATCGAGGAAACCGGGCTAGCGAAAGTGAACATCCAGAGCCTGGAATGGGCCGCTTATGTCAAGCGCATGTCCCAGGGCGGGTTCGACATGTTCCTCCTCGGTTGGTACCCGGACTACCTTGAGGCCTCCAACTTCCTCGCGCCTTGGACCACGGAGTCGCCGGAGTCCCTGGGCACTTTCTTCAACCGCCATCCGCGCTATCCCGTGTACAAGGAGCTCATGACCAAAGCCCTCACCACCATCGATGAGGCCGAGCGGGCCAAGATCTACCAGGAGATCCAGAGGATGTCCGCGGAGGATGTGCCCTGGATACCGCTTTGGGCTAACTACCAGCAGGCCTACCTCGTGGCCCAAAAGAACGTGAAGGGGATCGTCCTCGACCTCACCATGGAGCCGCACCTCGACCTCCTCTACAAGGAGTAGGTGCCTGAGCTGGGCGGAAGGGGGCCGGGATCCCGGCCCCCTTTCTTTTTGCCCAAAACACGGGGACAGCGTCCCTTGGCCGGTCTTCCCCCTCCCCGCTACACTCTTTTTGAGGTGATGCGATGGCAGTGATTGAGGACGTTTGGGCGCGAGAGATCTTGGACTCCCGGGGAAATCCCACGGTGGAGGTGGAGGTCTTCCTCGACGACGGGACGGAGGCCCGCGCCGCCGTCCCCTCCGGAGCTTCCACCGGGACCTACGAGGCTTTGGAACTGCGGGATAAGGATCAGCGCTATCATGGAAAGGGCGTGCTTCAAGCCGTACGAAACGTGAACGAAATCATTGCCCCAGAAATCGTGGGTTTGGACCCCCTTTGGCAGGAGGACATCGATGCCCTCCTTTTGGAGCTCGATGGCACACCCAACAAAAGCCGGCTGGGAGCGAACGCCATCCTTGGGGTTTCCCTTGCCGTATGCAAGGCCGCGGCGGCCTCTTTGGGGCTTCCCCTTTTCAAATATCTTGCGGGAGCGCGCTCCGGCCGCATGCCCATCCCCTTCATGAACGTCATAAACGGCGGAGCCCACGCCGATAGCGGCCTAGCCATCCAGGAATTCATGATCGTCCCCATCGGCGGGGAAACCTTCGCCGAGGCCCTGCGCTATGGTGCCGAAGTTTTCCATACCTTGCGTAAACTCCTCAAAAGCGAAGGGTATTCCGTGGCCGTGGGCGACGAGGGGGGATTCGCCCCGAAACTCCCCTCCGACGAGGAAGCCCTGAAATTCTTGGTGCGGGCCATCGAGGAAAGCGGATATGAACCGGGGAAGGATGTAGCTTTGGCCTTGGACTGCGCGGCCACCGGCTTTTTCGACGAGCACCGGGGAATCTATAACCTGGGCGGGGCCAAAACCGCCCAGGAACTGGTCGAGCTCTATGAGGAATGGGTGAAGCGTTACCCCATCATCTCCATCGAGGACGGGATGGCCGAGGAGGATTGGGACGGCTGGTCCCTCCTCACCGAGAGGCTGGGCAGGAAAATCCAGCTTGTGGGCGATGACATCTTCGTCACCAACCCCGATCGGCTACGCCGCGGGATCCAAAACAAAGTGGCCAACGCCATCCTCATCAAACTCAACCAGATCGGCACCGTCACCGAGACCTTGGAGACCATGGAACTCGCCCAAAACGCTGGATACAACCGCATGATATCCCACCGCTCTGGGGAAACGGAAGACGTATCCATCGCCCACTTCGCGGTGGGGACCGGCTGCGGCCAGATAAAAACCGGGTCGCTATCGCGCTCAGAGAGGGTGGCAAAATACAACGAGCTTTTGCGCATCGAGGACCTATATGAGCCGCCCATGGCGAAATGGCCAGCCCGCTAAATTTTGGGCCCGGCTGGCCTTGACCATCCTCGTTCTGGCTGGGATAGGCGCTATCTTTGGCCTCCGCATTAGGGCCATCGCCGTAACTTCTAACGAGGTCCGGGCACTCCGGGAGAAGCAAAGCGCGCTATGGGTCGAGATCGAAAAGCTTAACGCCGAGCTAAAAAAGGCTGACGATCCCAAGGTTGTGGAGGAAAAGGCCCGGGAGATCCTGCGCTGGGCCTATCCCGATGAGGATTTAGTGATCCTGATCCGCAAGAGGTGAGGGATGATGGAGTTCGTCCACCTTCACGTTCACTCCGAATACTCCCTGCTTGATGCCATGTGTCGCATCCCCGAGCTCGTGGAGGAGGCCGGGCGGCAAGGGATGCGCGCCCTGGCCCTCACCGATCACGGGGTCCTCTCCGGCGCGATCAAGTTCTACCAGGCCGCAAAAGAAGCGGGGATAAAGCCGATCCTGGGGGCCGAGCTATACGTGACTCAAGGGTCCCGGTTTTCCCACGATCCCGTGTTCGACCGCTCCCCCTATCACCTTGTGGTCCTCGCCCAAAACGAGGAGGGCTGGCGTAACCTCCTCATCTTGGTGAACCGCGCCCACACCGAAGGGTATTACTACAAACCCCGGGTGGACTTGGAGCTCCTTTCGCAACACAGCGCTGGCCTCATCGCCCTCTCTTCCTGCGAATCGGGAGAAGTCCAAAGGCTCCTTCTTCAGGACCAGGTTCGCGAGGCCAAGAAGGCGGCGGGGCGCCTCGGGGAGATCTTCCCCCGCCGCTTCTACATCGAGCTCCAGGACCATGGGCTCGAGAAAAATAGGGACCTCATAAGAAAGCAGCTGGCCCTCGCCCGGGAATTGGCCCTGCCGGTGGTGGCCACCGCCGACGTCCATTACCTCCGACCCGAGGACCGCGAGCCGCACCAGGTCCTCATCAACATCCAAGCGGGTAAGAAACTTACCGATCCCGATGCCCGGAGCTTCGATGGCGCAGACTATCACTTCCTGAGCGCCTCCGAGATGGCCGAGAAATTCCGGGAAGTACCGGAGGCCCTGGAGAACACTTTGGCGATCGCCGAAAGCTGCGAGCTTCGGCTTTCCTTCGATCAGAAGCTCCTCCCCCGTTTTCCCCTGGAGGGCCGCACCGCCCAGGAGGAGCTGGAGCGGCGGGCCTGGGAGGGCGCTTGGGCCCGGTACGGCCTGAAGATCCCGGCCGCGGTGGAGGAGCGGCTTTCCTACGAGCTTTCGGTGATCGGGAAGATGGACCTCGCCCCCTATTTCCTCATCGTCGCGGATTTCGTGGACTATGCCCGCTCCAAAGGGATCCCGGTTGGGCCGGGCCGGGGCTCGGCCGCCGGGTCGCTCGTGGCCTATTGCTTGGGCATCACCCAAGTCGATCCCCTCAAGTTCGGCCTTCTTTTCGAGCGCTTTTTGAACCCGGAGCGGGTGAGCCTTCCCGACATCGACATCGACTTCTGCATGCGCCGCCGCGACGAGGTTTTGGCCTATGTGGCCGAAAAATACGGGCGGGACCACATCGCCCAAATCGGCACCTTCGACCGCATGGCCTCCCGCTCGGTGATCCGGGATGTGGCCAGGGTCCTCAACATCCCCTACGACAAGGCCGACCGGATCGCAAAGCTCATCCCCTTCGGCATGCCACTTTCGCAGGCCCTCGAACAAAACCCACAACTTCAGGCCTTCTCCGAGGAGGAGCCGAAGCTTTTCTCCATCGCTCTCAGGCTCGAGGGGCTTTTGCGTAACGCCTCCACCCATGCCGCCGGCGTGGTCATCGCCCCAGAACCCTTGGAAAAATTCGTCCCCCTCATGCGCCTTCCCGATGATCAATTCGTGACCCAGTTCGACATGCATGATCTTGAGGCTTTGGGCCTCCTCAAGATGGATTTCTTGGGCCTGCGAAACCTCACCATCCTCTCCGATGTGCAGAAGCTCGTACGGGAGAGGAAGGGCTTGGAGATAAAACTCGAGGAGATCCCTTTGGACGATCCCGCCACCTACGAGCTCCTCCGTGCGGGCGCCACCGCGGGCGTCTTTCAGCTGGAGTCGGCGGGGATGCGGGCCCTCATCCGCAGACTCGCGCCCACGGAATTCCGGGACCTCATCGCCATCCTCGCCCTCTACCGGCCAGGCCCCCTGGAGTCGGGGATGGTGGACGATTACATCGAAAGAAAACACGGTCGTCAGCCCGTGACCTATCCCCACGAGCGGGTGCGGGACATCCTCGAGGAGACCTATGGCCTCCCCATCTACCAGGACCAGGTGATGCTCATGGCCCAAAGGCTTGCGGGCTTCTCCTTGGCCGAGGCCGATCTTTTGCGTAAGGCCATGGGTAAAAAGAAGCCGGAGGTCATGGCGGAGATGCGGGAGAAATTCGTGACGGGCTGCATTAAAAACGGGATCCCCAAAGAGGAAGCGGAGGCGATCTTCGCTGACATCGAGAAGTTCGCAAGCTATGCGTTTGCCAAGGCCCACGCCGCCGCCTACGCCTTCATCACCTATTGGACCGCTTACTTCAAGGCCCATTTCCCCACGGAGTTCATGGCCGCCTTGCTCACCTCCGTCCAGGACAACATCGAAAAGGTTGCGGCCTACATCGAGGAGTGCCGGGAGATGGGGATCGAGGTCCTCCCGCCCGATGTGAACGAAAGCGATGTGGGCTTTACCCCCGTTGGGGAGGGGAAAATTCGCTTCGGCCTTGGGGCGATAAAGCATGTGGGTGAAAGCGCGGTGGAGGCGATACTTTCGGCGCGGAGCACCGGCCCATTCCGGGACTTTTTGGACTTCTGCTTCCGGGTGGACCCGGAAAAGGTGGATCGGGAGACCCTGGAGTGCTTGATCAAGGCCGGGGCCATGGACTGCTTCGGCCTCACCCGCAAGGCCATGATGGCCCTGGTGGAGGAGGGCCTGCGCTTGGCCCAAAAATTCCGGCGGGAAAAGCTCTCCGGCCAGGCCAGCCTCTTCGGGGAGGAATACGTGGTCCCCTCCCTCCCCACCCTCCCGGAGGAGTACAGAAAAGAGGAGCTCCTCCGGTTCGAAAAGGAACTCCTTGGGCTCTATCTTTCCGCCCACCCCCTCGATCTCTATGCCGAAAAACTCGGGAAACTCGGGGTCGTTCCCCTGGATCAACTGGCCGGAAGGGCCCAGGCCCTCGTGGCCGGAAGGGTGAAGAGTTTGAAGTTCGTGAACACGGGGGAGGGCCGCATGGCCTTCCTCACCTTGGAGGACAAAAGTGGGGAAGCGGAGGTGGTGATACGGCCAAAGATCCTGGAAGGGGCTTCTTGGCTTAAGGAGGAGGAATTGGTGGCGATGCGGGTGAGCTGGACCGAGCGGAATGGGATGCCCAGGCTCGTGGCCCTTTCCTTGGAGCCTTTGGGCGGCGCGGGATCCGTGGGACAATGCTGGGTGCGTCTCCCCCTCTCCTCCTTGAGCCCCGAAAAGATCGAGGCGCTGGTGCGGCTGGTCTCCGAGCACCTCGGGCCGGTGCCCCTTGGGGTGGTGGTGAGCGACGGCGCGCGGGAGGTGCGCATCCAAGCTGGCCCCCGTTTTTCAGTGCAACCCACGCCGGAGCTTCGGGAGGCCCTGCGCCGCCTGGGCGGGGAAATGGTCTTGGAGTGAAAGGGTGCGGACCCCAACTTTTTTGAAGATCTTGCTCCCCGGGATGGGGGTAAAACGCTGGTTCTTCCTCTCCGCCGCCGGGGTGGCCGTCCTCACCTTCGGGGCTTTCTGCCTCCTTGGGGAGGGTGGCCTGCGCAGCGTCTACCAAGCGGCGGTGAAGTTCCTCCCCACCCTTTGGCGGCCGGCTGTGGGCGCGGCCCTGATCGCGGGGGGATTGGCCGGGGTCATCTTGGGCACGACGAAGATGGCGCGGGGGGTGCTCTCCGCCGTCTCCCCGAAAAGCGGGGGCTCTGTGGCGGAGGCCCTTTACCAGGCTCGCATCCTCAAGCAGGCCCCCAACGTGGTGGCCGTGGGCGGCGGAACAGGGCTTTCCAACCTCCTCCGCGGGATCAAACACTACACAGCGAACCTCACCGCGGTGGTCACCGTGATGGACACCGGCGGGAGCTCCGGCCGCCTCCGCCGCGAACTGGATGTTCTGCCTCCGGGCGATGTGCGGAACTGCCTTTTGGCCCTGGCTGAGGACGAGGAGAGGATGGCCAAATTCATGCACTACCGGTTCACCACCGGCGAGGCTCTCCGCGGACACGCCCTGGGAAACCTCCTTTTGGCCGGGCTGGAGGAAGCTTTGGGCGGTTTCGACCGGGCCATTGAGGAAGCCAGCTACTTCCTCTCCGTGCGGGGCCAAGTTTTGCCCGCCACCTTGGACAAGGTGCAGCTCGTGGCCGAGCTCGCCGACGGCCGGATCATCGAGGGCGAAGCGGAGATCGCCTCCGATCCCACGCCCAAAAAGAAAATCTGGCTTTCCAAACCGGCCCGGGCCTACGAGCGCGTCCTTCGCGCCATCGCCGAAGCTGACTTAATCCTCATCGGCCCGGGAAGCCTCTACACCAGCATCCTCCCAAACCTCCTTGTAGAGGGGATCGCCGAGGCCATAAACCGCGCCCAGGCGGAAAAGTTCGTGATCATGAACCTCATGACCGAGCCCGGTGAGACCACGGGCTACACGGCCTACGACCACTTGAAAGTCCTCGCCCAATATTTGGATTTGCGGCGCTTCACCGGGGTCATCGTGAACACCGAGCTCCCCCCTCCGGAGATCCTCGCCCGCTACCGCGCGGAGGGAAGCGAGCCGGTTTCGGACGATCTTAAGGGGGCGAAGACCTTCGGGATGCGGGTCATCCGGGCCCCCCTCCTGGCCGTGGTGGAGATGGAGGGGAAGCTAACGGTCAAGCACGACCCCATGAAGCTTGCCAAGCTCCTCACGCGGGAAAGCCGGGCCCTGCGGCACTCCTGGACCCGCTGGTTCAGCCCTTAAACGTCCACCACGCCCTGGGCCACCCAGGTCCCGTTCTCTTCCCCCACCTTCACCCAGTTGTACGTCGCCGCCTTGACGTCGATCCCGCGCCCGTGCTTCCTCGGGTCGAATTTCTCCCCGAAGGCCTCGCCCGCGAGGCGATATCCCTCCCCAGTTTTGGCGATCGCAAGAGAAAAGCGGCTGAAGAGCATCCCTTTGGTATCCCTGAGGAAAAGGAGCTCGGAGAGGAACCGCACGAAGAGGTCCTCCAGGGTCCCCGCCTCCACCGCGAAGGGGATGGCCTCCTTGGCCTCGACTTTCCCAAGATCGGCCATGAGGGAGAACATGGCCCGCGCCGCCTCGGCAAAGGCCTCCTCCGGGGTTCCCCCGATTCCCCGCACGCCCATGTCCGAGGGATGGGGGATGAGTTCGTAAGGCACCTCAACCTCCGAATTCCCAGCGGGAAAGGGGCGTGTATTTGGCCCCCTCCGGCCGGAGCTCCGAGCGCATGAGGGTCAGGGCTTCCATCCTGGCCTCCGGCACGGCGGGAAGGCCCCGGGAAAGGAGGGGGCGGAGATCCCTTGGGGCTTTGAAGCGGGCCAGGGTCACGTGGGGAACGGGCTCCTTCTTCTCCGGGGGAAAACCCAGGGCCCGGACAGCCCCCTCCACCCTGCGGCAGAGCTCGGAAAACTCGGGGGACTCGCCCCGTGGCCCCATCCACAAAACCCGCGCCGCTTTCGCCTCTGGAAAACCTCCCAGGACCGCGAGGGCCAGGGCAAAGGGGGTGGTCTCTACGGCCACTTTCCTTCCCACCTCGAGAAGCTTTGGAAGCCGCTCTTCCGGGACCTCGCCCAAAAAGCGCACGGTGAGGTGGAAATTCTCCGGGGGGACCCAGGAGCCGTCCCCCAAAACCCCGCGGCAAAGGCGGGAAATCTCCGCGAGCGCCTCCCGCACCTTTTCCTCAAGTTCCACGCAGAAGAAAAGCCGCACGCTCGATTATACGAAGCCGCAAGTACACTTGGCGCGCATGCTGGTCGAGAGGGAACTCCGCGGCCGGGTGATCCACGACTTCCCCTATCCGCCGGAGAGGCGAAAATGCCCCCATCGGGCTTTGGTTTCCCTCACCCCGGCGGGGAGTTGTCGGCACCTTTGCCCCATGTGCTACGCCCGGGCCTACCCCTGGAGCCAAGGTGCGCCCTCCCTCTACATCAACACCGCCGAGAAATTGGCGGAGGAGCTGAAAAAGTTGGAGATCTGCCCGCCCCTCTACTTGAGCCAGGTGACCGATCCCCTTCAGCCGGTGCGGGAAGTGCGGGAGCTCACCGCCCGGGTGGTGGAGGTGGCCATCCGCTTCGGCGTCCCTTTCCACATCATCACCAAAAGCGGGAAGGGCGTCCTTTGGCTTTTGCGCCGCGTCCCCGCCCTCCAGGAATACCCAAATTGGTGGCTGGCCATAACCATTGAGGCCCCTCCGGAAAAGCAGCCGGTCACCAGCCCTCAGGCCTCCCCCGTTTGGGAAAGGCTTAAGGCCGTGGAAGCCTGCGCCCAAGCCGGGGTTTTCGTGGTTGTGCGCACGGACCCGGCCATTTGGGGATTCATTCGGGAGGAGGACGAGCTTTGGATCCTCCACCAGGCCCAGGCAAGCGGGGCCCGCCACATCATCTCCGCCTTGGGCCATTTCAACCGCCTCTCCTTTGCCCGGCTCCTTTCCGCCCTCCATTCCGCGGGATTCCGAAGGGAAGCGGAAGAGGTCCGAAAATCCTATGCTCCCGGGGGTGCGGAAGGTTTCTTCCGGGCCGGGGTTATCCGGGCTAAGCGCTCGCTGCGGGAGGAGTTCCACCGCTTCATGCGGGAAGAGGCGGAACGGCGGGGCATGACCTATGCCGCCTGTTTGGAGATGGGCCGGGAATGGGATTCGCCGGGGATCCCCCACTGCGAGGCCGCGCCACAGGGAAGGCTGGCGAGAAGGACGCCCGCGGGAAAATTCGAGCTCCTCCCCGATTGTTTCGCCGATTGTCTCCGCCATTGCCCCGATCCCGGGGATCCCCCTTGTGGCCGGCCGGAACTTTTGCGGGAATATCCGTTTAAGTTCAGTACGCTCCTCCCCCGGCCCTCTCCCCTTTGGGGATGAGCCCAGCTCTCGCCCCAAAAAGTACGGGAAGAGGGCGGAAAGAAAACAGCGGGTAAAATCTTGATGAGGCTTGGAGGAGGTGAACGAAGATGTCCCAGGCATGGCGAGGTCCCTTGGAGCGGATCGATGAATACCGCTGGAAGATCCCGCGCACCTACAAAAAAGAGATGCGCACCGACGGGATCATCTACGCCTCGGAGAAGATGATTCCTCAAATTTGCGAGGATCAAGCCCCGGAGCAAGTGGCCAATGTGGCCTGTCTTCCGGGGATCGTGGGCTACTCCATGGCCATGCCCGACATCCACTTCGGTTATGGCTTCCCCATCGGCGGGGTGGCCGCGTTCGACGTAAAAGAGGGTGTGGTCTCGCCGGGCGGGGTGGGCTACGACATCAACTGCGGGGTGCGCTTCATCCGCACGAACTTAAGCGTGGAAGAAGTGAAACCGAAACTTCCCGCCCTTTTGGATGCGATCTTCGCCAACGTCCCCTGCGGGGTGGGGATGGGCGGGAAGATCAAGGTCACCGCGGAGGAGCTGCGCCAGGTGATGGTGAAGGGCGCGCGGTGGGCGGTGGAGCGGGGCTTCGGCTGGCCCGAGGACCTTGAGCACTGTGAGGAAGGCGGAGCTTTGGCGGGCGCGGATCCCGCGGCCGTCTCCAGCCGGGCGGTGGAGCGGGGCCGGCCCCAATTGGGAAGCCTGGGGGCAGGGAACCATTTCCTGGAAATCCAGGTGGTGGAGGAGATCTACGACCCCGCGGCCACGGGGAAAATGGGGGTCACCCAAAAGGGCCAGGTCACGGTGATGGTCCACACCGGCTCCCGCGGCTTCGGCCATCAAATCTGCGACGATTACCTCCAGGTGATGCAAAACGCCGTGCGCAAGTACGGGATCCACCTTCCCGACCGGCAATTGGTGTGTGCGCCGGTGGAATCCCCTGAAGGGAAACGGTATTTTGCCGCCATGGCCTGCGCGGCCAACTTCGCCTGGGCCAACCGCCAGATGATCACCCACTGGGTGCGGGAGGCGTTCGAGCAGGTGTTCAAAAAGAGCGCAAAAGAGCTGGGGCTCTTCGTGATCTACGACGTGGCCCACAATATCGCCAAAATCGAGGAGCACACGGTGAATGGAAAGAGGGTGATGGTCTGCGTTCACCGGAAAGGGGCCACCCGGGCCTTCCCGCCCGGGCACCCGGCCGTGCCCAAGGATTACCAGGAGATCGGCCAACCCGTGTTGGTCCCCGGCGATATGGGCACCCTCTCCTACATCCTTGTGGGCACGGAGCGGGCGATGAAGGAGACCTTCGGTTCCACCTGCCACGGGGCGGGAAGGCTCATGAGCCGGGCTGCGGCCCTGCGGGAAAAATCGGGCCACGAGGTGGCCGAGGAACTGCGGGCCAAGGGCATCCTCGTGCGGGCCGCCAGCGAGAAAACCTTGGTGGAGGAGATGCCCGAGGCCTACAAGGACGTGACGGAGGTGGTGGAGGCCTGCCACGGTGCCGGTATCTCCCGCATGGTGGTGCGGGTGCGCCCCATCGGCGTCGTCAAGGGCTGAATCGCCCACACCCCCGTGGGAAAAGGGCGTGGGTGGGGTAAGATGCCCTCTGGCGAAGGAGGGAAGATGGCCAAGGAGCAAGCCCCGGAAGTGAAGCTCAAAGTGGCCGAGGCCCTGCAGCAGGACGTGGGCCGCGGCATTGCCCGCATCGCCGGCCAGTATCTGGAGCAGATCGGGGTTTCCCCCGGCGAGCCGGTGGAGATCGAGGGGCAAAGGCTCACCGGTGCGGTGGCGGCTTTGGCTTACCAAGCGGATTCCGGATTGGACATCGTGCGCATAGATGGGCTTATCCGCACCAATGCCGGGGTGAGCGTGGGCGACACGGTAACGGTGCGCAAGGCCAAGTGGAAGCCGGCCAACCACGTGACTTTGGCCCCGGCCCGGAGGGGCCTGCGCCTCATCCTCCCTCCGGAGAGCCTGAGGGCCGTGCTGGTGGGCCGGGTGGTCCGGGCCGGCGACATCGTCTCCACCGCGGGAAGGGCGGAACGCTCCCCCTTCGGCGGGGAACTCCTCACCGACCGGATCTTCCGGGACTTCTTCGAGATGATGGCCCCCATCTCCTTAGGGTTCGGGGAGATCCTCCTCAAAGTGGTGAGCACCCAACCCGGGGGGGTCGTGCGCATCACCCCGGAGACCCAGATCGAGCTTTTGCCGGAGTACGTGGAGGTAGCCGAGCGGGGGCGGGAGGTGCCCGAGGTCACCTACGAGGACATCGGGGGCCTCAGGGACGTGATCCAGAAGATCCGGGAGATGGTGGAGCTCCCCCTGAAGAAGCCGGAGCTTTTTGCGCGGCTGGGGATCGAGCCCCCGCGGGGGGTGCTCCTCTACGGCCCTCCGGGAACGGGGAAAACCCTCCTCGCCAAGGCCGTGGCTCACGAGACCGATGCCCACTTCATCGCCATCTCCGGGCCGGAGATCATGTCCCGCTACTACGGGGAAAGCGAGCAAAGGCTCAGGGAGATCTTTGAAGAGGCCCAGAAGAACGCGCCGGCCATCATCTTCATCGATGAGCTCGATTCCATTGCGCCCCGCCGGAGCGAGGTCACCGGCGAGGTGGAAAGGCGGGTGGTGGCCCAGCTCCTCACCCTCATGGACGGGCTTAAGGAGCGGCGAAACGTGATCGTGATCGGGGCCACGAACAGGATCGAGGCCATCGATCCAGCCCTGCGGCGGCCGGGAAGGTTCGACCGGGAGATCGAGGTCCGCGTCCCCGACCGGGATGGCCGCAAGGAAATCCTCATGATCCACACCCGGGGGATGCCCCTTGCCCCCGATGTGAACCTCGAGGAACTGGCGAGCGTGACCCATGGGTTTGTGGGGAGCGATCTCGCTGCTCTGGCTCGGGAGGCGGCGATGAACGCCCTGCGGCGGGTCCTTCCCAGGATCAACCTCGACTCGAAGGAGATTCCCAAGGAGGTTTTGGACGAGCTCGTGGTACGGAAGGAGGACTTCGAGGCCGCCCTGAAAGAGGTGCGGCCCTCGGCCATGCGGGAGATCATGATTGAAATCCCCACCGTCACCTGGGAGGACATCGGCGGCCTCGAGGAGGTGAAGCAACTTTTGCGGGAAGCGGTGGAGCTCCCCCTCATCAATCCCGAGGCCTTCCGCAGGCTCGGGATCCGCGCCCCCAAAGGGATCCTCCTCTATGGCCCGCCTGGCACGGGCAAGACCCTCCTGGCCAAAGCCGTGGCCAACGAGTCCCAGGCCAACTTCATCACCGCAAAAGGCTCGGATCTCCTTTCCAAGTGGTACGGGGAGAGCGAGCAGAGGATCGCGGAAGTGTTCCGGCGGGCGCGGCAGGTGGCGCCGGCCGTGATTTTCTTGGATGAGCTCGATGCCCTGGCCCCCCGCCGGGGAACGGCCATCGGAGAGCCCCATGTGACCGAAAGGATCGTGAACCAGATGCTGGCGGAGCTCGATGGGCTGGAGGAACTAAAAGGGGTGGTGGTGATCGGGGCCACCAACCGGCCGGATATCATCGACCCCGCCCTCCTCAGACCAGGCCGCTTCGACGAGCTCATCTACGTTCCCCTTCCCGATGAGAAGGCGCGGCTCGCGATCTTCCGGGTGCACACGAAGGGCATGTCCCTCGCCCCGGACGTAGATCTGGAGGAGCTGGCGCGTCGCACGGAGGGTTACAGCGGGGCGGACATCGCCGAAGTGTGCCGCAAGGCTGGCCGCATCGCCCTCCGGGAGGATCCCAAGGCCGAACACGTGGCCATGCGCCACTTCTTGGAGGCCTTGGAGAAAACGCCGCCCTCGGTCTCGCCCGAGGAGCGGGCCCGCTACGACAAGCTCGCGAAGAACCTGCGCCGGGCGGTGCGAAGGCTCGCCGGGTTCCTCGTGGAGGAAGAGGAAGCCAAGGAGGAAAAGTGAAAAAGCTTTTAGCATTCGCGGTTTTCGCCGGGCTGACCCTTTGGGGGCTGGCCCAAAACCCGGTGGCCGTGGTGAACAACGAGCCCATCACTAAAGAGGAGCTGGATAGTGCTACCCAGCTCAACCAGATCCTCTTCACCCTTTATTTCCAGTATCCGCGTTTTGCCCAAACCATCCTCACCACCCCTGAAGGGAAGGCCTTGCTCACCCGCTACCAGCGCGATGTCCTTGAGGACTTGATCCTCCGCAAGATCCAAGTCCAGGAGGCGCAAGCCCAGGGGCTCAGCGCCGATCCTGCGCGGGTCCAAGAGCTTTTGGACCGGATGATCGAGCACATCAAAAGTTATTACGGGTTCTCCGACGAGGAGCTCGCTGCGGAGCTGGCCAAGGAAGGGCTCACCTTGGAGGGTTTCCGGAACGAACTGAGACCTCAGGCCGAGGAGCAAGCCCTGGTGGAGGCCCTGAAGGCCGCGGTCACCGCCGGGGTCAGCGTGAGCGAGGACGAGATCTCCGCCTATTACGCGGCGAACCCCGGGCAGTTCCTGGATGACCAAGGGAATACCCTCCCCCTCGCCCAGGTCCATGACAAAATCGCGTCTTTGCTTTTCTCGCAAAAACAGGAAAGCGTTTGGCAGGAGTGGCTTAAAAAGGCCCGCGAGACGGCGAATGTGCAGATAAACTTGTAGATCCTAGCCGCGCTTCTCCACACGATCCACGTACTGTCGGGTGTAAACATTCACCCGGACTATATCCCCTTCGCTGATGAATTGCGGCACTAGAACCTCAAGCCCGTTTTCCAAGACAGCGGGCTTATAGACGTGGCTTTCTTTATCGCGGATGGCCGGGGCTGTGCTCACCACTTTCAAGTCCACGGTCTCGGGGAAGACCACAGCCACAGGGTTCCCTTGGTAGAAATCCACAGGGACGCGCTGGTTGGGCTGGAGGAAGACCTCCAAATCCCCGATCATCTGGGCGGGGATGGAGACCTGGTCATAAGTTTCAAGGTCCATGAAGTAGAAGGCCTCGCCGTCGGTGTAGAGATACTCCATGGGCCGGCGCTCCAATTCCACCTCGGGGACTTCCTCCTCGGGCCGCAGGCGCCGCTCCACCAGGGCGCCTGTGCGCAGGTTCCGAAGCTTCAAGTACATGAGGCCCTTTTGCTGGGCGCTTCCGGTGTGGCGTACCGCCTCCACCACCCGAAAAAGGTCACCCTCAAGCCGCACCGTCGCTCCCGGCCGAAGCTCGCTGGCCAAAGCCATGGCAAAAGCGATCTTACTTCGGAGGCCCTCTTCCGCCAAAGCCTAACCCCGCGGCTTGAGGAAGAGGATCCCAAGGGGCGGAAGGGTGAGGGAGAGGGAGAACGGGAAATTTTGGACGGGGATTTCCTCGCTCCCGAGGCCGCCGAGGTTCCCCACCCCGCTCCCTCCGTATTCCTTGGCGTCGCTATTGAGGAGCTCTTGCCAAAAACCGGGGAGGGGAACCCCCACCCGGTAGCCGGTCCGCACCGCCGGGGTGAAATGGGCCACCACAAGGAGGAGATCTTTTGAGGCGGCGCCGCGGCGCAAAAACGCAAGCACCCCGGAATCCGCGTCGTCGGCGATCACCCATTGAAACCCTTGGGGCTCGCAATCGAAGAGATGAAGGGCCGGTTCCTCCCAGTATAACCGGTTGAGGTCCTTCACCCAAAGTTTGATCCCTTGGTGCTCCGGCCGGGAAAGAAGCCACCAATCCAGTTCCCCTTCGTGGTCCCATTCCCGCTCTTGCCCGAACTCCCCGCCCATAAAAAGGAGTTTCTTCCCGGGAACGGCGTACATGTAGCCCAAAAGGAGGCGGAGGTTGGCGAACTTTTGCCACCGATCGCCCGGCATCTTCCCCAGGAGCGAGCCCTTCCCGTGCACCACCTCGTCGTGGGAAAGGGGGAGGACGAAGTTCTCCGACCAGGCATAGAGGCCGCGGAAGGTGAGGTTGCGGTGATGGTATTTGCGATGGATGGGATCGAGGCGGAAATAGTCGAGGGTGTCGTGCATCCAGCCCATGTCCCACTTGAACCCAAAGCCCAGGCCCCCGGCATAGGTGGGCCGGGAGACCCCTGGCCAGGCCGAGGATTCCTCAGCATAGGTCTGGCTATGGGGGAAGCGCCGGTAGACCTCCTCGTTGAAGCGGCGCAGGAAATGGATGGCCTCGAGGTTTTCCCGGCCGCCCCGGGGATTGGGAACCCAGGCCCCCTCCGGCCGGGAAAAATCCAGATAAAGCATGGAGGCCACAGCGTCCACCCGCAGGCCATCAGCATGGTATTTATCCAGCCAAAAACAGGCGCTGGAGAGGAGGAAGCTCCGCACCTCGTGCCGCCCGTAATTGAAAACAAGGCTCCCCCAGTCGGGATGCACCCCTTGGCGGGGATCGGTGTGCTCATAAAGATGGGTCCCGTCGAAAAAGCCAAGCCCATGGGGATCGGAAGCGAAATGGGAAGGGACCCAATCCAGGATGACCCCGATCCCCTCCCGGTGGAGGAAATCCACGAGGTGCATGAAATCCTGAGGGGTTCCATAGCGGGCAGTGGGGGAAAAATACCCCGTGATTTGGTAGCCCCAGGAGCCGTAAAACGGGTGCTCCATAACGGGCAAAAATTCCACGTGGGTGAAGCCCATCTCCTTCACATAGGCCGCCAAAAGGGGGGCGAGTTCCCGATAGCTGAGGAAGCGGCCCTCCGGGCCCCGCCGCCAGGAACCGAGGTGCACCTCGTAGATGGCAATGGGCGCCTCCCGGCGGTTCTTCTCCGCCCGGATCCTCAGCCAAGCCTCATCGCCCCAACCGTAGGAGAGGTCCCAAACCACGGAGGCCGTGCCCGGCGGAACTTCCGCGAAGAACGCGCAAGGGTCGGCCTTGAACCCTTGCCAGCCGTAGCGGGAAACGATGTGGTATTTGTAGAGGGCGCCTGGGCCCACCCCGGGCACGAAGCCCTCCCAGATCCCGGAGACCCCCCGCGGGGAAAGGGGGTTTTTGCCGGGCGTCCAGCCGTTGAAATCGCCCACCACCGAGACGGCCTCCGCGTTCGGGGCCCAAACGGCAAAATAAGTCCCGGCCCTCCCCCGCCAAGAAATGGGGTGCGCCCCCAAAACCTCGTAAAGGGCGGAATGGTTCCCCTCGTTGAAAAGCCAAAGGTCGTCGTCCGTAAGGAGGCTGGGCCTCCCTCCCACCTCCACGATTTTCCGCTCCCTCATCCTGGAAAATGGTACTTCTTGCCCGGCGAAAAAGGAGGGCCTAAGATGAAACTATGCTGAACGAAGCGGATCTTTCGCACATCCCTGCGCGCATTCGCGGGATTGTGGAGCTTGCACAAAACCTGTGGTGGACCTGGCACCCTTCGGCCCGGCGGCTCTTCCGGGCCCTCGACTACCAAGCCTGGCGGGAGAGCACCCATAACCCGGTCCTCATGCTCCGCCTCATCCGGCCGGAGCGGCTCCAAGAAGCCGCTCAGGATCCGGAATTTTTGGCGATCTACGACCAAGTCATGGCCGAATACCGGGCCGATTTGGCGCGGCCTGGCCTAGAACTTCCCGGGCCCATCGCCTACTTTTGCGCAGAATTCGGGGTCCATGTTTCCCTCCCCATCTATGCTGGCGGGCTGGGGATCCTCGCGGGGGATACCCTCAAGGAGGCCAGCGACATGGCCCTGCCCATGGTGGGGGTGGGCTTGATCTACTCCGAGGGCTACGTGACCCAGAGGATTCGCGAGGATGGCTGGCCGGAGGACGTCCATCAACGGCTTTTGGACCACGGCGCCCATCCCCTGGAGCCCGTGCGCACCAAGGAAGGAAACCCCCTTTTGCTCGAGATCCCCGGCTTCACCCCGCCCCTCAAAGCGCTGGTTTTCCTCGCCAGGATCGGAAGAACCCCCCTTTACCTCCTCACCACCGACGTGGAGGAGAACACCCCCTGGGATCGGGCCATCTCCCAGCAGCTTTACACCACGGATTTGGAACAAAGGCTGAAACAAGAATGGGTGCTGGGGGTGGGCGGGATGCGGGCCTTGGAGGCTTTGGGCATCCGGCCCGGGGTGCTCCATCTGAACGAGGGGCACCCGGCCTTCGCCCTCCTTGAGAGAATCCGCCAGTTCATGGCCCAAGGCCTCCCTTTCGAGCGCGCCCTGGAAAAAACCCGGAAAACTACGGTCTTCACCACCCATACCCCCCTTCCCACGGGCACCGATGTCTTCCCCTTTGCTCTACTGGACCGGTTCCTCGCGCCTTATTGCCAAGCTTTCGGTCTCCCCCGGGAAGCCATTTTGGAATTGGGGACGAATCCCAAGGATCCTGGGGCCGGGTTCAACATGACCGTCTTCGCCCTGCGGCTTTCCCAAAAGGCCAACGCCGTGAGTCAAAAGCACGGCGAGGTGGCCAAAAAAATCTGGGCCGGGATCAGCTTTCGCGGCCAAGAGGTGAAGATCGAGGCGGTCACAAACGGGGTTCATCTCTTCACCTGGATCGAGCCCCTGCGGGTCCAGCGCCTTTTGGACAAATATTTGGGCCGGGCTTGGCGGGAAAGGCCCGACGATCCGGAGGTTTGGGAGAAAGTCCGGGAGATCCCAGACGAGGAACTTTGGGCCGTGCACCAGGAGCGCAAGGAGGCCTTAATCGGTGAGCTTGCGGCCCGGGCCCGCCAGCGCTGGCGGGAAGGGGCTCCAGCCGCCACCGTCCTCGCCCTGGGTAGCCTTTTGGATCCCCACATCCTGACCCTGGGCTTCGCCCGCCGCTTCACCGCCTACAAACGGCCTGACCTCCTCCTTTACGACCTTGAGCGGCTAAAGATGATCGTGACCGACCCCCTCCGTCCAGTGCAGATCATCTTCGCCGGGAAGGCCCATCCCGCGGACATCGAGGGGAAGCGCCTCATTCAGAAGGTTTTTCGCTTGGCCAAGGACCCCGCTTTCGCCGGCCGCATCGCCTTCGTGGAGGAATACGACCAACACCTGGCCCGCTTCCTCGTGGCCGGGGTGGACGTGTGGGTGAACACCCCCCTTCCGCCCCTCGAGGCCAGCGGCACCAGCGGGATGAAGGCCAGCGTCAACGGGGTCCCGCATCTTTCCGTCCTGGACGGCTGGTGGCCGGAAGGTTTTACGGGCGAGAACGGCTGGGCCTTCGGCGGGGAGGAGATCCAGGGCGATCGCAATCCCTCCGATGCCGAGGCCCTCTATCGCCTCCTGGAGGAAAAAATCATCCCCCTTTATTACGAGCGCGGAGCCGATGGCATCCCCCACGGCTTTGTGCGGGTGATGAAGGAGGCCATCCGCACCGTAGCTCCACGGTTCTGCACCCGCCGAATGCTCAAGGAGTACCTGGAGAAGCTCTACCAGCCGGCTTTGGCCGAGGGAAAAGGAGGGTGAATGCTCGCTTTTTTGTTGGGGATTTTGGGGATCCTCGCGTTCGCGGCGGAGCCAAAGATCATTCATCCGGTACCATGGCTTGGGGACATGGCCTGTGCGGATTCCGTGGCCTTCCTCGGCACATCCGGGAAGATCGTGGTTTTGGCTATCCCTGATGGGCGGGTGGCCGGGGAGTTAGTCTTTCCCGGGCCGGTCCAGGCCTTGGCCTGGGATGGGCGAGGTCTCCTTGCCGCCGGGGGTTGGAACACCGTGCGGGTCTGGCGCTGGCCGGAGGGGGAGCTCCTTTGGGAGGATGCGGGAACCTCCACCCTCATCCGCGGCCTCGCCTTCACCGATAGCGGGTTGCTCCTCGGCGGAGGGGCGAATGGCCTCGTCTTCGCCTGGGACCTTGAGGGCCGGCGGGTTTGGGCGCGCCAGGCCCATCCCGGCCCCGTGTGGGGGATCGCCGCCTCCCCAAAGGGCCCGGTTTTCGCCACCGCCGGCTCCGATCGCCTGGCCGTCTGGGACCTTGAAACCACAGGGGAGATCCAAACCTTCCCCGGCCGGGCTTGGGACGCGGCCTTCTCTCCCGATGGCTTCCTCCTTGCCGCCGGGATAGGGAAAATTCTGAAGGTGTGGGATACTGCGCTGTGGTTGTCCCTTTGGGAGGTCTGGGCCCACGAAAGTTGCACTGTGACCGTGGCTTTTTCCCCGGATGGAACCCTCCTTGCCACCGGCTCCCTGGACCAGACGGCGAAAGTTTGGGATGCGGGGACCGGAAGATTGGTCTTTGCTTTACCGCCTTTCCCGGCCATCCTCGCCGCGGTGCGGTTCGGGCCTTTTGGCCTCCTCGCCGGCTCCGAGGATGGCACCCTCGCCCTTTGGCAACCCTAGAGAGTTTGAGCTTTTCTTCCGCAAACCATACAATGCGAAAAAATTTATAGGGAGGGCCAATGTACCAAAGGAGGGTACAGATCACCGGAGGGGGGACGCTCCTTGTGACCATTCCCAAGGAGTGGGCCATGGAGATGGGGGTGGGCCAGGGCACGGCGGTGACATTGGCTCCCACGCCCTCGGGCGGGCTCCTCTTAATCCCGCCAGCGGTGCGGGAACGCAACCGCTGCCGCATCTTTATGGAGGGGAAAACCCCGGTCCAGCTCCTGCGGGACATCATCGCCCACTACATCGCGGGCTTCGAGGTCATCGAAGTCGCGGGAAAACGCATCCGGCCGGAGGAACGCCGCACCATCCGGGGTATCGCCCAGTCCCTCGTGGGCATGGAGATCCTCGGGGAAACCCATTCCCTCGTGACCCTGGGATGCGTGGCCGATGTGCGGGATTTCCCAGTGGATGCTACGATCCGCCGCATCTACGGGATCACCGAAGCTATGTGGGCTGATGCCCTCCAAGCCTTCCTCGCCAGGGATGAGGAACTGGCCCAGGATGTGATCGAGCGCGATGGGGACGTGGATCGGCTGGTCCTCCTTGTGGCCCGCCAATTCGGGCTTCTTTTGCGGGACCTCCTCTTGGAGCGGGAGGTGGGGCGCTCCCGCCAAGAGTTTTGGCACTATCAAAGCGCGGCGGACCAATTGGAACGGGTGGCGGACCACGCGGCCAAGGTGTGCCGGGCCGCTTTGGCCCTGACCTCCCCGCCAGCCCCAGCTTTCGCGGAAAGGCTCCAAGGCCTGGCCCAGACCTCCCTGGCGGTCATCGCCGAGGCCATCCGGGCCTTCGAGGAGCGCGATCCCGGGCGGGCCAATTCCGTCTTGGAGGGGAAGGAAAGGCCGGAGGAGGTCTGGCCCTGGGTCCAGGCCGCCGCCAGGGAACAACCGGAAAATGCCCTCTCCCTCTCCATCGCCGTGGATAGCCTCCTCCGTATCCGCGAGCACGGGTTCAATATCGCCGAGATCGCTTTGGACGCCTCCGTCCACACCCTAAGCGAAAAAGCCGCCTAAATCCCCGCGAGGAACTCCAAGGCCAAAACACAAAGGCAGAAAAGAAGGCTCAACGGGGTCACAAGGAACCCGTATTTGGTGAACTCCTTGAAGGTGATGCGGAAGTCCTTTCCGGTGAGGATGGTCATCCACATGATCCCGGCCAGGGCGCCGATGGGGGTGAGGTTGGCCCCGAGGTTCGAGCCCACGGCCGTGGCCAGGGCCGCAGGAAGAACGGCCTCCTTGGGCACTGCCCGCAGGGCCGTGGCGAAGGCCAGGGTCATGGGGATGTTGTTGAGGAGGTTGGCGCTCAGCGCCGAAGCCACCCCAAAAAGGATGACCGTAAGGGCCGGAGAATCCAGGCTTAGCCCGTAAAGCTTCTGCCCGAAGAGGCGGGTGATCCCGTAACGATCCAGGGCATAGACCGTGACAAAGAGGGAGAGGACGAAGGGAACGATGGGCCAGGGAAGGCGTTTGAGGGTCTCCACCACGGTGGAGCCGTTGGGAAGGTTTTTCCGTAGGGCCAGGGCGTAGGATTCCCGCAAGGCCAGGATGGCCAAAAGGGCCAAGGCAAAGGACACGGAGATCTTCCACATGGGGATCCCGAGGTAGGGGGCTACGGCCAAAGCCGCCACACAACCGGCCAGAGTCAAAAGCCCAAGGAGGGCCCCGGGTTTGTCGGTGATGGCCGCCCAAGGATCGAGAAGCACGGGTTTGATGGGCTTTCGGATCTCCCGGCGGAAAAGGAGGTAAAGGAGCCCAGCGTTGGCCAAACCCGCAGCTACTGTAGGAAGGACCATCCATTTCGAGTACCCCACGAACGTGAGCCGAAAGGCCGAGGCCACCAGGATGTTCGTGGGGTTCCCAATGTAGAGGGCCATGGACCAGGTGTTGGCCGCGAAAAATTCGGCGATGAGATAAGGCTTGGGATTTACTCCAGCGTGCTTGGCGAAGTAATACACGAAGGGCGTGAAGGTGAGGACCACGATGTCGTTGGAGGTGAAGATGGTGAGGATTGAAACGGCAATGTACACAGCGAAGAAGAGCTTCACCCCGTCGGTTTTGGCCTTGGCCAAAGCGTAGCGGGCACAGGCCTCAAAGAATCCAGTGATGTCCAGGAAAATGCTCATGAAGACCATGGAGATGAAAAGGGCGAGGATCCCAAGGGGCTGGAGTTCCTCGGTGCCGTTCAAGCCCTGGACAATATCGGGTCCGGTGAGGAGGCCGGCGGCGAGGATCAGAAGGGGACCAAGGAGCGCCCCCAGGAAATACGTTTCCAAGCGAAGTTCACGCCTCCGAAGCCGGATATAAAGGTAGGGGCGGTGGAGGGTGAGCCCGATCGTGGCCAAACAAGAAAAGACGAAGATGAGGGTGACCGTAAGCATGGGAAACCCTTTCGCTTAACGCTTCCTCGGCAACGTCAACCTCAAAATTGGCTTTGTGAGAGCCATAAGTTGTCCGTAGCCAAGGCCGATTTATATCCCAAAGCCGGGAAAACGCAATGCCCAGGGATCAATAGTGGGCCAAAAGGCCCCGGTCCTTGGCGAGGTCTTCGCACACTTTAAAGATTAAAAGCCCCAGGCCGAAGTAGAAGCAGGCTGTCCCCAAAAGGGTGAGCAAATCCAAAGGTGTAAGATCAAAGAGCGTTTTCCCCTCCACCATGGCCGCCCGGATGAGGTCCGCGCCCAGGGAAAGGGGGAGGGCCTTGGCCCACCAAGTGTCCCCGGGCAAGAAAAGGAGGGGGATGAAGGCGAATTGCAGGATCTGGAAGAAGGCCTGAATCCTCTTGAACACCAGGGCCAGCCCGGCCATGAAAAAGCCCACCCCGTAAATCGGGGCCAGGGTGAGAAAAAGGAGGGGCAAAACGGTTCCCAAGGGGAGATGCAAAACTTTCCCGGTGGTGACCATCATGAGGCCAAGGAGGGCGCCAGCGAAAAAGAAGCCCATAAGGAAGGAACTCAAAACCCAAGCGAGGCTCACAAAACGAAAGCCAAACGGGCACATATAAAGTTGCTCGAGCGTCCCCTGTTGAGCTTCGCGCATGATCTCCCAAGAGAGGTCAGAATAGGCAGCCAAAGCGAAGGTCCAAACGAGATAGCCTGCCACCAGGGCCTCCAAGCCCTCGCCAAAAATTTTCACCCCAAACCCCTGGGCATACTTCGCCCCGATAAAAAGGAGGAGGAAGATGAGGTAAAGGGTGATGATGCTCGAGAGGGTGTTGAATGGATAGCGTTTGAGTTCAATGAGGAAGCGGGTGAAGATCGCAAAAAATGTGTAAATCCTCCTCATTGGACCTCCTTTTTCTCGCCCCGGATGAGGCGCAAGAAAACCTCCTCCAGGTCCGGCTCGCTTCGGCTTAGGCCCTCGATCTCCACCTGGCCTTGCCGAAGGAGGTCCACGAGCTCGTAAAAACTCCCATCCGGTGGGATTTCCACTTGCAGGGCCCGCTCCTCGGGGATCCACCGAAGGGCGGGGAAGCGCGCGGAAAGCGTGGTGAAGATCCCCTCAGGAAGGCCGTTCCGAAGGCTGACCCTATAGACCCGGGTGCGGAAAAGGGAAAGGAGGTTGGGGACAAAGTCGTCAGCGATGATCTTCCCTCGGGAGAGGATGATCACCCGTCGGCAGGTCTCCTCCACCACGCCCATGTCGTGGGAGGAAAGGAGCACCGTTTCCCCCTGAGAAAGGGCCAGCTCGCGAATCAGGCCGCGAAGCTCGTGGGAGGCCTCCACATCCAAACCCAACGTGGGCTCGTCCAAAAGGAGGACCGGCGTCCCCTTCACCAGGGCGCAGGCTAAAGCGAGCTTTTGTTTCATCCCTTGGGAGAGGAGGTTCGCTGTGACTTTGCGCTTTTCCCAAAGGCCGAAGAAATGGATGAGCTCTGCGGCGCGCTTTTTGGCCCGGCGGGGGGAAATCCCTTGGAGGCCGGCGAAAAAGCGGAGGTTCTCCTCCACGGAAAGGCGCCAATAGACGTTGCGCGAGCCCTCAAGGAGGGCGGCCACATGGCGGGCCACCTCCGCTCGATGCGTTGGGACCCCGAAGATCTCGGCCTTTCCCGAAGTAGCCCGCACCAAACCGCAGAGGATCTTGATGATCGTGGTTTTACCTGCACCATTGGCCCCCAAAAGCCCGACGACCTCGCCCTCCCCAACCCGGAAGGAAACTCCAAAAAGGGCCCGCACCGGCCCCTTCCGGGTTGGGTAATCCTTCACCAGGTTCTCCACCACGATCGCGTCCATCGGAAGGGTTAGTGCACCCTTTTGGCTTTCCGGTTCACGGGGCGTCGGCGTGGATGACCTCGGTGTAGATCGTGTGGTGCGGGGCACCGCCAGGGGAAACCGGCCGGAAGGCGCTCCGCACCTCGAAGATTTGCTCCATGCCCGGATAGAGGTCGCCCAAGATCTTCGAGCGCTCCTCCACGAAGTTCCAGTTCTCGTCGTAGAAGCGGACGGCCACCCGGCCCAAATTGATCCGCCGATCCCCAATGTTCTTGACCCGGCCGTAAACCCTGGTCCCTGAATAAAACTCCTCCACGTGCCACTCCAAAACATCCAAAGGGTAAGAGACGCCCACGTTTATGGGGATACGCACCACGGTGGAAAGGCCCTGGTTATCCACAACTTTCACGGCCACGAGGAATTCCCCTTCCTGGTCGTAGCGGTGGGTGACCTCCAGGCCTTCCATTTCGGGAGTTCCGTCACCGAAATTCCAGCGGACCACGGAGATTGTGCCATCGGGGTCGGAGGAGCCCTGGGCGCTTGCCTTCACAAAAAGCGGGGCCTCGCCTTCCCTTGGCTCCACCACCACCACTGGCATTGGCGGTAGATTTTGGGGCACTGTACAGCCGGCAAGAAGGAATCCCAAAAGGAACAAGCCCCAAAAACGACGGCCCATCGCGCCTCCTTTGCCCTTATAATGGCCCAAGATGGCCAAGTTTTCCACGCATATCCTCGACGAAGAGCTGGCCCGCCGCAGAGGGGAGGGCGAGGCCCTGCGCCATGCGGTCTTGGCCCAAGCCCTTTCCGCCTTACAGGAGCTTCCCCAGAGGATCCCGTTTGAGGAAGCTTGTCTTTCCGGCTCGGTGGTTAAGCCCCATCGCGTTCACCCCGACGTGGCCTTCCTTGGGCTTTCGGACGAACATTTTTTCGAGGCCATGGCGTTTTTGAGCGCGCGCCGCGGCCGGGATGCGGACGTAGTGCAGCTTGAGCGCGTTCCTTTCGCGGAGAGGATCAAACGGGAGGGCATCCGATGGACCAAACCGAGCTAAGGCCTGCGGGCAACTCCCCACATGCACGGCGCCTTTTGAAAGGCTAGGGTATGGGCTGGGTGAAGTTTTTGGGGACGGCCGGGGCGCGGTTCGTGGTGGCTCGGCAATTGCGTTTTTCCGCGGGCACCTGGCTGGAGCTCTCCGGGACGCAAATCCTTTTGGATCCCGGGCCGGGGACCCTCCTTCGCTGCCGAAAAGTCCGGCCGCCTTTGGAACCCTTGGAACTGTCGGGGATCGTCCTTTCCCATAAACACCTCGATCACTCCACCGATGTGAACATCATGATCGAGGCCATGGCCGACGGCGGCCTGAAGCGCCGCGGCGTGCTCCTTGCTCCCCACGATGCCCTCGAGGGCGACGATCCCGTGGTCCTCCGCTACGTGCGGCCTTTTTTGGAGCGCATCGAAACCCTCGTCGAAGGCCGCGTCTATGAATTGGGAAAAGTGCGGATCACGCCGGTGCGCCATCCCCATGGGCAGGTGGAGACCTACGGCCTCGTTTTCGAGTCCGAGGAGGGCCGGCTGGGCTTCGTGGTGGACACGAAGTTCTTCCCGGAACTCCCGGAGAAGTACAAGGGCTGCCAACTTTTGGTCCTGAACACCGTTCTTCGGGAGTGGAACCCTGATATCGACCACCTTTCCCTCCCCGAAGCCTTGGAAATCGTAAAGGCCGTGCGGCCGAAGCTCGCGGTGCTCACCCATTTTGGGATGACCATGCTGCGCAGCAAACCCTGGGAATTGGCCGCGGAGGCCTCGGAAAAGCTGGGCCTTAAAGTCATCGCCGCCGACGACGGGACCACCGTGGAGGCTAAGGATTGGACTTAGCCCGCTTCATCTCGTAAAGGAGCTGATCCGCCCGGCGGAAGAGGTCCTCCACGCTGGGCGCCGGTTCCTTCCTCGGATCCCAGGAGGCGTAGCCCAAAGTGAGGCGGATCACGGGCTCTTCAGCGAGGATCCCGAAAGGCTCCTGGAAGCGGCGCACCACCTCTTTGGCGCCCGGCCCGTTCGTCTCCGGAAGGATCACGCAGAATTCATCCCCGCCCCAGCGGAAGATGTAGTCCACCCGGCGGATGTTCTCCCGGAGGGCCTTGGCCACCCGGCGCAACGCTTCATCGCCCACCAGATGCCCGTAGCGGTCGTTCAGCTCCTTGAAGTTGTCGATGTCGATGAGGATCAGGGAAAGGGGGTGTCCGTAGCGCTCGGCCCGGGCGATTTCCCGGCGCAAAACCTCGTCCAAAAACCGGCGGTTGTAGAGGCCGGTGAGGGGGTCGCGGATGGCCTGCTCCCGCAGCTCCGCCTCCAGCTCCACCCGCCGAAGCTCCTCGTAAACATGGCGGGCCAGGATCTCCACCACCCGCACATCATCCGGGGTGAAGAAGTCGGGACGATCGGCGAGGGCTTGGAGCACCCCGCGGTCGCCGATGGGCGCGGAGATGAACGAGCGGATCCGGGGATCCACCGGCTTTGCCTCCGGAAAATCCTCAACGTTTCCCCAAATGGTTTTCCCCGTGGCCCAGGTTTTTCCGGCGATCCCCTCGCCCTTCCGGAATGGCCTGGCCTTGTGCAGGAGGTCCCCTGCTTCCGCCACGGGCACCAGGAAATCGTCGCGAACAAGCCCGATGTTGATCTGAAAGAGGCCGAGCCTTTCTGCGGTGGCCTCCACCGCGGTGCGGCAGACCTCCTCCACCGTGGTGCAGCGCTGAAGCCTTTGGGAGATCTCGTGGAGGATCTCCAGTTTTTGGCTCAGATCCCGGAGGGATTCCAGGCGCGCAAGCCCGAGGAGGGCCACGGCCAGCTCCGCGGCCAAAATTTTCAAAAGTTCCCGGTCCTCGGGAGGGATGCCGTCGATTTGGTCGTGCTCCACGTTGAGAACCCCGAACCTCTTTTCCCCGATGGAGATGGGGATGGCGAGCTCCGCGCCCGCGGTGGGAAGGCCGGCCACGTAGCGGGGATCCTCGCGCACATCGGGGACATAGAGGGGTTCGTTGGCCAAATAGGCGGCCACGGTGACCCCCTTTCCCCCGGAAAAGGGCAGGCGCATCCCCAAAAGTTCCGGAGGATAGCCACGATGAGCCACCAAAACCAGGGCGTCTTCGTGGGCCTCCAGCACCGCCGCATACCTGAACCCGAAGACCTGGGCCACGGCGTCGAGGGCGATCCCATATAGCTCCTCTTTGGCTTGGGCCATCTTCAGGCGGCGGGAGGCCTCCTCAAGCCGGCGGAGTTTTTCAGCGGTTTGGCGGACCTGACGGAGGAGAAGGGCGTTGTGCAGGGCGGCAGCCGCGGCGGAAGAAAACCCCAAAAGCACGGTCTTTTCCCGCTCCCCAAATGGAATGGGGGAGAAACTTTGCACGGAGAGAATGCCTATCACTTCGGCTTGCGCCACGAGGGGGATCCCGGCCCAGGCCCGGGTGGGCCGGCCTACCGTCTTGAACGGCACCGGGGGCGGCATCCTCTCCACATCCTCCAAGAAGAGGGGCTCGCCCCGGACGATCACCCAGGCGGTGGTGCTCTCCTTGGGGTCCAAAGGAAGCTCAGGAAGAGCGATTTCCTCCCCCTCCTCGAGGGCAAAAAGGGGCACGATCTTTTCCCTTTGGGCATCCACGACGGCCACGAAGAAGGCGTCAAAGGAGATGAACCTGCGGAGCTCTTGGGCAATGAGGCGGAAGAGATCGGGAAGCTCCAGGATAGAGGAAAGCCTGACAAAAACGGCGTTCAGCCGACGCAAGACCTCTGCGGTCTTTCGCTGCTCTTCAAAAAGAGCGACGTTCTCCAGGGCGATCTCCGCATGGTGGGCAAGGAGGGTGAGGATGGGAAGGCGATCGGGAAGGGAGTGGGGTGTGCGGCTGTGCACATAAAAAACGCCCTGCACCCGGCCGCCCACCCGCAAGGGCAGGCCCACAGTGGAGCGGACCCCCTGCTCCAAAAGCACTGGATTGGCCGGGATCGGTTTTCCCTCCTCGTCCAAAACCGGGGGAATACAAGATCCGTCAGGCCTGATGTCCCCCACCACCACGGGCTTTCCTGTGCGGAGGATGAGGGACGTAAAACCCCGCGGCCGCATCCGCAGGGGCAGAGGTTTTTCCGCCAAAGGGTCCACGGTTTCGGGAACCCCCTCCGGGCTCAGAAGAAGAACGTTGGCATAATCGGCGCGGCTTACCCCCTTGGCGATCTCGACCAAGGCCTCTAGAACTTTTCGCCTCTCCAGGTGGGCGGTGAGGGCCGCCACCGCCTGGTTCAGGGCGGAAAGCTCCTCCACCCGGCGCTGGAGTTCCTCCTCAAGCTTCTTCCGCTCGGTGATGTCCCGGTTCAGGGAGAGGGTGGCAGGACGTCCTTTATAGGTGAACTGGACCACCGCGCATTCCGTCCAGTAAAAAGTTCCGTCTTTGCGGCGCTTTTTCTCCTCGAAGACCACGGTCTCCCCGCGGGCCAGGCGCTCGTTGGCCTTTTCGTAGGTGATGGCCGGCTCCTCGGCAGCGATATCCCGCATGATGTTTTTGCCGATGAGCTCAGCCCGGGAATAGCCAGTCTGTTTCTCCGCCGCCGGGTTGGCCTCGAGGATCGTCCCGTCGAAGGCCGTGATGTAAACGGCATCAGCAAGCCTCTCGAAGAGGAGGCGGAAGAGCCTCTCACCCTCTTTTAGCTCCTCCCTCTCCCGGCCAAGCTCCAAAAGCCCGGCGAAGATGTCCTGGTAAGGGAGAAGCCGTTCGAGGTCCTCCCCAGAAAAAGCCGCGGGGTCCTCCTTGTGGTCGAGGTTCAGATAACCGATGAGCTTCCCTTTGGCCAAAAGGGGGAGGGTGAGGGTGGCCGCGACTTGCCCTACCTCCGCGAGCTTTTCCACGAGCTCCGGCCCAAAATGGGCTCGATCCAAGGCCAAAATATCGCGGATGATCGCGGGTTTGTCCCCATAAATTCTTTGCTGGATGAGCACATCCTTGGGGAAGGAAACGGTGCGGAGTCGGGCGAAGTCCCAGCCCAAAGCGGCCGCGAACTCGAATCGACCGGAGAATTCGTTCAAGAGGAGGACTGAGCCGGCCTGGGCCTTGGGAACGAGGCTTTGGGCGAAGCGGAGGACGGCCTGGGCCAGGTCCTGCAGGGTTTCAGCCCGACCCACCTCCCGGAGGAGCCAGAGGATCCCGGAAAGCTCGGGGCTAGCCATTTTGCCCAATTATGTGGCCCAAGGGGTCAAAAGAAAAGGGGACGGTTACCCGTCCCCTGGAAACGTTTGTCCCCCGGTTTTTTCCTAGAAGCTAATCCCCGCGGAGACCAAAAGCTCGATCCGCGGCTCCTCGTAGCCCGTGGCATTCCGCGCCCCTAGGGTCACGTTCACCGCCCAGCCGCCGAAAAGGGTGAAGCTTAAGGTAGCATCGAGGGTTTGGGAATCCACGGGCGTCCCGCCCGCGGGAAGCATACGGGAGAAGGTGAGGCCGAGGTTCAAAGTGGTGGTAGGGGTGAGCTTTTGCACCAAGTTACCCATGACTTGCACGTTGTAGCTTGCGAAGTTGGGGACGGAGGTGGCATCCAAGCGCAGGCGGAATTGGCTATCCACGGACCAGGGCAGGGCATATTCCGCGGCCCCGAAGAGCACGAAATCCCGAGCGCCCGCAGGATCCAGGAGTTTATAGCCCGCGCCGCCGCTCACGGAGAACCCGCAAAGGCGGGTGTCGCCCAAAGCAGTGATGATCTCGCGGATGTAGAGGACGGCATCGGCCCCGAGTTTCCCAGCCGCCGCGCCCGCGCCCTCGATGAGCCCCACCACCTTCACCACGAGCTCATCCAAGGTGGCGTACTCCGCACGCTTCCCGATCTCTTGGGCGATGGCCATGAGGGCCTGGTCGGGAAGGGCCTTGGTGAGGATCTTCTCCGCGAGAAGTTTGTCGCCAATGCGGATGGCCTTGGCCAGGGGGGTCACGTCCTTGAGCCTCCCGTAGCCAACCCCCACCACCGCGGCCACCGTGGGGGTCACCAGCCCCGCGGCCTGGGCGTTCACCCGCCCGAAGGCGAACACGTCCATCCCCGGCGCGTAAAAACGGAAGTCCACGGAACCTGCGCCGGATAAAGACCAGCTACCATCCGCATAGGAAATCGAACCGCTCTTATTGATCCCGTAGCCGAAATCCGCGGAGTCGTAGTAGCGGAGGAAGCTTCCGGCCAGGGTCAGGGAGAGGACATTCCCCCGATCATCGCGGTACTGATCGTCCAGATACCGAAAGTTCCCTTGGAGCGAAGTGGTGGTGATGGAGGTGACGGGCTGGGTGTAATCACAGAGGGAAATGGCCCAAGCGCTGGCGGAAACAATGGCCAAAAGCGCCGCCCAAACCAGGATTTTTCGCATCATCCTCCCTCCTTTCGCAAGTAAAGTAGCTTAGCGCGGAAAACGCGGTTTTGTCAACAAATGCGGGGGAGGGGATCGCCGAGGGGCATCTCCAGGAACCTCCTTCCACCCACGGCGGTGCGGAGGATCACTTTCCCCGGGTATTCCGTGGTGGCCCGGCCGATCACCTTCGCCCCGGCGGTAAGGGGGTGTTTGCGGAGGGCAACCAAAACTTCCTCGAGTTTCTCGGGCGCAACGCCCAAAACCGCCCGGCCCTCGCAGGCGAGTTCATAGGGGCTTATTCCCAAAAGCTCACAAAGGCCCCGCACCTCCGGCCGCACCGGGATCGCCTCCTCTTCCAGTTCGATCCCCACCCCGGATTTTTTGGCCATCTCGTTGAGGGCCGCGGCCAAGCCCCCGCGGGTGGGGTCCTTCATGGCCGTGATCCCCCCCGTTTCCAGGGCCGCCATTAAGGCCGGCCAAAGGGGAGCAACGTCGCTGGCTATGGGCGCCTCCAGGGGGAGCTCGTTGCGCGCGGAAAGGATGGCCATGCCGTGGTCGCCCACCGTCCCTGTGACGAGGAGGAAATCCCCGGGCCGAAGCCCGGCATCGGGGATGGGCCGCGCGGCCACCCCGATCCCCGTGGTGTTGATCACGATCCCATCGAGCTCACCCTTCCCCATCACCTTCGTGTCCCCCGCCACGAGGGCCACCCCGATCTCCGAAAGCACCGCAGCCGCCGACCCCAAAATCCTCTCCAGGTCCGAAAGAGGAAAGCCCTCCTCCAAAACCAGGGCCATGGTCAAAGCCACGGGCCGCGCGCCCATGACCACAAGGTCGTTCACCGTCCCCGTCACCGCCAGCTTCCCGATATCGCCGCCCGGGAAGAAGATGGGCTTCACCGCGTGGTTGTCGGTGGTGATCACGAGCTTCCCCTCTGGCAGGTCCAGCACCGCGCCGTCGTCCAATTGATCGAGGCCGATCGGCCCGGCCGCGCGGATTTTGAATTTGGGAAGGATTTTCTCGGCGATGAGTTTTTCCATAACTAGGCCCCCTGCGCCATGGAGGGCGGTGATCCTCTCCTCGGTGAGCCTTTTCATAGCCTCGGCCTCCCGGAATAGCGGTACCAGATGTTACAGGCGCCCTCCGAACCCACCATGCACGGCCCCACCGGGGTCATGGGGGTACAGACCGTGCCGTAAAGGGGGCAGTCGGTGGGAAAGGCCCGGGCCATGAGGACCTCGGCGCAGCGGCAGCCCGCGGGCTTCTCCTCCCCCATCTCTCCCTCAATCCCGAACTCCCTTTTCGCGTCATGCTGGGAAAACTCCTCTCGAAGGGAGAAACCGGAGTTGGGGATCTCCCCGATCCCCCGCCAAAGGGCCGGCCCCACTCGAAAAACTTCGCGGAAAAGCTCTTTAGCCCGGGGGTTCCCTTCCTCCGTGACCGCCCGGGGATAGGCGTTCTCCACCTCCGCCCTTCCCTCCCGCAGCTGGCGCAACACCAAAAAGAGGGCGTAGAGGATATCGAGGGGCTCGAAGCCCGCGACCACTATGGGGACACGAAAGCGGGCGGCGATTTCCCGATAGGCGCCGGCGCCGATCACGGTGGAGACGTGGCCGGGAGCGAGGAAGGCGTCGATTGACACGGGCGGGGTGGAGAGGAGGGCCTCCAGTGCCGGAGGAATGAGCTTGTGGCTCACAAGAACAAAGAAATTTTCCGGGGGGCGATCGAGGAGGACCGCGGCCGTGCCGGGCGCGGTGGTCTCGAAGCCCACGGCGAAGAAGACCACGGGCTTCTCCGGATTTTTTCGGGCGATCTCCACAGCATCCGCCGCGGAAAGGACCACCCGCACATCCGCCCCCTCCGCCTTGGCCTCCTCCAGGGTCATCCGGCTCCCCGGAACCCTGGTCATATCGCCAAAGGTGCAGAGGATCGCCCCTTTCTCCGCGATCCGGAGAGCACAATCGAGGTCCTGGGTGGAGGTGACGCAAACCGGACAGCCCGGCCCCTCCAAGACCTCCACCTCCTCGGGAAGGAGGCTGCGGAGACCATTTTGGGCGATGGTGATCTCATGAGTTCCGCACACGTGGACGATGCGCACCGGCTTTTTCGGGGCCCAACGCCGCAAAAGCTCGCGAAAGCGCTGGGCCCGAGAGGGATCGCGAAGGAGGAAAATCTCCGACAAGGCCCTAAATTTTGGGCTCCTCACCGCTTAGGGCGAGGAGCTCGTCCCAAAGGCGAAGGGTTTCCTCGGCGTCCGCGGGATCAAGGCGCTTTATGGCGAAACCCGCGTGGACGAGGACATAGTCCCCAACTTGAACGGGCTCGGAAATGGCATCTAGACGAGCTTTTACTTTGCTTCCGCCCGCCTCCACTGTGGCCACCTTCCCCTCCACCGCCACCACCCGCACAGGGATCGCCAAACACATGGTCCATCATTTTCGTCATCCCCGGAAATACCGCAACCGGTACCAAAGAAAAGCCGCGTATTCCCGCAGGGCCAAGGCGCTCAGGGAAAGGCCTTGGGAGGAAGGAAGATAGGCTTGAACGGAGCGGATTGCCATTGCCCGCTGGTCGCAGGGCGCGGGGATCGGGGCGAGGCCATTGGCCCAAAAACAGCGAAGGGCCCGGGGCATGTGGAACGCCGAGGTCACCAGGATGAAATTGACCTCGCCGAAGTTCTCCGCCACCAAGGCTGCATCCTCCCAGGTATTTCTGGAGGCCGTAAGCCAGCGCACTTTCTCCCTGGGGACCCCCAATTCCCAGGCCGCTTGGGCCATGAGGGGGACGCCTTTTCCCGTAAATCCCTCCCCGCCCACAAACCAAAGGGTGGGCTTCCCCTCTAGGGCCCAGAATAACCGCACTCCCTCCACCAGGCGGGCCAAAGTTGAGGAAGGAAGGGTGCTGGGGATGGGCCGATCTTCGCGAAAATTCTCCCCGCCGCTTAAGACCACGATGACCCCCGCTTCCGGCGGGGAAAGGAGCGCGGGATAGCGGTCCTCCAAGGGACGGAGAAGGAGGTTTGCTCCCGGAGCGGTGGAAAGGAAATAAAGCCCACCCAAGAGCAAAAGAAGGGCGATGGCCACGGCATGCCAATGCCTTCGAAACGCAAGCCAAACGAAAAGGATCCCCAAAACGAAGAGCAGGGAAACTGGATCGACCAAAAAATCCATGGGTTAGCCACACATTATGGGCAAGGTAGGATTTCGGCAATCCTGGTCCGCACTGCCAAAAGCCTCTCCTCGGGGGGCCTAGGGAGCTCCGGCATTCCATAATTTTTCCCAAGCCTCTGGTATTTTTCGGCCACATCGTGATAGGGGAGGAGCTCCACTTTTTGGATCCCGCCGCGGAGTTCCCTAAGGAAGGCCCGTAAAAGCGCGATGTTCCTTTCCGTGTCGGTGATCCCGGGGACGAGGGGGAGGCGGACGATCACCGGCCGGCCGAGTCCCACCAAAGCCCTCAGGTTCTCGTGGATCAACTTGTTGGGAACCCCGGTGTAGCGGCGGTGCTCCTCCTCGTCCATGGGCTTCAGGTCGTAGAGGAAAAGGTCGGTGAGAGGGGCGAGCTCGGTGAGGACGGAGGTGGGGGCGAATCCCGAGGTATCCACTGCTGTGTGTATCCCCAGTTTCTTGCATTCCCGAAGGGCCGCGGAGAGGAACTCCGGCTGGAACAGGGGTTCCCCGCCGGAAAAGGTCACCCCGCCCCCGGAACGCTCGTAAAGGAGCCGATCGCGCTCAAGGATCCCTAGGAGCTCCTCCACCCCGATCGTTTGGCCCACCAGGCGCCAAGCCCCGCTGGGACAAGCTTTCGCGCATTCCCCGCACCCCGTGCACTTCTCCCGGTCAAGCCGGGGCCGGCTGGGGGAAGGGAAGGCGATGGCCCCTATGGGACAAACCCGGGCACAGGTGCCGCAGCCCAAGCACCTGTACTCGAAGAACATGAGCTCCGGCTCCGGAGAAATCCCTTCGGGGTTATGGCACCAAAGGCAGCGGAGAGGGCAGCCTTTGAGGAAAACGGTGGTACGGATCCCCGGCCCATCGTGGACGGAGAATCTTTGGATATCGAAAACCTTTCCGGTTACGGCCAAAGCTTACCACCCGCGCTGCTCGGTGCGGGCGATGATCTCCTCCTGGAGCCCTTTGGGGAGGTTCACGAAGTAGTCGCTGTACCCGGCCACCCGCACCATGAGGTCCTGGAAATCCTGGGGCCTTCTTTGCGCCTCCCGGAGGAGTTCCGCGCTCACCACGTTGAACTGCACATGATGTCCGCCCAAGGCGAAGAAGACCCGGATGAGTTGGGCGAGTTTCCCGAGGCTCTCCTTCTCGGAAAGAAGGTCCGGGGAGAGTTTCTGGTTGAGGAGGGCGCCGCCGGTTTTGTCCCAATCGCATTTGGCCACGGAGCGGAAAACCGCGGCGATCCCTTTTCGGTCCGTCCCCTGCACAGGGGAAACCCCTTCGGAAACAGGGGCACCTGCTTTCCTCCCATCCGGGGTGGCTCCTGTCACCTTCCCAAAGTAGACGTGCACGGTGGTGGGGAGGAAATAGACCCGCCGGGAGGCTTTCCTGACCGGTGTGGGAGGAAAGCCCTCCACGATCCGTACCACCTCGTCCACGATGGCCTTGGCGATAGCGTCGGCGTAATCGTCGTCCTCCCCGTAATGCGGGGATTTATTGAGGAGGATTTGACGGGTGATCTCATAAGGCCCAGAGAAGTCCGCCTCTAGGGCGCGGAGGATCTCCTCCATGGTGAAAGTCTTTCGCTCGAAAACGTGGAATTTGAGGGCGGAGAGGGCGTTCACGAGGGTCCCCAGGCCCACGATCTGGAGGTATTGGGTGTTATAGCGGGCTCCCCCGGCGTTGTAGTCCCGGGCGTTTTTGACGCAGTCCTCAATCCAAAGGGATAGGAAGGGCACAGGAAGAAGCCGCGCATAAAGGGCCTCAATTATGTCGTTCCCCTTCATCTTCACGGCCACGAAATATTCGAGCTGGCGGAGGAATGCCTCCCAAAGCTCTCCGTAGCTTTTGAACTCCCGGGGATCGCCGGTTTCGATCCCGATCTTCTTCCCCGTGCGGGGATCGAGGCCGTTGTGGAGGGTTATTTCCAGGATCTTCGGAAGGTTGAGGTAGCCGGTGAGGATGTAGCATTCCTTCCCGAAGGCCCCGCTTTCCACACAGCCGCTCACCCCGGCGGTGCGGGCGTCCTCCAGGCTCTTCCCCTGGCGGAGCATCTTCACCACCACCCCGTCGAAGTTGAAAAGGGGCGGCTCCCCAAACCCCGGCGCCACCACCTCCAAGGCCCGGATGAGGAACCGGTCCGGGGTCTTGGCGCTTATGAGGACAGCGGTGTTGGGCTGGAGGGTGCGCATCTCGTCGAGGACCTCGAGGATGAGATAGGAAAGCTCGTTCACCCCGTCGCTTCCATCCTCCCGAAGCCCGCCCAAATTGAGTTTGGCAAAATCGTTGTAGGTGAAACTCTCCTCGGCGGTGACCCCCACTTTGGGCACGGCCGGCTGATTATTGAACTTGAGCCAAAAGGCTTGGAGGAGTTCCTTGGCTCGCTCGCGGGTGAGGCGCCCCTCCTTAAGGTCGCGGCAGTAGAAGGGCCAAAGGTGTTGGTCGATCCTTCCCGGGCTGAAGGAGTCCCAGGGGTTCGTCTCGTAAGTGATGCCCACGTGGATGAACCAGTAATGCTGGAGGGCCTCCCAGAAGGTGCGGGGAGGATGGGCCGGGACCCAGCGGCAAATCTCCGCCATCTTTTTGAGCTCTTCGCGGCGGGCGGGGTCTCCCTCTTCCTCCGCCATTCGCTCGAGCTTTTCCGCGTAACGCCGGGCATAAATGAGGAGGGCGTCGGCAGCGATGTCCATGGCCCTAAGCTCCGCGAGCTTTTCAAAATATTCTGGGTCGCTGGGGTCGAGGCTTTTCATGACCTTGGCGATCTCCTCTTTCACCTCGAGGAGTCCCATTTTGAAGATCCTTTCCCCTCCGGCGGTGTGGCCGGGGGCCCGCTGCTCCATGAACTCCGTCCAGACCCCGGCCTCGTAGGCTTCGATCCACTCCTTGGGAAGGTGCTGGAAAATGAGGTCCCGCATGGATTTGCCCCGCCAAAACGGGATGATCTCCTCCTCGTAAAGGCGTTTCGTTTCCTCATCCACGCGGTAGGGCATGTTCTCCCGGGAGTCGAGGATCGCCAGGTCCGCAAGGCTATGGACGCAGATCTCGGGGTAGGTGGGAACTTCCTTGGGGCCGGTGCCGCGCAGGCCCACGATGAGCTGCCCTTCTTCCACAGGCAAGCTCACCCGCCCAAGAAGGTATTTCAGGGCCAAGGCCCGCTGGATAGGTACCGGCAACCCCGTCCCTTGCCCGGATTTATAAAACTCGGTGATGAGGCGGGCCCGCTCGCTTGAGATCCGGACCACCGCTCGGACGCTTTCCTCCCGCAGGCGGGCGATGCGCTCGTTCACCGGTCTTATGGCTTGACGCCGCCTTTCCAGCTCCACTTCCAGGGCCATCTCGCTCCCTTTTTGGCACTATACGCTCCTTGCGTCTTTGGAGCAACTCCCTCTGGAAGGCTTCCCAAAAGGGAGGCGAAAAGGATGAGGAAGGCTCCGATCGCTTGAGGGATAGTGAAAGCCTCCTTCCACCAAAGGTGGGCCACAAGAAAGGCCACCACCGGTTCCAAGGTGGAAAGGATGGCCGCGCGGCTGGCGGGAAGCCGCCGCAGGCCCGCGAAATACGCGGAATACGCGCCGTACGTGGAGAAAAGCGCCAAAAACAAAAGGGCTCCCCAGGCCACCGCAGATTTTGCATGGAATTGGACCAAAGGAAGGAGGGCGAGCGCACCCGCGGGAAGGGCAAAGAAAAACAGGTGGGCCGTGGGATGGCCGGCGAGAAAGCGTTTGCCAAAAAGGTAATAAAAGGCATAGGAAAACCCGGAAAGAAGGCCGAAAAGGATTCCAAGAGGATCGAGGCTTACCATCCCAAGCTCGCTTATCAGGGCCGCGCCCAAAAGGGCCAGGAACACCGCCAAAAGCTTCCGCACCGTGAGCCTTTCCCGCAGGACCAGGGGCGCAAGGAGGACGACCCAAGCCGGCGCGGTGTAAAGGAGGACGCTGGCCAAGGCCGCACCGCTCCGGGCGATGGAAAGCTGATAAGAGGCGTAAAAGAGGGAGATCCCCACAAGGCCAAACGGTATGTAGAGGAAGAAATCCCGGGGCCGCAAGGAAAATCCCCATTTCCAGAGCGCTTGGATGGCGAAGGGAAACCAGGCGAGGACGGCCCGAAAAAAGGCAACCTCCAAGGGGGCAAGGCCCTCTTGAAGAGCTACCCGGGAGACGGGACCGATCAGGCCCCAAAGAGCGGCTGCCCCGAGGATCGCAAGGTAGCCCACGCCCTCGGATTATAGGTGGCCAAACGAGCATGGAGGTCTGGCCACTGGACGCCTCACCCTGGCCCACCCTATCATGAACCAAACTGACCAGGAAGGAGGTGATGTTGGGGAAAAGTTGAGATCTTGAGGTTCAAATCATTTTTCTCAAGGAGGTGGGAAATGCGCAAAATTTTGGGACTTTTAGTGCTGGTATCGTTGGAGGTTACGGTATTGGCGGCTGTGGCCATTAGCAGGCTTGCTTTTGCCCAGTGTAGGTGTCTTTCGGTAAACGTTGAGTATCCATCCTGTTGCACCGCAATGGACGAAGAGGCTATCTACATCAAAACAAATGGCTATCCAAGCGCAGGCGATGGTGTGTCACATGAAAGGGGCGTTGGACCGTTGTGCGGGTATGAATGGCATTGCTGGTGTAACGCGGGTCGCCTCTGTTGCAAGGTTTACATATGTTGGTATGACTCTTACCTTCAACGAACATTCTGTCAGCCCTCGGGACCTTACGAATGTTTCGGGAGTTGCGACGACCCCACACCTGTCCATGATCCCAATCCCATAATGATCTGAGACGTCGGTGTTGCAAGATTGCCGGATCTTTTGGACCTCTTAATGCAGGGGGTGAATGGTGATGTGGAAGTGGGGTGCATGTTTGTTAGGGATATCGTTGGCGGTGGCGGGCTGCGCAGATGAGTGGGTCGAAGTTCGATGTTTGCCGGCAACTCCGTTCACTTATTGTATTTTTGCGGAAGGATGTGGCGTGGGAGGACAATTTGTTAAGTTCAGTCCAGACGGGCGGTTACTCGGAACCATATCATCTACGGGCCCAAGCCGCGAAGTAAGAATCTGGGATTTTGAAACCGGTAAACTATTATACGTGTTTCATGCCCCACACCCGTGGATGCCGTGTTTTTCATTGGATTTCAGCCCGGATAGCCGGTTGGTGGCCGTGGGCTTTGCCTCTTGGCTTGCCCCCACCGTACGGGTATGGGATGTGACCACTGGCCACCTGGTCTATGAGCTAGTCGAGCCGCTTAGTAAGGGACCACCTCTTAGTCAGGGATATCCATGGCCAGCGTTTAGCCCGGACGGGAAGTGGCTTGCTGTCAGCTTATGGGAGAAGAAAATGGTTAAAATCTGGGACGTTGCCAGCGGTAAAGAGTTGCATGTTATCTCTGCTCCGGTCGACGTGTTGGCCTTTAGCCCTGATGGGAACTTGCTTGCCGGTGCTCTAGTAGAAGACCAAGATTTCAGGATCAAGCTTTGGCGTGTGGGCACCTGGGAGGAGGTGTTGACGCTTCCTGGGCACACAGACATCTACTGCCTTTCTTTCAGTCCCAATAGCAAGTTGCTGGCCACGGCCTTCTCAGACGGAACGATCAAACTATGGGACGTGGCTGGTGGCCAGGAGGTGCGGACTTTCCTTGGGCATACTGGGGGACTGCTTTCGATCGCATTCAGCCCGGACGGGAGATTCCTCGCCTCCAGCGCCAGGGATCATACGATCCGGCTGTGGGACGTCGCCAGTGGCCAGGGAATCCTCGCGATCGATCTTTGGCATTTGCTCAAACTTGGGGAGGGTTTTGAGACAGAGGAGCAACTTGCGCTGGCTAAAAAGGTCACGCGCATTCACGCCGTGGCGTACAGCCCGGATGGGACGTTGTTGGCCTCAAGTATTGAAATTATGAGGCCGGATCGATGCGACGAAGCGATCCTCATTTGGCATCTAGCCGCGTTGGTGGCGAAGTGAACCATCTTGTTCATGTTCCGCTGGGGGCAGGGGAGCGCGGGAGGAGGACTCTTTAGGAAGTTGAGGGATGGCTCCGGAGGCCCTGCCCGCTGGCTTAAAGGCGCAGTAGATCCGGTTGTGCCGCCCGATGAGGTCCTTCAGGACCTTGAAGAACCTGAGCCGGTCCTCGCCGTTCAGGAAGATGCCTTGGCGGGCGTCGCCCCAGCTGGTGATGTGCTATCCCGCGCCCTCGCATTCGATACGCAGCGGCTACCATGCGATGAGTATGTCACCCTGAATACCAACTAATTCACCAGCGCCTCGAACACGGCCATGTCCCCATGGGGGGTGGTAGTCACCCATGGTCTCGTCCACGATCCAGGCCGAATTTATTTTTGGGCCGTCCGGGGCGAGGCCTAGCTCCCGCATGGTGTAGAGGATTCGGCGTTGGGTGAGGCTGCGGGGAGAGACTCTGTCGGGAGGGTGGTTTAAGGTCCTAACATTATTTTCAACGGAAGAACCTCACTGAAACGCCGGTTGAAGCCACCAGCCACCCCCAACACCGCCACGTTCACCCAACAACATGCTGGGCTTGACCCCGGCCTTGGCTCTCTTCGCTGCAGAGGGCTGACAGGGTGAGGGCAGGGTGTATGTTGTCCAACAAAGCACAAACGAGCATGGAGGTCTGGCCACTTGACGCCTCACCCTGGCCCACCCTATCATGAACCAAACTGACCAGGAAGGAGGTGATGTTGGGGAAAAGTTGAGATCTTGAGGTTCAAATCATTTTTCTCAAGGAGGTGGGAAATGCGCAAAATTTTGGGATTTTTAGTGCTGGTATCGTTGGGGGTTTGGGCGCAGCCTGTGCTCATCGGTTTTCAGGGGCCGCTCACCGGTTCCTGGGCGGTGGAAGGGGATTGGGCGCTGAAATCGGTGCAAATTGCGGTGGAGATCGTCAATGCCAAGGGTGGGATCCTTGGCCATCCCATTCAGCTGGTGGTGGAGGACGATGGCGGCACGCCCAAAGGCGGGACCTTGGCCGCCCAGAAACTGATCGCCGCCGGCGTGAAATTCGTGGTGGGCACCTACGGCTCCATGGTCTGCATGCCCTCCAGCGAGCTCTATGAGGAGGAGGGCGTCCTCCACATCAACTACGGCTGCACCCGGGTGGACCTCTCCGCCCGCGGTTTTAAGTACTACTTCCGCACCTCCGGCCGCGATGACTCCCAGGCCCGCTTCTTCGTGGAGCACGTGATCCCGCTTTTTGGGGCAAAAAGAATTGCCGTCATGCACGATAACACCGCCTACGCCCTGGGCGTGGCCGAGGACGTCCTCCGCTTTATGAAGCCCCTCCTTGACGAAGGAAAGGTGGAGCTTGTTTATTACGATGCCATCATGCCCGGCGAGCGGGATTACACCCCGGCCCTCACCGCCCTCCGCGATGCCAACCCCGATATCTGGTACTACACCGGCTACTACCCGGAGTGGGCCTTGCTCCTCCGCCAAGGGAAGGACCTGGGCCTGGATTGGAAGGAGATCCGGGCCGTGGGCTCCAACGCCTGCCCCATCTCTGAAACCGTGAAGATCGCGGGCCTGGACGCGGTGGTGGGGGCGATGATCACCCAGGAGCCCCTGCCCGCCTTCCTCGTGGAGAAGTACCCCTTGGCCAAGGAGTTCGTGGCCGCCTACGAGGCGAAATACGGCCCCATCCACGATAGCCCATGGGCGACCTATGCCGCGGACGCCATCTTCACCCTGGCCTTCGCCATCGAGGCCACGAAGTCCTTCGACCCGGCGGTGGTGGCCAAGTACCTGCGCTCAGGCCAGGTGATCGGCGAAGGGATCACTGGCCCCTTGAGCTTCAGCCCTGAGGGCGACCGCCTGGGCATCCCCTACATGCTCCTCATCTGCAACGAGAAGGGCGAGACGGAGCTCTTCGATCCCGCAGTGCACGGCCATCTCGTGGGGCTTTGAAAAAGAGGGGGCCCCGCTTCTTGGGGCCCCCCCTTTCCCGTGCTGAGGAGCGAAGGGGGAGCTTGTGCTCACCTTTGTCCAGCAGCTTCTCAATGGCCTCACCATCGGTTCCTTTTACGCCTTCGTTGCCCTTGGTTATTCCCTCGTTTACGCTATCCTCAAGCTCATCAACTTCGCCCACGGTGACCTTTTTGGGCTCGGCGCATATTTGGGGTACACGGTTTTCGTCTACGCCGCAGGGGTGATCGGGAGCCGGTTTGGGCTTTGGGGGCTTTTGCCCGCGGGCTTTGTGGCCGCGGCCTTGGGCACGGCCGGAGCCGGGCTCCTCATCGAACGCGTGGCCTACCGCCCCATTTACCCCATCGGCCGCCTTCCCGCCGTGGTCTCCGCCCTGGGGATGGCCATCTTTCTCTCCAACTTCATCATGGCCGTGTGGGGACCGCGTTACCTCGCCTACCAAGAGGCCTTCATCCCCACCGGTTTTTGGCAGATCGGGGGGTTCCGGATCCGAGTGCTCCAGGTTTTGATTTTGGTGAGCTCCCTCGTGCTTCTTTTCGTCCTCTATTACGTGGTCGAGAAGACCACGTTTGGGGCAGCGGTGCGGGCGGTGGCCCTGGACCGGGAGACCGCGGCCCTCATGGGGATCGATTTCCTCAAGGTCATTCGTTTTGCCTTCTCCGTGGGGCCGGCCTTGGGGGCGATCGCCGGGGTCTTCGTGGGCATGTACTACCGCCAGATCAACTTCACCATGGGCTGGGTCTATGGCCTCAAAGCCTTCACCGCCACGATTTTAGGGGGGATTGGAAACATCCCTGGGGCCATGGTGGGCGGGATCCTCCTTGGGATTTTGGAAGCCCTCGCCGCTGGCTATATTTCCGCGGCCTGGAAGGACGTGTTTGTTTTCGCCGCCCTCATGCTCATGCTCGTCTTCCGGCCCACCGGCCTCCTTGGGGAAAAGGTGGCGGAGAAGGTATGAGATGGCTTAAAAGATGGGATTGGCTTTCCGGGCGCCCCCTCCTTTTTGGGGCGATCCTTGGCTTCCTCCTTTCCTTCCCGTTTTGGGGCTCGCGCTATTGGGTGGACGTCGGGTTTTACGTAGGGCTCTACGCCCTTTTGGGTTTGGGACTGAACGTGATCCTCGGGGAGGTCGGGCTTTTCAACCTGGGCCATGCGGCGTTTTGGGCGATCGGAGCTTACACCACGGCCATCCTCAACGTGCGGTTTGGGGTGCCCACCCTGGCCCTCCTCCCCATCTCCGCCCTGGTGGCCGCGGGCTGCGCCTGGCTCGTGAGCTCACCAATAATTCACCTGCGCGGGGATTATCTTTGCATTGTGACCATCGCCTTGGGCGAGATCGTGCGTTTAGTCCTCATCAACAACCCCGGCGGCTTCACCGGCGGCCCAAACGGGATCGTGGGCATTGCCCGGCCCAGCCTCCTTGGCCACCCCATCCGGACCTCCACGGATTTCTATTTTTTGGTTTGGGCGGTGGTGGCCCTCTGCGCTTTGGCCCTCCGGCAGGTTCAGCGCTCCCGGATCGGCCGGGCCTGGAACTACATCCGCGAGGACGAAATAGCTGCGGAGGCCATGGGCGTGGACGTGCGGGCCCTGAAACTTCTGGCCTTCGTCCTTGGGGCGGCTTTGGCCGGGATCGCCGGGAATATCTTCGCCGCCAAAATGCGCATGGTCTCCCCGGATAGCTTCACCTTCATGGAATCCTGTCTCATTTTCTGCATCGTCCTCCTTGGGGGGATGGGCTCCATCCCCGGGACGATTTTGGGGGCGGCGCTGGTGGTGCTCTTCCCCGAGGTCTTCCGGCCGGTGGCCCAGTATCGCCTCCTTTTCTTCGGGTTGGCCCTGGCGGCCACCATGTATTTCCGGCCCGGCGGGCTTTGGCCCCGCCGCCGGGCCCTGGCCGCCTTCGCGAAAGAAGGGGAACGATGAGGGACGGCATCATCCTGGAAACCCAGGGGATCACGAAGAGGTTCCGGGGCTTGGTGGCCGTGGATCGCTTCGATATCGCGATACGGGAAAGGACCATCCATTCCCTCATTGGTCCGAACGGGGCGGGGAAGACCACGGTTTTCAATGTGATCACCGGGATTTATCAGCCGGAGGAAGGGAAGGTCCTCTTCCAGGGGCGGGTATTGAACGGCCTTAAGCCCCATGAGATCTTGGCCCTGGGGATCGCCCGCACTTTTCAGAATCCCCGGCTTTTTAGAAACATGACGTGTTTGGAGAACGCCATGGCCGGCGGGCACGCCCACGGCCGGGCCGGCTTTTGGTCCTCCGTTTTGGGCCTTCCCCATCAACGCCGGGAGGAGCGGGCGATCCGGGAGGGCGCGGAGGAATGGCTCCGCCGCCTGAACCTCTGGCATTTTCGGCATGAGCTGGCGAGGAACATCCCCTACGGTTGCCAAAAGCTTTTGGAGCTGGCCCGGGCCTTGGCCGCCCAGCCAAAAGTCCTCCTCCTCGATGAGCCCACCTGCGGCCTCAATGAGAGCGAAAAGGAGACGATGATGGCGTTCATCGGGGACTTGCCCAAACAGGGCTTCACCGTGCTTTTGGTGGAGCACAATATGAACGTAGTCATGGGGCTTTCCGATCTTATCACCGTCATGAACTACGGAAAAAAGATCGCGGAGGGGACTCCGGCGGAGATCTACAATGATCCCGTGGTGATCGAGGCCTATTTGGGGAGGGGCGAAGAGCGTGCTGTTGCAGGTGGATAACGTCTCCGTGGCCTACGGGGCCGTGGAGGCCCTAAAACGCGTTTCCTTGGCCGTCTCTGGGGCGGAGATCGTCGCCGTGCTTGGGGCCAATGGCGCGGGGAAGACCACCCTGCTTAAGGCCATCTCCGGCCTCGTCCCCGTGAAAAGCGGGGCCATCCGCTATAACGGCCGAGAGCTCCACAAACTCCCCGCCCACCTGATCGCCCGCCTGGGCGTGGTCCACATTCCCGAGGGCCGGCGGGTCTTCGCCACCCTCACCGTGGAGGAGAACCTGAACTTGGGCGGCTACGGCTGCCCCAAGGAGGAGGTACAGAGGGCCAAGGACCGGGTTTTTCAGCTTTTCCCGGTTCTGCGGGAGCGCCGAAGGCAACTGGCGGGAACCCTTTCCGGAGGTGAGCAGCAGATGCTCGCTATCGGCCGGGGCCTCATGCGCTCCCCAAAGCTCATGCTCTTGGATGAGCCCTCATTGGGCCTGGCCCCGCTCCTTGTGGACCAGGTCTTCGCCACCATAGAGCAGATCAACAAGGAGGGGGTGCCCATCCTCATCGTCGAGCAAAACGCTCGGAAAGCCCTGTCCATTGCGAATCAGGCGCATATCTTGGAGGTGGGGAGGATCGTCCTTTCCGGACCAGCCCGGGAGCTTGCGGCTGACGCGCGCGTGCGCGAGGCTTACCTTGGTGGCGCCGCTTATGAGCGCCGCCTTCGGGCAAAGGAGAGCCGTGAGGCTTGAAAAACACCCGATCCTAGAGGTGAAGCGTCCGGAGCCCTTCACCTTTTTCTTCGGGGAAAAAGAGCTTTTGGCTTATCCTGGGGAGACCATCGCCTCCGCCCTTTTCGCGAACGGCATTCGTATTTTCGGCTATCATCCCAAAGACGGATCGCCCCAAGGGATCTTTTGTGCCAACGGGCAATGCGCCCAGTGTTTGGTCCTTGCAGACGGAAGGCCGGTCAAAGCCTGCATGACCTTGGTGCAGCCGGGGATGCGGGTCGCCCCCCTCGCTGGTCTTCCCCAGCCTCCGCCTCCTCCGAGGACCCTCGCGTTCCGGGAGATCGAGGAAGTGGAGGTGGAGGCCCTGGTGATCGGGGGCGGGCCAGCGGGGATGTCCGCGGCGGTGGAATTGGGCAAGCTCGGAATAAAAACACTCCTTGTGGACGATAAACCCGCCCTGGGAGGAAAACTCCTCCTCCAAACGCACCGGTTCTTCGGCTCCCGGGAGGCCGTTTTCGCTGGAACGAGGGGGATTGTCATCGCCGAGAAGCTCGCCGCGGAGGTGCGGGCCCAAAAAACCGTGGAGGTCTGGCTCAGTTCCCCGGCCCTGGCCGTGTTCAGCGACAAGAAGGTGGGCGTTCTTCGGGAGGGTCGGCGCTACGTCCTCGTTTGCCCCAGGGTGTTGGTGGTGGCCACTGGCGCCCGCGAGCGCTCCCTCCTTTTTTCGGGAAACGCCCTTCCCGGCGTCTACGGGGCTGGCGCCTTCCAAACCCTGGTGAATCGCGATCTTGTACGCCCCGCGGAGAAGCTCTTCGTGGTGGGCGGGGGAAACGTGGGCCTCATCGCCGCTTATCACGCCCTCCAGGCGGGGATCGAGGTGGTGGGGCTATGTGAAGCCCTTCCCGAGTGCACCGGCTACAAAGTGCACAAAGATAAGCTCCTGCGGCTTGGCGTTCCCATTTACACCTCTCACACCGTCTTGGCCGCCCACGGAAGGGAACGCGTGGAGGGCATCACCATCGTTCAAGTGGACGAACGCTTCCAGCCCATTTTCGGGACAGAAAAAACTTTCGCCTGCGATACGATCCTCATCGCGGTCGGACTCGATCCAGTGGACGAATTTTATCGCAAGGCCAAGGAGTTCGGGATCCCGGCCTTCGCCGCGGGCGATGCCCAGGAGATCGCCGAGGCTTCCGCGGCCATCTTCACCGGGAGGATCGCGGGGAGGAGGGCCGCCCAAGCCCTGGGCCGGGCGGTGGAGATCCCCGAGGATTGGGAGAAAACCGCGGAGATCCTCAAATCCAAACCGGGCAGACTCCATCCGCCACCGCAGGCCCCGGACCTTCCTGTATTCCCCGTGATCCATTGCGTTCAGGAGATCCCGTGCAACCCCTGCGCCAGCGTTTGCCCCTCAGGCCTGATCCAAGTGGATCCCGCGGACATCCGGAAACCCCCCAGGTTCACCGGGGAAAAGCCCTGCAGTGGCTGCGCCCGCTGTGTGGCCTTCTGTCCGGGTTTAGCCATCACCCTCGTGGACTTCCAGAAAGGCCGGGAGCATCCCACGGTGACCGTGCCCTGGGAGTTCGACCCTCCCCAGGGCGAGGTCCTCGCCGTGGACGGAGAGGGGAAGGTTTTGGGGCCGGCGGAGGTGGTGGGGATCGGCCGCGTTCCGGGGGCGGATCACACGCATCTTGTGCGGATCCGCGTCCCCAAGGACTGGGCGTTACGGGTGGCGGGGATCCGCCTCCCCAAAGAAATTACGGGGAAAATCCCGCCTGAGCCCCTTCCCATCCCCGATGAGGCCGTGGTCTGCCGTTGCGAGCGGGTGCGAGCCTCGGAGATCCGGGTCCTCATCCGCCAAGGCGTACGGGACCTAAATGAAATCAAGGCTGTGACCAGGGCGGGGATGGGCGCCTGCGGCGGGAAAACCTGCCGAAATTTGATCCTCCGACTCTTCCGCGAGGAAGGGGTGCCCCTGGAGGAGGTCACGGATTTTGTGGCTCGCCCCCTTTTCCTGGAGGTTCCCCTTGGGATCTTCGCGGGGATGGAGGAGCCGTGAGCTACGACGTGGTGGTGATCGGGGCGGGAAGCGTGGGAACGCCAGCGGCCTTCTATCTTGCCCGTGAGGGACTGAAAGTCCTGGTGATCGACCGTTTACCGAGTCCGGGCCAGGGATCGAACAAGGCCGCCATCGGCGGGGTCCGGGCCACCCATTCTGAGCCAGCCAAGATCCGCCTCGGCCTCCGCACCATTGAAATCCTTTCTCGCTTTGCCGAGGAATTCGGCTACGACGTGGAGTGGCGGCCCGGCGGCTACGTTTTCGTGGCCTACCGCCCCGAGGAGGAAAAGACCCTCAAGGAATTGGTGGCTGTTCAACGTTCCTTTGGTCTGGACATCCGCTGGTGCGATGCGGACGAGCTCCTCAGGATTGTTCCTGATTTGAATCCGGTGGGGCTGCGGGGCGGCACCTACTCGCCCGGTGATGGCCACTGCTCCCCCCTCCTTTTGAACCACGCCTACTATGAGCTGGCGAAAGGGGCGGGGGCGGAGTTCCGGTTCGGGGAGGAGGTGGAAGGGGTGGAGGTCCGGGCCGGCCGGGTCCAGGCGGTGCGGACGAACAAAGGGGTCTATCCCACCGCCCTTCTCCTCAATGCTGCCGGCGCCTGGGCCGCGAAAATCGGGAAACTTTTGGGCGTGGAACACCCCGTTTATCCCGATTGCCACGAGGCCGGGATCACCGAGCCCGTGGCCCACTTCCTCGATCCCATGATCGTGGACATCCGGCCCGGCCCGGGCTCGGCCAACTGCTACTTCCACCAGCTCGCCACCGGCCAGATCGCCTTCTGTATAACCCCGGAGCCGCCCATCCTCGGCGAGGACCGCCGGGAAACCAGCGTGTTTTTGCCTCAGGTGGCCAAAAGGATCGTCCAGGTGGTGCCGAGGCTGGCGGGGATCAGGGTGCGCCGCACCTGGCGGGGACTTTACCCCATGACCCCGGATGGTCTTCCCCTGGTGGGCTTCGTGGAGGAGGTGAAGGGGTATCTTGTGGCCATCGGGCTTTGCGGCCAGGGGGTCATGCTCGGCCCAGCTTTGGGCGAGCTCCTTTCCCGCCTGGTCACCAACAAAACCAAGCCCGGGGATCAAATAGTGCTAGAGAAACTTTCGCCCAGCCGAAGCTTCCAGGCCCAGGAAGTTTTGCGCTAGCGCACCACATAAAGGGCTTTGGGGTGAACCTCGACCTCCAAAAAGGAGGCCCGCGCGGGAAGGAGTTCCCCGTCCATGTGGACCACAAGCGGCCGCTCCGCTCGAATCCGCGCGCTTTTCACGCGGATCAACTTCGTCCGCTTTAGGGCCAAATAGCTTCCGTCCCGGGTTTTGGGGAGCACCACGAGGCGCACAAGCCGCGGATAGTGCCCGATCAGGGCCAGATCCAGGTGCCCGTCGTCGGGCTTGGCCTGGGGAGCAAGACAAAACCCCCCTCCGGCCCAAGGGCCGTTCATCACCGCCACGGTGAGGAGGTTCCCCACATGGCTCCAGCCCTCGGTCCGCACCTCCATCTCCACCGGCCGAAACCGGAAAACCTCGAATACTGTCGCGAGGAGGTAGCCCAGCTCCCCTTTGAGAAGATGGTGGGTTTGGTAATCGTGGGCGATTTGACCATCGATCCCCATCCCCAAGGAGTTGAGGTAAAACCGGCCCTGGGCCTCGCCCACGTCCACCGGATGTGGTTCCCCAAAAACGAGGATTTTCACGGCCTCTTTTAGATCCTGAGGGATCCCAAGGACGCGGGCATAGTCGTTTCCCGAGCCCATGGGGAGGATTCCCAAAGCGGTCTTCGTGCCCACGAGGGCTTGGGCCACAGCGTGAAGGGTGCCGTCGCCGCCGGCCGCGGCCACCACCGGTTCAGCCCCGGCGCAGAACTCCCTGGCCAGCTCCTGGGCCTCATCCGGCCCGGCGGTGCGGAAGATCTCCGCTTCAACCCCCATCTCCCGAAAAACTCGGCGAAGTTCGTCTTCCCGCGCTCCGGCCAAGCCCCGCCCCGCAGCGGGATTCAACACCACCGGTATGCGGCGCATGATGGCCGTATGCTAACCCCTTTCGGCCTAGAGGACCACCAAGAGGGCGCCGGGATGGACGCGCACGGAAAGCTCGGAGGTGCGGGGAAGGAGTTCCCCATCCACATAAACCCGCAGGGGCCGATCCGTCCGGACCTCCACCCACCGAACCAAAGCCGCTTTGACCCCTTTTAGCCCAAGGTGTTGCCCGGCTCGAACTTTGAGGAGGATGGGAACGCGGAGGATCCGGGGGTAATGGCGGATGGCGATGAGGTTCAAAATCCCGTCGGTGGGGCTTGCGCCAGGGGCGATGTGAAAACCCCCGGCGGTGTGGGAACCGTTCATCACCGAGACCATGAGGCCGGGGAAAGAAAATCCCCCGGCATCGGTTTTCACCGCGAGCTCGAACGGGCCAAAGCGGGCGACCTCATAGAGGGCGGCCCAAAGGTACCCAAGCTCCCCGCGCAGAAACTTCCAGCGCATGAAGTCTTCGGCGATCTGGCCATCGATCCCCATCCCCAGGGAATTGAGGTAAAAACGGCCGTTGGCCTCGCCCACATCCACCGGCCGCGGCTTACCGCAAGAAAGGCGCTCAAGGGCCTGGGAAAGATCCACCCGGCCCACAAGGGAGCGGAGAAAATCGTTGCCGGAGCCCAAGGGGATGATGCCGAGGGCGGTTTCCTTTCCCACCAGGGCTTGGGCCACCTCGTTCAGGGTGCCGTCGCCGCCAGCCGCGGCCAAAACAGGGGCTTTTTTGCGGACGAACTCCTGGGCGATCTCCGTGGCCTCGCCGGGCTTCGTGGTGCGAAAGAAAAGGGGCTTGAGCCCCAGTTCCCCAAGGCGTTTTTTCAGCTCTTCCTCCCGGGAGGCGGCCCGGCCGCGATCGGCCACGGGGTTGAAGACCACCGGTAGCTCCGCCATGGCCGCATTTTACCTGGACAGCCCGGGGGCGAACTTTTGGGCGAGGCCCCGCACCGTCCTCGTTCCCCAGGTGAAGCCCACGAAGGCCATGAAGACGTTGGCCGCGATTATCCCCCACCATACCCCCCGCTCGCCCAAGGCCAAGGCCGCCCCCAAAGCCCAGCCACCTAGGGCCTGGAGGACCACGGTGCGCAAAAAGGTGAGGAGGAGGGCGCGGCCGCCCATCTTCACCCCGTTGAACATGGCCGAGGTGAGCATCCCCAAGGGCACGGTGGGGAGGAAGAGGCACATCCAGCGCAAGAGAGCAACGAGGTCCGCTCTAAGCCCAAAACTCCCAGGCGCATAGGTGAAAAGGAGGGAAAGGAGGGGAGCAGCAGCGGCCACGAAGGAGGCGATCCCCAGTTGGATCAAGATCCCAAGGCGGATGGCGTAGAGGTAGGCGGTGCGGAGTTTCCCGAGGGAAAGCTGAAGATAGGTGCTCCGGCGGAGGAAGAACCAAGAGCTGAGGAGGAGGGCGGAGCAAAAAAGCGAGGCCAAGGTGGCCCAAGCAGCCCCAACTACACCCAAGCGGAAAGTGTAAATGAAAAGGGGATCGAGCCCGACGTTGAGGAGCCCACCCAAAACCATGGCATACATGGCCCTTTTGGCATCGCCCTCCCCGCGAAGAAGGGCCGTGGCCAAGTTGGCGAAGAAGAGGACGACGGCACCGCCGAAGAGCACCCGGGCATAGCTTGCGGCGAGCTCCGCGACCTGGCCGCCCGCGCCCAAAAGGGAAAAGAGCGCCGGGGCCAAAGGCACGCCCAAAAGAAAAAGGAGGGCGAGGAGGGTGCCGAGGAAGAGGGTGAGGAGGGCGGCTTTTTCCGCGCCGGGTTTATCCTGGGCCCCGCTCCATTCACTCCACGGTGGCCCTAAGAAAGCTCTGCCCGGCCACGATCGTCATCAAAAGCGCCAATCCCCCGATCACCACCAGGGAAACCCAGATCGAGCTCCAGTTCCACCCGAAAAGGAGGACCTCCCGGATGGGGGTCACGGCATGGGTCACGGGGTTGATTTGGGCGATCGTCGCCAGCCAATGGGGCATGGCCTCTTTTGGGAAAAGGGCGTTGGAGGTGAACATGAGGGGCATGGTGAAGAAGTTCACCAGGGCCATGAGGGTCTCCTGGGTTTTTATTTGGGAAGCCAAAGCGAGGGAAAAGCCGCTCAGGGTGAAGCTGAAGGTCATGGCCACGCCCAGGGCGAAGATCACCCCGGGGAGGCCGGTGGCGAAACGCACGCCCAAGCCCCAGGCGATGAGGACGATGAGGAGCCCCTGGAACCCGCCCTGGACCGCGGAGGCCACCATCTTCCCCAAGGGGATGGCCGCCCGGGAGATGGGCGCGGCCAAAAGCTTCTCCAGATAACCGATTCTTCGGTCCCAGACGATGGACATCCCCGCGAAGACCCCGCCAAAGAGGACCGTCATGAGGATGATCCCCGGGGTCATGAAGGCAAGATAGCTCCCGGTCCCCAAAAGTTTCTCGATGAACGGGTTTTGCGTGAGCCCCTGCATCATGTTCCCCATGAGGCCCAGCCAAATGAGGGGTTGGATCACGGTCACAAGGAGCCTGGTTTTGGCCCGGAAGAATTTGAGGAGTTCCCGCCAAGCCACATAAGCCACATCCGCAAAGATCATCGCCTCACCCTCCTCCGCAGGATCCGCGCCCGCAGGTGCTCCTCGCGGCTCGCCTCGGCCTCCCGGATCTCCCGGCCCGTGTAATGAAGGTAGACGTCATCCAGGGTGGGGCGCTTGAGCCGCACTGAATCCACCTGGATCCCGTGCGCCATGGCCATCTGCACGAGTTCGGGGATCAAACGATCGCCGCGCTGCTCCACCCAGATCCAGTGGATCCCGTCCGGCGAAGAGCGCACCTCCCGCACGCCCGGCAAAGCCCGGATGGCCGAGAGGAACGGGGACAAGCGCTCATCAGCGGAGACGAATTTCAGGGTTATGAGGTCCCCGCCCAAGGAAGCCTTGAGGGCCCCGGGCTTATCCAGGGCCAGGATCTTCCCGCGGTCGATGATGGCCACCCGATCGGAAAGCTCGTCGGCCTCCTCCATGTAGTGGGTGGTGAGGAAGATGGTCATCCCGTGCTCCTCGCGGAGTTTGCGGATGTAGTCCCAAATGGCTGCGCGGGTCTGGACGTCCAAGCCCAGGGTCGGCTCATCCAAAAAGAGGATCCTCGGCCGATGGATCAGGGCGCAAGCGATATCCAGCCTTTTTAGCATCCCTCCGGAGTAGGTTTGGGCTAGATCATTTCTGCGCTCCCAAAGGCCGAAAAGGCGGAGGACCTCCTCGCCGCGCTTGCGGATCTCCTCGCGGGGGAGGTGATAAAAACGCCCCTGAAGATAGAGGTTTTCCCAGCCGGTGAGGTGGTCATCCACCGCGGTCTCTTGGGCGGCGTAGCCGATGCTGCGCTTCGTCACCCAGGGATCCTTTCTCACATCCACCCCGAGGATCTTGATCGTCCCGGCGGTGGGTTTAACAAGGCCGATGATGCACTTTATGGTGGTGGATTTCCCGGCCCCGTTTGGGCCGAGGAACCCGAAGATTTCCCGCTCGTTTATGGCAAAGGAAACGCCGTCCACGGCGCGTACCCCGCCGCGGTATACCTTCACCAGGTTTTCAACGGTCACGGCTTCCATCGCTTTTCACCTCCCAAGAGGGCGGCCATTTCCGCGTTGACCCGGGCCAAGAAGAGCTCGAGCTCCACCGTTTTCCCAGCGGCCACCGCCTGGGCAAAAAGGCGCAAAAACTCGGAAAAGTTCGGGATGCTTTTTGCGGCCTGGGCCAAAAGCCCCGCGATGTTGCGCCACTCTTCCTTCCCCTTCTCCAGTTCAGCCAAAGCCTTCTCCCCTGCCGGGGTGAGGTGCCAAAGGGGGCGCTTTCCCACGCTTTGGGCGACGAGGCCCTGCTCGGCGAGGGAGGCCAAAAGCGGGTAAAGGGAGCCCGGGGAGGGCCGCCAACCCAGGCGGCGCTCGAGCTCCTTCCCCAGGGCATAGCCCGAGCGGGGCCCCTCCGAAAGGAGGCGCAAAACCCAATAGCGGAGGAAACCACGGCCTATCATATATCGGTTCCGATGGATCGGGGCCGAAGTATAGCCGGCCAAAGCCGGGCCGCAAGGCCGGGTACAATCCTCCCATGGCCCAGCTCCATTTCCAGGCCCACGTTCACGACCGCTATAAAACGGTGCGCACCCTCCTTGAAGCCTGGGCCGAGGAGGAAGGGGACCAAGCCCTGGGCAAAACGGTCCTGATAAAGCCCAATTGCGTTTCCGCCGAGCAAACCCTCGCTAGCACCCACCCCGAAACGGTGCGCGCCGCCTTGGAGGTCTTCCCAAAACTCCGCCCCAAAAAGCTCGTCCTCGCCGAAGGCTCAAGCGAGGACACCCTCAAGGCTTTCGGGAATTTCGGGTACCTTCCCTGGGCCGAAAAATTCGGGGCGGATGTCCTGGACTTGAACAACGAGGAATTCGAAATCCGTGAGGTCTACGATGACAGAGGAACCCCAATCCCCGTGCGGATCGCCAAAACACCCCTGAAAAGCTTCCGGGTCTCCCTGGCCAAACCGAAGACCCACGACTGCGTCATCGTCACCTTGGGAATCAAAAACCTCGTGGTCGGCGCCATCCAAAACCCCGACAAACCCAAAATCCACCAGGGTTATCCCGCGATCAACCTGAACCTCGCCCTTTTGGCGCGGGAGCTCCGGCCGGACCTCAGCGTGATCGACGGGGTGGAGGGGATGGAGGGGGATGGGCCCGTGGAAGGCGATCCGGTCCAGCACGGATTTGTGCTTTTGGGGAGCGATCCCGTGGCCGTGGACGCCGCCGCAGCCACCCTCATGGGCTTTGATCCGGAAAAGATCGGGTACCTTGTGTACTGCGCCCGCCTGGGCTTGGGGGAACCCTCTCGCGAAAATTGGGAAGTGGTGGGAGATCCCCTGGAGGAGGCCGTGCGCCCCTATCGGCCGCATCGGACCTTTGCCGAACAGCTTAGGTGGGAACTTTCGGGGACTGCGCTGGCCGGGAAAATATGAGCATGCTCGAGGAGCTTGGGGATTTTCGGATCCGAAGGAGGGCGGAGGTGGACCCGCTTTTGCGCGAGGTTTTGGAGCAGGCCCTCTCCGAGATCCACATGATCCTCTTGGCCCACGGCCGGCCTTTTCGGCTCCGGGCTACTTTGACCCGGGATGGGGAATACCTCCTTGGGATGGAGGTGGCCTACGAGGACCGGGAGGAACGGGACCGGCTTTGGGACGAGGCTGCCCAGGCATTGGAGCGGGCCAGGGCTGGAAGGCCCGTGCACATCCTGTGCGGCATCGCCCGCCTGAACCCCGGAGACTAGATGGAACTTCCCCGCTCCTTCGGCGTCCTTTTGCACCCCACGAGCCTCCCCGGTCCCTGGGTATGCGGGGTTTTGGGAAGGGAGGCCCGGGAATTCCTCGGTTGGCTGGCTGAGGCCGGGGCGAGATTTTGGCAGGTCCTCCCTTTGGGCCCCACGGGGTTCGGCGACTCCCCATACCAAAGTTTTTCCGCCTTCGCCGGGAACCCCTACCTCATCGACCCCGAGGACCTCTTCGCGCGGGGCTGGCTCCCGAGAGAGGAGCCCCCGGTTGTTGCAGAAAACCGGGTGGATTACGGCCTCCTTTACCGCTGGAAATGGGACCTTCTTCGCCGGGCTTTTTGGGGCTTCCAAAAGGGGGGCGATCCTGGGGAGCACCGGGATTTCGCCCGCTTTTGGGAGAGGGAGGCGCGGTGGCTTTGGGACTACGCCCTCTTCATGGCCCTGAAGGATCGGTTCGCCGGCCGGCCGTGGAACGAGTGGCCGCGGGAATTCCGGCTCCGCGCGCCCAAGGCCCTGGCCACAATGGAGGAGGACGAAAACGTACGCTTCCATGCCTGGACCCAATGGGTCTTCTTCCGGGAGTGGGAGGAGCTCCGAAATTATGCGCATTCCCGCGGGATCAAGATCATCGGGGACATCCCCATCTTCGTGGCCTACGACTCCGCCGATGTTTGGGCCCATCCCGAGCTTTTCGAGCTGGATGAGGAGGGCCGGCCCACGGTGGTGGCCGGGGTCCCGCCGGATTACTTTTCCCCCACCGGCCAGCGCTGGGGGAATCCCCTTTACCGCTGGCCAGCCCACGCGGCCGAAGGGTTCCGCTGGTGGATCGCGCGGGTTCAGCAAACCCTCCGGCTTTGCGACCTTTTGCGCATCGATCATTTCCGGGGCTTTTCCGCGTACTGGGAGATACCCGCGGAGGAGCCCACCGCCGTGCGCGGCCGCTGGGTCCCCGCCCCGGGAGAAAAACTTTTCACCCGGATGCGGGCGGAGCTCGGGGAACTCCCCATCCTCGCCGAGGACCTCGGGGTGATCACCCCCGATGTGGAGGAACTGCGGGACAAATTCGGGTTCCCGGGGATGCGGGTCCTGCAGTTCGCCTTCGATGGAAAGCCCGATAACCCCCACCTTCCCGAGAACTTCCCCGAACACGGCCGGGTGGTGGTCTACCCTGGCACCCACGACAACGACACGGCCCTCGGCTGGTTCCGAAGCCTGGGGAAGGAGGAAAGGGAGCGGGTGCTCTCTTACCTCGCGAAAGCAGGCATTCCGGTTACAAGCGAGGCGGGGATTTCCTGGGCTTTGATAGCCCTGGCCTTCCTCAGCCGGGCGAAGCTCGCGGTGATACCCGTGCCGGACATCTTGGGACTGGGGAGCGAGGCCCGGATGAACTACCCCAGCCGGCCGGAGGGGAACTGGACCTGGCGGCTTGCGGAGAGGCTCGATCTCGCCTTGGCCGAGCACCTCCTCAATTTGGCCCGGGAGAAGAACCGGATCCCAAAGGAGGTTTGACGCTGTTGCCTTTGGGCTCTTTTAGCTCTATACTGGCCGTCCAGTCGCCGCCAAGGCGATAAGGAGGGAGCGGATGCTTTTGAAGGAAAAGAAACCGGAATCGCCGAAGCAGCCGAAAAAGCCCTGCGGAAAGTAGGCCAACGGGCCTTGGTGATCGCGCGGTTGCTTTGGTTTTGTTATGCTTAAGAGCTACGGTGTGAACCGAAAGTGAAAGGAGGATCTGGTGAACAAGACTACGAAAATAGGGATTGCTGTGGCGGTTTTAGCGGTGATCGGCATCGTGGTGGGTATTTTGGTGACCCGGCCCAAGGGCGATTTCACCATGCCCGCCACGTTCTCCTTGGCCGTGCCCATCACGAAAACGGGCACTTTGGACATCACCCTCACCCCGCCCCAGGGGAAGACCCTCCCCGCGGGAGATATCACCTTCTCCATAAAGGAGACCCTGCCCGCGGGGGTTAAGGCCACCTTTAACCCGGCCAAGATCACGGTGAAATCCGGCGATGATCAGAAGACCCCGAAGAAGACCACCCTCACCGTGGAGGTGAGCACTGCCGCCAAGACCGGCCCCTATACCCTCACGATTGTGGCCAAGGGCGGCGGGGTTACGCGGGAAGGGAAGCTCACCCTCACTGTGCAGGTTGCGCCGGACTATAGCCTCGAGGCCTCCCCGGCGACCCTCACCGTGAAGCAGAGCGCGAAGGGCACGGTCACCGTCAACATCAAGCGCAACGAGACCATGAAGGACGCCGTGGATCTCTCCGTGACCGGGGCTCCCACGGGCGTCAAGGTCACGGTGGATCCGGCGAAGGTCCCAGCGGACAAGGCCTCGGCCACCCTGACCATCGAGGTGGGCCCAACGGTGGAGGCCAAGGACTACACCTTGACCATCACCGGCAAGGCCGCGGGCATCGCCGATAAGACCGCCACCGTGAAGCTCACGGTGCAGGCGGTGGACTTCACCCTCAAGGCTGAACCCTCGGTGGTGACGGTGGCTCCGGGCGGCACGGCCACGGTCACCATCTCCATCACCCGCACCAACCTCACCGACCCCGTGGTCTTCAGGGCGAAGGAGGTGCCGGCTGGCCTCTCGGCCACATTTGATCCGGCCTCGGCCACCGGTAACACCACGACCCTCACCATCTCCGCTGCGGCGGATGCTGCTCCCGGCACTTACAGCTTCACCGTGGAGGGCGCCGCGGCCGGCAAGACCAAGACCGTCACCATCCAGGTCACGGTCGGTGGTTGAGCCAAGGTTTCCCTGAAGGGAAAAGGGGCGGCCAAGCCGCCCCTTTTTTCTTTTAGGGACCCATCATGCTTTACGGAAACAATCTGCGGCTTCGGGCCATCGAACGGGAGGATATCCCGCGCTTTTTGCGCTGGCTCAATGACCCAGAGGTGCGCCGCTTCCTCCTCATGCACGAACCCCTCTCCCGGGCCCGGGAAGAGCGTTGGTTCGAGGAACAACTTTCCCGCCAAAGCGATCTCATTTTGGCCATCGAAGTCCTGGTGGGGGACGAATGGGTTCACATCGGAAACGTCGGGCTCCACCGCCTCGACCTCAAGAACCGCACCGCCGTTCTGGGGATCGTCATCGGGGAGAAGGGATTTTGGGGAAAGGGATATGGCCGGGAGGCCATCCGTGTTCTTCTTCGCTACGCCTTTTTTGAGATCGGGCTTCACCGGGTGGAATTGGAGACCTTTGCCTTCAACGAGCGGGCCTTGCGCTGTTATGAGGCCGTGGGGTTCAAAAGGGTCGGGGTACGGCGGGAGGCCTTCTTCCGCGAGGGGGCCTTCCACGATGTGATCCTCATGGACCTCCTCGCCGAGGAGTTCGCCGGTTAGACTCCCCCCGATGGAAGGGGAGCTCACGCCCATGATGCGGCAGTACCGGGAGATGAAGGCCCGGTACCCCGAGGCCATCCTCTTTTTCCAGCTTGGGGATTTCTACGAGACCTTCTTTGAGGATGCGGAGCTCGTTTCCCGGGAGCTGGAGATCACCCTGACGAGCCGGGATGGGGTGCCCATGGCCGGGGTGCCGGTGCGGCGGGCCGAGTTCTATGTGCAAAAGCTCCTTAGGCGCGGGTACAAAGTGGCCCTCTGTCCGCAGCTTGAGCCCCCAGGGAGGGGAAAAAAGCTTTTGAAACGGGCGGTGGTGCGGGTCCTCACCCCGGGGACGGTGATCGAGGAGGGGGCGCTCGAGGCCGACCGCGATGTCCTTTTGGCCGCCCTTTGGCCGGAGGGCGAAAAGGCGGGGGTCGCGTGGGCTGAGGCCGCCTCCGGGGCCTTCTTCGCCGAGGAGCTCCCCTTGAAAGATTTGGAAAACCTCGCCGCCCGCCTCAATGTGGCGGAATGGCTCCTTCCCGAGGGGGTTGAGCTTCACTGGAAGCCGGAAACGGCGTTGACCCTCCGGCCGGCCTTCTACTTCCAAGAAGACGCCATTTTTGTGCGCTTCCCTGGAGCGCTGAGCGGCGCGCCCTTGGCCGCTAAAGCTGCCGGAGCCCTCCTCCGCTACCTAAGCGAAACTCTGGGCGAACTCCCCCATCTTCGGCCGCCCCTCCTCCGCACGGAAACGGAAACCATGGTCCTCGACGCCTTCACCCAAAGGTCTTTGGAGCTCGTCCAACCTTTGCGCCCTGAGGGGAAGCTCACCCTCCTTTCCGTTTTGGATCGTACGAAAACGCCCATGGGAAGGAGGCTCCTTCGCCGCTGGATTTTGGGGCCCCTGCGGGACCGCAGAGCTATCGAAGCCCGCCTCGATTCCCTGGAGCTCCTCATCGCCACAAACCTTTGGGAACGCCTGGAAAGGCCCCTTTCCCGCTGCCCCGATCTCCCCCGCCTCCTTTCGCCTTTGGGGATGGGGAACCCGAGCCCTCTTCACCTCCTTGCCCTGGCCCGCACCCTCGCCGCCGTAGAGGAAATTCGTGGGCTTTTGGGGGAGCTCGTGGATTCTCTTCCCGAGCCAATCCAGCGGATAAAAAACGCTTTGGAAAAAGCTCCCCTTGGGCTCATCGACCTCCTCCAACGGGCCTTGGTGGAAGATCCCCCGCCCAGCCTGGAAGAGGGCGGGGTCATCCGCGCGGGCTTCAACGCGGAGCTCGACTCCCTGCGGGAGGAAATCCATAAGCTCCGGAACGAACTCGCTCTCCTTGAGGCCAAGGAGCGGGAACGCACGGGGATCCCCAACCTGCGCATCGGTTATAACCGGGTTTTCGGCTATTTCTTCGAGGTCACGCGGGGGCAACTTCCCCGGGTGCCCAAGGATTGGCAACGTCGTCAGTCCCTTACGGGAGCGGAACGCTTCACCTCTCCGGAGCTCTCGGCTTTAGCCGATAGGCTCCTTTCCGCGGAGGAGGAGGCGCTTGGGCGGGAGGTCCAGCTCTTCCAGGAGCTCGTTGCCGCTGTCCAGCGGGAACTCGGGCCGCTGGGCACGGTGGGCGAGGCCCTGGCCGAGCTCGATGTCCTCCGCTCTTTAGCGGAAGTGGCCCACAAAAAGGGCTATACCAGGCCGCGCTTCACCGAATCCCGAAGGCTCCTCATCCGCGAGGGACGCCACCCCGTAGTGGAGGAGACCGTCACCTTCGTCCCCAACGACCTTTTCATGGACGAGCGCACCCATTTGGCCCTGGTCACCGGGCCGAACATGGCCGGGAAATCCGTGTTCCTAAGGCAGGTGGCCCTCATCGCCCTTTTGGCCCAAATGGGCTCGTTTGTTCCCGCGAAGGAAGCAGAGCTCCCCCTCTTCGACAAAATCTTCACCAGGGTGGGAGCCTCGGACGCCGTGGCCGAGGGGATCTCCACGTTTATGGCGGAGATGCAGGAGGCGGCGGGGATCCTCTCCGGGGCCACCGAAAATTCCCTGGTGATCCTCGATGAGCTGGGAAGGGGGACGAGCACCCACGACGGCATGGCCCTGGCCTGGGCCATTGCCAAGCACTTGGCCCAAAAAGTGCGGTGTAAAACCCTTTTTGCCACGCATTATCGGGAGCTGGCGGAGCTGGCGGAGGAGCTCCCAGGGGTCATCAACCTCCATGCCGCCGCCCGGGAATGGAAGGGCGAGGTGGTCTTCCTCTACCGGATCCTCCCCGGCGTGGCGGAGAAATCCTACGGGATCCAGGTGGCGAAGCTGGCCCGCCTGCCCGAGGAAGTGTTGGCCGAGGCCAAGCGCAAACTTTCTGAACTGGAAAAGAAAAGCATGGCCAAACCCAAGGCTGAGCTCCTCCCCCTTTTCGAGCCCCCGGAGCACCCCATCCTAGAGGAACTTCGCAAAATCGAACCGGAAAAACTCACCCCGTTGGAGGCCTTGGAGCTCCTCTTTCGCCTACGCAAAGAGCTCGGTTAGTTCGTGTGTTTTGCACCTGTTTAGCGCAAAAGAATTTTGTGTAAGTCCCATTCAATTCCAGCTTGAGAAAAAACCTCTTCAGCCACAAAAATTGGCGCTCCGACCCGCAAAGCCAGGGCAACCGCATCGGAAGGCCGGGCATCTAAAACTTTGGGCTCCCCGCTGTTTCCGGCCACAACCACCTTGGCATAGAATATGTGCTCCTTGACCTCGGTGACTTCCACCCTTTCCACGCGCATTTGCCCAACATCGAGAACGGAGCGCAGGAGATCATGGGTGAGGGGACGGGGGTACCGCCAATTTCGCCAGGCATGCAGGGCGGAAAAGAATTCTGGCTCGGCTATCCAAATTGGTACCGCCATAGACGAAGCTTTATCCTTCAAAATAAGCACGAATTCCCCATCAGCTGCCATCGCCGCCGCAACTTGGACTTCCCGCATTTTCACCTCGGGGCGGGTTTAAAGGAGGCGGGAAAGAAGGCCAATGTCCTCGGGGTAGGTGATCTTCAGGTTTTTGGGGTCGCCGGGGACGGCGGCCACGGGGATCCCGCGGGCAAGGAGGGCGGCGGCGTCATCGGGCAAATCCTCATCGGCCTCGCGTAAGGCGGGAAGGAGGAGATCCCGGCGAAACCCTTGTGGGGTTTGCATGGCCACAAGCCCCGCCCTGGGCAGAGCTTTCGGCTTGAGAAAACCGTCCTCCACATAGCGGAGGGTATCCACCACGGGCAGGACCGGGACCGCCGCCCCGTGGGCCTCGGCGGAGGCCAAAACTCTACGGATCAGGTCCGGGCTCACCAGGGGCCTCGCCGCATCGTGGATGAGGACGAATTCCCCTTGGGATGCTTCCACTCCGGCCAAGGAGGAGTCGCGCCGTCGCCGGCCGCCGGTCACCACCTTGACCGGGAAATCCAAATCCTGAAGGAGGGAAGCCACCCGGAACTCCGTGCCCGGCCGGGCCACCACCACGAGCTCCTCCACCACCCCCGCCTCCAAAAAGGCCCGCACGGAATGGAGCAAAACAGGCGCCCCCCGGAGCTCCGAAAAAATCTTGTCTTGGCCGAACCGCTCGCTCCGCCCGGCCGCGAGGATTATGCCCGAGGCCCTCACGATTTGGGACGGGAAAAGGACAGCTTCCTGAGTCCGGTCCCGTCGGGATTGATGGCCCAGGCCGCCCAAGATCCATCCCGGTTGGAGTTGAAAACGATCAACCCGTTGGACGCCCAAGAGGGGTTCACATCCATGGCGGAGTCCGTGGTGAGCCGCCGCACCTGCCCACTTTCCACGTCCACCACGAAGAGGTCCCAGTTATCCTTCTCTTGTGTCCCGATGAACGCAATTTTGGTGCCATCCGGGGACCAGCTGGGATAAACCACATCCTGGCCCATCTGCACAAGGAGCCTTTCCGCGTTGGTCTCCAAATCCAGGATGTAAAGGCCATAGGCCTGGGCACCGCTGGGCTTGGCAATGTATGCCAAAAAGCGGCCATCGGGAGAGAGGACGGGCTGCCAAAAATCCACCGGTTCCTCTTTCCCGCCGAAAAGAAGGGAACAGCCGCCGGAGATGAGCGCGAAAACCCCGATCACAGCGATCTTCAAAAGCTTCATGCGCTTTGTCCCTCCGCCTTCGCTAGAATCGGTTACATTGTACGTGGACGTGCGGACCCCCACCACGGTGAGCGAGCTTTTGGCCTGGGCCAAAAGAAAACTCGCGGGTAATGCTGATCCTGTGCGGGAAGCCCGGCGAGCCCTGTCCTTGGCCACGGGAAAAGGGCCCCTTCCCCCCGGGGAAAGGCTCAGCCCTTTTGAGCGGGGCCGCTTCCGGAGGATCGTGGAGGCCAGGGCCCGCGGGGTCCCGTGGCCCCTCCTGGAGGGGATCACGGACTTTTTGGATTTCGAGGTCCTGGTCCCTCCGGGCGTCTTCATCCCCCGGCCGGAGACCGAGGAACTCGCGGAGTTGGCCGTGCGGGAATTTCGCAAGGCCCCCCCTTCTCCGCGGGCGTTGGATATCGGCACAGGAACAGGGGTTTTGGCCATCGCCCTGGCTCGGGCCCGGCCAGATGGGGAGGTCTGGGCCGTGGACATAAGCCCCAAGGCCCTGCGGGCCGCGCGGAGAAATGCCGAACGCCTCGGGGTCAAAATCGAGCTCCGCCGCTCCGATCTCTTCTCCAGGGTGGAAGGGAAGTTCCACCTGATCGTGGCCAACCCCCCATACGTGGCGGAGGAGGAGCTATCCAAGCTGCCAAGGGAGGTGCGGGCCTTCGATCCCCGCCGGGCCCTGGATGGGGGAAAAGACGGTTTGGCTTTGGCCTCGCGCATTGTGGAGGAAGCCCCAAATCACTTGGAGCCCCATGGCGTCCTCCTTTTGGAGATAAGCCCTGAGCAAAAAGAGGCGCTTTTGCGCTTGGCAAGGGACATGGGGAAATGGGGGGAGGTCTTGGTCCTCTCGGACCTTTCCGGGCGGCCCAGGTTTTTCCTGGGGCGGCGATGCTAGCCATCCAGGTGGCCGAGCTCCGGTTCGCCACCGAGGAGGGGGTTTGGGTCTTCGACGGCCTCTCCTTTGGGGTGGCCCGGGAGGGGTTCCTCTGGGTGGTGGGGCCGGCCGGCTCCGGGAAGACCCTGCTTTTGCGCATCCTCCTCGGCGAAATCCGCCCCCATGGGGGCCAGATCCTCCTTTTGGGCCGCAACATCCTCAGGATCTCCCGGCGCAAATTCCAAGGGCTGCGAAGGAAAGTGGGCTATATGCCGGAGGAACCAAACGCCCTTTTTGGCCGCACGGTCCTCGGAAACCTCCAATTCAAGCTCCGGGCCCTCGGGGTGCGGGGCGAGGCCGCAAAGGAAGGGGTGGAAAGGGCTTTGGATTTGGCAGGGCTCCGCGGCCGGGAGGATCTCCGCCCGGAAAACTTAAATCCGCTAGAGCTGAGGTGCTTAGATTTGGCCTTGGCCCTGTGCCCGGATTGCTCGATCCTTTTGGCTGACGATCCCCTGCGGAATCTGACCAAAGAAGCCAAGGAGGATTTTTTATCTGTCCTTGAGCGGGTGAACCAGGCCGGGATTACGATCCTTGCCACAAGCCGGGAGGATGAGACGCTTTTGCGCCGAGGCTTTTCCCAAAAAGGAGGCTCACGGGGCCTTGTGTATCTTCGGGAAGGGCTAGCGCGATGAGCTCCTTTTTCTTTACCGCGGCCGATTTTTTGCGCGCCAACCTCCGGGGATTAGGAGGCCTCTTCCTTTGGTCCCTGAGCGTGGGCTTGGTCCTCCTAAGCCTCCTTGTCACCTTGGGCCTCCCTCCCTCCCAGCCCGCGGGCCCCGCCGAATCCCACCGCTTTTTCCTCCTCACCCTAAGCCCCCTCCTTTCCGAAAAGGAGATCAACCGGCTGGCCTGGGAGGTCTGGGCCTGGCCGGGGGTAGCACGGGTTTCCTTCCGCTTCCCCGGGGAAGACGATCCCGAGCCGATAAAGGAGCGCACCATCTTGGTGGAAGCCGAGCCCGGAAGTGCGGAGGGGATGGCGGCAAAACTCCAAAAACTCCCGGGCGTAACCAAGGTCACGGAGATCGAACGCACGGTGGTCCCCGGCAGGGTGCCCTCTTCCGCGAGGATCGGGGCCATTTTGGCCTTGATCGTGAGCTCCGGCCTTTCCCTCTTTTTGGGCGCCCGGGAGATGGGGCAAGCAAGCCTCCGCTGGTCCCGGGAGGAAAAACTTCTGCGGGAAAGCGGGGCACCGCGCATCGTTTGGCAGGGACCAAAGTTCGTTTTCGCTGGACTGGCTGGTCTACTTGGGGTGGGTTTTTACATGGCGGCCCTTTTGGTGGGAACAAGGTTCGTCCAGCCCGATAGCGTTTGGGCTGCGCTTATGAAGCTTGATCCGAAGGCTATCGCCTTGGGGGTGCCGGTGGGGTTACTTTTGGGATTTTTGGCGGCGCTCCTGGGCCTTCACTCGTAGCGCAGGGCATCCACCGGCGGCAGCCGAGCAGCCCGATAGGCCGGAAAGAGGCCGGCCACTGCGCCCACCAAAAACGAGAAGAAAAGGGCGCCCAGGACGAGGGCGGGGCTCAGGGCCGGGCTGAACGCGCCATGGGCCTGAAATAGACGACTCACAATGAGGGTGGCCACCCAGGCCACCCCATAACCGAGGACCAAACCCAACACGCCGCCGGCCAAGCCCATCAACCCCGACTCGAACAAAAAGAGGAGAAGGACGTGGGAGTCCTTGGCCCCGATGGCTTTGAGGATCCCGATCTCCCGGACCCGTTCCAGAACCGCCGTGTACATGGTGTTCATCACCCCCACCCCGCCCACCAGGAGGGCGATCCCCGCGATCCCCGCCAAAAACGCCTGCACCCCGCGGATCATGGACTGAATGCTTTTGGTGAGGTCTTCAAAATCGGTGATCTGGGCGTTACGCTCGCCCACAGCTCGAAGATGCTCTTGTATTTGGGCCCGCACCGCGGCCATATCCGCTCGCTCGTTGAGCCGCGCCACCGCATACTGCACGAGCTCCGGCCCAGGGAAGAGCTCCCGCAGTTCGGGAAGGGAGATGACGAGGAGATCGAGCAAAGAAAGGCCACCGGTGGCGAACCCGCCGGCCCGCTGGGCCTGGAGGATCCCGACCACCGTGAACCTTCGGCCCTCGATGGCCACCTCATCGCCGACCCCGGCGCCGAGGGCCCGGGCGGTGCGGCTGCCCAAAAGCACCTCGCCTGAGGCCTGGAGCCCGCGGCCGCTGGCCAGGGAGAGGTTCATCTCCGCCACAAACTCCGCCATGGCCGGGTCATAGCCCAAAACGCCGAGGAAGCCCTTGCCGCCCGGGCCCTCAACGTAGGCGGTCTCCACGCGCACGGCGATGGCGTTCCGCACCCCGGGGATGGCCCGAATGGCCTCGATATCCAAGCGGATCCGCTGGCCCAGGTTCAGGCCGCGGGAAGTGATGAGGATGGTGTTGTAGCCCACGGTGCGCTCCACCTGAACGGCGATAGCCCGCTGCAGCCCTTGCCCAATGGAAATGAGGGCCACCACGGCCGCAGTGCCGATGAGAATCCCGATCACCGTGAGCCAGGAACGCAGGCCCCGGTGGCGTATGTTGCGCAAACTAAGGCGAAAAAGATCGCGAACCATCACGTCCTCTCCACAATTTGGCCGTCACGCAGGCGCAGCCGGACCTTGGCCACTTCCGCAGCCTCCGGATCGTGAGTGGCGAGGACGATGGTGCGCCCTTGCTTATTCAAATCCGCGAAGATCCCGAGGATCTCTCGGCCCGTGGCGCTATCCAGGTTGCCGGTGGGCTCGTCGGCTATGAGGAGGGCGGGGTCGGTGACCAGGGCCCGGGCCAAGGCCACCCGCTGCTGTTGCCCCCCGGAAAGCTGATTTGGCCGGTGCCGCAGGCGATCGCCAAGCCCAAGCCTCATTAAAGCTTCCTCCGCCCGCCTCCGCCTCTCCCGCGGCGGAAGACCCAGGAAAATCAAAGGGAGCTCCACGTTTTCCAGGGCGGTGAGGTTTGGGACGAGGTTGAACATTTGGAAAACGAAGCCGATGCGGCGGCCGCGCAGCTCCGCCAGCCGCCCGCCATCGAGCTTGGTCACATCCTCCCCCGCCCAGAGGACCTTTCCCGCGGTGGGCCGATCGAGGAGGCCGAGGATGTGGAGGAGGGTGGATTTCCCGGAGCCGGAGGGGCCCATGAGGGCCAAAAAATCCCGGCCCGCCACGCGCAAATCCACCCCCCGCAAAGCCGGGACCTCCACCTCGCCCAGCCGGTAAACCTTTCGAACCCCTTGAAGCTCCACGAGGGCCGCGGTCATGGCCGCTGATATTTGGTGAGGACCATTTCAAAGGTCACCTTTCCCCCTTGCTTCACCCGCAAAAGGGGCAAAAGATAAACGGGGTCGCTCAAACTGAGGCCGACCTCGATGGAAAGATCCGGCCGATCCGCCGGCTTGAATTCCCCAAGCAAACACAGCACCCCCGCGATCTCCGCCTTTTCCCGGACGTAGAATTCCCCTCCTGGGATGGCGTACTGTTCGCCCACGTTGAGCACCTCCCGCCGCCGGATGAGGACGTTGAGGGCAGAGAGGTCCACCTGGTTTCCCATGGACATGATCGCCAGGGGGGCGCCGAGGAAGCCGAGCATGGAGAGCTCCGTTCCCGCTCCCTCCAGGCTCAGGCTGAGGACGACGCGGTATTTGCCCTCCGGCAGGCCCTCGATGGTCAAACTCAGCTCCTGGGCTGGCCCCATCCCTCGCAGGGACCAGACCATCTCCGTTCGGCCCAAGGGGAAGGAGTTGATCTCCGCCTGGGCTAGGCCCAAAAGGCTCATCCCTATTAAGACTGCGCCCAAAAGGGACTTGCGCATCGCTCACCCCAAAATTTCAATCCTACTTTTTTTCTTTCCTTTCCTCCACCTCCACGCGGATCCGCCCGAATCGCCAGCTGAGGAGTCCGCGGCGGAGGAGGATGTAGACCCCAAGGCCCACCTGCAGGAGCTCAACGAAGCGAAAAAGGACGTTGTAAGCGAAGGCGCTGGAAAGGGAAAGGCCCAAAAGGCGGAAAACTCCGGCCCGGCCGCCGTCGGCCAGGCCCAGCCCGCCAGGGGTCAGCCAGATGAAGGCGCTGATGAATACGTTCAAGGTGAAAAACAGGGAAAGCTGGGGGAAGTCGAACAATGCCTGCTTTGTGAAATAAAAAAAGATCTGGGGCCGGATGTAGGTGAGGAAGACCGTAACGAGCTGCAAAATGAACGAACCCAAGACATGGCCCAGGCGATGGGAGAGGACCTGATAGATTTGCTCTTCCATCACCGAGGCGCTTTTGGCGAGGCGGTCCAGCACCCCTTGCCAGCGAAATAGGCGTCCGAGGGCTTTGAATACCTTGGAAATCCACTGGAGATTCTGGGCGAAGGAGATCATGCCGAGGAGCAAAAATACGGTCATGATCACAAGTCCCAAGGCTATCGCTCCCTTGGTGGCTGAGGAAGCGGTTGGAGAAAGGAGGGCAAAGAATCCACCGATCGCCGCGAAAAAGAGGAGGGAGATCCCGCCGAGCAGCCTCTCCACCATGGTGGGGGCCATCACATGGGCCATGCTCACCCCCGCCCCTTTCGCCACCCAATAGGCCCGCACTGGCTCCCCCCCAAGGTAAGCGGAGGGGGTGAGATAGGTCACAGCGGAACCCGCGAGCATCGGGGAAAGCACCTCCCGCCAGCGCACCTTTATCCCCGCCCCCCGCAAAAGTATGAACCAGCTCCAAGTCCAGGCCAGGAAGGACAAGACCATGTCCCCCACCACCGCCAAAAAGCCCAACACCCCCACGGCCTTGAGCTCCTCCCAGACGAGCTTGGGATTGGAAATCCATATCAGCCCTGCAAAAAGACCGAGTCCCAAGAAGATGAGGCCCAGGGATGCAACCCAGCGGAGAATGGTCACCCTCCTTTGAGGTAACGTTGCAGAAGGGCCAAAGCCGCTTCGCTTGCGGACCAACGCACCCCTTGTCGGGAGCCCCGGAATTCGTGGCGCTCCACCCTCACGCCTTCGGGGCTAGCGAGGGCGATGTACACGAGGCCCACGGGCTTTTCCGCGGTCCCCCCGGTGGGGCCGGCGATCCCGGTGGTGGCCAGGGCCAGGTCCGCCCGGCAAACCCGCCGCGCGCCCTCGGCCATGGCCCGCGCACACTCCGGGGAAACTGCCCCTTTCTCCTCCAAAATCCCCGCCGGAACCCCAAGGACCTCGCGTTTAACCTCGTTGGAGTAAGCGATGATCCCCCCGCGGAAGTAGTCGGAAGCGCCGGGGACCTCGGTGATCCGCATCCCCAAAAGCCCACCGGTGCAGGACTCCGCCACCGCGAGGGTCAAGCCCTTTTCCCGCAGAAGCTCGCCAACCTCAGCTTCCAGCAAGGTCCACCTCCAAGACGCGGGCCAAAAGCTCGCTCATCACCACCAAATCCCCGCGCAGGAGGACATCCGAATGAAGATCATAGGGAGTGGGCTCAGCATTGGCAATGATGAGGCGGGCCCCATGGCCCAGGGCCAAGGGGACGAGGCCGGCCACAGGCCAGACGGTAAGGGAAGTCCCCAAAACGAAAAGGAGATCGGCCTTGGCCACCTCCCTTTGCGCCACCTCGAAGTCCGGGGTAAGGGGCTCGCCGAAGAGGACCACATCGGGCTTGACAAGGCCACCGCAGGCGCACCGGGCTAGGCCCTCCCGCTCCACCTCCCCCGCCACCCACTCCATCGAGTATTTCCGACCACAGGAAAGGCAGGTGGCGGACCGGACATGGCCGTGGACCTCGAGGACCCGGCGGGAACCGGCCCGCTGGTGGAGCCCATCGATGTTTTGGGTGATCACCCCTTGGAGAAGGCCCCGGGCCTCGAGGGCGGCGAGGAGCTTGTGGACGGGGTTGGGCTGGGCTTTGCGCATGTTTTGAAAGCGCCAAAGCCAGAAAGAATAAAAAGCCTGGGGATTGCGGTGGAAACCGTCGATGGTGGAGACCTCCTCAGGGTCATGGGTGCGCCAAAGCCCTTGGGGGCCGCGGAAATCGGGGATCCCGGAGGCGGTGGAGACCCCGGCACCGGTGAGGGCCCAGGCATAACGGGCTTCCCGCAAAAGCCGCGCGGCCATACGGATCTCCCCTGGACCAAGCCCCATGGCAAAAGTCTCGTCAGCCCCGGGGTTTTCCGCAACCTGGTTGCCCAAAAAGGCAAGGCCGAATATCATTTTTGTGCCATGGCCGGCCACTCGAAGTGGGCAAATATCAAATACCGAAAGGAGAAGCAGGACAAGAAGCGCTCCAACCTCTTTTCCCGCCTCACCCGGGAGATCATCGTCTGTGCCCGCCAGGACCCGAACCCCGAGACAAATCCCGCCCTGGCCCAGGCCATCGAGCGGGCCAAGGCCGCCAACATGCCCAAGGAGAACATCGAGCGGGCCATCCAGCGCGCCGCCGGCGGCCTGGAGGGGACAAACCTCCAGGAGGTCATCTACGAGGGCTATGGCCCCGGTGGGGTGGCCATCCTCCTTCGGGCCTACACGGACAATCGCAACCGTACCGCCGCGGCCGTGCGCCACATCCTCGAGAGGCACGGAGGCTCCCTGGGAGGCGAGGGAAGCGTGGCCTGGCAGTTCGAGCGCCGGGGCATAATCCAGATAAAGTCCATCCCCCCAGGTATGGACAAGGAAACCCTGGTGCTCCTTGCCGCGGAGGCCGGCGCCGAGGACTTCGCGGAGGAGGACGAAACCCTCATCTTCTACACCCAACCCAGGGACCTCGCGGAGGTGCGCGATGCCCTCCGGGAAAAGGGCGTAGAAATCGAACGGGCAGTGATCGGGTTCATCCCCAAGACCACCGTGCGGGTGGAGGGCCCCGAAGCCGAACAGCTCCTAAAGCTCCTCGATGAATTGGACGAAACCGAGGAGATCCAAGAGGTCGTGGCCAACTTCGACATCCCCGACGAGATCCTGGCCAAAGTCGAGGGCGTCTGAAATTACCGCAGGCCCAAAACGAAAAGAGCTGCCGCCAAGAACGGCCAAAGGGGAAGGCCTGGAGAGGGAGCGAGCTCGGCCACCTGGACCAGCTTATACTCAAGAAGGCCATCTGGGCCGAGTTTCCCGTATCCCACGGCTTTTCCTCGGCTTCCCGCCTGGACGATGGGGACCCCGTCAACCCAAACCGGTTCCTCGTACATTTTGTGGTCGTGGCCGAGGATGAAAAGGGCGCATTTCTCCGGGAGCTTTGCCGCTAACTCTTTAGCCCGTGCGGTGTCCATGTGCCCAAGGAGAACGAAAAGATCGTGTTCCGGAGCTTGCGAAAGCGTCTCCGTTATGGCCGCAAGGGGGTCAAGGAGCTCCCACCCCGGCCAAACCACGGCCAGATCCCAAAGCACCCCCAGGACCAAAATCCGCAGCCCTTTGACCTCCAAAAGGACATAGGGCCGAAGGGGGATGGCCCCGCGGAGGTTCGTGGCCAGGACCGCAAAAGGAGCTTCCGACAAGATCCTCCCGAGGAGATACGGGCCTAGGTAAGTCTCATGGTTCCCCAAGACCATGGCGGAGTATCCCATCTTGGCCATCCACCGCATGGTGGCCCAGGCCGCTTCCTCATCGCTCAGGATCCGGGGATCTTCCCAGGCATCCCCGCCGTCCAGGATCAGGTCGGCCTGGGCTAGGAGCGGTTCCAAGGCGGGGAAACGAGGGGTAAAGGCGTGAAGGTCGGTGGTGAAGGCCACGGTGATCTCCCAGGCCAAAGCCTGGGCCGCGAAGAGAAAGATCAAAAGTACACGCCAAACCACAAGCTCAGCCCTCCTTTCCGGATCAGCCCCGAAAGCCACCACTCCTTCCAGCGAAAACGCAGGCCCAGGGCGTTATCGCTCCCCAAGGAGCCGAAAAGGGAAAGCCAAGGGGACCCCATGATCTCCCAGGCCAGGTTCAGGGTCTGCCCTTCTCGGAGCGCGGCGACCAGGGCGTGGCCGGGGCTTCGGCCGAGGGCAATCCGGGGCGGGGGAAGCTCAAACCACAAAAACCAAGGCCCGCGCAGGACGTGCACCCGCAAAATTAGAACTGGCTCACAATAACCGAGGAAAAGCTGGATCGGGCCGAAAGGCAAAACTGCCCAAGGGGTGGGGCCCATCACGATTGCACCAGCGCCGGACATGGCCAACCCCAAGTCCCCCAAGGCAAAAAGAAAAGGTGCGAGCTCCACAAAAACATTGTAATCGCAGTTGGCATTGACGGGAAAAGGAGCCAAAATGACGATGATGCTCGAGAAGGTCCGGGAAGCCCTGCGGAAGTACGGCATGACCTCGCCCGGGGAGAGGGTCCTGGTGGCTGTCTCCGGGGGAGCGGACTCCATGGCCCTCCTTTATAGCCTCTTTTGGCTTCGAAAGGATTTCGGTTTGGAACTAGCCATCGCCCACTTGGACCATGGGATCCGCCGGGATACCGCTGAGGACCTCAAGGTGGTGCGGGCCGCCGCCGAGGATTTGGCTCTCCCGCTTTTCTACGAGCGGGTGGACACCCCGGCCTATGCGAGGAAAGAGAGGTTGAATTTGGAGGAGGCGGCGCGCCGGCTCCGCCGGGATTTCCTCCTTCGGGCCGGGAAAGAGTTTGGGGCCCAAAAGATCGCCCTCGGCCACACCCGCACGGATCTGGCCGAAACGGTGCTTTTACATCTTCTGCGCGGGGCCGGGCCCGCGGGCCTAAAAGGGTTCCTCCCCGTGGCTCCGCCTTTCATCCGGCCCCTCATCCTCGTGAGCCGGGAGGAGACCCGCGCCTTTTGTGAGCAGCACTCCATCCCCTTTCGCGACGATCCCACCAATTTCGACACCCGCTATTGGCGCAATGCCCTGCGGCTTGAGATCCTGCCTAGACTACGGGAATACAACCCCAAAGCGGAGGAAGCACTGGCCCGGGCCGCGGAGCTTTTGGCGGAAAGCGAGGAGGTTTTGGAATGGGCGGCGACCAAGGCCATCTCGGAGTTGCGCAAGGGCAAGGGGCTGGATCTGGCAAGGATGCGGGCCCTGCCCAAACCCCTCCAAGCCCTTGTGGTGCGGGCCATGGCCAAGGAGCTTGGGATCGCCCTTTATCGCCGCCACGTGGAGGCCATCCTCCGCGGGGTTCAAGCGGGGAAGGCCAAAGAATTCCACCTCCCCAAAGGCTTGGTGGCCCGGGTGGGAGGGGGGCTTTTGGTGATGGAGGAAGACAAGCCCCCACCGGCCGGCTCCTGGGCCCTGAACGTCCCAGGGGAAACGGTCGTCCCCGAGCTCGGCTGGGGGGTTTCCGCAACCACCGAGCCGCGGCCGCCCTCCCTGGAGTCCTCGGATCCCTGCCGAATTTACGTCTCCAAGAGGAGGATCCGTCCCCCCCTTTCCCTTCGGGCGGCCAAGGGCCATGATCTCTTCCTCCCCTTTGGGGAAAGGAAGGAGAAGAAGGTGTGGGATTTTCTGGCCCGCCAGGGGATCCCCCGCTGGGAGCGGGAGCGCTGGCCGGTGGTGGTGGACGGAAGGGGGGTGGTTTGGGTGGTGGGGATGCGGCCAAGCGGCGAATATTCGGTGGAAGAGGACGAGAAAGAGGTGATCTCCCTCCGGGCTTGGCGACTATGATCACTTTTCTGGTCTTTGTAGGGACGATTTTGCTCCTCGTTGGGGCCCATGAGCTTGGCCACTTTTTGGCGGCGAAGGCCCTGGGGATAGGGGTTCTGGAATTCGCCATCGGCTTTGGTCCGGCCCTTTGGACCTGGCGGCGCGGGAAAACTACCTACAGCTTGCGGCTCTTCCCCTTGGGCGGGTACACGCGGTTGGCGGGGGAGGGGCCGGAGGTCGGGGATTTTTCGCCCGCGGAAACCTACTATGGCCGGCCGGCCTGGACCCGCTTCCTTGTGGCCTTGGCCGGGCCCACCTTCAACGTCCTCCTCGCCTTCCTTTTGGCCTTCGCCGGCTTCCTCCTCATCGGCCTTCCCCGCCTCCGCGTGGCCGGGCTCGTCCCCGGAAAACCCGCCGAGGAAGCCCTGAGGATTGGCGACGTCGTCCTGGCGGTGGAGGATCAAAACGTCTGGAGCACCGCGGAGGTGGGAAGACTCATCCAAAGTCAAGCGCCAAAGCCGGTGCGTTTCAGGATCCTAAGGGATGGGGAAGAGCTCGAGGTGGTCATCACCCCGGTTTATTCGCCGGAGGATTCGCGCTACATCGTGGGAGCCTTTTTCCAACCGCAGGTGATTTTTGCGGAGATCGAAAAGCTTGAGCCGCTGAGCCCCCTCTCTGCCGCCGGCCTCAGGCCAGGCGATGTCATCGTCGGGGCCTGCAATGCCCCTGTCCGCTCCTTTTTGGAGTGGTACGCGGCCGTGGAAGAAGGCTGCCGGACGATCCAAGTCCGCCGCGGGGAAAACCTCCTCACCTTGGAGCTTCCCGCGGATACCAAGGAAATTTTTTCCGGGGCGGAGTTTCGCACATTGCCCATGGTGTATGGCCGGATTGGGACGGGCTCGGCCGCGAATTTGGCCGGCCAACAGGTGGTCCAGGCCTTCTCCGTGATCGCGGAGACCCTTAGGGCCATGGCGGCCCGGGAGATCCCCGCAGGCGAGGCGGTGAGCGGGCCGGTGGGGATCGCCGGGATCCTCTCCCAGGGGATCACCGCCGGTCCTTTGGTGGTCCTCCTCCTCATCGCCGTGATCAGCGTCAACCTCGCCCTCTTCAATCTCCTGCCCATCCCCGCTTTGGATGGGGCGCGCATGCTCTTCGCCCTCTTTGAGATGCTCACCCGCAAGCGGGTCTCGCCCAAAGTGGAAACCCTCGTGCATACCCTGGGCTTCATCCTCCTCCTTGGGCTTTTGGTCCTCATCACCGCCCGGGACATCCTCAAACTTTTCGGATGAGGGCCACGGCCCAAGCGCCCATCCCCTCCCCTCGGCCCAAGGCCCCCATCCCTTCCGGCGTGGTGGCCTTTATGGAAACGTCCTCCACAGGGATCCCCAAGGCTGCGGCGATCCTCTCCCGCATGGCTTGGACATAAGGGGAGAGCCTGGGCCGCTCGGCCACCACGGCCACATCCACCTGAAGGGGGACGTAGCCCCGCTTGGCCAAAAGCTCCCGCACTCCCTCAAGGAGCGCGAGGGAGGAGATCCCTTTGTAGGCGGGATCGCCCGGCGGGAAATGTTTTCCGATATCGCCGAGGCCGCCCGCCCCCAAAAGGGCATCACAAACAGCGTGGATGATGACGTCGGCATCGGAATGCCCGGAAAGCCCGGGCTCACCAGGGATTTCCACCCCGCCCAGGAAAAGTTTTCGGTGGGGGTCGAAGCGGTGAAAATCGATGCCTATTCCCACTCGGAGGTCCACGGACCGAAGGCCTCCTCCACGATTTTCCGGGAGAGCTCCGGGCTGAACCCGCGGCGAAGGAGGAAGGCGTAGGCTCGCCGCACGGCCAAAGGCTTGGGAAGGGCCTCCCAGCGCCGTTTCTTCTCGAGGAAAGCCCGCCGGGCGAGCTCCTCCTCGCTCAGTTCGGGGAGGACCGAGCGGGAAACCTCCGCGGCGAGCCTCGGCTCCACCCCTTTGGCCCTGAGCTCCGCGGCCACCAGGCGCCTGGGCCGCGGCCGGCTGGTCAGGCGATCCTCCGCGTAAAGGCGGGCAAAGGCCCGGTCATCCACCAGCCCCTCCTCCTCCGCCCGGGCCAGGATCCTCTCAACGAGCTCCGCAGGGAAACCCCGGCGAAGGAGGCGCTCCCTGATCTCCGCGCGGGTGCGGGGCCGGAAGGAGAGGAGCCGAAGGACGTAATTCCAGGCCCGCTCCTCCTCGTTCATTCGCCGATGGGCTTGGGCTCAGGGATCCCGGCCTTGGCCCGGATGTCCTTGGCGATCTTCTCGGCGATGTCCGGGTGTTCTTCGAGGAACTGCGCGGCCTGGGCGAGGCCCTGGCCCAGGCGGATGTCGTTGTAGGAGTACCAGGCGCCGGAGCGGGTCACCACGCCCCACTCCACCCCGGTGTTGATGATGTCCCGCTCCTTCACGATCCCCCGGCCGTAGACGATGTCGAAGGCCGCCTCCCGGTAGGGCGGGGCCACCTTGCTCTTCACCACCCGCACCCGCGCCTTCATCCCCACCCGCTCGTCCCCCTCGGCGATCTTCCCCTCGGACCAGATGTTGAGGCGGACGGAGGCGTAGAACTTGAGGGCCCGGCCGCCGGTGGTGGTGGTCGCCGGCCCAAAGGGGCCTGGCTGGATGGCCGCACGGATCTGGTTCACAAACACTGCCACCGTCTTCGATTGGGCGATGGCCGCGGCCAATTTGCGCATGGCCTGGGACATGAGCCGGGCCTGCAGGCCCACCTGGGCCTCGCCCATCTGCCCTTGGAGCTCGGCCTCCGGAACCAGGGCGGCCACGGAGTCCACCACGATCACGTCCACCGCGCCCGAGCGCACCAACGCCTCCATGATCTCCAGGGCCTGCTCGCCCGAGCTGGGCTGGGAGAGGAGGAGCTCATCGAGGTTCACCCCGATGGCCTGGCAATACTTGGGATCGAGGGCGTGCTCGGCGTCGATGAAAGCCGCGGTCCCGCCAAGCCTCTGGGCCTCGGCCACGATGGAAAGGGCAAGCGTCGTCTTCCCCGAGGCCTCCGGACCGAAGATCTCCACGATCCGGCCCCGGGGAACCCCACCCACCCCCAGGGCGATGTCCAGGGAGAGGGAACCGGTGGGGATGACCTCCACCTCCGCCACCGGCTTCTCCCCAAGGCGCATGATGGCCCCTTCCCCGTAGGTCTTCTGGATCTGCTTGAGCACGTTCTCCAGGATCTCCTGGCGCTTGGGGTTCCCGTCCTTCTTCTCCGGGTTGCTCATGGGGATTACCTCCGCACCTATGGTAAGGCTCGGGGCGAGGCGGGGCAAGGAGCGGAAAGGACCAAGGATTCCGGACCAAGCGTGCTCAAGGGGTGGAGTTCCTCCCCGTCGAAGGAGCACACCACCGCGCGGAATTCCACGCCCAGGGCGAGGGCTTGGCAAAAGGCCCGGCCGAACTGCGGGTCAAGCGCGGCATTGGGCCCAAATCTTTGGGCATCCGGCCGCTGAACGACGAACACCACCCAGGCCTTCTCCCCAGCGCGGACCCGGGCGGAAAGCTCCCGAAGGTGGCGGACGCCGCGGGATGTGGGGGCATCGGGGAAGAGGGCCACCCCATCCACAACCAGGGTCACGGACTTCACCTCCACCCAAACCCTTTCCGGGCCGCGGGAAAGGAGGAAATCCGCCCGGCCCATCCCCAGCCGCGGCTCCCTGGCCACGATTTGAAACCCCAAAAGCTCCGGGAAAATCCCGCGGGAAAGGAACCGGGGAAAGGCCCGGTTGGGGAGGGTGGAATCTAAGGAGACGAGGAAGTCCCCGAGGTCCGCAGCCACCGCCGTCCACCGCGTCCTCCGCCCCCCGGAGGCCCGGCGGAGGAGGACCGTCCGGCCGGGACTCAACACCTCAAGGAGCCTTCCGGGGTTGGGAAGGTGGGCGATCTCCCTTTTACCCGCCACCCGTACGGCGATGACAAACCGGTTCAGCCGCTCCAGGTACTCGCCCCAAACCAAATCTCCGGAAAAAGGGGGCATCAGCGGAGGTGATAGACGAGGGCGGCCAAGCCGGCGAACAGGGCCTCAAAGCCGATGAGGAAAAGGGCAAGGGAGCGCTCGGAGAGGCCGCCGGTGAGCCGAAGAACGGCCTGGGCCAGGCCCACGGGGCCATTGGCCGGACAGCGCAGTTTTCCATCCGCACCCCGCTCGCCGGCCCAGCCCCGCGAGGGAAAGCCGTGCACTGCCTTGATGAGAAAGTCCAGGGCATAGGGAACGATCACGATCAAGCCCGCGGCTTCGAAGTCGCCCAAAATGCAGGCTACGGCGAGGATGGCCCCCAACGAGAGGGTGCCCACATCGCCCACGAAAATTTTCGCCGGATACCAGTTGAAAAGAAGAAGTCCAAAGGCCCCGCCAATCCCGGAAAGAACGAGGACCAGGGCCGTGGTGGCCTGGACCTTGAGGGCGATGGCCGCCATGGCCCCAAGGGCCACAAGCCCCATCCCCAACTCCACCCCGTTGAATCCGGCTAACATGTTCACGGCGTTGGCCGCGCCGGTGATCCCAAGGGGCACGAGGAAAAGGGTGTAAGCCAGACCGAAATTCACCCGGCCAAGGAAGGGGATGGTCAGGGTGGTGTGGCCGGCGCGGATGGCCACGAGGGGCAAAGCTCCAACCGCCGGAAGGAGCGCTTTTACAGCTTGGCGCAGTCCTAAAAGGTCATCGAGGATCCCCACCAGGGCGACAAGGAGCACCGTGGCCAGGCCGCCAAGGAGGCTCACGAAGTCCACGGGAAGGATGGAAGGGATGAAGGCCTCCAACCCGATGGCGAGGAGGACCCCGGCGGTGAACCCGGCCACCAAGGCCACCCCGCCCATCTCCGGGACCTCCGGTTGCCCAGGCTTGTGCAAATCCTTTCCGACAATCCCCGCTGCCCGAAGTTTTGGGATGAGGATCATGGTGGAGACAAGCGCCACCAAAAACGCCACCACTCCCACAAGGGCAACCATGCACGAGCCATAATACAACGAAGCCCAAAACCTGGACAATCTTTAAGGGCCGCCCCTTATTTCCCCAAAGCGGCGAGAACCTCGGCTTTGAAGCGAAGGAAGTCTACTCCCTTTTTGAGCGCCCAAGTAAAAAAGGCGGTCATCCACGCGGACAAGGATGTTTCGCCGCCCTTTCATTTTCCGGAGGTCTCCGCCATCTTGCGGGAAAAGAACCTTGGCCTGCGCAAGCTCCCCAAAAAGGTCGTCCTCATCCGCCGGAAGCCCCAACCGCAATCCCCGCGCAAACAGAGGAAATTCGCAAGAGACGCGCGCAGGCCCGCTTATTTCCCACCCGGAGGCACTCCGCAAAGAACGGAGGAAGGACCTCCTGAAGCGCGCGGAGGTGAGCTTTCCAAATAGGCCCAGTAGTGGTGGCGAAAGCGCGGCCATAAAGAGCATCCTCGTCCCGACAAAAGAGCACCTTCCCCCTTTTGCCCAGATGTCCAAGTTTTCCTCGGCTTCTGCCAGGTATTCCAGGCGGCGCTGGGCCATATGCAGCCGATCCCAGAGGGCCGGGAAAAACACAAGGCAAAGGTCCACATCGGGGTGGGCCCCGGCCTCGCCCCTGGCCCGGCTTCCACAAAGGAACACGGCGAGGATCTCCAGGTCCTCCCCGGCCTTTTTCAGGATCTTTTGCACGCGGGGGTCGCCCAAAATTTCCAGCGCTTTGCGTTTACGCCCGTTTGGGGTCAGGAACCGAGCTTTGCGCAAAGCCCCCGCAAATACGCGCGAAAATCTTCCCCGATCTCCGGATGCCGCAGGGCCAGTTCCACCGTGGCCACCACATAGCCCAGTTTTTCTCCCACATCGTAGCGCTGGCCCCGAAAGGCGTAGGCATAAAGCGGTTCCTCTTGGCAGAGGACCCGCAAGGCGTCGGTGAGCTGGATCTCCCCTCCCCGGCCGGGCTTGGTCTCCCTGAGGATTTCAAAAATCGTGGGCGAAAGAACGTAGCGGCCGATCACCGCCAGGTTCGAGGGCGCTTCCTCCGGCCTCGGCTTTTCCACGAGATCGCGCACGCGCCAAAGCCCCCTTTCCACCTCCTCGCCCTCGATGATCCCGTACCGCCCAAGTTCTTCCCGTGGGACCTCCAGCACGGCCAAAACGCTCCCGCCCCGGTGCTCGTGAACATCTAAAAGTTGTCGTAGGGCTGGAGGATCGGCCTCGATCACATCGTCGCCCAGCATCACCGCAAAGAACTCCTCTCCCACAAAATCCTGGGCGCAGAGGACCGCATGGCCCAACCCTTTGGGCTCCTTTTGCCGAACGTAATGGAGGGAAAGGAGCTCGCTGATCCTTTGCAATTCCTCCGCGAGTTTTTCTTGCCCTTTCTCCTTAAGAAAACGCTCGAGCTCCGGGGCGCGGTCGAAATGGTCCTCGATGGCGCGTTTCCCCCGGCCCGTGACGATGAGGGCGCTTTCCAATCCTGAGGCGGCGGCCTCCTCCACGATGAACTGGATCGCCGGTTTATCCACAAGGGGGAGCATCTCCTTGGGCTGGGCCTTGGTGGCGGGGAGGAACCGCGTTCCCAAGCCGGCCGCGGGTATCACCGCCTTCCGCACCCGCATCCTTCCTCCTAAGCCCTTTTTGGCCCCATCTTATCACCCCTTTCCCAGAGGGGGAACCTTGATCAAACGACCAGGCCGGCTTTCGGCCCTTGACGCCGATCTTTCACCGACTAGAATTAAGGTGACGTTTAAAAAGAGGGGGTGAGAGCCGGAAAAAGCTTCTGTTCATCAGTCCATTTCCAGAAAGGAGGGGTGACGGATGTGGCGTAAACTTTTGCCTTTCGCGGTTGTTGTGGTTTTAGGAATTTTCGGCTGGGCCCAGATCCCCAATCCGGACACGATGATCGTGGCCACCATCGGCGACCTGGAAACCTTGGATCCGGCTTGGGCCTATGACACCGCCAGCGGCACCGCCATTTTCAACATTTATGAGACCCTCATCTTCTACGAAGGCGAGTACGTGGACCGTTTTGTCCCGATGTTGGCCACCTCCTGGGAGATCTCCGAGGACGGCCTTGTTTACACCTTCACCATCCGCAAGGGCGTGAAGTTCCACGAGGGCGGAGATCTCACCCCGGAGGACGTGGTTTACTCCCTGCAGCGGGCCCTCATCCAGGACCGGGCTGGTGGGCCGATCTGGATGATGCTCGACCCCATCTTCGGCGTTCACAGCATCGAGGAGTTGGCGGAGAAGCTTGGCAGCGACGAGGCTGTGTATGAAGCCCTCCAGAGGGCCATCCGGGCCGAGGGCGACAAGGTCATCATCACCCTCGATCACCCCTACGGTCCGTTCATCCAGATCCTCGCCGGAACTTGGGCCTCCATTGTGGACAAGGAGTGGGTGATCGCCCAAGGCGGCTGGGACGGCTCGGCCAATTGGCGCAAGTGGCACGATCCAGCGGCCGAGGCGTCCGAGCTCTTCAACAAGGCCAACGGGACCGGCCCGTTCAAGCTCGAGGCCTGGGTCCCTGGGGAGTACATCAGCTTTGTGCGCAATGAGAACTATTGGCGCACGCCGGCGAAACTGGCCCGGGCGGTGATCAAGGTCGTGCCGGAGTGGGGCACCCGCTTGGCCATGTTCCAGGCCGGTGACGCTGATATCATCGCTGTCCCTCGCCAGTACGTGGCCCAGATGGACGAGCTCGTGGCCCAGGGCAAGGCCCGGATGATGGGCCCCTTCCCTTCCAGCACTTGCCAGTCCGGGTTCTTCAACTTCTACGTGACCGAGGGGAGCCCGTTCATGCCCCTTTTGGGCGGCGAGCCCAAGCCCGATCTCCTTGCGGATATCCACCTCCGCCGGGCCATCAACTACGCCTTCGATATCGACACCTACATCAAGGAGGCCTGGCTGGGCGAGGCCTGGCAGCTTCCCGGCGTGATCCCGCAGGGCCGCTTGGGCTATGATCCAACCCAGCCCGTCTACAACTACGACCTGGAGAAGGCCGAAGCGGAGCTCCGCCAGGCCTGGGGCGGCGAGCTCTGGAAGAAGGGGTTCCGCCTCACCATCACCTACAACCAGGGGAACCTCGCCCGGAAGTTCGCGGCCGAGATGCTCGAGCGGGCCTTGGAGTCGTTCAACCAGAAGCGCCAGGCCGAGGGCCTCCGCGGCATGTTCGTGATCGAGGTCCAGGACCTGCCTTGGCCGACTTATCTCAAATACATGGACGCCAAGCAGCTCGCCATGTTCTTCATCGGTTGGCTTGAGGACTACGCTCACCCCGACAACTGGGTGAAGCCGTACATGCACAGCACCGGCGCCTACGCCATGAACCAGCGCTTCGACACCGTGAAGAACGTGGAGTTCACCCCGGTTTACGCCACTTGGCTTCCTTCCAAGACCTACGATAACCTCCAGGCCCTCTTCGACGAGCTCATCGAGATGGCCAGCCGCGAAACCGACTTCGCCAAGGCCGAGCTCCTCTATAAGGAGCTGAACCGCCTGGCCCATGAATGGGCCATCAACGTCGCCCACATCCAGCTCCTTGCCCGCCATTACGAGCAGGTGTGGGTGCGGGGCTGGTACTACAACCCGGCCTATCCGGGCGAGTACTTCTACGTCCTGTGGAAGGGCTGAGGCGAAGCTGGGCGGAAAGGGGGCCGAGGCTTTCTCGGCCCCCTTGCTTTTTCCTAGGGTTTCCGGTATAAGAGCACCTGCAAAATGACGGCGTACATCATTCGACGCCTTCTTTTGTTGCCCATCACCCTTTTTGGCGTCACCCTCTTTGTTTTCGGCGTCTACTCCTTCCTCGATCCCGCGATGAAGGCGGCTTTGTATGTGCGGGACATCCCCAAGACCGCGGATGCCCTGCAGCGGGTGATCCACAAATACGGGCTGGACGATCCTTTCTACCGGCAATATTGGCGGTGGCTGAACCAGTTGTTCCATGGAAACCTGGGCTGGTCCAAGACCGCCCAGCGCCCGGTGCTTGAGGCCCTCCTCTACTACTTCCCAGCCACGGTGGAGCTCGTCCTTTGGGCCGCGATCCCCGTCATCTTCATCGGGATCTGGCTAGGGATGCTCTCCGCCGTCCACCACAACAAACCCATCGATCATGCCTCCCGCGTTTTCGCCCTGATTGGTTGGTCCTTCCCCTCCTATGTCTACGGCCTCCTTCTCCTCATGGTGTTTTACGCCATGCTCCATTGGCTTCCTCCCGGCCGGGTTTCCGATTGGGTGATCAAGGAGATCAACGTCGGGACTTTTCGGGAGGTAACGCGCATTTATACCATCGATGCCATAATCAACGGTCGCCCGGACGTGCTTTTGGACGTGTTCAAACACATGATCCTTCCGGTGATCACCCTTTCCTACATCCAGTGGGCGCTTCTTTTGCGGGTCACCCGCTCCTCGATGCTCGAGACCCTCAGACAGGAGTACGTGATGACCGCCCGCTCCAAGGGCCTTGCCGAGCGCATAGTGGTCTACAAGCATGCCGCCCGCAACGCCATGATCCCCGTGGCCACCATGGGCGGGATGCTCCTCATCGGCCTCCTAAACGGTGCGGTCATCACTGAAACGGTCTTCAACTACCGGGGGATGGGCTGGTGGGCGGCCAATGCCGCCACCCAGCTCGACATCATCAGCGTCCTTGGGTTCACCCTGTTCAACGCCGTAATCCTTTCGGTGGGGATCCTCTTCATCGACATCATGTACGCGCTCATTGACCCCCGGATCAGACTAGAATGAAAATCATAAAGCAGCTTTTACAGAATCCGCTTTCGCTTTTTGGGATCATCCTCCTTGTCTTCTTTGGCCTTGTGGCCATTTTCGCCCCCTGGCTTGCCCCCCCGCCCAACCCGTATGAGCCTTACCGCATCGCCCAATTCGGTTACAGCCCCACCCCCAAGCCTCCCACCGGTCCGAACCCCTTCGCGGAGATCTGGAAGATCATCACGAGGCAAAGCGATTTCAGCAAAACCCATCCTTTTGGCACCACAGAGGGCCAATATGATATGTACTACGGGATAGTTTGGGGGACGCGCACTGCATTTTTGGCGGGGATTTGCATCACGGGGATCACCGCGCTGATCGGGATCGTTTGGGGGACCATGGCCGCGTATTTCGGCGGCTGGGTGGACATGGTCTTCATGCGCATAACCGACATCTTCCAAGCTTTTCCCTTTTTGATCGCCGCCATGACCATCGCCGCTGTTTTGCAGCCCAAGATCGGCCGGAGCATCCTCACCGCCGCCATCGCCCTCATCGTCTTCGGCTGGATGGGGTATTCCCGGCTCATCCGGGGCGACATCCTTTCCATAAAGGAGCGGGACTATGTGCAAGCCGCGCGGGCCGCTGGCGCTAGCCACCTCCGCATCGTCCTCCGCCACATCCTCCCCAACGCCATCTACCCCACCCTCGTGGTGGCCTCCATGGACATCGGTTCCTATGTGATCTCCTTCGCCGCCCTCTCCTTCCTTGGGCTTGGGGCGGAGGTGGGATATGCCGACTGGGGCCAGATGCTTTCTTTCGCCCGCAACTGGATCCCCAGGCTCCATCAATACTGGTGGATCATCCTCTATCCCGGGCTGGCCTTGATCCTTTTCGTTTTGGCCTGGAACCTCGTCGGGGACGCCCTCAGGGACATTTTGGACCCGCGGCTTCGGGGCCGAATCACCGTGTAAACCCGGTTTTTCACCCCAGGGAAAAATGTCCCCTCCCCCAGAGTTGACAAGCTCGGGCGAGAGGTGTATATTTTAGGTGTCGCCCAGGAAAGGAAAAGAGGCGAGCCACTTCGTGGCAAAGGGAGAATTTACCTAAAAAGGAGGGATGAGCGATGAAGTGGGTTCCGCAGGTGGAGAAGGTGAATCGCAAGGCTCTTAAGGTTTTGGGCGCGCGGGGATTCTATGTTCTTTTGGCCATTTTAACCCTCCTTCTTCTCAGCGGTGCACACGATAAGTGGGGCGGCTGAGGCCCGCGGCTAGCGGGACAAAGGTAAAGAGCGGTTAGGCCAACGGGCTTTCCGCCCGTTGGTTTTTGTTGATACAAGAACTGGCGTGCTGGACTTTCCCCGAAAAGCCTGGTTTTATATTGCTAGCATCATCATTTCAGGGATTGGCCTGGCCATCTGGCAACTTTGGGACTTGGAACTCTCCAAAACCTTTCTTTTGGCTTGGGGCATCTTGGTCATTCTGGACTTGCTCTGTGAACTATATGAGGTGGAAATCATTCACGGTCACAGAACCTCCGCGGCCATTGCTGTGGGAGTGGGGGCAGTGCTCATCGGTGGGCCAAAGCTCGGCCTTTCCGTGGTCCTTGTGGGCTCCCTTTTGGCCGAGATCTATTTGCGACGAGCTTTTTGGCGTAAAGACCCTCTGCGGTACATGGCGGTCGTGGGCTTCAACGTGAGCCAGCTCCTCATCTCGGTGGCGATCTCCGGGCTCATCCTCCAAGGACTGGGCGGAAAACCTCCGCCTTACCAAACAGTGCTGGATTTCCTTCGCGCTGGCCTCGTTTTCGCAGCCTTCATGAGCACCAATGCCGCGATTGTTTCAGGGGTGGTGCATTTCAGCCGCGGGGTAAACTACTGGACCCACCTCAAGGAGATCCTTCAAGCCCGCTACGTTCAGATCCTTTCCTTGGGGATTTTAGCGATCCTCCTCGCCCTCATCTACGCCCTTTCCCCCTGGTACACGATCCTCATGCTCAGCCCCCTTTTCATCGTGCAGATCTCTTTGCGCGAACATATGAAGCTCCAGCGCCAAGCCCATTTGGCCTTCGAAAAAATCGCCAAAATCGTGAGTTCCCGCGACCCCTACACGGGGGTCCATTCCGAGGAGGTAGCGGAGCTCGCCGTGAAACTCGCCAAAGTTCTGAACCTTCCGGAAAAGGAGATCGCCCGGATCGACACAGCCGCCCGGGTGCACGACCTCGGCAAGATCGCCGTGCCCGATGCCATCCTCCTTAAGCCCGGCCCCCTCACCGAGGAGGAATGGAAGGTGATGAAGCAGCACCCGGTGGTGAGCGCGGAGATCCTTTCGGGATTGGAGATCTACAAGGACTGCGTGGATATCATCCGCCACGAGCACGAGCACTGGGACGGAAGCGGTTATCCCGATGGCCTGAAGGGTGAGGAGATCCCGCTTGGTTCGCGGATCATCGCCGTGGCCGATGTTTGGCACGCCCTCATCTCCGATCGCCCCTACCGCAAGGCCTACACCAAAGAGGAAGCACGGAAGATCATGAAGGATATGGCTGGAAAAGTTTTGGACCCGCGGCTTGTGGAGATTTTCCTTCAGATTTTGGAGTGATGCCCCTCCTTTGGGCAGTGCTCCTCGGCCTCCTTGCGGGGTATTTTAGGCGGGGCCGCCTCTCCCACCTCGCGGCCCTCCGCCTTCATGGGTTTTGGCTCCTCCTTCCGCCCCTCCTCATCCAGATTTTGATCTTCCCCTTGGGAGGGCGCGGGCCCATCCTTTCTTTCGGAACGCCTTATTGGCACATCGTTTCCTACCTTTTTCTCCTTGCCTTCGTTTTCCTGAACCGGGGCTACCCGGAGATCCTCCTCATGGGACTCGGCCTTTTTCTGAATTTTTTGGCCATCGTCGCCAACGGCGGGTACATGCCGGCCTCGGCGGAGGCCCTGCGAAAAGCGGGTTTGGAATCCGTGGCCCAAGGGTTGGAGGCGGGAACTCGCGTGGGAAATACCGTGCTCATGAGCTCCTCCACCCGGCTGAATTTTCTTGGGGATTGGCTTTATCTTCCGGCTTGGTTTCCGTTGAGCTCGGCTTTCAGCGTGGGCGACGTGATCCTGGGCTTTGGCGCTGCCCTCCTCCTTGCCCGCCGCATGGTCCATCCCTAATCCCTCCGAAACCAGCGTTCCTGTGGTACCATGGGAAGGCCGGTGTTGGTGGGAAAAGGAGGCGGATATGGACCAAAGGAAAGTCCAAAAGCTCATTGAGAACTACGGGATTCCCGGGCGTGACGCCTATGAGCTTCCTTCGAGCCCCTTACGTTTTCCCGACGGAGCACATTATCGCCTGGAGATCTCCGGGGTGGAGCGGCCCGAGGTTTTGGCGGCCGTGGTGGACGAGGCCAAAAAGCGCGATGTCCCAGTGCACCGGGTGATCTCCGTGGTCATGGGCGCCACCCTCCTCACCCGCTCCGAACTAAAGGATTTCGCGCAAATCGCGGCGGAAGCGAAGGTGGAGGTGATCCTCACCCCCGGTCCCCGCTCGGGCTGGGACACCGGGCGCCAACTCCTCACCCCCGAGGGCTCCCTTTCCGGGTTACGTTTCCGTGGGGCTGATCAAATCCGCTATGTAGTGGCCGATATTCTTCGCGCCGTGGAGCTGGGTTTCCGGGGGTTTTTGGTCCTCGACGAGGGGCTCCTTTGGCTCCTTTCCCAGATGCGGGAGCGGGGAGATCTCCCCAAGGACACGGTGTTCAAAGTTTCCATTTTCGCTGGGCATGGGAACCCCGCGGGCGCCAAGGTCCTGGAGATGCTGGGGGCCAACACCTTCAACCCCGTGGCCGATCTGGACCTTCCCGAACTCGCCGCTATCCGCCAAGCTGTGAAGATCCCCGTGGATCTGCACGTGACCCTCACCGATTCCTTCGGCGGCTTTTATCGGCTCTACGACACACCGGAGATGGTGCGGGTCTGCGCGCCTTGCTACTTCAAGATGGAGCCGGGCCCGGCCTGTGTGGTGGGCCCCGGCGCCCTCTACAAACCCTGGGTCTCCGGGAAGACCTTGGCCGACTGGGGACGGGAGAAGGTCAAACACGCGGAGATCATTCGAGAACTGGTTTCCGAAACTTTCCCCGAGGCCGTCCTTTCCGATTGGGGGCCGGCGGATCTGGCCATCCCCAAGCCGTAGAAAGGGGAAACCATGACCTTTGCGGAGCTGGTGGCCCTCCTTCAGGAGGAGGGCATACGGAAGGTGGAGTTACGGGCGGTGGACCTTTGGGGGAGGCTCCGGGGGCTCACGATCCCGGTGGAATCCCTGACGGAGGAGATGGTGCGGGAGGGAGTGGGCGTGGATGGCGGCCACTACGGTTTGGCCACGAGCGAGGAAAGCGATTGGGTCCTTCTTCCCGACCTAGACGCGGTTTATTTGGACCCGCTTGCTGATCCTCCGGCCGCCTTGATCCTTTGTGATTTGGGCCGGCCGGGCGAGGGGCCAAGCCCCCTTTCGCCCCGCAGCGTGGCCGCCGCGGCCGAACGTTTTTTGCGCGACGCCGGCATCGCCCAAGAAGCCCGCTTCTCCGTGGAACTCGAATTCTACCTCTTCGAGGAGATCCATGTGGCCGATGGTCCCCTCTCCCAAGGGGTGGAGATCATGCCCATGGAGGGCCAGGTGAACCTTTGGGGGAACGTCCTTCCCCGGAGGGGCTCAGCCTACCACGCCCAGGGAGCCGAGGATTTGGGGAAAACCGTGCGGGATAGGGTGGTGGAGATCCTCACCCGCTGGGGAATACCCGTGCGCTACCACCACCACGAAGCCGGGGGATTGGGGCAGATGGAGATCGAGCTCGGCCTTGGTGGGCTTAGGTCTGCGGGCGATTGGACCGCCCTCGCCAAAGATCTCATTTCCCGGGTGGCCGCGGATGAGGGCCTCATCGCCTGTTTCCTGCCCAAACCCCTTTACGATCAACCGGGAAACGGCCTTCACCTCCACCAGTACTTGGTGGGGCCGAGCGGGAACCTCTTTGCCGGGGAGGAGGGGCTTTCGGAGGCGGGGCTTTCCTATGTGGGCGGGCTTTTGGCCCATGGCCGGGCCCTTTCCGCCTTTGTCTCGCCCTCCACCAATTCCTATCGGCGGCTCCGGCCGGGGTTCGAAGCGCCGGTGGAGCTTTTCTTCGGGACAGCGGACCGCACCGCGGCCGTGCGCATCCCCGGCTACCTCTCGCCGGAGAAGATCCGGGTGGAATATAGACCTCCTGATCCCAGCTGCAACCCGTACTTGGCCCTGGCCGCCTGCCTCATGGCCGGGATCGACGGGATCCGCCAAGGGATCGATCCGGTGGCCCGCGGCTGGGGACCGGGAAGGAAGCGGCGGGTGCAGCTTTTGCCCCGCTCCCTGGAGGAAGCCCTGGAGGCCCTCCGCCGCGATCACGAGTTCCTCACCGTGGCCGGCGTTTTCCCCCCGGAACTCCTCGAGCTTTGGCTCGCCGGAAAAGAAAAAGAGGCCGCGGAGCTCGCCGCAAGACCCCATCCCTACGAATTCCGCTTGTACTCATGAACGCGTTTAGGCGGCGGGGCTTAGCGCTGGGAAGGATAAGGCCCGGGCCAAAGGGGATGATCACCGATGTGCCCGGGGTCCGGGTGGGGCACTGCACCCTGATCGAAGGGGAGGGAGAAAAGGCCATAAGAACCGGGGTTACGGCGATAGTCCCGCCTGGGGACCTTTACGCCGAGCCCCTCTCCGCCGGGATCTTCGTCCTCCACGGACACGGCAAGGCTTTGGGGCTTTGGCAGATCCAGGACGTGGGGGAACTGGAGACCCCGATCCTCCTCACCAACACCTTCGGCGTTTACGCCTGTGCCGAGGCCCTCCTCACCTGGACCCTCCGGCGCCATCCCCAGGCCCGCTCCATCAACCCTGTGGTCCTGGAGTGCAACGACACGCGCCTTTCGGCCAGCGAGCTTCGGCCGGTGCGGGAGGAACACGCCCTTTGGGCTTTGGAAAACGCCGAGGATGAAGTGGAGGAGGGCTGTGTTGGGGCGGGGACGGGAATGATCGCCTTCGGCTACAAATCTGGGATCGGCACGGCTTCTCGGATAGTGGATAACTACAGCGTAGGAGTCCTTGTCCTTCCCAACATGGGCCAGGCCGAGGATTTTCGTGGGCCTTGTGAGGGGGTCGCGCGGGAGGATTCCGTCGAAAGCGATTCGCGCCCGGGGGCGAGGCGGGCGGAAGGGGGTTCCCTCATCGTGGTGGTGGCCACGGATGCCCCGCTTTTCCCGGATCAGCTTTTCCGGCTTTGTCGGCGGGCGGCCCTGGGCGCGGCCCGCACCGGCGCCCCGGCCACCACGGGAAGCGGCGACTTCTTCCTCGCCTTCTCCACAACCCTGCGCTTCCCCCGCGGAAAAGAGAGGCTTTCGGGGGAGAGGATCTCCGATCGCAGTCCCCTTATGGCTGAGCTTTATCGGGCCGCGGCGGAGGCCACGGAAGAGGCCATCTATTCCGCTCTATTGGCCGCAACACCCGTGGTGGGAAGGAAGGGGGAAAGCCCGCCGATACTCCGGCTCAAGAGTCGATGATGCGGGCCCCGCGCAGGAGGCGCTCCAGTTCAGCGATGCGGCCCTCCACCAAAGCCTGCTCCTCCTTGGCCGCGTGATACTCGGCGTTCTCCGAAAGATCCCCATACTCCCGGGCCCGCCGAATTTTTTCCGCGATCTCCGGCCGCTTCACCCGGATGAGGTAATCGAGCTCCTTCTTGAGCCGCTCATAGCCTTCCCTGGTCAAAACCTTGTCCCAGTTTTGAATCTCGGCCATGACCACCTCCTCGCGGGATGCCTTTAGTTTAGTGGGGAAGGGGCTGAGCGCAAGCGGACGGGGTACCATCAGGAAAAGGAGGGACCATGGAGGAGCGGAGGAAGTTGACCATTCCTGATCTCTTGGACATGGTGGCCCGTGGGGAGAAGATCGCGTTTCTCACCGCCTACGATTATCCCACTGCTCTCTTAGAGGATCGGGCCGGGGTGGACATGATCCTGGTTGGGGATTCCGCGGCCATGTGCATGCTCGGCCACAAAACCACTCTTCCCGCCAAGATGGACTTCATGGTGGAGATCACCGCGGCCGTTTCCCGGGCGGTAACGCGGGCCTTCGTGGTGGGCGACATGCCCTACATGTCCTACCAGCCCTCGAACGAGCTGGCCATAAAAAACGCGGGGAGGTTCATCGCCGAAGGTGGGGCGGATGCGGTGAAGCTGGAGGGCGGGGCGCGCATGGCCGAACGGGTGGAGGCCATTGTTCGGGCAGGGATCCCCGTGATGGGCCACATCGGCCTCACTCCCCAAGCGGCGAGCCTCATCGGCGGCCTCAAAGCCCAAGGGAGGAGCGCCCAAACCGCAAAACAGCTCATCGAGGACGCAAAGGTGCTGGAGGAAGCTGGAGCGTTCGCCATCCTCCTTGAGGCCATTCCCGCCCGGGTGGCGGAACTCATCGTAAAGCGCGCAAAGATCCCCATCCTCGGGATCGGTTCAGGCCCGGCCTGCCACGGACAGCTCCTCATCGTCCACGACATCCTCGGACTTTTTGAGGCCTTCACCCCCAAATTCGTCAAACGCTACGCGAATGTGGCGAGCGTCATGCATCAAGCCTTCGCGGACTATGTGCGCGAGGTGAAGGAGGGGAAATTCCCCGGCCCGGAGCACACCTACAAAATCCCCCAAGAGGAATGGGAAACCCTCAAAAAACTCCTGGGCGAGGGTTAGCGCCGGCGTTCCTCCCGCCAGATATCGCCCACGTCGTGGTAGCCCCGTTCCTCCCAGTACCCGCGCTTGAGCTCCGCCGAAAACTCCAGAGCCACGAGGTATTTGGCGCTTTTGTAGGCGTAAAGGGAGGGGACGATAAGGCGCAGGGGCCAGCCGTGTTCCCAGGGAAGAGGTTCGCCGTTGAGGGAAAAGGCGAGGATCGTGTCCGGGCGGGCGAAATAGGGAAAGGGCAGGTTTGTGGTGTAGCCATCGCGGCCATGGGCCAAAACCCACTGCACCGCGGGCTCGGGCTGAACGAGGTAGAGGATGGCGCTCGCGGGAACCCCCTCCCAAAGGAGATCGGGAACGCCCCAGCCCTCCACACAGTGGAAATCCGCACGAACCTGAAGCCTCGGGAGCTTTTGCAGATCCTCCCAGGAAAGATCCTGGGGATTGCGCACCTGCCCAAATAAGCGGAGGCGAAAGTCCTCAAGTTTCAACGGGGGAACGGAAGCGATGTCGTATACGATCAAATCCTCCCGAAAACTTTGCCCAGGGGGAATCCTCTTTTCCGGCATGGGGCCTCCTCAGGGGAGATGGGGCTTGGGGGCGAGGGCTTTTTCGGACTGGGAGGAAAGCCAGCGGCAGAAGGCGTCCAGTCTTTCCGCGGCGGCCTGAAGGAGGAGCTCTCCTTTCTCCACCGTGGCCCGAGAGGGGTCGCCCGTGGCCCCGCTTTCGGAAAAATCAATGGTATCGAAGCCTACATCTATCCCCTCCACCTTTTTGCCCCATTCCGGAGCGCCTTTGGCCAGGGCCTCGCCGTAACGCTCGGGGCGCACGAGCTCGGGAGCGATGGCCAATACCACCGCCGTCTCCATTTCCGCGGCATGGGATCCACCGGTCTCGATCACCTTGGCGATGGTTTCGGCGATGGCCCGCCACCACACGTAGACGAAGGCGTAGATCCCCTCCTGGCGGAGCCGCCGGGCCGCGTCCTCCAAAGCCGCGGTGTTGCCCCCATGCCCGTTCACGAAAACCAACCGCCGAAGGCCATGGAACGCCAAAGCCCGGGCGATCCCCATCACATAGTCCCGTAGCACCTCTGGCGGAACCCAAATGGTCCCCCAGAACTGCCGGTGGTGTTCGGAGACGCCCACAGGGACGGTGGGGAGGACCAGCCAACCGCCCTTTTTCCCGGCGCGGCGGGCGATCTCCTGGGCCGTCAGCCAGTCCGTGCCCAGAGGAAGATGAGGACCGTGCTGCTCCGTGGATCCCACGGGAAGAAGGGCCACCCGCGCCTGGTGCAAGGCCTCCCGCGCCTCCGCCCAGCTCATCCGCGCAAGTTCCATCGCTTCTCCTCCTTTTCTCCAAAACCTTTGCCTAAGCTTCCTCCGCGTGCTATTCTCAAGGGCCTAAGTCTAAGGAGGGAAAATGCGCAAGGCAATAGGCCTTCTTTTGGCGTTCTGCCTCTTGGGGTTGGCCCAGGAACGCGGGCCAATCCTCATCCGTTCGGACCTCGATTTCACCGGGGAAAACGGGGTGATCGCGGGCTCGGGCACCCCGGAGGATCCCTACCTCATCGCCGGCTGGACGATCACCGCTTCCAAGGACGCTCCTTACGGGATCTACGTGGAGAACACAAGCAAACCCTTTGTGATCCGGGGCTGCATTGTGATCGGCGCGCAAGATCCCAAGGGCGCGGCCATGGCCCTGGTCAACGTGCAAAATGGGGTGGTGGAGGACTGCGTCATCCGCGATAGCCTGAACGGCATCATCATCCAATCCTCCCAAAACCTCGTTTTGCGCGACAATTTCCTGGCTGTAAGCGGCGTAGGACTCCAGGTCCTTGGGACCTCCCTTCAGCACTACAACCACGTGATCGAGGCCACAAACTCCGTGAACGGAAAGCCCGTGTATTATTTCGTTGGGCTTTCCGACACCACCTTGTCCGATCTCGATGCCGGCCACATCACCCTGGCCGGGGCCAAGAACGTGGTGGTGCGGGGAGCGAAGATCGACCAAACCGACGGGATAAACGTGGCCTTCTCCGAGAACGTGCGCCTCGAGGCCGCGGACATTTCCCGGCCCCGCGGAAATGGGATCACCATCCTCTCTTCGCCCAACACCGTGGTGCGCGATTCCCCAAGGATCGCGAACTCCAAAAACGCGGGGATCGCCGTGATCCTCTCCGACGATGTGCGGGTGGAGAACTGTGGGATCTATGCCAACCTCGTGGGGATTTATGTGAACGCCTCCGATCGGTTCCTCGCTGAGAACAACGCGTTCGCCGCCGGCCCCGTCGGGATCCAAATCACCGGGGCCTCCCGCGAACCGGTGATCCGCAAGAATCTTTTTTATCAGAACTCCTACGGGGTCAAAATCGAGTCCGCCCTGGGCCCGCGGGTGGAAGCTTGCTCCCTTTGGCAGGGGGATGTGGGGGTTTTCCTGGAACGGGACACCAAATATGCCCAGGTGAGCCAAAACTCCATCGTCGCCTATGGCTATGGGATCTCCAACTTCGGCTCCCAAGGGATAATCGAGCTCAACCACATCACCCGGGCCAATATCGGGATCATCTTCGAGGAGGCTTATCAGGAGGCCTTTCCCACCGGCAACATCGTGAGGCACAACCTGATCTACCGTTCCAACGATGGCTTTTACTTCGGCCACGAAAGCCGGGAGAACCGAATCTACGAAAACCTCGTCTGGAACTGTCAGCGTTGGGCTCGGGATTTCGGGCAAAACCTCTGGGCCCCCCATGGCCGGGGAAACTGGTACTCCAACTACCAAGGAACCGATGCCAATGGAGATGGGATCGGCGATAGCCCCATCAATTTCACCGGAGGCGGCTCCGATCCGGCCCCCCTCCTCTCGCGAGATGTGCTTCCTAAGCTTCCCGGGGTTCTGGGGACCATGGAGAAAAAGGTGGCGCTCCTAACCGATGGCGCTGGGCAGACCCTGCGCCTTTCCGTCCTCATCGCCGATGAGGCCCACGAGCGGTTCATCGGGTTCATGGGGGTGCCGCCGGAGCTCGCCCAGGATTTAGCCATCCTCTTTGTGTTCGATGCCCCAACCGTGAGCCAATTCCACATGCAAAACGTGTTCCTGCCTTTGGAAATCGTCTTTTTCGGGGCTGATGGCTCCTTCCTCGGCCGAAACCTGATGAAGCCCGACACGCAAGACCGCTATGGCGCAGCCAGCGCCTTCCTCACGGCGTTGGAAGTCCCCGAGGGGAAGCTCTCCCCCCTGGGCCGGGAGATCCGCCTCGCCGGGCTTGAATGAGGTTCCGCGCCGTTTTCTTTGATCTGGATGGGACCCTCGTGCGCTACCAGGGAGTGGCGTACGAGTCCAGTTGGGGTGCGATCGGGCTTGCTGCCGGAGTGGGAAAGGAGTGGGACGAGCTCCTCCAGCGCTTCCGGGAGAAGCCCGATCGCTACCCCGAATGGGTGCAGGAAAACGCGCGGTTGCTTAAGGGTGTCCCCGTGCGGGCCGTGGCGGAGAAAATCTTCCCCCCGCCCTACGCCCCGGGGGTGCCTGAGACCATCGCCCGGCTCAAAAATTTTGGCCTGATCTTGGGCATAGTCTCTTCCGGGGTTTCGCTCGTAGCACAAAGGGTTAAAGAGGACTTGGGCTTGGATTTCTTTGTGGCCAACGAGCTTTTGGTGGCCGACGGCGTGTTCACCGGCGAGGCCAGGGTTTGGGTGGGCCTGGCCGACAAACTCCAAGCCGTTCGCCGGGAGGCCGAGCGTCTTGGCCTGGATCTGAAGGAGATCGCCTTCGTCGGCGACCATGTGAACGATATCCCCGTCCTCAAAGCGGTGGGATTGGGGATCGCCTACGCGCCCAAGGACCGGAGGGTGGCGGAAGCTGCCCACGCGGTGGTTGAAGATTTTCGCCAAATCGCCACTATCTTGCGCTCCAGTTGACGGAAGGGCTTAAGAGGAACAAAATGCTTTTTGCCGATGGAGCGAGAGCTTTCCCTCAAGTGGCGGCAGCTTTTGAGCTCGATCTCCGACGGAATATTGCGCTCCTGTTTGCCGAGCTCCCCGGAAAAAGTGCGGTTCGATCCGGAACGCCGCATCCTCTACCTCGAGTTCGACTCCCAGTTCAAGCGGGACTATGTGCTCCGCAAGCTCACAAAACTCCGGGAGGCCGCGGAGAAGGTGTTCGGGCCGGTGGAGATAAGGGTGGGAGAGCTCCCCCTTTTGGCGGAGCTCCGGAGTCTCAAGGACAGGGCCGCGGAGGTGGCGGACATCTTGGTGATCGGCCTAGGGAGCGGGGGGATAAACGCCCTCGCCCGCATGTGGACAGCGGAATTGCGGGGAGTGCGCTTGGTGGCCATGGACACCGATTCCCAGGCCCTCTCCGCGGTGAAGATCCCGAGCAAAGTGCTTTTGGGCGGGCAGGTGACGGGCGGGCGCAGCGCCGGCGGGGACCCGGAGCGGGGGAAGCGCGCCGCCGAGGAATCCCTGTTCGACATCGAGCAGGCCATCGGCCAGGCCCATTTGGTCTTTTTGGCCTGCGGCCTTGGGGGAGGAACGGGGACGGGCGCCGCCCCGGTGGTGGCCAAACTGGCCCGCACCAAGGGCGCCCTCACCGTGGGAGTCGTGACCATCCCCTTCTCCTTCGAGGGGTTGGCCCGGGCGCAGCGGGCCCAGCAAGGGCTGGAGAGGCTCAAGACCGAGGCTGATGTGCTCATCGTGATCCGCAACGACCGGCTTTTGCAGTTATCTTCGGCTGTCCCCATAACCAAGGCTTTTGAGCTTGTGGACTCCGTTTTGGTGCGGGGCGTGCGGGGCATTTCCGACCTCATCACTATTCCCGGCCTTATCAACCTGGATTTCGCCGATGTGGCGGCGGTGCTGCGGGGAGCGGGCACGGCGGTGATGGGCATGGGCGAGGCCCAGGGCGAGGGGCGGGCCCTCAAGGCCGCCAAGGCCGCCGCGACAAACCCCCTCCTCGAGGCCGGAAGCATCCAAGGCGCCCGAAGAATCCTCCTCAACGTCTCCGGTGGCGATGACCTCACCCTCTCCGAGGTCACCCAGGTGGCCGAGTTCATCCGCAAATCCGCTAGCCCCGATGCCGATTTGGTTTTTGGCGCCACCATCCGCCCGGAACTCATGGGCAAAGTGGCGGTGACCGTTATCGCCACTGATTTCCGCGAGCCGGTGGCCGAGGAGACCGAGCCGGAAAAATTTGTCCGGCCAGTCCTGCCGCGCCGCTCCCCCACGGAAAATTACGATCTCCCCGCGTTTTTGCGCCGGCCCAAAGAGGAGGGCTGAGGCTCGGCAGGCCCTCGGTCCCACGGGAATTAGCCCTTGACAATGGCCCCGTTCTGTCGTATTTCAGGTTCGTGCTCAAGCGCTTCACCTTCTTCGTGCAGCCGCTTGGCCCGGCCAACGCCCCGGCCGGGGCGTAACCTCATTCCTGCGTAGCGTCTCCGTCTTTTCGGTTCTGCTTTGCCTTTCTTTTCGGTTTCCCAAAGGAGGGAGGAAGTGAAGCGCGAAGCTTTGGCTTTGGAGGTTACGAGCGTTGTGCTTGGGGCGAGCCGGGATTTCTTGGTGAGGGAAGGGTTTGTGGAGCTTTTGCCGGTGATCCTGGCCCCGGTCACCGATCCTCTGCGCACCACCCCGGAGTGGGCGGTGATCTCCGCCTATGGCCGCTCCTGGTACCTCACCCGGAGCATGATCTTCCACAAACAAGCAGCGATACGGGTGCATCCCAAGATCTTTTGCTTCTCCCCAAACGTCCGCTTGGAGCCCGCGGAGCGTGCCCAAACCGGACGGCATCTCTTCGAATTCGTCCAGTTGGACCTGGAGGTGCGGGGCGCCTCCCGCGAGGAAGTGATGGATCTTGGGGAACGGCTCCTCCTCCACATCCTTTCGCAAGTGCGGCGGGAATGCGGAAAAAGCTTGGAAAGGGAGATCCCCGAGTATTCCCGGCCTTTCCCCCGCATCAGTTGGCAGGAGGCCCGCCAGGAATTCGGGGAGGACTTCGAGGTGGAGCTCTCCCGCCGGAGCAAAACGCCGCTTTGGCTTGTGGACTTCCCCATCGATCAGCGGGAGTTCTACGACCGGGAGGATCCCAAAAGGCCGGGGGTCCTTTTGGACATGGACCTCCTCTATCCCGAGGGGTTCGGGGAAGCCCTCTCCGGGGGCGAGCGGGAATACCAGCTTGAAAGGCTCAAGGCCCGCATCCTCCGGCAGGGCCTCTCCTTGGATGCCTTTCGGCCCATTTTGGCCCTGGCCGCGGACGGCCTTCCCCCTTCCGCAGGCTTCGGGATCGGGGTGGAGAGGCTGGTGCGGTTCATCTGTGGCTTTCCCCACGTGGCCCAGGTACGCCTTTTCCCCCGCGTTCCCGGGGAGGAGGCCCCCCTTTAGCCCAGGCGGGCCTTCTTCACCGCGTACATCCGCTGGTCGGCCTCCCGCAGGAGCTCCTCGGGAGGCCGCCCATTTTGGGGATCATAAGCGACGATCCCCGCCGAGAAGTCCAAAAGGAAGCCCAGCTCCAGCGTGTGGCTCCAGGCCCGCAGTTTCCCGCGCAGGCGCTTCACCGCCTCCTCCGCTCCAGCCTCGTCGGTCTCCGGAAGGAGGAGGAGAAACTCATCGCCGCCGTAGCGGAACACATAGTCGCAAGCTCGGAGGCTCTCCAGGAGGAGCTTGGCGATCTCCCGGAGCACCTCATCGCCCCGGATGTGCCCAAAGACGTTGTTCACTTGCCGGAAGTTGTCCAAGTCCAACAGGGCCAGGGCGAAGGGGTGGCCATAGCGCTGGGCCCGCTTCATCTCCCGCGAAAGCACCTCAAAGAGATACCGCCGGTTATACAGGTTGGTGAGAGGATCGCGGTGGCTCAGCTCGCGCAGGCCCTCCCGGGCGCGCAGGCCCAGGATGGTCATGGCCAAAAGATCGGCCACGGAAAGAAGAAATTCCTCATCCTCCGGCCGGAACCGCTCGGGCTCGGTGCTCTCCACATCCAAAACCCCCAAAACTTCGGCGCCGGAGAGGATGGGCACGGCGAGCTCCGCCCGGATCTGCGGATGCACGGGGATGTACCTCGGATCCCCTAGGACGTAGCCCAGCCGGAGGGGACGGCGGTTCTCCGCCACCCAGCCGACGACCCCTTTCCCAAGGGGGAGGCGCATCCCCACGGAATACTTGGGCCCAGGCAAATCCGAATGGGCCGCGCACACCACCAACTCCTCGCCCTCTTTGAGGAGCACCGCGCCGAACTCGTAGCGCACCTCGCGGCGGAGGATCTCCAGCGCACCAAAAAGGAGCTCCTGAACGCTTTCGAAGCGGGAAAGCTCGTGGGCGAGCTTGAACGCGCCCTGAAGCCATCCTTTGTGGCGCTGGAGCTCCTCCATTTGGAAGGCGCGTTCCGCGGCAAGGGCCGCGAGATCGGCGAAAACTTCCAAGGGCTCGAGCATCTCCAGGGTTGGCTCCCTGGGGGTGACCGGCTCATCCAGGGAGATGTGCCCGATTATTCCGGCCCGGCCGTGGAGCGGGATGAACAAGAAATCGTCGGGATGCCAGCCAGGGGTGGTGGATCGCCCGGGAACGCCCACGTGCTTGTCCCACGGCACCCGATCATGGGGGATGTAATAGGATCGACCGATTCGGAACTCCTCTTGGAAGGCAAGGAGGCGCTGCTCTGGGGTCAGGCCTCCTTGGCGGCGGAGCTTTTCCTCCTCTTCAGGGGTGAGGCCGGCCGTGGCCAGGGCCAGCACCGGCCCCAAAAGGGGCGGCTGGTGGCGGAGATCGTAGAGGGAGACCACGGCCCGGCGGAACGGGGAGTTCTCCACCACCGCCTGGGCTGTGCGGCGAAGGACCCCCTCCAAACTCTGAGAGGCCAAAATTTCTTGGGCCGCGGCGAGCAAACTCCGCCTGAGCCGCTCCGCCTCCGCTTCCCAGCTGACGTCCCTCAGGATCCCCTGAACTGCCGGCCGCCCGCGGTAAATTATGGGCCAGGCCTGCACCTCCAAGGTCACAATGGTCCCGTCTTTTCTGAGGGCGCGAAACCGATAGTGCCGGAGAGCCTCCTCCCCTTTCAGGCGCCGCTCGAGGTTCCCCTGCACAACCAAGCGATCCGCGGGGTAGACGAAATCCAAATAGCTTCGGCCCAAAAATTCCTCGCGCGCATAGCCGCTGATCCTGGACAGGCCGGCGTTGGCAAAAACAATCTTCCCATCCTGGATCACGTAGACCCCGACGATCTCGTTTTCCACGAATTGCTGGAAGCTGCGAAGCATTTCCTCCTTTTCCGCGTGTTTCAAGGAAAAGGCCAGCGCCAGGGAGACGGCGCGGGCGAACCCTTTAAGATGGCCGAGGTCGGCGGAGCTGGGGCGCCAAAGCCGGCGCGCCCCCGCCATCAACACCCCCAATGCCCTCTCCCCAACCACAAGGGGCACATAAAGCTTCACCCCCTCCCCTGGGAAAGAAGGATCGGGAGCTCCTTCGACCACCAAAATCTGGCGCGTGGAAAGGGCCTGCTCTAGATACCGGGCGGATGGATCATGTTCCAGCGAAGAGGAGCGGGAAAAGCCGTGGTGCGCCAGGAGGCAAAATTCCTGGCCCTGAAGGAGGTAAATCGCGCCGAAATCCAAACCTAAAAGGGGAAGAAGCCTGGCCAGGGTTTTTTCGCCGAACTCCTGGGGAGGGAGCTCGGCCAAGGCCGTCTGCCCCAAGGCCTCCAGGATTTCAAGGCTTGGCAACTCCATGGCCCCCCATCCTGGGCTATTTTAACCTCAAGGGAAAAATTTCAGGTCCAGAGGGCGGCGATGGCCTCGATGAGGATCTTGGCCGCGCACACCGCGGAAACGCCTGATGGATCCAAACTAGGCGCGAGCTCCACCAAATCCATTCCGATCACGCAAAAACGCTGAAGTTCCCGGAGGACCCCAAGAAAATCGGCCCAAAGGAGGCCGCCTGGCTCGGGGTTCGTCACCCCCGGGCAAAGGCTGGGATCGAGGAAGTCCAAATCCACGCTGAGCCAGAGGGGAAGATCCGGGCGCAGCTTTTTGGGGAACTCCACGGGGGTGGCAAAACAGGGCTCGTCCAGATCGGCGCCGAAGAAGGAACGGGCGCCCACGACCACGAGGTTATCCACCAATTCCCAGGCCCGGCGCAGGGCGGTGGCATGGCAAACCTTCAGGCCCAGATATTCTTCGCGGAGGTCGGAGTGGGCATCGAGGGCCAGGACCTGAAGAGCCCCGAATTTTCGGGCCGCCCGCACCGCCGGGATCAATACGGTGTGCTCCCCTCCCAGGACCACCGGGACCTTCCCGTCCCGGAGGATCCTTTCCACCTCCGCCTCTTCTTCGGCGAGGACCTCCTCCAGGGAGCGGTAGGGATCGAGGTCCCCAAGGTCGCAGATTCGTGCATCCCGCACGTCTTTGCGGAAGATGGCGGAGAAGAATTCCACGGAATCGGAGGCGGAGCGGATGGCGTTGGGGCCCTGGGCCTGGCCGCCGCGCCAGCTCGTGGTCCGCTCCAAAGGGACCCCCAGGATCACCACCCGGGCCTCCTCGTAGGAAATGTTCGTGCCCAAAAAGCTCAAGCGCTGGGGCATGGGGAAAGGATCTCCAAAATAAACGGAGGAAGCGCCGTGGCCGCCTGAAAAACTTGGGGGCTCAGGTAGCGCAGGGTGAGCTTTCGCTCCGCAAACCTTTGGGCCAATTCCTCCAAAGCGGGGAGCTTTGCCAAGGCCACCACATAGGCCCAGATCCCCGAGGGATAGAGGGGCATGAACCCCAAATACGGTTGGACCGTGGGGAAAAGGGCTTTTAAGGAAAACACCACCTTTCGAAGCTCCTCGGGATGGAAAAAGGGGCTTCCGGCCTGAAGAGCAAGGACGCCGCCAGGCCGCAATGCTTCCTTACAGGCTTGGAAAAAACTTTTCTCAAAGAGGGCGGCCCCTGGGCCAACGGGATCCGTGGAATCTACGAGGATCACGTCGAACTCCTCCTTATGCTCGGGAAGAAAACGCTCACCCGGGGCGATCTCCACCCGCACCCTTTGGTCCGAAAAAGCGCCCTGATGCACGGAAGGGAGCCATTCCTTGGCCACCTCGATGACCTCAGGATCGATTTCCACTAAGGTGACCTGCTTTACGGGGTGGCGCAAGACCTCGCGGAGGGCCCCGCCGTCCCCGCCGCCCACGATGAGGACTTTTTCCGGGGAGGGATGGCAAAGGAGCGCGGGATGCACCAGCATCTCATGGTAAAAAAACTCGTCGCGCTCGGAGAGCATGAACCTCCCGTCCAGGGCCAGGACCCGGCCATGGCTCTCGGTCTCCGCCAGGTCCAGGACCTGGTAGGGCGTTCTCCGGCGGACGAGCCACCTCCGGACGCCCAGACAGAACCAGACGCCCGGCGCCTGTTCCTCACATAACCAGTCTTCTCCCGGTCTTCTTCCGCCGGTCATATTTGTATGCCGCGTTTTATCTCGATGAGGTGGGTGCGCTGGGGGCGGAAGAGCTCACGGAAGACCTCGAAGGCCGCCTCCGGCACCACCTTCTCCCCGCAGGTGAACACATCCAAAGCGACGTAGCCGTGCTCCGGCCAGGTGTGCAAAGAGATGTGGGATTCGGCGATCACCGCCACGCCGGACACCCCATGGGGATTGAAGGTGTGGACGTGGACATCGATGAGGGTGGCGCCGGCCCGGCGGACGGCCTCCACCAAGGCCTTCCTGATCTCCTCCGGATTGTTCAGGTTTTCGCGACAACCCCACAGCTCCGCCACCAGGTGCCTCCCGAGCTCCCGCATTTTTCACCTCCTCCCCGGGCAAGTTTTGGCCAAAAAACAACCCATTTGGGTTTTGGCCCAAACGGGTCTGACCACCCGAGCGTTCTCGGGTCACACTAAATTTTACGGGAAAGCTTAAGTTTGGGCTAGTTTCAGGAAACCGGAAGGGTTGCCGGCCGATCCAGCCAATCGGAAAGCCTCTTCTCCGCCCGCCCCTTCCAATGGCCCTTGTGGTAGACGTAGCTCACCAGGAGGGGGAAAACCAGGGTGGCCTCGGCCCAAACCATCACGGAAAAGCCCTGGGCCACCTTCCCCCAAGAGCTCGCCTCCTTTAAGGTGGAGCCGGAAAGGCCGCCATCGCGCACATCGGCGGTGGTGATCTGGATCGCGTATTTATGCATGGGCACGGGGAAGCCCAGGACATCCGCGGCCACCGTCACATCCTGGGCGAAGTTCTTGGGCACACCCCCACCGAGCATCACCAAACCCGTTTCCTTCGCGGCGATCTTGATCCGAGTGAGTTCCCGGAAATCTTTTACGGAGTCGATGGCCACATGCCGCTCAGGATGGCGCCACTGATGCAAAACGAGCCCAAAACCGGCGCTGCAGTCGGAAAAAGCGGGGATGAAAATGGGAATGGCCTTCTCATAGGCCACCCGCACGATGGAATCCTCGCCGATCCCCCGCTCCACCAAATACCTCCCCATCTCCCGCACGAACTCCCGGGAGGAATAAACCCCGAATTGGAGGCGATCGGCGATCTCAGCCACGGTGTGATCACAAACGCGGAGCTCATCCTCGTCGATGAAGGTGTCGTAGATCCGGTCGATGTGAAGCTCCCTGAGCTCGTTATCGTCCACATCGGGGCTCCCGATGTAATGCTTAAAACCCAGGGCCTCGAAGAAATCCTGGTCCACGATATTCGCGCCGGTGGCCACCACGGCATCCACCATGTTATGGCGAAGGAGGTCCACGATACACCTTTTTAGGCCGGCGTTCACGAGGGAACCGGCAAGGCAAAGGATGATGGTGCATTCGGGATCGGAGAGCATCCGGTCATAAATCTGCGCGGCCTGAGCGAGGTTTCGGGCCTGATAGGACATATAGGCCATGGCCTCGAGGATGGGCACAGCGTTGAAGCTTTTGGGGTCGATGTGCCTAATGGGCTCGCGAAGGTAATCTTCCTTTTTGGCCATCCTCGCCTCCTAAAAGAGGAAGACGGCGGCGGCGATGACCGTGGTGTAGCCTTTGTTGTCCACGATGGCCGACTGAGTAACGTTCATGGTGCGCACGATTTTCCCGCTGATCTTCCAAATCTCCTTTTTTTCGTCCCACACCAATTCCTCGTCGAACTCGATCCCCAAAGTGGAGGCGAGCATGGATGCCGCCAGATCCTCGGCCTTGTCCCCGGCCTGCTTTTCGTTCTCCCCGAAGGCGTGGTATTCGGAAAGATAGCCGTAGGCGTTGGGATCGGCGGGGATGGCGCAGCCGATGGAAGCAGCGATGAGGCGGTGGGGCTCGTTGGAGGAGCAGCGGGAGAACACGCAGAACGCGATCTGCCCAGGCTTTATTTCCTTGAGGCCCTCGGAGCGGGGGATGATCTTGCATCCGGGCGGCAAAATGCTGGAAACATGCACCAAGTTGAGCTTTTCTATCCCCGCATCCCGCAGGGCAAGCTCGAAGGAACGGAGCTCATCCCGATGCCGTCCCACTCCCCGGGTGAAAAAGACCTTCCGGGGGACCAAGGGCCAGGGAAGACCCGCGGGAGCCTCCGCAACCGCCGGCGCCGGCTTCGTTTTGCGTGGCATGGCGAAAGGCGATTATAGCGCCTCAGGTGGTGGCCGCCTCCTCGTCGGTGAAGATGTCCCCCTCGTAGCGAACGTTCTCCACCTTCGGCTCCTCCACAAGCTCGATGCGGATGAGGGCCGAGCGGTACCAGGGCTCGAATTTCCCGGGGACGCGCTTCACCGGAAGATGGGGCCAGGCCCGCATGGTCTCGATGTACGGCCAGTTCACATACTCGTGGAAATTAGGGAAAAGGTCGGTGATCACAGCCCCGGCCTCAAGCAAAGCAAGTTCAATTCTGCGCCATTTGGCCAAGGAGGCCTCAAGCCGGGTAAGGCCAAGGTAACCAGCGCAGCCCGGCCCGCGCAAGGAGGAAATCCCGCGCTGGGCGAAAGCCAAATAACCGCGGAAACTCTCCGTGGGATCGCAAATAAAGGCGTCGAAGCGGCGAAGGAGCTCCGAAGGCAGGGGCTCGCGAAGATCGTGCTGGTAAACCTCGAGCCCAAGGTTTTCCGTTTGCGCCACTTCCCTGAGGAAGCCCACGATCCGCGGGTCCACGTCGAGCACGGCCACCCGTTTGGGAAGGCGGGAAAGGGCGGCGGCAAGGGAAACGAGGTCGTCATCGCCAAGGACGAGGATCTCTTTCCCCGCGAGATCCCCGCGGGCAAAAAGGAGGGCAATGCGGGCCACGGTGGTCTCCTCCGTCACGTAGCCCTGATCGAATTCTTGCGAGGCCTCCGGCCGATTCTGCGCAAGACGACGGAATTCTCGAAGGAGTCCCCAAAAAGGAGAAAGCTCCAAGCCGCGGCCGCGGCAATGGGGACAACGAAGCTCCAGGAGTGGGGAGATCCCCAACCGCTTCGCTTCCTCTTTCCCCTTTTCCGTGACCACCACCCGCTCATTTATGAACGCCACCCAGCCCTCCTCCGAAAGGCTCTTGAGGGCCTCACAGGTGGCGAGGACCGGGATTCCCGCGAGGTCCACGATCCGCCAGATATCCCCGGAGGTCAGGGCCGCGGCGAGCACCCGCCCCACGTCCCTCTCCACCACGGGGATCCCCTGCTTTTTCTTGATCCTTTGGGCGATCTCTTTGAACGCCACTTTCACCTCCGGCCAACCACCAAAAGCTCTTCCTTGGGAAAGGTGGAAAGAACAAAAGCCCCATCCTCACCCACCACCACCAGGTCCTCGATGCGTATCCCAAACCGCCCAGGGAAATAAACCCCGGGTTCCACGGTGACCACATTTCCCCCAACGAGGATGTCCTCGGAAGTGGTGGAGAGGCGAGGGCCTTCGTGCACCTCCAGCCCGACCCCATGGCCCAAACCGTGGCCGAATTTCTCCCCTAAACCCACTTCCTCAATGACCTTCCGGGCCTCGGCATCCACATCTTTTCCGGAAACCCCGGCCTTGATAGCTTTGATCCCTGCCTCGTTGGCAGCCAAAACGAGCTTATACGCGTCCCTCACCTCTTTCCCTGGCTCCCCTAAGGCCACAACGCGGGTGATGTCCGCACAATACCCGTCCACTTTCGCTCCGATATCGAAGAGCACCACCTCTCCCTCGCGCAGGGGGTGGGCGGAGGCGCGGTGATGGGGCATGGCGCTTTGCGGGCCGGCGGCCACGATGAGCTCGAAGGCCACGTCGTCCGCGCCTTCTTTGCGGTACCAAAACTCCAGTTCCAAGGCCACCTCCCGCTCGGTCATCCCCGGCCGCAATTTTTTTATGATCCAAGAAAGCCCGGCCTCCGTGAGCTCCACCGCTTTTTTGATCTTTTGAATCTCCGCTTCGCTTTTGACGCGGCGAAGCTCCTCCACCGGTGAGCCCACGGGCACGAACTCCACACCCTGCCCAGCCTTCTTTAGCTCCTCAAAGAGCTGGAGGGTCGTGCGGGCGCTCCCCATCCCCACCCGTTTTATCCCGAGTTTCCTCAGGCGCTCGATCAGCTGAGGAACCCAGCGGCCCCGCACCTCCTCCACCGCCAAATCCACCTCCCTTTGGGCCTGTTCCGTGTACCGCGGATCGGTGAGAAAGAGGGTCTCCTCCCCCAGGACGAGGATCCCAAAGGTCCCGGTGAAGCCCGTGAGATACCGAAGATTTGGCTGTTCCGAGCCCTCCACGTTCACCAAAAGGAAGGCTTCGAGGCCTTGGCTCTGGACCTTCTCCCAAAGTTCCTTTCGGCGCCGCAAATACTCGTTCATCGTTCAACCATTGTAATTCAGGGTTTTCGCCGATCCAGGCCGGTGAAGATCCGCCGAAGCTCATAACGGCGGGTGCCAAGGCCGATGCGCTCCGCGTGCGCCAGCTGCTCCTCCCACCTCGCCGCGGGATGGGCCCGAAGGAACGGGTCGTACCCCACCGCCCCAAGGACCAAATCGATACAGGCCTGATCCAGGGCCACGGGATCGGTGCTCGCCAAAATCCCCAAATCCGGGGCCACCGGCGGCCGGTTCATCCCCCAGCAATCGCAATCGGGCGAGACCTGGGTGATGAAGGAAACAAAGAGGGCAGGGCGGTTGTTCAGCGCCGCCTTGGCGTATTCCGCGATCTTCCTGGCCAATATATCGCAGGAGGCGTCCTCCACTGCGGCCATCGCCCCATGGCTGCACATGGCCACGCATTGCCCGCATCCTTGGCAAAGGGAGTAGTCGATCTGGGCATATTCGGCAATGGTAATGGCTCCCGTGGGGCAATAGCGGGCACAAAGCCCGCAGCGCACGCAGTTTTCCGCGCGCACCCTGGGCTTAGAAGTGGAGTGCTGTTCGAGTTTTCCGGCGCGCGACGCCGCTCCCATCCCTAAGTTCTTCAAGGCCCCGCCGAAGCCCACCTGCTCGTGCCCCTTGAAGTGGGTCATCACCAAAAGGGCGTCGGCCAGGGCCACTGCGGCCCCGATCTTCGCCCGCTTCACGTATTCCCCATCCACAGGGATCTCCACCTCGTCCGTTCCCCTGAGCCCATCGGCGATGATCACCGGCGCCCCCACCACTTCCAGGACAAAACCGTTTTGGTAAGCGGTGAGGAGGTGATCGACGGCGTTGGAGCGGGTCCCGGTGTAGAGGGTGTTGGCGTCGGTGAGGAACGGTTTGGCCCCGAGTTTTTTGAGCTCGTCCACGGCCACCCGCACATAATTGGGCCGGAGGTACGCGAGGTTCCCAAGCTCCCCGAAATGGAGCTTTATGGCCACAAGCTGGCCAGCCTTGAAAATCCGGGGAAGGCCGGCTTCTTGGAGGAGCACCCGGAGTTTTTGAGGCAGGTTCATCTCCGGGGAGGCCGAAAGATCCGTGAACCATACGGTGGCCATGGCAAGCGAATTATACTGATCTTTTCCCAAGCCCTGGTTTGTGGGCCCCTCTGAGGCCAAAGTACACTTGGCGGCCATGACTGTGCCGGAAATTTCGCGGGCGGCGGAGGAGATTTGGGCTCACTGGGAAAAAGTCGCCAAGGATTTGCAGAGCCTCGAGGAATTGGAGGCGGTGCGGGTCCAGATCCTTGGCCGGAAGGGAAGCCTCACCCGGCTTTTTTCCGGGCTGCGAGAGCTTCCGCCGGCAGAGAGGGCCGAAGCCGGGCGGATCCTGAACGCCCTGAAGGAGCGGATCGAGGCGGCGCTCGCGGAGAAAAAAGAAGCCCTCGCCCAAAGAGCCGGCCTGGAAAAGCTCGCCCGCGAGCGCTACGACCTCTCCCTCCCCGGGAAGTGGCGGCCCCTGGGGAAACTCCATCCCCTCACCCAGGTGCGCCTGGAGATCGAGGAGATCTTTTTGCGGCTGGGCTTCGATGTGGCCACCGGCCCGGAGATCGAAAGTGAGTACTACAACTTCGAGGCCCTCAATATCGGGCCCGATCACCCGGCCCGGGACGAATGGGACTCCTTTTACCTTGGGGAAGGGGTGCTTTTGCGCACCCACACTTCACCGGTGCAGATCCGGGTGATGAAGGAGAGAAGGCCACCGGTGCGCATCATCTGCCCAGGAAGATGCTTCCGCCGGGATAACCCCGATGCCACCCACTCCCCCGTCTTCCACCAGGTGGAGCTCCTTTGGGTGGAAAAGGGCCTCACCTTCGCCCACCTCAAATGGGTGATCGGGGAGTTCGTGCGGGCCTTCTTCGGCCCGGGCTACGAGATGCGCTTCTCCGCCGATTTCTTTCCCTTCACCGAGCCCTCGGCCCAAGTGCACATCCGCAAAAAGGGCACGGAAAAGTGGCTGGAGATCATGGGTGCGGGCATGGTCCATCCCCGGGTTTTGGAGGAGGTGGGCTATGACCCCGAGGAAGTGAGCGGCTTCGCCTTTGGATTGGGCATCGAGCGGATGGCCATGCTCCGCTATGGGATCGAGGATATCCGCCTCTTTTGGCAGAACGACCTGCGTTTCCTTTCCCAGTTTTAAGCTGGGACCCTTTCCCAGCGGCGGCTCCCCTCGGAGAGGAGGACGGCCTCGAGCACGGCTTGGGCCCGCACCCCATCAACGAAACTCGGGACAGGATTCCTTCCCGCGGACAGGGCGGAAAGGAGCTCCACTACAGCGTGCACGAAGGTGTGCTCGTAGCCCAGGACGTGTCCCGTGGGCCACCAATTCTTCGCATAAGGGTGCACTTCCTCTGTGACCATGATCCGCCGAAACCCCCGCACGGAAGCGGGGTCATCGAGGCTATAAAACCAAAGCCAGTTGGGGTCCTCAGCGTTCCAAAAGAGGCTGCCTCGGGAGCCGTTCACCTCCAAGTGCATGAAGTTTTTCCTCCCCAGGGCCACGCGGCTCGTCTCGAAGACCCCGGTGGCTCCCGAGGAAAAACGGGCCAAAAAGGCAGCGGTGTCGTCCACGTCGACCTTTCCCATCCCACCCCCCGGAAGGGGCCTTTCCCGCACAAAGGTGGTGAGCATCCCCGTGACCTCGGCGACCTCGCCCACGAGGAAGCGGGCCAAATCAACGATGTGCACGGCGGTGTCCCCCAAGGCCCCGGAGCCGGCCCTCTCCTTTTGGAACCGCCAAGTGAGGGGAAGCCCGGGCGCTAAGCCCCAGTCCTGAAGGTAAAGGGCGTGGAATTGACGGATCTCCCCAAGGGCCCCGTCCTCGATGAGGCCTTTGGCGAGCCGAATGGCCGGGAAGAACCGGTAATTGAAGCAGATCATGTGGGGAACGCCGGCGTCGCTCACGGCCCGAAGCATCTCCTTTGCTTCCGAAAGATCCCGGGCCAATGGTTTTTCGCAAAACACGGCTTTCCCCGCCTTCGCCGCAGCCAGCGCAATCGGCGCGTGGAGGTCGTTGGGACTGCAGATGTCCACAAGGCCGACCTGGGGATCCCCCACCGCCTCCCTCCAATCGGTGGTATACCCGGAAAATCCGAATTTTTCGGCGAATTCCCGGGTCTCCTTTTCGTTTGTGCCACAGGCCAGATGGAGGACGGGAGCGAGCGGAGGGGAAAAGAAAGCCCGGGCCTGCCGATAGGCGTTGGCATGGGCCCGGCCCATGAATTTCGTGCCCACCACCGCCACCTTTATTTCCCGCAAAATCCCCCCTTTCAGACGGTCCGCACAACGAGCGCCGCGTTTTGACCCCCAAAACCGAAGGAGTTCTTCAAGGCCACCCGGACTTTCGCCGGCCGCGGTGAGCCTGGGACGTAGTCAAGATCGCATTCGGGATCGCGATTTTCCCAGGTGACCGTGGCGGGGATGAGCCCCTCCAAAAAGGCGAAAAGGATCGCCCCCACTTCCGCTGCCCCCGCAGCCCCAAGAAGGTGCCCAATTTGGGATTTCGTGGAGCTTACCGGAACTTCGTAAGCTCGAGGGCCAAAAAGCCTTTTTATGGCGGCCGTCTCCACCCGGTCGTTCAAGGGGGTGGAGGTGCCGTGGGCGTTCACGTAGTCCACGGAATCCGGGGGGAGGCCGGCGTCCCTAAGGGCCGCGGCCATCGCTTGGTAGGCGCCCTCCCCGTCCTCCGGAGGGGCGGTGATGTGGAAAGCATCGGAGCTTTGGCCGAATCCCACGATCTCCGCCAGCGGCTCCCCGCCGCGGGAACGCAAGTTTTCCTCGCTCTCCAAAACCAAAATCGCCGCGCCTTCCCCGAGCACAAACCCGTCGCGCTCGCGGTCGAACGGCCGCGAGGCCCTTTCTGGATCGGAATTACGGGAGAGGGCGCCCATGCGATCAAACGCGGCCAAAACGATGGGGAGGATCACGGCCTCCGTCCCGCCAGCCAAGGCCCAGGGGACGTGGCCCTGGCGGATGAGGTGAAACGCAAGGCCGATGGCATGGGTGCTGGCGGCGCACGCCGTGGCCACGCCGAAACTCGGCCCCTTTATTCCGAGCTCGATGGAGATCTCCGCCGCCGGAGCGTTAGGCATCATGAGGGGGATCAGAAACGGGGAGACCCGCTCCGGCCCACGCTCCAAGAACGAAGCGTGGTTCTCCAAAAGGACCTCCAGGGCGCCAATTCCCGTGCCCACTATCACCGCTCCCCCGCCCTTCTTCGGATCGAGCCCGGCCTCCTCCACCGCAAGTTTTGCCGCCACCACCGCCATCTGCGAGGCCCGACCAAGCCTTTTCACCCGGCGCGGGGGAAGAAACGCCCCGGGATCAAAACCAGCGCAGGGCGCGGCCACTTTGGCCCCAAGTCCCGCAAAACCGGGCTCGCCATCCACCCGGCGAATGGCCACCCGCCCCTCCCGAAGACCGGCGAAGAACGCGTCCCGCCCGACCCCAAGCGGGCTCACCACCCCAAACCCGCTGATGAACACCCTACGCACCGCGGACCTCGATGGCTGCCACAGTGACCCGGTTTTCCCGCACATAAAGGACGCCGTTTTTAACCTGAAAAACTTTTTCTCCCTCGGGAAGCTTCACCCGGACCGGGGAATCCTGGAGAAGGAAGACCGCGGGAGCATGGCGAGGGAGGATGCCGAACCAGCCGATTGGGCTTTTGGCAAAAACGGCCTGAACGCCGGTGAAGGACAGCGTGCGTTCGCAGGAAACCAGTTTTAGCTCCACGAGGGAAAATATAGCCTTTTTCAGCCCGAAGGCTAGAGGGCCACCTGAGCCGCGCGAAAAGCGGTGAGCATGGCGTCCATGGTCCTGAGATCGTCCTCAGGGATGTGTAGGCGGCCCAGGGCTGCCAAAGGCAGGCGGAGCAAAGCCTCCATGGTCCGCTGGACCCGCGGTGGCACCTCCTCCCCGCTTCCCCCGCACCCTCGGCAGAGAAAGCCCCCTCGCTCCGCCGACCAGGTCAGGCCCTCCTTCCCCCCGCAGACGAGGCACCCCTGAAGGACGGGCCTGTAGCCCAAAACGGAAAGGAGGCGAATTTTATAGGCGCAAAGGAAGGTTCCCGGGGGAGCGCCTCCCTCCAAAGCGAGGAGAAAGCTCAAAGAAAGACGAAATGGACGGGGATCGGGGATCTCCCGGGGGACCAAATCCCTGGCCCACTGGGCGAGACGAAGGCCCGCCTCCAGGCGGGGGAGATCCGCGCGGATTTTGGGAAAGCTCCGAATAAGCGAGGCCTCGCGGAGAAGGTGTAGCCCTGAACGGCGCCGGTAGTATAGGACCTCCACCAAATTCAAAAGATCCAGAGCGGCACCAGAGGTTCGCTCTAGCCGTCGGGCCCCTTTGGCCAAAACCTCGAGCCTTGCCCGGCCCTCGGTGAGGAGGGAGACGATCCGGTCCGTTTCGGCGTGGTCAAAAGTTTGCAGGACGAGGCCGCGGTCCCGGAGGATTTCGGTCAAGGCTAATCCGGGGCGCCGGCGAGGATCTCCAAAGAGCGGGAGGCGCCGATGCGGTTGGCGCCGGCCTCCACCATGCGCACGGCGCTCGCGTAGTCGCGGATTCCCCCGGCGGCTTTGACCCCGAAATTGGGCCCGACCGCCCGCCGCAGGAGGGCCACATCCTCCGGGGTGGCCCCGCCCGGGCCAAACCCGGTGGAAGTCTTCACGAAATCCGCGCCCGCGGCCTTGGCCAGGATCGCCCCGGCCACCTTCTCCTCCTGCGAAAGGAGGGCGCACTCCAAGATGACCTTGAGCACGATGGGCCGGGCGGCCTTTTGCGTGGCCTCCCGCACCGCCCGGATCTCCGAAAGAACGTGGGCGTAATCGCCGGCCTTGAGGGCGGGGATGTTGATGACCATGTCCACCTCGTCCGCGCCCTCCTCCACCGCTAGCCTCGCCTCCAGGGCCTTGACCTCCGGCCGGTTTTGCCCATGGGGAAAACCCACCACGGTGCAAACTTTGACCCCGCTATCCCGCAAGATCTGGCGGGCAAAGCCCACGAAGGTCGGGGGGATGCATACCGCGAAGAATTTGTGCTGCATCGCCTCTTGGCAAAGCTTTTCCACCCGCGCTTTGTCCACCTCCGGTCCCAAAGCGGTGTGGTCAATGATTCGCGCCAGCTCGATCCTCCGCACGCGTCCTCCTCAAAGCTTCCAGGTTCGGCTCCAGGTGCAGGAGCGCAGGAGCCGATCCCAATTTATCTCCACCCCCAAACCCGGCCTTTGCGGGACCGGGATGTGGCCGTGGCGCAGCTCAAAGGGCGGATCGGCGATGTCCTCGCGGAAGTAGCGGCGTGTGGCGGAGATGTCGTGGGGAAGGGTGAAGCCAGGCAAGGTGGCCAAATGCACGTTCAAAGCCCGGCCGATCCCCGTCTCCAACATCCCCCCGCACCAAAGGGGGATATGCCTTTCCATAGCCAAACGATGGATTTCCAAGGCCTCCGTTATCCCTCCGACCCGCCCTTGCTTCACGTTGATGATCCGGCAGGCCCCGAGCTCCAAGGCCTCCCAAGCCCGATGGGCCGAGTCTATGGACTCATCGAGACAGATGGGGGTCGCAAGCTCCTGGGAGAGGCGGGCGTGCTCCAGAAGGTCGTCGAACCCCAGGGGCTGCTCGATCATGAGGAGCCCAAAGCGGTCGAGCTCCTTCAAGGTGGGGAGGTCCGCGAAACGGTAGGCGGCATTGGCATCCACGGAGAGGAGAATGTCTGAAAAGCGCTCGCGCACCGCCTGCACCGGGGCCAAGTCCCATCCGGGCTTTATTTTCAGCTTTATCCGCAGGTACCCTTCGCTGAGGAAATTCTCCACTGTGGAAAGGAGGGAGGGGACGTCCGGCTGGATTCCCACGCTCACCCCAGCCGGAATTTCTTCTCGAACGCCGCCCAGGACCTGAAAAAGCGGCTTTTTCTGGGATTTGGCGAAGAGGTCCCAGGCGGCGGCCTCCACCGCGGCCTTGGCCATGGGATGCCCCCGGATGGGGGAAAAAAGCTTTGGCAGATCAGAAGGGTGTTCCAGGAGCTTATGGGCGCTGAGGATGGGCTTTATGTACTCAGAGATGATGTAGCGTGCGGTCTCCACGGTTTCCGAGGAAAACCACGGGCCGGACCCGGCCACGCATTCTCCCCAGCCCATGAGGCCGTCGGCGGTCAGGCTCACCAAAAGCGCGTGTTTCGTGCGCTCCTCTCCGAAACTCGTGCCAAATGGGCTCACGAGGGGAAGCTCCACCAAAAAGAGGGACATTCGTTCCAGCTTTATCACGGCCGCTCCACCACCTCCTCCAGGCTGGCCCGCTCCAAGACCAAGAAGCTTCGCTCCCCTTCCCGGACCAGGCCGGTCACAAGATACCCCTCCTCGAGGTATGGGGCCAAAAATTTGCGGCATTCTTGGCGCCAGGCCTGGGCCACCACAAGGCTCTCCCGTTTTAGGGCCTGAAGGTTAGAGGGGATTTCGAAGAACAGGAATTTGGCGGAAAGGTTAAGGCGGCCACCGGCGGGAGCCCGCTGGCCGGAGGGAAGCCGTTTTGTTCGATTTATCACCTCCACCTCGGAGAGGCGGAGTTCCGGGGATTTCCCGCCCCCAAGCCTCGCCCTCACCCGGGGCGAAGCCAAATACCATTCGCAAAGGAAACGGTCGCTGGGAAGGCCTTGGTTCAGGGCATCGCGCATCTCCTCGCCGAAGAAATTTTGGTGATAACTCCGCACAATTCCCCCGAGTTTGTTCAAGTTGAAGTGAGCGTTCCGGGATTCCAGGGGATCGAAGGTCCAGGTGATGAGATCGATCCCCTGGCGCAATACGTATTCCCGTTGGGCGAGCTTGAGCTTTTCCCCGATGCCCTGGTTTTGCTGGCCGGGTTTGACTGCGGTCATGAGGGAGAAATGTCGCAGCCTTCGACCTTCCCAAAGCCCCAAAACCGAGAGGGAGAACCCGAGCATTTCCCGCGCCGGGCCGATCCCGTCGAAGGCCCCTAAAAGGAGGCCACCGGCCTGGACGATCATGTGGAGGGCATGATCGGGGATTATGGAGATGTCTTGAAAACCCCAGACTTCCCGCTGCAGGCGCTCGCAGGCCCGATACCCGCGGAAATCGCGTACCGGCTCGATCACCACCTCTAGGGACATCGGGGGCGAGTATATCAGTCCCCGGTGAGTCGGACGATCTCCGCCTCGCTCTCCGTCCATTTCGGCCTCACCCGCACCTGCAGGGAAAGGAAAACCTTCTTCCCCAGCATCGCCTCCAGCTCCAGGCGCGCCAGCCTCCCGATCTCCTTGAGCTTTTGCCCGCCGCTTCCGATCACGATCCCCTTTTGCGAGTCTTTCGCGACATAGATCGTGGCGTAGATCTCGATGAGGGGCTTGTCCTCCCGCTCCCGGATCTCCTCCACCACCACCGCCGTGGAGTAGGGGATTTCTTGGTACGTGAGGTTGAAGATCTTTTCGCGGATGAGCTCGGCCACAACGAACTCCATGGGGCGGTCCGTGGGAAGGGGGATGTCCGGAGGGAAGAGGGGCTCGCCCTCGGGAAGATGGCTGATGATAACCTGGATGGCCCGATCCAAGTTGGTCCCGCGCTTGGCGGAAATGGGAACAAGATCGGTGAAGATCCCCAGCCGATCGTAGGCCAAAAGCGTCTCGGGAAGATCGTTTCCCTTGGCCAGATCGATCTTGTTCACGAGGAGCACCTTGGGGCAGGGGAGGGATTGGATCCGGGGAAGGACGGTCTCGTCGTATTCGTCCACCTTGCCCGTGGGCTCCACCATGTAGACCAGTTCATCCACGCCAGCCAGGGCCCGAAAGGCCTCCCTAAGAAGGTGGGCGGAGAGCTTGTTCACCGGCTGATGGAGGCCAGGGGTGTCCACGAACACCACCTGGGCTCCCTCGGTGTTGTAGATGCAGCGGATGCGATTGCGAGTGGTCTGGGGTTTATCGGAGACGATCACCACCTTTCTCCCCATGACCGCATTGATGAACGAGGATTTCCCGACGTTCGTCTTTCCCACTACCGCCACCGTCCCGGCTTTAAACCCCATGGATCCCAAGCCTCCCTTCCCTGATCTCCCGAGCCACCCTGTCGATGTGCTCGCTCATCGTTTGGTCCTCGCCCGGCGGGGGGACAAGTTTTGCTAGTTCGCAATAAAACTCTTTCGTTGCCGGGGATAATTTCCCCTCCCCTTGCAGGGCCACTGCCCAGCGAGCGGCCCCGAGTTCCAAGGCCACCTGATGGACCACGTTCTCCGCGATCTTCAGGGCCTTCCAGGAGGAAGTGGCCCCCATGGAGTTGTGATCCTCTTTCCCGCCGGAGGTGGGGATGGTATCCACCGCCGCGGGGTGGGCCAGGACCTTGTTCTCCGCGGAAAGCGCGGCCGCCGTGTATTGAAGAAGCATGAGACCTGAACTCTTCCCGGGGACATGAGCCAAAAACGGAGGAAGCCCGCGGTCCTGAGCGTTGAGGAGCAGGTTCAACCGGCGCTCACAAGAGTTCCCCAGGATGGCGAGGGCCAAGCCCAGCTCCTCGGCGGCCAAAGCGAGGACCTGGCCGTGAAAATTTCCGCCACACAGGGCCTCCCCCTCGGGCAAGATCAACGGGTTATCCGTGGCCGCGTTCATCTCGAGCACCAGCGTCTCCTTGAGGCGTGAAAGCGTTTCCCACACGGGGCCGAGGATCTGCGGCAAACATCTGAGCGAATAAGGATCTTGTACATCATCCGAAAAAGTGTCGGTGAGCTTACTTCCCGAAAGCAAACGCCGCAAAGCCTCGGCCACCTTGATCTGCCCCGGATGGGGGCGAAGGGCGTGGATCCGCGGATCCAGGGCTTGGGTATGGCCCCGCAGGGCCTGGAAGGTGAGGGCCGCGGCCCCCAGGGCCGCAGAGAACGCGCGCCTTCCCAAAACCCAGGCACAAAAAAGCTGGGCCAACATCACGGAGGTCCCGTTCAACAGGGCCAGGCCCTCTTTGGGGAAGAAGTGGGAAAGGGGGACGAGGCCGGCCCGCCGCAGGGCCTCCCCTCCGGGAAGCTCCTCCCCACCGAACCGGGCTTTCCCCTCCCCGAGCAGGACCAAGGCCAAATGGGCCAAGGGCCCGAGGTCCCCGGAGGCGCCCACCGAACCTTGGGAGGGAATAACCGGATAGACCCCGCGGTTCAGCATCCCCAAAAGGAGCTCCACGAGCTCTGGCCGCACGCCCGAGGCCCCCTGAAGGAAGGAATTGGCCCGAAAAAGGAGGGCGGCCCGTACCACCCGCTCGGGAAGGGGTTCCCCCACCCCTGCGGCGTGGGAACGCACGAGGTTCAGCTGCAACTGGCTGAGCTCTTCCTGCGGCACGCGCAGGCGGGAGAGGGCCCCAAAACCGGTGTTCACCCCGTATACGGCCACGTCTTTCTCCAAAAGGGCCAAAAGGGCCTTATGCGAGGCCAAAAGCTTTTCTTGGGCGGCCGGGGAAAGCCCTACTGGTTCGCCTTCGAAGACCACCTTTTCCGCTTCCTCCACGGTCAAATGGCCATCGAGCTCGAGCACACCGGGCAGTATACCAAAGCCTGGTAGAATCTCGCCGTGGACCTCCTCCTTCGGGGAATTGGGGAGCTTGCCACCCCTTTGGGCCAAGGGGCCCGTGGGGGCGCAGCTCAAGGCGAAATCCTCACCTTGCGCAACGCCTATGTCCTTGTGCGGGATGGCCGCATCGCCAAGGTGGGCGAGGGGACCCCGCCCCCGTTTTCCGGGGAGGTTTTGGATTGCGAAGGAAGGCTCGTCACCCCTGGCCTTGTGGACCCGCATACCCACGCGGTCTTCGCGGGAAAAAGGGTTCAGGAGTTCCTGGCCCGGGCTTGGGGGGAGAGGTACACGGGCGGGGGGATCCTCACCACGGTTTCCGCCACCCGCTCCGCCTCCGAGGAGGAACTCGTGCGGCTCGCCAAACCCAGGCTTATGGCGATGCTCGCCCAAGGGGTCACCACCGTGGAGATAAAGTCCGGCTACGGCTTAACCCTCCAGGACGAGCTCAAGATGCTCCGCGCCATCCGCAGGCTTGGGGAAGAGCTCCCTCTCACCCTCGTCCCCACCTTCTTGGGCGCCCACGCCTTTCCCCCGGAACTTCCCCGGGAGAAGTACATCCAAATCCTCGTGGAGGAGATGATCCCCAAGGTGGCGGCATCGGGGCTGGCCAAGTTCTGCGACGTTTTCTGTGACCGAGGCTTTTACACCGTGGAGGAGGCGAGGCGCATCCTTGTGGCCGCGCGAAATTTCGGGCTGGGAATAAAGATCCACGCCGATGAGCTTTCCCAGGCGGGCGGGGCGGAGCTCGCCGGAGAACTTTCCGCCGTCTCCGCCGAACACCTCCTCCATGTTTCCGCGGCGGGGATCAGGGCCCTGGCCCGGGCGGGAACGGTGGCCGTCCTCCTTCCGGGCACGGCCTTCGTCCTGGATGAACCGTATCCTCCCGCAAGGAAACTCATCGAAGCGGGGGTTCCCGTGGCGTTGGGGACCGACTTCAACCCCGGCTCTTGTCCCCTCGCCTCTTTGCCGTTTGTCTTAAGCCTTGCGGTGCTCAAGCTCAAGATGAGCCCGGAAGAGGTGCTGACGGCCGCGACCCTCAACGCCGCGGCCGCCTTGGGCCTGGCCCAGGAATTGGGAACCCTGGAGCCCGGAAAACGCGCGGATCTCGTGGTGTGGAAGGCCGAGACCTTCGCGGAGATCCCTTACTGGATGGGGCAAAACCTCGTTTGGGCCGTACTGAAGGGGGGACAAGCGGTGGTCGCCCCCAAAGCATGAAGGTCCTGGCCCATGCTAAATTGAATTTGGTGCTGCGGGTGGTGGGAAGAAGGGCGGATGGTTACCACCTCATCCAGAGCCTTTTTTGTGCCGTGGATTTGGCGGACGAGCTCATCCTCGAGCCAATTCCTCGGGGGATCGAGCTTTTGGCCCCATCCGCCCTTGGGCCGCCGGAGCAAAACCTGGCCTTCCGCGCCGCCCAAGCCCTTTTGGGATCCGATGGGCCTGGCGTTCGCATCCACCTTGAAAAAAGGATTCCGGTGGGCGCGGGTTTGGGCGGGGGTAGCTCCGATGCCGCCGCGGTCCTCGCCGGCCTCAACGCCCTCTTTGGGCTCGGCAAAACCCCGGGCGAGCTCATGGCTTTGGGGGCGAAAATCGGGGCTGATGTTCCCTTCTTCCTTGGGCCGAGCCCGGCCTGGGTGGAGGGGATCGGGGAGCGCATCTCCCCGGCCGAGGTGGCGGTCCCAGGGGCCTTCCTCCTGGTGATCCCGCCTTTCCGCTGCTCCACGGCCCTGGTGTACAAGGCCTTCGATGAGCTTGGGCTCCCTTTTTCTCCGCCGGGGCCGATCCCGAACGTCCCGCCTTTTCCCAACGACCTTTGGCCGGCCGCGGTCAAAATCCATCCCGAGCTTCCTCGGCTGCGGGCGATCCTGGAGGAACTCCCCAGTTTGGGGGTGGGGATGAGCGGCTCGGGGTCCACCCTCTTTTTGGCCTTCCCTTCAAGAAGCGAAGCGGAGGCTGCGAAAACGAGGCTCTCGCACCTTGGGGCGGAGCTGCGAATTGCGCGACCGGTGGAGTGCGGGTACAAGATCATGGGATGAAGATCGCCATCGATGGCCCCGCTGCCGCGGGGAAGACCACGCTCGCCAGGCGCTTGGCCCAAGCCTTGGGGTTCCTTTTCGTTCCCACCGGGGCCATGTACCGGGCCGCGGCCTTGGCCCACCAGCGTGGCCTTCCCTTGGAGGAAACCGAGATCACCGTGGGGGAAAACGGCCGGGTCTTCCTGAACGGCGAGGACGTGACCGATCTTTTATCCAACCCCGCGTTGGACGAGCTCTCCTCGCGGCTGGCGGCGGAGCCCAGGGTGCGGGCCCGCCTGGTGGAATTGCAAAGGAGGATCGCGGAGGGACGGAACGTGGTCATGGAGGGGAGGGACATCGGCACCGTGGTTTTGCCCGACGCGGAGCTGAAGATCTTCCTTTGGGCGACTTTGGAGGAGCGGGCCAGGCGGAGGCAGCGGGAGCAGGGTGGTTCGTTTGCCGAAGTTTTGGAGGCCATCCGCCGCCGGGATGAGCGGGATTCCACGCGTTCCTGCTCCCCTCTTCGGCCCGCACCGGACGCCGTAGTTTTGGATACCACCGACAAAACCCCGGATGAGGTTCTGAAAATGGCTTTAAAACTCGTGGAGGAGCGCCGTGCTCGCCTGGCTTCTTGAGGGGGTCCGCGATTTTCTCTATGCGCTCCTTGTGGGATTGGCCACCCCTGTGATCTGGGGCCTTTTCCGCCTCTCTGTGCGGGGGAAACCGGAAGGCCGGGGGATCGTGGTGGCCCCCCATCGCTCCTATTGGGATATCCCCATCCTCTGCGTGGCCTTTGGCCCATTCCGGCGGATCGTGTTTTTGGCCCGCCACGGGATCCTGCGGAACCCCGTGTTCGCCCCGTTCGTTCTGGGGTTCGCCGTGGTTATCAATCGCGAGAACTTCCGGGTCCACGACTTTCGCAAGACTTTGAGCGCCGCGAAGCGCGCCCGCTGGCTGGGGATCTTCCCCGAGGGGACCACCCGCCCCGGGGCGAAACCAAAGCCCGGGGCCATCCGGTTCGCCGAGATTTTGAACCTCCCGTTCATCCCCGTGCGGATCGTGGCCCACGGCCCCTATCCGCCCCGGCCGCGCTGGCACTTCCCCAAAGTGGAGGTGCGGATCGGCTCCCCCTTCACCGTGGAGGAGCTCTCCCGGGATCTTCCGCCTGACCTCCCCAAATCCGAGCGCTATCGCCTCCTTTCCCAGCGCCTGATGGAGCGGATCTTAAGCCTTTGATTTGAGCGGACCTTTTCCCACGTATAAGATTGCCCCACGCTAACCTGAGTCTTCGTGCTCGGGCCCGCAAGGGGAAAGCAGTCGAGGTGATAGGGATGGCGGAGTGGATAAAGATGGAGGAGGCCCTCGGCGAGAACGACATCCGTCTTTTCAGCCGGGGGGATACGGTTCAAGGCCGCGTGGTTCAGGTGGGGACGAGCGAGATCCTCGTGGATATCGGCTACAAATCCGAGGCCGTGCTCCCCAAAGAGGAGCTGGCCCCCGGCCACGAGGAGGTCCAGCCCGGTCAAGTCCTCGAGGTCCTCATCACTTACATCGATGAGGAAAACGGTACGGTCTACATCTCCGAGCGCCAAGCCTTCTTCGCCAAGAAATTCGCGGAGCTGGAGCAAGCTTACCGCACCGGGGCCCCGGTCAAGGGCACGGTGGTGGCCGAGGTCTCCGGCGCGGGCTTCCAGGTGGATTTGGGAGGGATCCGGGCGTTCCTGCCCGCCTCCCACCTGGGAAAGGGCATCTCCACGAAATTCGAGCGCCTGCGCGGCAAAGCTTTGGATCTGAAAATCATCGAGTTCTCCAGGCGCACTCGGAACATCGTGGTCTCCCGCAAGGAATGGCAAAAAGATCAAGAGGAGCGCGCTAAAGACGCGCTCTTCGCTTCCCTCACCCCCGGCAAGATCATCGAGGGCACGGTAAAGAGCGTGGTGGACTTCGGGATCTTTGTGGACGTGGGCGGCCACGACGGCCTTGTGCACCGCACGGAGATCTGTTGGAAGGACATCCCCGCTCCGCCGCCGGGGAAATTCCGGCCCGGCCAAAAAATCAAGGTGATGGTCCTCGAGGCCGACCGTAAGGAGGAACGTATTTCCCTTTCCATAAAGCGCCTCAGGCCCAACCCCTGGGAGGGCATCGCCCAGCGCTACCCCGTGGGGGCCAGGGTCAAAGGCAAAGTCGTTTCGGTTACGGATTTCGGGGCCTTTGTTGAACTTGAAGAGGACGTGGAGGGGCTTGTGCACATCTCCGAGCTCTCCTGGACCCCGGTGAAAAACCCGAAGGACGTGGTGCAGCCTGGGCAGGAGGTGGAAGTGGTGGTGCTGGCGGTGAACGAGGCCGAGCACCGAATAAGCCTGTCCCTGCGCAAGGCCCTTCCCGACCCCTGGGAGGATGTGGAGCACCGCTATCCCAAGGGGGCTTTGGTGGAGGGCACGGTCACCAATGTCACCGATTTCGGGGCCTTTGTGGAGCTCGAGCCGGGGATCGAGGGGCTCATCCACGTCTCCGAGCTTTCCTGGGAGCGCATCTCCCACCCCAAGGACGTGGTCCAGCCCGGCCAAAAAGTTCGGGCCATGGTCCTCCGCGTGGATCCCCAAAACCGCCGGATCAGCCTCTCCCTGAAGGCCCTCCAGCAAGACCCCTGGGAGGAGTTTTTGGAGCAGTATTCGGTGGGTTCAGTGGTCTCCGGCCCGGTGACCCAGATCAAGGAGTTCGGGGCGTTCGTGCGCATCACGCCGGCAGTGGAGGGCCTGATCCACGTTTCCGAGATCTCCAACGAGCGGATCGGCCATCCTTCGGAGGTGCTCCGGCTGGGCCAAGAGGTCACGGCCAAGATCATCGGGATAAACGAGGCCAAGCGCCAAGTGCGGCTTTCCATCAAAAAGCTCCAGGAGGATTTGGCCCAAGCGGAGACGGAGAAGTTCATCTCCACCCAGCCGGTGCGGGAGACCATCACCCTTCGGGAGAGGCTGCGGGAGCTGGGGATGGGATGAGGACCACCGCCGCGGCCACCCCCCTTGTGTGCGTGAGGGATACGGGGAATTCCTGACCCCGCCAAATTAGGCGCGGCCCGTTTTTCCCGGGGAGGACCTGGATTTCCCGAAAGGGTACGGGCCGGCCCAGGGCTTTTAAAAAAGCCTCCTTGGCGGCGAAGCGCGCGGCCAGGCGCTCGACAAAAAGCTCGGGCTCAGCCCGCCCGGCGTAGGCGATCTCCTCCTCCGTGAAAAGACGAAAAAGGGCTTTCTCCCCCCAGCGGCCTAAAAAGGCCCGAAAGCGGGGGACTTCCACGATATCGATCCCTACCCGCATCGCAGGATGCGCATCCTCTCCGCTTGGATGATGGCCTCCACCCGGGCCACCGCCTTCCCAAGCTCGTCGTTCACCACGAGATAGTCGAATTCCGGGATATGCTGGAGCTCTTCGCGGGCGATGCGGAGCCGTTCGGCCAAGGCCTCCTCGTCCTCCGTTCCCCGGCCCCGCACCCGCCGCACCAATTCCTCCCAGCTTGGGGGGACGAGGAAGATCAGGACCACGGGGAAACCCAAACCCGCGTTGCGGATGGCCCGCGCTCCGTGGACCTCCACGTTCAGGACCACGTCGAGCCCACGGGCCAGGCGGTCCACCACCTCGCTCCGGGGCGTGCCATAGCGGTGGCCTTGATAAACGGTCCACTCCAAGAGGGCCCCTGTGGCCACGAGCCGGTCGAACTCCTCTTCGGAGAGGAAGTAGTAATCGCGGCCGTGGACCTCGTCGGGCCTGGGCGGCCTGGTCGTGGCGGACACGGAAAAAGCGAGTTTGGGATCGCGAGAAAGGAGGGCGGAGATCACCGAGGATTTCCCGGCCCCCGAGGGCCCGGCGATCACGAAGGCAATGCCCCCGTCCCCTTGGAGCTTCACACCCGCAGGAAGGAGGTCCCTCATTCCACGTTCCGGGCCTGTTCGCGGAGGCGTTCCGCGGAAAGGCGGATCTCCAAGGCCACAGAGGCGAGATCCGGGCCGTAAGCCTTGGCCGCCAAAGTCCCGGCCTCCCGGCCGATCTCCTGGGCCAAGAACTCCAAGGCCTTTCCCACCGAGCCGTCCTGGGAGAGGAGCTCCTCCACCCCCCGGACATGGGCCCAAAGCCGATCGAGCTCCTCCCGCACATCAATGCGCCCCAAAAGAAGGGCGACCTCCGCGTTGAGCCTGCCCGGATCGAGGACCGCCAACTCCTTGGCCCGGGCTTTGAGCCTCTCCGCGGCGATCCTCTGATCCTCCGCGGCCAAGGCCTCGGCCCTCCTCAGGAGGGCGAAAAGGCCCTCCTTTTCCCGAAGGAGGGCTTCCTTTAGGGCCTTGCCCTCCCTGGCCCGCTCGGCCTGGGCCGCAGAAATCGCCTTCTCCAAAGCCTCCTCCACCGCCGGCCAAAGGAGCTCCTCCTTCGGCCGCACCTCTTGAAAAACCCCCAGGGCCAAAAGGTGGGAAAGGCCGGGCTTTTCCTCCACCCCGAGGGCGCAGCGCAGGGCCCGAAGCTCGGCGAGATACCTTTTGGCTAAATCCAAATCGACCTTCTTCTCCCCCACCTCTGGCAGGGGAAGGACCCGAAAATTGACCTCCACCGTCCCCCGGGAAAAAGCGCTCCGCAGTTTCCCCTCGGCCAAATGCACAAGGAAAGGGAACTCGGAAAGGCCGCGCACGCGGATCTCCAAAAACCGGGAGTTCAGGGTGCGGAGATCCGCTTCCACTTGAAATCCGTGGGCCTGGGCCTGGCCCCGGCCGAATCCCGTCATGCTACGCAACCTCGCTCACCTCGCGGAAGATGGCGGAAGCATAGCCCACGACTTGGTCCATCATCCCCGCGATCTCCCCGGAGGTACGGTAAAGGAGGAGCTCCGCGGCCCGGAGGTTCAAAGCCTTGGCGATGGCGATAAACAAAGCCAGTGCTCCCACCCCGCAGATGGTGATGCGCCGCGCCCGTACCGCCTCCAAAAACCCCGGAAGGTCCAGGTCTAAAATGTACCGCAGGGCCAGAAGATCCTTTTCCTTGGCCACCGGATGGGGTTCGTAATGGGTGAAATCCGTGGAACAAATGATGGCCACGGGCTTTTTGGCGAGAACTCGAGCCATACCTATCCCCGCGGCCTCCGCCTCCCTCAAGGAGAGCGGCTGCACCACTCCCGCCACAAACGGGATCTCCCCATAGAGATAGCGAAGAAAGGGGAGCTGAACCTCCACCGAGTGCTCCTCCAAAAACGGGGCGTCGGTGATCTCCGCTCCCGCGGCCTGGGCCAAAAGCTCGGTGAGCTCCGGGTGGATGGGCATGGGACCGAAGGGCGTTTCCCACTCCCCCGGCTCCGCAAAAGAGATGGGCGCACCCAAACCGGTGTGATTGGTCCCCAAAATCACCGCTGCTTCCGGCCGGCCAATCCCCCAAAGGGCCCGGTAGCCGGCGCCGGCCACCGTCCCGGAATAGCGGTAGCCCGCGTGGGGGAGGATGAGCCCCAGCGGTTGAACCAGGGGCGGGCCTGGCGGACCGAGCTCCTCCCGGCTTTTCCCCAAACACCGTTCGATCTCCCGGGCCAATTTCGCCGGGTCCGCTGGATAAAAAGTGCCCGCCGCACACGCCCAACGAAATCCCATACCGCTATTGTACGCCCAAGGCACAAAAGGGGCCGTTTTGGGTTGACCCCGGCCCCTCCTCAAAGCTAAACTCCATAAAGCCTGGGAGATCGGCTAATGGTAGGCCGGCGGGCTCTGGACCCGCTAGTGGGGGTTCGAATCCCTCTCTCCCAGCCAAAGGGAGAGCTCCTCCTCCAAGGGGGCCAAAATAAAGGCGGCCTTCTCCTCGGCTAAATCCGCCAGTTCAGATCTTGCTTGCCCCAATTCCGCCCGGAACTTCTCATCCTTCAAGCTTTGAGCATTGGCGTCCACGGTGTACAGGGCCGAGGTGCACGCGGCCCAGGCCAGTCTGGCCGCACAAGCGAGGTCGCTGCGGGCGCTCTTTGGGCAGAGGGAAAGGAGCCGCTCCGCGAGATCCATGAGCCCTAGAGCCTTTTGGGCCATCTCCAGGGGCACGCCCGCGGCCCGGGTGAGGGCCCTTTCCAGCTCCCCTCCGCCGGATTTCTGGGCAGCCACCACGGCAGCATAGGCGTGGCTGTCGGCCTCCGCTAGCTCCAGGAATTTTTGGAGAAAAGCTTCGGCCCTTTCCACGGACTCGCCCACGTTTCGGCCGCGTTTTTGGGCCAAAGCCGCCACCTTCCGCACCAACGCCGCGGCCAACGCCCCGCTCAACGCCGCCGCCGCCCCTCCCCCGGGAACTGGCTCCGTCGATCCCAACGCCGAAAGAAATTCCGCGATCGTTCGGTCCCTTAGACTCTCCATGGCCTACGCCTCCTCAGCAAGGGTGCCATGAACGCCGGGATTTTGGCAAATCTAGTACATGGTCTGCATGTCCAAAAGTCCGCGGCGCACGGCGATCCTTTCGCTCAGGCGGAAAACGCCCACGGAAAGAACGATCCCCAAGAAGCTGGCTCCGGCGAGGATCAGAAGGAGGGCGGAATCGGAGAGGACCTCGAGCTCGGGGTTGAGACCCTGGCCCAAGAGGGCCCGGCGCAGGGCCTCAAACCAGTAGGTGGGCGGAAGGCCCAGGCCCAAAGCCCGCAAGGGACCGGGAAGGAGGGAGAGGGGGAAGGCCGCGCCGCAAAGGAGATAAAAGCCGCCGGCCACCACCTCGCCCACCACCCACCCGTGCCGGGCGATGAGGAGGGAAACCCCCGCGAGGAGGATCCCAAAAAAGGCAAGCGCCGTAAGCCCCAAGAAAAAAGCGGGGAAGAAAAGCCCGGGATTGACGGAGGAGAAGCGCACCCCAAGGAAAACGATCCCGAAGGCCAGGGTGATGAGGACGGAGACGCTGGCGATGAGGGTTTTCGCCATCCCCCTTCCCAGGAGGTAGCCGTAGAGGTGCATGGGGGCCATGTACACGTATTTCAGCATCCCGTAATGCTCGCGATCGTCCTGGACTGCCCAGCTGATCCCGGAAAGGACGTTCACCACGTAGAGGTAAAACGTGGTGCCGAGGAAGACCCGCGGGAAAAGGGGGTTCTCAAGGCCGCCTCTGGCCACGACGAGGTACATGAAGACGAGGATGAGGACCCCCGCCACGGGTTTGATCACGGAATAGATGGCGAAGAGAAAGGGCTCGGTCCAGTTGGACTCGATCTGCCAACCGAGCCACGTCCCCGCTTTGAACCCCTGCCAGGCTTCCCGAAGCCTTTTCATCACTGCCCCCGCAACGTGAGCCTGCCCTCCCGGCGAGCTAGACCCTCGAAAAAGTGCAAAGCCAAACGGGCAAGGGCGAGGAAGACCCCGGAAAGCATAACCAGCAAAAGGAGCTCCACCTCCACCCGAAGGAAGCGAAAGTTCTCCATCAAGCGGGGATAAAGGAGCTGGCGCATGGCATCGAGCCCCAAGGTGATAGGGATGACGGAGGCCAGGGCCGCGGCCCAAAAGCCCAGGGCCCGCACAGGAAAATAAAAGCCGGAAAAGAGGTAAACCGGCTCCTGGAAGAGGTTGGAGAGGTGCCAGGCCTCCCGGCCCCAAAGGAGAAATAACGAGCTCAAAAGCATCCCTAGGCCATAGAGGGCGATCAAAGTGAGGATGAAAACCCCGAAAAACAAAGCCCCGTCGCTGACCTCCAGGGGGACGCGGAAAAGGAGAGCCCCGGCCAGGATGATGGCCGCGGCCCGGACAGTCGTGGCGGTGAGCCCGCCCAAGGCCATCCCCAGGAGGATGGCCATGCGGGAGGTGGGGGCGATGAGGTAGAGCTGCAGGTTCCCCGTTTCCTTTTCCCAATAGAATTGGCTGGCCATGCTCCAAAGGACGTTCATCCAGTAGGCGATCATGGCCCCGCCCAAGACCGCAAAACCCGCGAACTCCGAAGGCGCGCCGATCGCCCGGTAAATGTAAACGTAGGCCGAAACCTGAAGGAGCGGGAAGAACACGTCGAAGATGAGCCAGCTTTTCTCCCGCCAAACCCCAATGAACCGGGGATAAGCCCGGCCGGCCACGGTGCGCAGGAAAACCTTCCAAGAGGGGCTCATCCCTCGGCCTCCTCCGTGATCTTCCGGCCCACCAGGGCGAGGAAGACGTCCTCCAAGGTGGGCTCCTCTTTTTTGAGCTCCAAGAGTTCCCCGCCCGCGGCCTGAAGCCGGGAGAGGACCTCCACCAAGGCCCCTTCCTCGGTGAGGATCAAATCCAAAGCCAGGCGGCCATCCTCCGTCCGCTCGGACAAAGCCCGCACCCCGCGCATCCCATCCAAAACGTTCCTCGCCCCGGAGATCCCCGCAAGATAAAGGCGGAAAACCGCGTCCCGCTGCAGCGACCGCTTGAGCTCCCCTGGGGAGGCGCAGGCGAGGATCCGGCCGCGGTCGATGATGGCCACCCGCTGGCAAAGCTCATCGGCCTCGTGCATGTAGTGGGTGGTGAGGAGGATGGTGCGATCGGGATGTTCCGAGAGCCACTGGCGGATGAAATCGCGGATGGTGCGGGCCGTCTGGACATCCAAGCCCAACGTGGGTTCATCGAGGAAAAGGATCTCCGGGTCGGTGAGAAAACCCCGGACGATGTTCATTTTTTGGCGCATGCCCGAGGAAAGGTGGTAAACCTTGGTCTTAGCCCGCTCGGCCATGCCCACAAGGGCGAGGAGCTCCCGGATGCGGCGGCGGGCCTCCCGGGAGGGGATCCCATAAAACTGGGCGAACATCCAGAGGTTCTCCTCCACGGTGAGGAGGCCGTAGCCCGAGGTCTCCCCGCCCTGGACCATGTTGATGTGCCGCCGCACCTCCGCGGGGTTTTCCACCACGTCCACCCCGGCCACCCAAGCCCTTCCAGAGGTGGGGGCAAGGAGGGTGGCGAGGATTTTTATGAGGGTGGTTTTCCCTGCGCCGTTCGGCCCCAAAAGGCCGAAAAGCTCCCCCCGCCGGACTTCCAGGTTCACCCGATCCAGGGCCAAGATCTCCTTTTTGCCCTCCCGGGCCTCCCGCTTGCGCAGGCGAAAGACCCTGGTGAGATCCGCGGTTTTCACCGCCAACTCGTCAAAGTTCATAGGCCTTTTCAAGTGTACCAAAGCCCTGTTCTAAAGCGACCCGTGCTTTTGAAGGAGGGCTAGATCACCGCCCGTCCTCAAGGGCCCGCCCGGATAAAATTTAGAGGGGGTGTGGGCTATGGTTCCTCGGCGTGTAGTTCAAAAGGCCTCGGGAGCGGCCATTGCCCTCGCAGGGATTGTGATTTTGTTGGGCCCGACGATTCCAGGGTTATGGTGGCTGGCCTTCCACCAAGGTTTGGCCTTTCCTTTTATTGCGTTCGGCCTCACCCTTTTGAGCGGCGGCTTTGCGCAGGGAGCACAAGAAAGAACACAGGAAAGCCTTGTCCCACCGATTGTGGTGGTAATGCTTGGATTTACTATCCTTTTCCTAAACTTCTTCGTTCCCGTCCCCTGGCGCACCCACACCGAGGTCGATCCGGTTTGGCCCATGCTTCTCGTCGCTCTTGGCACCGGACGCCTGACCGCTATGCTTAGGGCACGCCGGAAAACTTTTCAAGATTGTTGATCCCTAGCTAAGTCGGTTTGCTACAGTAAACTTTTAAGAGAGGGGGTGGAAATGCGGCTTCCCAGGTTCCTCTTTCGCGTGCACGACGAGGACGTGGAGGAGGAGGCGCGGCTCATCTGCCGGGTTTTGGGGATCGAGGACGTGGAGATCCGTTTGGATGACACGGTGGCCGAGGCCTGGCTTGAGGACTACGAGGCCAACCGCACCATCTACGGCCTTGATCGCATCCGGGAGTATTTGGAAAACCTCGTGCGCAGCTAGCTTTTCGCGGCTCGGGACTTGGGGCTTAGGTCTGGGCCTTTTTCAAATAGTTCACCATGGCTACAGCGAAGCGGTCGAAGTCATCGAGGTTCTTTCGTAGAACGGCGGAGATTTTTTCTACGTCCACATCGAGATACTGGTGGACGAGAATGTTGCGTAGGCCGATCATGGCCCGGAGGGACGGGACCAGCTCGGCGGGAAGGACCCCGTGGGCCGCAAGGCGCTCGGGGATATCGCGGTATTCGTCCCACGCGTTGTCCCCAAGATCAGCAAGGACGTGAGCTCCGATGTCGATCACATTTTGGATAGCGGTCTGGAGGAGCCGTTCCACCACACCGAGCTTTACCCAGTCCTTTCGCAACTCTTCTGCAGACATGGCCTGAAAGGTGCGCAGCCGGGCCACGCGGACGGCCAAATCCGCAAGGCGCTTTTCCACCACTTCCCGCTTCACCATGGGTTGGGGAGCTTGCTGAACTCCCCGCGTTTGGTGCGCTCGTAAAGGTAAAGCCGCTGGATTTCCCGAAGAGGTTTGGTGTCCAGATACCGGAGTTTTGTGGCCACCTCGAAGGCATGCCGGGCCTCCTCGTCCCGGGAAAAGAGGAGCACCCCGTGGGCGATGACTTCATGAGCCAAAAGGGGCGGAGCCTTGTGGAGGAGGACGATGTCCACGTGATCCGTGGCCAAGGCCGCCATGAGCTCGGCGGTGAGCGCCGCTTCGTACCCGAAAGGCTCGGTTTTCCCCCGCTCCTCATAGGCTTTTTGGTCCACAAGGATGGCGAGGTCCACGTCACTTTTGCCGTGGGGGCGGCCCTCGGCGGCGGAGCCAAAAAGATAGGCGACAAGCACTTCCTCCCGCTTCTCCAAAACTGGCACCGCTCGCCTTCGGATCTCCTCTACGCCGCGCATCCACATGGATTATATCCCGGGGGTCTCTTCGTTTGCGGTATACTGGGAAACGAAAGGGGGAGCGATGAAAGGTGTGGCCGGGAAAGCCCTTTTTGTGGACCTCTCTTCAGGGAACATCCACACGGAGCCCATCCCCGAGAGGACTTTTCGTTTGTTCTTAGGCGGATGGGGGTTAGCGGCGAAATTCGCCTGGGATCTCATCCCGAAAGGCGCTGATCCCCTGGGACCGGGGAACGTCTTGACCATGGCCCCGGGGCTTCTCACGGGAACAGGCCTTCCCACGGCTTCGAAGACCGCGTTCTCCTTCCGCTCTCCTCTTACCGGAGCCCTTTGCCGGTCCATGGCCGGAGCCTGGGTGGGGGTCGCCCTCCGCAGGGCTGGGTTCGATGCCCTGGTCATCCGGGGGAAGAGCGCAAACCCGGTGGTCCTGGTGGTGGAGGATGGGAAGGCCCGGCTGGATCCGGCCGAGGATCTCTGGGGCTTGGATACCCGTGCCACCCGCAGGGCTCTCGAGGAACGCTATGGAGGGGGGATCCGCACGGCCGTGATCGGGCCGGCGGGAGAAAAACTCTCCTTTATTGCCACCATCGAGTGCGATGGCCGCCAGGCCGGACGGGGCGGAGGCGGGGCGGTGCTCGGGGCGAAAAACCTTAAAGCCATCGTGGTGAAGGGCACAGGGGAAGTCCCCATGGCCGACCCGGGAAAAATCAAAGAGCTCATCCGCCAATGGAACGAGATCATCCGAAAACACCCCGTGACCGAGGCGGACATGAAATACGGTTCCGGCGAATTCCTGGATTGGATGAACCGGGTTTCCGGAACTTTTCCCTCCCGCAACTGGCAGTGGGGCTACTTGAAGAGCGCCTACGAGCGGGCCAAGGACGGGAAGATCGAGCTCGACCCGTACTATTGGGCCCCCAAATATTCCAAGCGCAATGTAGCTTGCCCCTTCTGCACCAAGCCCTGCGGCCAGCTCTTTGTGGTGGAGACGGGGAAATACGGCCCCATCGAAGTGGACGGCCCCGAATACGAGACCCTCTATTCCCTGGGGGGCGCGCCGGAGGTGGCGGAGATCGAGGCCGTGGCCAAGGCCAACGAGATCTGCGACCTCTTGGGGATCGACACCATCTCCGCTGGGCTCACCGTGGCCTGGGCCATGGAGGCCGTGGAACGGGGCTACCTCGGGCCGGCAGACCTCGATGGGATCGACCTTCGCTTCGGAAACGCTGAGGCCATGCTCAGGGCCTTGGAGAAGATGGGGCGGAGGGAGGGGAAGGTCGGAGAGCTTCTTTCCGATGGGTCCCGGGCGGCGGCCAAAAAGCTGGGGAAAGGCGAGGAGTTCGCCATTCAGATAAAGGGCATGGAGCTCCCCGCTTATGACATCCGGGGCTCCAAGGGCGTGGCCCTGGCCTTCGCCGTGGCCTTCCGGGGCGGGGACCACCTCACCGCCGGCGTCTACGGGACGGAGTACGGCGGGGCTTGGTGGAAGTTCGAGGCCGTGGATCGCCGCTCCCTCCGGGGAAAGGGCTTCGAAGTGAAGATCCACGAGGACCTTATGGCCCTCTACGATGCTCTTGGAGTCTGCAAATTCTCCCGGCATATTTTCTTCCTCGAGGCCTTCCCGGAGATGGTGGCCGCCCAGACTGGGTGGGAGTTCACCTGTGCGGAGCTCCTCACTGTGGGCGAGCGCATCTATAACCTGGCCCGGGCGTTCAATGTGCGGGAGGGATTCACCCGGGCGAACGATCACCTCCCCAAGCGGGTGATGGAGGAGCCCATTCCCGAGGGGCCATCCGCCGGGGACCGCGTCTCCTACGAGGAGCTGCAGAAACTCCTCGACGACTACTACGAGGCCCGGGGCTGGAGCCGCGAAGGCATCCCCCTCAAGGCCCGCCTGGCCTCCTTGGACCTTCCGGATGTGGCCGAGGCGGTGGGCGCGAAAGGCGTCTGAAGGGAGGTGAAGATGGCCGACCCCGCACTCAAGTTAATCCCGCGAAAGGTGCTTTTTGGCGATCCTGAGCGGATGATGGTCCGTCTGAGCCCTGACGGACGCTGGATCTCCTTTTTAGCCCTTTGGGAGGGGGTGCGGAATTTATGGGTGGCCCCTGTGGATGCGCCGAATGAGGCTCGCTTTTTGACACAGGAACGCCGTCGCCCGATCGCCATGTACCACTGGTCCTACGATGGGCGGCATATCCTTTACCTAGAGGATACCGATGGCGACGAAAACTGGAAAATATATGCGATCGGTGTAGAAGGTGGGGAACCGCGGCTCCTCACGCCTCCCCATGGCGTGCAGGCCAGAATGATTCACCTAAGTCCCCGGAACCCTGAGACCATTGTGATCGGCCTCAATGACCGCGATGCCCGTTTCCATGACCTTTATCGCCTTCATCTGAATTCCGGCACCCGAGAGCTCATATTTCAAAATAACGAGTTCGCCGAGTTCCTCTTCGACGATTCCTTGGCCGTGAAACTGGCCGTGCGTTTTAACCCGGAAGGCTGGGTGGAGGCCTTGAAGCACGTGGACGGGGGTTGGCAACTATTTCTCCGCTTCTCTCCGGAGGACAACATCACCAGTAACCTCCTTGGCCTCGATGCCGAGGGCAGGACTCTTTACCTCTTGGATAGTCGTGGGCGGGATACGGCCGCCCTGGCGGCCATCGATCTTGACACGGGTGAAGAAAAGGTTTTGGCCGCGGATGAGCGCTGTGATGCCACAGAAGTTTTAGTCCATCCCCTTAGCCGCAAAGTTCAGGCGGTGTGCTTCGAATACGAGCGGCGGGTTTGGCAAGCCGTGGATCCAGAGGTGGAGAAGGATTTGAAAAACCTAAAGGAAGGCCTAGATGGCGATTTTTGGGTTTTGTCACGGACGCTTGCCGATGACCTTTGGCTGATCGCTAATGAGAGCGATCAAGGTGGCATCGACTATTACCTATACGATCGGCAATCCGGAGATTTGAAATTCCTGTTTCCTCAGAGCGCGGCGCTGAAGCAATACAAATTTGCGCCCATGTACCCCGTCAAGATACAGGCCAGGGATGGGCTTTCCCTTGTGAGCTACCTTACACTTCCGCCAGAGGAAGTGGAGCAAGGATATAGGCCCAAACGGCCTCTTCCCCTTGTTCTCTTTGTGCACGGTGGCCCTTGGGCACGGGACTCCTGGGGCTTCAATCCCTTCCATCAATGGCTGGCCAACCGCGGATACGCGGTGTTGAGCGTGAACTTCCGCGGTTCCACCGGATTCGGCAAAAACTTCGTCAACGCCAGCAACCGCGAATGGGGCGGAGCAATGCATGACGATCTAGTGGATGCCGTGCAATGGGCTATAAGTCAAAGAATAGCTGATCCCCAAAGAATTGCCATCATGGGGTTTAGCTACGGAGGTTATGCCACTTTAGTTGGACTCACGTTTACACCAGATTTGTTCTGTTGCGGGGTAGATATTTGTGGCCCGTCGAATCTTATTACACTTTTGCAGAATATCCCGCCCTATTGGCTGCCTGGGCTCCCGCTTCTAAAAAAGCGCGTGGGTGACCCCGATGATCCCCAAGACCGCGAATTCCTCCTTTCCCGCTCCCCTCTAACCCATGCTCATCGGATCACCAAGCCCCTTCTCATCGTGCAAGGTGCCAACGACCCGCGGGTCAAGCGCTCTGAGTCCGACCAAATCGTCCAGGCTTTGCGAGAAAAAGGCATCCCCGTCACTTATGTCCTTTATCTTGATGAGGGCCATGGCTTTCGGCGCTGGGAAAACCGCCTCTCTGTGAATGCCATTGTGGAGGCGTTTTTGGCCCACGTTTTGGGTGGACGATGGGAACCGTTTGGAACGGACCTTGCGGGGGCAAACTTTCAGGTGCTCGAGGGAATGGAATACGTGCCTGGCCTCAAAGAGGCCCTAGGTTCCAGTTGACCCAAGAAACGAGCGGGGATTGCTGAGGAACTCCGCAAGGGGGGCGGTAGAGGAGACCCCTGTAACGAGGTTTTTCAAAGTGGCGGAATTTTGGGAAAGCTCGTCCGGGCCGAGGAGGAGGGCATAGCGGGCGCGCCGGGCCGCCACGCTCATCGCCTTCCGCAGGGACCGGCCCATGTAGTCCAAATCGGCGGAGATCCCCCGCCGCCGAAGCTGGGCCAAAATCCCCACAGCTCTCCTTTTCCCCTCCTCTCCGATGGGGATCACAAAAAGGTCCAACTCCGAAGCCTCATCTTGGGAAAGCCCGTGCTGGGAAAGGACAAGAACCAGTCGTTCCATGCCGCCGGCGAAGCCCACTCCAGGGGTGGGAGGACCCCCCAAAAGCTCCACCAAATCGTCGTAACGCCCGCCGCCCAAAAGGGCGTCCTGGGCCCCGAGCTCCCGGGAACAGAGCTCGAACACGGTACGGGTGTAGTAGTCGATCCCCCGCACCAGCCGCGGATCGAGCTCGTACGAAAGCCCAAGGTCCTCCAGGATGGCCAGAAGCTCCTCAAAGTGCGCCCGGCATTTTTCGCAGAGAAAATCCAAGCTTTTTGGGGCCGCGGCGATGGCCCCTTGGCACTGGGGCTCCTTGCAGTCCAGGATGCGCAGGGGGTTTTCCTGCAGGCGCCGCTGGCAGTCGGGGCAGAGCTCTTCTTTGCGCCCGGAAAAGTGGGCGCGCAGGGCCGCGCGGTAGGCGGGCCGATCCTCCCGGCAGCCGATGGAGTTGAGCCGGAGGAAAAGCCCCTCCCGGGATAGCCCCACCCGCTCCATGAGGTGCCAAGCCAGGTCGATCACCTCCGCGTCCAGGGCGGGATCAAGGGAACCCAAGGCCTCCACCCCGTATTGGTGGAATTGCCGTTGTCTTCCCTTTTGGGGCTTTTCGTAGCGGAACATGGGGCCGATGTAGTAGAGCTTCGCCAAATCCCCTTTGGCGTAAAGGCCGTGCTCGATGTAGGCCCGAACCACCGAGGCCGTGGCCTCAGGCCTTAGGGCCAACATCTGCCCCTTTTTGTCGGGGAAGACGTACATCTCCTTGTGCACGATGTCCGTGGCCTCGCCCACGCTCCGGGAAAAAAGCTCGGCCAGCTCCACCAACGGCGGCCGGATCTCTTTGTAGCCGTAGAGGGCAAAAAGGGAGCGGATCTCCTCCTCGAGCTTCTGCCAAAGGGGGACCTCCTCGGGGAGGATATCCCGCATCCCCCGGACGCTTTCTACTTTCATCTTTTGAGCTCCCGCTCGAGGTTCAGGATCTCCACCAGGGCTTCGGCGGCCTGGGCCCCTTTGTTCCCGGCCTTCCCTCCGGCCCGCTCCAAAGCCTGGTCGAAGGTATCGGCGGTGAGGACCCCGAAGGTCACGGGAACCGGCCCCTCCAGGGAAAGCTTGGCCAGGCCCTTGGCCACCTCGGCGGCGATGTACTCAAAATGCGGGGTCTCCCCCCGCACCACCGCGGCCAGGGCCACGACCCCGTCCACCTTCCCGCTTTCCCCAAGGATCCGCACCGCCCGGGGGAGCTCGAACGCCCCGGGAACCCAAAGGACCACCATGTCCTCCTCCCGCACGCCCAGGCGGCGCAGCCGATCCTGGGCCCCGGCCAAAAGCTCCCTGGTCACCAGCTCATTGAACCGGGAGACCACCAATCCCACCCGCAGGCCCCGCCCATCCAGCTTCCCCTCAAAAACCGGCATTTTCCCTCCTTACACGCTGTGAAGCTCGTGACCGAGTTTTTCCTTTTTGGCCCGCAAATACCGCTGGTTATAAGGATTCGGTTCGATCTCGATGGGCACCCGTTCCACGATCTTAAGCCCATATCCGGAAAGGGCGGCGATCTTCTTGGGGTTATTGGTGAGGAGGCGGAGCTTCTGCACCCCCAGATCCACCAGGATCTGGGCGCCGATCCCGTAGTCCCGAAGGTCCGGGGGATAGCCCAGCCGGAGGTTGGCCTCCACTGTGTCCAGGCCTTGATCCTGGAGGTGATAAGCGCAGACTTTATTGAGGAGGCCAATCCCCCGGCCCTCGTGCTGGCGCATATAAAGGACCACCCCCTTTCCCTCTTTTTCCACCATCTCCATGGCCCGATGCAGCTGCTCCCCACAATCGCAGCGCAAAGAGCCCAAAGCATCGCCGGTGAGGCATTCCGAATGAACCCGCACCAGGACCGGCTCTTCCCCGTTCAGTTCGCCCTTCACCAGAGCCACATGTTCGTAACCCGTGATCTTGTCCCGGTAGGTGATGATGCGGAAATGCCCATACCGTGTGGGGAAATCGGCCTCGCACACCCGTTCCACCAGTTTCTCCCGCTTTTTCCGCCAGGCGATGAGGTCGGCGATGGTGAGGATGAGGAGGCCGTGTTTTTCCGCGAATTTCAGGAGATCTGGCAGGCGGGCCATGGTTCCGTCCTCGTTCATGATCTCGCAGATCACACCCACCGGGTTCAGGCCGGCCAGGCGGCAGAGGTCCACGGCGGCCTCGGTGTGCCCGGCCCGGCGCAGGACCCCGCCGTCCTTGGCGATCAAGGGGAAAACGTGGCCGGGCCGCACGAGGTCCTCGGGCTTGGAGTTGGGATCGGCCAAAACGCGGATGGTGCGGCAGCGGTCGTGGGCGGAGATCCCCGTGGTGATCCCCTCCCGGGCGTCCACGGACACGGTGAAGGCCGTTTCGTGGCTATCGCGCGGAGGATTTACCATGAGGGGCAAATCCAATCTCTCCGCCCATTCCCGGCTCATGGGGGCACAGAGGAGGCCCCGGCCTTCCTTGATCATGAAGTTGATGGCCTCCGGGGTGGCCTTCTCCGCGGCCATGACCAAATCCCCCTCGTTTTCGCGGTCCTCATCGTCCACCACGATGATCATCCGGCCAGATCGTATGGCCTCGATCGCCTCCTCCACCGTGGCCAGCCTCATTTCTCCCTCCATTTCCGCACGTATTTTGCCAAGATATCGAACTCCAGGTTCACCCGGTCGCCCACCCGGCGGAACTTGAGGTTCGTGTGCTCGTAAGTGTAGGGCACGATGGCACAGCGGAAAGTCCCCTCACCCACGGCGAAGGGGGTGAGGCTGATCCCGTCCACGGCCACTGCGCCTTTGTCGGCCAAAAGCTCGGCGAAGGAGGGATCAAAGGAGACCTCAAGGAGGATGTCCGCGCCGCGGCGGGAAAGGAGCGAAATTTTCCCCACGGTATCCACATGGCCCAAAACGAGGTGCCCGCCCAGTTCTTCCCCGGCCCGGAGCGAGGGCTCCAGGTTCACAGGATCGCCCGGCCCAAGCTCCCCGAGGTTCGTGCGGGAAAGGGTCTCCCCGGAAAGGTCGAAGGCCATCTTCCCCTCGTCCACCGCAGCTACAGTGAGGCACACCCCGTTCACCGCCAGACTTGCCCCAAGTTGCACCTCCAGCCCTTCCCGGCTGACCCAAATCCGGCCCGGCTCGGTCCGCACCACCTTCCCCACCGCTTTTATGATCCCGGTGAACACCCAAACAGTTTACCCCCTCCCCGCGCGGTGTTGCAGATGGCAAAAACAGTCGGTAAAGTCCTCCCGCCATGGCCAAGGCATTGTTCGGCGTTCTTCTCCTCTTCTTTTTGGGCGCTTGGGCCAAGGAGGGGCCGGAAGTGGTCACCCTCCTCATCGATGGCAAGGAAGCGGTCCAAATTACTACCGGCCTCGTGCGCTACCAATTCCTCGCGGAGGGCGGGGTTTTGCGCAGCGCCTACGTCCACTTCTCCACCTATGGAGCCAACCCCTTTGAGGTCGTGCCCGGCTGGACGGGAGCCTCCCTTCCCCCGGGAATAAGCCTCCCCTTCGAAGTCTGGCTTGGGGATACCCCGCTTTTGCAAAAACACACGGCGGAAATAAAAGAGCTCTCGGACCGCACAATTTCCCTCACCCTCTCCTTCGCTGAGGAAAAGCTGCGCGTGAAAAAAGAGTTCACCCTCGCCCAAGATGCCCTTTACACCGGGGATTTCGGGGTTTCCGTGGATGGAGAGGGCTCGGTGCGCCTGATCCTTGGGCATCTTCCCGCCGGCCGGGACGCGCCGGAGCTCGTATACATCTACGATGGGAAGCTACAAAAAGCTCCACTGGCCCCGGGAGCCTATACCCGTTTTCAGGGGCTTGGCCTTTTGGGAAAGGACGGGGTCTTCTTTTTCCGCATCGATGGGGGCGAAGCCCAACCTTTCCTGGGAAGGAACGCGGCCGGGCAACCGGTGTTCGGTGTGGAAGCCAAAGACAGCCTCCACCTTCAGGGCCGGTTTTACACGGGCCGAAACCGCTATGTGCTCCTCGTGGACACGGGGTTCGCGCCCCTGGCGAGCTCCGGGAGCTTCACCATCATCCTCGTGGGCGTGATCCGCTTCTTTGAATGGCTTTACCGCTTCACCGGGAATTACGGGTGGGCCATCATCCTTTTCACCATCATCACCCGGTTCGTCCTCTACCCCCTCATGCGCAACCAGTACCGATCCATGGCGAAGATGCAAAAACTCGCGCCGAAGATCAAAAAGATCCAGGAGCGCTTCAAGGACGACCGGGAGGCCCTGCAAAAGCAGCTCCTGGAGCTTTACCGGCAGGAGAAGGTCAACCCCTTGGGTGGATGCCTTCCCATGCTCCTCCAATTTCCCATCCTCATCCTCCTTTGGCAGGCCATCATGTACTCCGCGGAGAAGATCCACCTCTCCCCGGCCTTCCTTTGGATTTCGGACCTCTCCAAGCCTGATCCTTACTATCTTTTGGTGGTCATGGGGACAGGGGTGCAAATCCTTTATTCCTGGTACACCCAGCGGCGCATGCCCCAGGAGGCCGGGGCTGGTTCCCAATTCCTCGGTTACGTTTTCCCCCTCCTCATGGCCGTGTTGTTCCTGAGCTTTCCCGCCGGCCTTTGGCTCTATTGGACCCTCACCACCATCGTGCAATTCGGCCAGCAACTGGTCATCGATTGGGAGCTAGCCCGGGAGGAAAAACGCCGGGTTCCCCAAGCAGGGAAAGATGGAGGAGAGGGTTCGTGAGGCGTTAGTGCGGTTCTTCTCCGGCCTCCTTGAAGTTTTGGGGGAGGAGGGAAAGGTGGAGGTCTGGGAGGAAGGGGGGGCGATCTTCGTGAATTTACGGGGACGGTTCAAAGGCCTGGCTCCGGAGGATGGGGAATTGCGCGGGGCGTTGGCGCGGTTGGCCAGCCTTCACCTCAAGATCGCCTTGCGCGAAGCCCAAAGCGTTGAGGTGGACATCAATGGGGAGGAGCAGGCCCGGCGCAAAAAGCTCTTGGCCCACGCCTTGGCCCTCGCGGAGAGGGTGAGGGCGGAAAAACGCCCGGTGGAGCTGGAGCCCATGCCGCCCAAGGATCGCCGCCTGATCCACCTGGCCTTGGCGAACTTCCCGGGAGTGCGCACCTATTCAGTGGGCAAGGGCTCCGATCGCCGGGTGGTGATCGCGCCCGAGGAGCCTAGCGGCTCCTGAGCCGCTCGCTCAGTCTATTCAATCCCCAAAGGATCGGGGAAGCAATCCCTATGGAGGAATAAGTCCCGATGATGACCCCGCACAATATGGCCACCATGAACTCCCGCAGGGCCACCCCACCGAGGATGAGGAGGATCACCACCGGGACCATGGTGGTCCCCGAAGTGTTGAGGGTGCGGGTTAAAGTTTGGTTGATGGAGCGGTTTATCACGTCCCAAAGAGGGGTTTTCTTCTGGAGCCGCATATTTTCCCTGATGCGGTCGAAAACCACAATGGTGTCGTTGATGGAATAGCCCACCACGGTGAGGAGGGCGGCGATCACCGGAAGGTTTATCTCCAAACGAAAAACGCTGAACACCCCCAGGGTGATCATCACATCGTGGACCAGCGCGAGGACTCCAGCGATTCCGTAGCGGAGACGAAAGCGGATGGCGATGTACACGAGCATCCCGGCCAAAGCCACGAGGATCGCCTGCCAAGCGCGGTTCACGATCTCCTTGGAAACCTGGGCCCCGATGGTGGTCACGCTGTATTCAAAGGGCTTGACTAGGCCGCTTCCCTCTTTGGGGTTTACGAAGCTTTGCCGAAGCGCCTCGGCCACGGCCTCCTCGGTGGTGCGGACGGTGATCATCACCCCATCCAATAAGGCCCGTTCCCCGGTCTCCATTTGCCTCTCAGCTGAGACCCGCTGGAGATAAAAGGTCGCTTTGGACCCGGTCTCGCTCAGGACCTGGCTCACTTGGGCCCGGACCTTGGGGAGATCCACGCTCACCCCCGGCGGATAAAGCAAGGTGAGCTGGATTCCGCCGGTGAAGTCGATGCCGGGCCGAAGCCCGAGGAGGACAAGGCTAGCGATGGAGCCGAAAAAGAGCGCCGCCGAAATGAGGCCAAAAAGTTTGGCCTTTCCCATGAAATCGATTTGGAACATCGGCTATCCTCCGAAGATTTTTGTGGCCAGGCGGGATTTCAGGCGGGAAGCCTTGTTTGGATGGATGGTGCCGCGGATCGCCGCCTTGTCCACGGCCTTTTGGAACATGGAGAAGGCGCGGCGGGCGCCCTCCAGGTCCCCGCTTTGGGCGAGCCTCAACACCTCCCGCCGCCAGTAGCGAATCGCGCTCCTCCTCAGATCGTTGCGCCGCCGACGCACCAAGCTCTTCCGCAACGCTTTTTTCGCCGATTTGGTTACCGGAATAGCGCATCACCCCTCTCCACTTGGGAATCCAAAGACGAAGCTTATCCCAAGGAATGGGTTTCGCAACCGCGGAGGGTGACGAGCGTCCTCTTGGCAAGGGATCAGGAAGGCGGTACGCTCAAGCCCGGCCATGATCGAGCAGGTCCGCAAGCGGGACGGAAGGGTTGTCCCCTATGAGCGGGAGAAGATCGTCTCCGCCATCCTTTCCGCCCTGCGGGAGGTGGGCCGGGATGATCCCGCCTTGGCCCAGGACCTGGCCCTGCGGGTGGAGAAGCTCCTCGAGGGCCGGTTCGGCCCCCTCTTCGGCCCGCCCCACGTGGAGGAGATCCAGGACGCGGTGGAGGAAGTCCTCATGACCTCGGGGATCCCCGAGGCCGCGAGGGCCTACATCGTCTACCGCGAGCAGCACAAAAGGATGCGGGAGATCCAAGAGCTCGTGGACCCCGCTTTGGTGGAGACCTACCTCAACGGCCAGGATTGGCGGGTGCGGGAGAACTCCAACATGGCTTTCTCCCTGCAGGGCCTGAACGTCTTCCTCACGGAGAAGATCATCAGCCGCTACTGGCTTTCCCAGGTCTATCCCGAGCCGATCCGCAAGGCCCATGAATCCGGGGATTTCCACATCCATGATTTGGGGACCCTCGGCCCCTATTGCGTGGGCTGGGACCTCGCCGACCTTTTGGCCGTGGGCTTTCGGGGGGTGCGGGGGAAGATCGAGTCCCGGCCGCCCAAACATTTCCGCACCGCCCTCCTTCAGGCCGTGAACTTCCTCTACACCCTGCAAGGCGAGGCCGCCGGAGCCCAGGCCCTCTCCAACCTCGATACCCTCCTTGCTCCCTTCATCGCCACCGACGGCCTTTCCTACAAAGAGGTAAAGCAAGCCCTGCAGGAGTTCGTGTATAACCTGAACGTCCCCACCAGGGTCGGCTTTCAGACGCCCTTCACCAACGTGACCCTGGACCTGCGGCCGCCGGAGCATCTGGAAAAACTTCCCGCCATCGTGGGCGGGGAACCTCTAGAGAGCCAATACGGCGAATTCGCGCGGGAAATGAAGATGTTCAACCGGGCCTTCGCCGAGATCATGGCCGAGGGCGATGCCAAGGGCCGCGTCTTCACCTTCCCCATCCCCACCTACAACGTCACCCCCGATTTCCCCTGGGAGGAGCCGGAGTTCTCCCCCATCTGGGAGATGACCGCCCGCTACGGCATCCCCTATTTCGCCAACTTCATCAACTCCGATATGAAGCCGGAGGATGCGCGGAGCATGTGTTGTCGGCTCCGCTTGGATCTGCGGGAGCTGCGGTACCGCGGCGGCGGCCTCTTCGGCTCCAACCCCCTCACCGGCTCCATCGGCGTCGTGACCTTGAACCTCCCCCGCCTGGCTTACCTTTCCCGAAACGAAGGAGAATTCTTCGCGCGCCTGGAAGACCTCCTCCAGCTCGCTGGGAAATCCTTGATCATCAAACGGAAATTCCTGGAGCGCCTGACCGAGCAGGGGCTTTACCCCTATTCCAAGTTCTACCTGCGCTCGGTCAAGGAGCTCACCGGAGAGTATTGGAAGAACCACTTCTCCACAATTGGGGTGATCGGCCTAAACGAGGCCTGTCTGAACCTTTTGGGGTGCACCATTGCCGATCCGGATGGGATTTCTTTTGCCATTCGCGTCCTTGATTATCTGCGCGAGAAACTCGTGGCCTTCCAGGAGGCCACCGGAAATCTTTGGAATCTGGAGGCAACCCCAGCGGAGGGGGCGAGTTACCGCTTGGCCATGCTCGACAAAAAACGCTTCCCCAGGATCATCGTGGCCAACGAGCGGGCGGTGGCGGAGCGGGGGGCCGCCCCTTACTACACCAACTCCTCCCAGCTCCCTGTGAATTACACGGACGACCTTTTCCTGGCCTTGCGCCTTCAGGAACCTCTCCAAACCAGGTACACCGGAGGGACGGTTTTCCATATCTGGCTTGGGGAGAGGGTCCCTTCGCCCGAGGCGGCGAAGGCCTTGGTGCGCCGCATTTTTGAGCGCTTCCGCATCCCCTATATCACCCTCACCCCCACTTTCTCCGTCTGCCCTTCTCATGGGTATTTATCCGGGGCCCACGAAACTTGCCCCCTTTGCGGGGAGCGGGCCGAGGTCTATTCGCGGGTGGTGGGGTACCTCCGGCCGGTGGAGCAGTGGAACGCTGGGAAACAGGAAGAGTTCAAGGACCGCGTCCCCTTTGGGCAGACCATCCCTGCCCAAAGCCCGGCCAAGGTCTAGCCCAAGGCACCGGAAGTGGACGGGAAAATTGCCTATTTTCAAGCCCTTTCCCTGAGCGATTACCCGGGGAAGCTCGCGGCCCTGGTGTTCTTCGCCGGATGTAACCTGCGGTGCCCCTTTTGCTATAACCCCGAGCTCGTTTTGCCCGAACTCGCGGAAAAACTTCCTCCCATTCACCCGGAAGAGGTGCTTCAAAAACTTTCAGAACGCCAAGGGTTTTTGGATGGCGTGGTCCTCACCGGGGGCGAGCCCACCCTCTCTCCCGAGCTCCCCAAGTTCGTCTGCGCTTTGAAAAACTTGGGTTTCCTTGTGAAGCTCGATACCAACGGGACCAATCCCCATATGCTTCGGGAACTCCTTTCCGCCGAGCTTTTGGACTACGTGGCTCTAGACATCAAGGCCCCTTTCCCCCGGTATCCCGAATACATCGGTCTTCCGGAAGCAGGAAAAGTTGTGGAGGCCGTAAAGGAAAGCTTTTCCCTCCTTCTAGAGCTCGCCCCGGATTACGAGGTCCGCACCACCGTGGCTCCCGGGCTTTCCCCTTCCGATCTCATCTCGATCGCCAAGGACCTGAAAGGGGCCAAACGCTATGTTTTGCAGCCATTTGTGGTTCCAAGGGAGAAACGTCTTGTGGACGAGGCATGGCGAACTCGGCCGGCCCTGAGTCCGGCGGAGCTCCGGGAGCTTCTTCCGGGGATCAGAAAAATCGTGCCCGCGGGATTGCGGGCCTAATCCAGGCCCACCCGGGCCCGCACCTCCCGAATCACCTCCCTGGCGATCCTCCGCGCCCTCTCCGCCCCGTAGGCGAGGATTTCCTCCACATCGCCCCTGGCCTCGAGCTCCTTCCTCTTCTCCCGGATGGGCCGAAGGACTTCCATGAGGTGTCGGAAAAGCGTCTCCTTCAAGTCCCGATAAAGGAGCTTCCCCTCACGGTGCAGGCGGCGGAATTCCTCCACCACTTCGGCCGGGGCCACGAGCTCCAAAAGGGTGAAGAGGTTGGCCACGCCCGGGCTCATCTCCTGGCCCGGGGTGAGGCCCATATCGGTCACCGCCGTGCGGATCTTCCGCCAGATCTCCTCCTCCGGCTCCATGAGGCCGATGTAGTGATCGGGACCATAGGATTTGCTCATCTTCCGGGTGGGGTCGGCCAGGGACATGAGGCGTGGGGCCTTTCCCAGGATCGGCTCGGGCTCGGGAAAAAGCTCCCCGAAGCGCCAATTGAACCGGCGGGCAATACGCCGGGCCAATTCCAAATGCTGGAGCTGATCCTCACCCACCGGGACGTGATCGGCCAAATAGAGGAGGATGTCGGCGGCCTGCAGAACCGGATAATAAAAGAGGCCACCGTTCACAAACTCCTGCCCCCTGGCCTTCTCCTTGAATTGGGTCATGCGGGTGAGGTCACCAAAGGAGGTCACGCACCCCAAAATCCAGCAAAGCTCGGTGTGCTCGGGAACGTCGGACTGCACGAAGAGGATGGATTTTTCTGGGTCGATCCCGCAAGCCAAGAGGTCCAAAGCTAGCTCAATTCGGTTTTTTCTAAGCTCATCAGGAACGGTGTTCTCGTTGGTGAGGGCGTGGTAGTCCACGATGCAATAGATGCAGAAATTCCCGGCTTGGAGTTCGACCCACTGTTTTACGGCCCCGAAATAGTTGCCCAAATGAAGGACGCCTGTGGGCTGTATTCCCGAGAAGATCCGCACCAGCTCCTCCTTTCCCCCAGTATAGACCGAGGTGGACCTCGGTCACAACCCAATTTTGCGGGGAAGCATGGGGCCGGCTATAGTCCTTTGGGTTAATGGAACCTTTCGGGGTGGTGGTGCTGGCCGCGGGGAAAGGGACGCGTATGCGTTCCGCCCGCCCGAAAGTTTTGCATCCCCTCTGTGGCCTCCCCCTTTTGGAATACCCCCTCCGCCTGGCCCGGGAGCTCTCCCCCAAAGAAATCTTGGTCGTGGTATCCCACGGAAAGGAGCTGGTCGAGGAGGCCTTTTCCCATTGGCCGGTGAAGTTCGTGGACCAGGGGGAGCCCTTGGGCACAGGCCACGCCGTTCTCGCGGCCCGCGCGTTCCTCACCGCGCCCCGCTTCTTGGTCCTGCCCGGCGACGTTCCGCTGGTCCCGGCTCAGGCCCTCCAAACCCTCCTTGAGAGACACCTAAAAGCCGGGGCTTTGGCCTCCTTCCTCACCCTGGAGCCGGAGGAGCCCACCCCCTATGGCCGGGTGGTGCGGGACGAGTCCGGGAAACCCAGGGGGATCGTGGAGGCCGCCGAGGCCTCCCCAGAAGAACTTTCCATCCGGGAAGTGAATTCCGGCGTTTGGTGTCTGGAGAACCATCCCGCCGTCTGGGCGGCTTTGGCCCGCCTCTCCCCGGCCAACAAAAAGGGCGAGTACTACCTCACCGATCTCGTGGCCGCCCTCTATCCCAAGGTGGAAGCGGTCCTTTGGCCCAATCCCGAGGACCTCCTTGGGGTGAACGACCGGCGGGATCTGGCGCGCTTGGAGGGGATCCTGCGGCGGCGGATCCTCGAGTGCTGGATGGCGGAGGGCGTCTCCATAGTGGACCCGGCCGCGGTCTACCCCGGCCCGGACGTGCGGGTGGGCCAAGACACCGTGATCTTCCCCGGCACCTTCCTCCTTGGGGAGACGGAGATCGGTCCCAATTGTCAAATCGGCCCCCAGGCCTATCTTTGGAACTCCAAAGTGGCGGAGGGAGTGCAAATTTGGTTCTCCGTTGTGGAGGGAGTGGAGGTCGGCCCGGAGGCCCGGATCGGCCCCTATGCCCATCTGCGCGCGGGCGCAAGAATCGGGGCCCGGGCGCGCATCGGAAATTTCGTGGAAGTGAAGGCCTCCCAAATCGGCGAGGACACGAAGGCCTTGCATCTGGCGTATATCGGCGACGCGGAAGTAGGACCGGGGGCGAACATCGGGGCCGGCGCCATCACCTGCAATTTCCAGCCGGGAAAGACGGAGAAATTCCGTACGGAGATCGGAGCCGGAGCGTTCATCGGGAGCAACGCCTGTCTCATCGCGCCCATCCGCATCGGGGAGGGCGCGGTGGTGGGGGCAGGCTCGGTGATCACCCAAGACGTCCCGCCTTATTCCCTGGCTTTGGAGCGCAGCCCTCAGGTGGTGAAGCCCGATTGGGCCCGCCGCAAGGAGGGAGGATGACCTTGGATAATGTGCGGATCCTTTCGGGGAGCTCCAATCTCCCCTTGGCCCAGGCCATCGCCCGGGAACTTGGGCTTGACCTTTGCGAGGCGGATCTCCCCGATCCGGAGAGCAAGGCCCCGCGCTTCACCCCCGGCCGCTTCCCCGATGGGGAGATCCGGGTGCAGATCGGGCAAACTGTGCGGGGAAAGGATGTTTTCGTGATCCAATCCACTTCCCCTCCGGTGAACGATCATCTCATGGAGCTCCTTCTTCTTGTGGATGCCCTCAGGCGGGCCTCGGCCCGCACGATCTGCGCGGTCATCCCCTATTTCGGCTACGCCCGCCAGGACCGAAAGAAGACGGGGAGGGTACCGATCTCCGCCCGGCTCGTGGCCAACCTCCTTGAGGCTGCGGGCGTGGATCGGGTGGTGACCCTCGAGCTCCACGCCGGCCAAATCCAGGGCTTCTTCAACGTCCCCTTGGATCACCTCCGCTCCGACGCCCTCTTCCACCAATACATCACGAAAAATCATCCGGACTGGCTGGAAAACTTGGTCGTGGCTTCCCCTGATCTTGGGGGGCTTTGGCGGGCCCGAAGGCTGGGGAGGCTCCTGCGCTGCCCGTTGGCCGTGGTCGTCACCTATCGCGGCTCAAAAGGGGAAAAGGAGAGGGTTTCCGATGTTCAAGTGATCGGTGAGGTGCGCGGGAAAAAGGTTTTGCTTGTGGACGATATCCTCGCCACCGGGGGGACCTTGGCGGAGGCCGCGGCGGCCGTGGTCCAGGCCGGGGCCACCGAGGTCTACGCTGCCTGCACCCACGGCCTTTTCGTGGGGGACGCCCTGGAGCGCCTTTCCCGCTCGCCCTTGCGCAAGGTTTTGGTCACCGATAGCATCGACCTTCGTGCCGAGGTGCGGCGGCATCCCCTGGTGGAGGTCGTCTCCATCGTTTCCTTCCTGGCGGATGCCATCCGCCGCATCTATCGGAACGAGTCGATCACGGACCTTTTGGCCTACGGACCCTAAGGAGGCAGGATGATCACGGTGAAAGCCACGCGGCGGCCGCTTGCTGTGAAGGCGCGGGCCCTGCGCCGGCGGGGCTTAATCCCCGCCGTCCTTTACGGGGCCCACATCGATCCCATCCATGTGGCCCTGCCCGAGCCCGATGTGCGCCGCCTCTTCTCCCAGATCACCCGCTCCACCATGGTGGAGCTCCAGGTGGACGGCGAGGCCTACCGAGTTTTCGTGAAGGATGTGCAGATCGATCCTATCACCACGAATTTCCTGCATTTGGACTTCTACGTGCCCGAAGCCGGGAGGGCCTTGGAGATCGCCATCCCCGTGAAGGTCGAGGGCGAGGCCCCGGGCGTGAAGGAAGGGGGGATCCTCGAGGTCCTGCACTCCGAGATCCCGGTGGAGGCCCTGCCCGAGAAGATCCCGCCCCACATCGTGGTGGACGTTTCCAAACTGGGGTTGGACGAAGCGATCCTGGTGCGGGATTTGCCCTGGCCGGAGGGCGTGCGGCCCCTTCTTCCGCCGGAGGACGCGGTGGTCGTGGTGGTGCCGGCCAAAGTCGAGGCCGTGGAGGCGGCCCCTGCCGAGGCCGCGCCAGCTGAAGCGGCCCAACCGAGCCCGGCCCAGCCCGAAGCCAAGCCTCCTGAGAAGAGCTCTTGAGGGCGGTCGTCGGCCTGGGAAACCCTGGCCCCTCATACGCTTTCACCCGCCACAACCTCGGCTTTTGGGTCCTCGAGCGGCTTCTGAACGCCAGCCACTGGGAGCTTGCGCGCTTCCCCTGGGGCGAGGTTTACCGGAAGGGCGGAAAATTCCTCCTCCGCCCTTTGACGTTCATGAACCTCTCCGGCGAGGCGGTTTTGGAATTTTCCCGGCGCTTTGGGGTCCCTCCTTCCGCTCTCCTTTTGGTCTACGACGATGTGGATCTCCCTTTGGGCGAGGTGCGGCTCCGGCCCTCCGGCGGCCCCGGCACCCACCGGGGGATGCGCTCCGTTTTGGAAGCGTTGGGAACGGAGGAGGTACCGCGGCTCCGCGTGGGGATCGGCCCCCCTCCCAGTGACTTGGACCTCGCCCAATTCGTCCTCTCCCCGCCCAAGCCCGAGGAAGTCCCGATCCTCAATGAGGCCTGCGACTTCGCGGCAGAACTGGCCTTGGTTTTCCTGGAAAAAGGCCTTCAGGCCGCGCTCGACCTCTTCTCTCGGAGGAGGCCGGCCCGGCCGGTATAATCGCTGAAGGAGTTTGTTCCCATGTACGAGAAGTTCTCCAAGGAGTCCATGAAGCTTTTGGCCCTGGCCCAGGAGGAGGCCGCGGAGTGGCGCCACCGCTATGTGGGCACGGAGCACCTGCTTCTTGCGGCCCTGCGCCAAGAGGGAAGCCGCATCGGCCGCTTCCTCATCTCCAAAGGCCTCACCTATGATCGGGTGGCCCGGTATGTGGAGCGGCAAAAGGGCCGCGGCCGCATCTACGTTTCGCCCGATGAGCTCGAGCCCACTCAGCGGCTCAAGCGGGTGATGAAACTGGCCTACGAGGAGGCCCGCCGGGATGGCTCGGAGACCATTGAGCCCGAGCACCTCCTTTTTGCCGTCCTGCGGGAGGGCGAGTGCACGGCGGCCGAGATCCTCCGGGCCCACGGGGTGGATCTGCGCACGGTGCGGGAGTATTTCGCGCCCCGCCGGGGGACCCCGAGGGTCCGCACGGCCACGGCCCGCTTGCCGGGCGAGCTTGGGGAGTTCGGCCGCAACCTCGTGGAGGAGGCCGCCGCCGGCCTCCTTGACCCCGTGATCGGAAGGGAACGGGAGCTCGAGCGGGTGATCGAGATCCTCTGCCGCCGCAAAAAGAACAACCCCGTCCTCGTGGGCGAGGCCGGGGTGGGCAAGACCGCCATCGTGGAGGGCTTGGCCCAGCGCATCGCCCGCGGGGAAGTCCCCTCCCTCCTCGCCGACAAGGAGATCATCGAGCTCGATATGGCCGCCATCGTCGCCGGTACCAAGTACCGGGGGGAGTTCGAACAGCGCCTCAAAGCCATCCTCAACCAGGTCATGTCCGCGGGGAACATCATCCTCTTCATCGATGAGCTCCACACCGTGGTGGGCGCGGGCGGAGCGGAAGGGGCCATCGATGCCTCAGCCATCCTGAAGCCCCCGCTTGCCTCCGGGGCCATCCAATGCATCGGCACCTCCACCCCCGATGATTACCGCAAGACCATCGAGAAGGACCCGGCCTTGAAGCGCCGGTTCAAGGTGGTGTACGTGGAGGAGCCCTCGGTGGAGGAGACCTTCAGGATCCTTCAAGGCCTCAGGCCCCGCTACGAGGAGCACCATGGGGTGCGCATCACCGATGAGGCCCTCTGGCAGGCCGCCCGGCTCGCCGACCGCTACATCACCGATCACTTCCTCCCCGACAAGGCCATCGACCTCATCGACGAGACCGCCGCCCGCATCCGTCTCGAGGCCACGGAGCTTCCGCCCGAGGCCAGGGAGCTCCTTGCGGAGATCTCCCGCCTCGAGGAGGAGGAAGAGGCCGCGGTGGCCGAGCAGAACTATGAATTGGCCGCGCGCCTCCGCGATGAGCGCGAGAAACTCGTGGAGGAGCTGAAGAAGTTCGAGGAGGCCCAGACCGAGCCGGTGGTCCCGGTGGTGACCGCCGAGCATGTGGCTCAAACGGTCTCGGCTTGGACGGGGATCCCCGTGCATCACCTGCAGGAAGAGGACACGGCCAGGCTCCTGCGGATGGAGGAGAAGATCCACGAGCGGCTGGTGGGCCAGGAGGAGGCGGTGAAGGCCGTGGCCCGGGCCATTCGCCGGGCCTACGCCGGGATCAAGGATCCCCGCCGGCCCATCGGCTGCTTCCTCTTCCTTGGGCCCACCGGGGTGGGGAAAACTGAACTGGCCCGCACCCTTGCCGAGTTCCTCTTCGGCGACGAGGACGCCCTCATCCGCATCGACATGTCCGAGTACATGGAGCGCTTCTCCGTCTCCCGCCTCATCGGCGCCCCTCCGGGCTACGTGGGCTACGAGGAGGCGGGCGAGCTCACCGAGGCCGTGCGCCGAAGGCCCTACTCCGTGGTCCTCTTCGACGAGATCGAGAAGGCCCACCCCGATGTGTTCAACATCCTCCTCCAAGTCATGGACGACGGGATCCTCACCGACTCCCAGGGCCGCAAGGTCGACTTCCGCAACACCGTGATCATCATGACCTCCAACATCGGGAGCAAGCTCATCACCGACAAAACCTCCATGGGCTTTGCCACCGCCGACATCGAGTCCGAGGAGGCTTACCAAGACATGAAGAGCCGGGTGATGGGCGAGGTCCGCAAGGTCTTCAAGCCCGAGTTCCTCAACCGCCTCGACGATATCATCGTCTTCCACCCCCTCACCAAGGAGCAGGTGAGGGCCATCGCTGAGCTCATGATCAACCGGCTCAAAAAGAGGCTTTGGGAGGAGCACCGCATCGAGCTTTGGGTGGAGCCCTCGGCCCTGGAGGTCCTGATCAGCCGGGGCTATGACGAGAAATACGGGGCCCGGCCCATGCGCCGCACCATCGAGCGCCTTTTGGAGGACCCCATCGCCGAGAAAATCCTTTCCCACGAGTTTCCCGAGGGCTGCAAGGTGATCGCCGAGGCCCAAGACGGGGAGATCCTGGTCCGGAAAGCGGGATGAGCTTCCGGTGCCAGGTCTGCGGCTACCGCTCCCCCAAATGGCTCGGCCGCTGTCCCCAATGCGGTAATTACGGGACCTTCGTGGAGGTGGAGGAGGAGAAAGAGGCCAAAACCCAGGTCCCGCCGGAACTCCTCTCCCATGAGCCCCCAAAACCCCTGCCGGAGGTCCCGGCCCCGCCGCCGGAGCGCCTTTCCACCGGGATGCCTGAAGTGGACCGGGTTTTGGGCGGCCTCGTCCCCGGGGCGGTGGTGCTCTTTGGCGGGGAGCCGGGGATCGGAAAGTCCACCCTCCTTCTGCAGATCGCCGCTAACTTGGCCGAGCGCTACGGAAAGGTCCTCTACGTCTCCGGAGAGGAGGCCCCCTCCCAGATCAAGCTCCGCGCCCAGCGCCTCGGCCGGGAAATTTCCGACCTCTACCTCCTTTCCACCCAGGATCTTTTGGCCATCCTCAACGCCGTGAGCCGCGTGGCCCCCATGGCCCTGGTGGTGGATTCCCTTCAGACCGTGTTGGCCGACCCCGCGGGCGGCGAGGTGGGGAGCCTCTCCCAGGTGCGGGAATCCGCGGCCCAGCTCTCCCGGGTGGCCAAGACCGCGGGGATCGTGACCTTCCTCGTCTCCCACATCACGAAGGAAGGAGGGTTCGCCGGCCCGAAAACCGTGGAGCACCTCGTGGACGTGGCCGTCTATTTGGAGGGGATCCGCGAAGGGGATCTGCGCATCCTCCGCTGTGTGAAGAACCGCTACGGCTCCACCGCGGAGGTGGCCGTTTTGGAGATGACGGGAAAGGGCCTGGTGGAAGTTCCCAATCCCTCCCTGTTTTTCATCTCCAAGGAGGCTTTGCCTCGGCCGGGCACGGCCATCGTCCCGGTCCTGGAGGGCACGCGGACCCTCCTTGTGGAGGTCCAGGCTTTGGTGACGCCCGCCGGCGGCTACGGCCCGCCCCAGCGCCGCATGGCCGGCCTCGACCTCAACAGAACTCTGGTCCTTTTGGCCGTGATCGAAAAGCATTTGGGCGTGCATACCCGGGCCCTCGATGTGTACTTGGCCGTGGCCGGAGGTCTTGAGGTCACCGAACCCGCCGCGGATTTGGGGATCTGCGCCGCGGTGCTCTCCAGCCTCCGCGACCGCCCCATCCCCCAGGACACGGTGGTCTTGGGCGAAGTGGGCCTGGCCGGCGATCTTCGCCCCGTGCGCAAGGGCCCGGAGCGCCTGCAGGAGGTGGCCAAACTCGGGTTCCGCCGGGCCGTGGTCTCCCACCAACCCCTCCCCAAAAAACTGGAACTCGAGGTGGTTCGGGCCAAAACCCTCCGCGAGGCCCTCGAGGCCCTCGAGCTCCTCTAGCAGCCCTCCCGCTATACTTCCGGACGGAGGGGAAATGGAGTACCTCGCGCGCCTTAAGGAAGCAGCGAAGGCCATAAGGGAACTGGGCTCCCCGAAAGCCGCGGTTATCCTCGGCTCCGGCCTTTCCGGGATCCTCCCCCTTTCCGCGGAACGGAAAAAGGTGTTCACGGAGATCCCGGGTTTCCCCAAACCCACGGTGGAGGGCCATGTGGGCGAGGTGGCCGTGGGGAAGCTCGGCGGACGGGAGGTTTTGGTCCAGCGCGGTCGCATCCACTACTACGAGGGCTACGAGCTCTCCGAGGTGGTCTTCCCCGTTAGGGCCTATGCTCTGGCCGGCGTGAAGGTTTTGATCGTCACCAACGCCGCCGGCGGCATCCGCCACGGGTTTTTCCCGGGCGACCTCGTCCTCATCTCCGACCACATCAATTTCCTTTGCCAAAACCCCCTGCGCGGACCGAACCTCGAGGAACTCGGCCCCCGCTTCCCCGACATGTCCCAGGCCTACGATCCGGAGCTGCGAAGTCTCGCCCGGGAGGTGGCCTGGGAGCTGGGGATCGTTCTCAAGGAGGGCGTGTACCTCATGGCCCCTGGTCCCTCTTACGAGACGCCCGCGGAGATCCGGGCCTTTCGCGCCTGGGGCGCGGATTTGGTGGGGATGTCCACCGTGCCCGAGGTCATCGCCGCCCGCCACGCCGGGATGCGGGTTTTGGGGATCTCCGTGGTCACCAACTTCGCCGCCGGCGTCTCCGAAAAACCCCTCTCCCACGAGGAGGTCCTCCAGGTGACCAGGGAGAGGGCCGCGGAGCTCGGCCGCCTCCTTTCCGCCCTCATCCCCCGCCTGCCCCTGCCGTGAGGCCTTTCCCAAAGCGCGGCCGTAAAATTCCTAAAAGGGGGTGAAGGTGGGGATCACCTACATCGAGGCTCTAGTGCGCGGACCCCAAGGGGAGGAGCGAGTTCGTTTCCTCATCGATAGCGGTGCGCCCTATTCCCTTCTGCCGGAAACTGTCTGGAAGAAGATCGGCCTTGTGCCCAAGCGCGAACACACCTTTGTGTTAGCCGATGGGAGGACGATAACCCGCAAGGTTTCGGAATGCTACATCGTTCTGCCTCAAGGCGAGGCCCATACGCCCGTGATCCTGGGGGAGCCGGGGGACGAGGCCATCTTGGGCCTGGTCACTTTGGAGATCCTCGGGCTTGTGTTCAACCCATTCAAGAGAACTTTGGAACCCATGCGCCTCCTTTTGGTTTGAGGGCCATCCCTACTTCCCGCCTCATAGGAGGGCTTGATGATCCTCGTCACTGGTGGAGCGGGTTACATCGGGAGCCACACGGTGAAGGAGCTCCTTCGGGCCGGATACGAGGTGGTCGTTTTGGATGACCTTTCCAGCGGCCACCGTGAACTTGTCCTCACCGAACATTTCGTCCAGGCCGACGTCCGGGACCGAAAGGCCCTGCGCGCGGCCTTCCGGCGCTATCCGATTCGGGCGGTGATGCATTTTGCCGCCCTCACCTCCGTCCCCGAATCCGTCGCCGACCCCGGCCGCTACTACGAGGTGAACCTCCTTGGGACCCTGAACCTCCTTGAGGCCATGCGGGAGTTCGGGGTAAAAACGATCGTCTTCTCTTCCAGCGCCGCCGTGTACGGCGATCCCCAAAAAATCCCGATCCCCGAGGATCACCCCACCCGGCCGAAGAGCCCCTACGGGAGGACAAAACTCATGGTGGAGGAAATCCTCTGCGACTACGCTCGAGCCTACGGGTTCTCTTACGTTTCCCTGCGGTACTTCAACGCCGCGGGCTCGGATCCCGCGGGGCGGATCGGCGAGTGGCACGAGCCCGAGCGGCACCTCATCCCCATCGTCCTCGAGGCCGCGCTTGGGAAGAGGCCCTATGTGGAGATCTTCGGCACTGACTATGAAACTCCCGATGGGACCGGGGTGCGGGACTACATCCACGTGGTGGACCTGGCCCAGGCCCATGTGCTGGCCCTCCGGTATCTGGAGGCCGGCGGGAAAAGCGGGATCTATAACCTTGGGATCGGCCGCGGCTACTCCGTGCGGGAGGTGATCGAGGTCTGTCGGAAGGTGACCGGGCGGGAAATCCCCGTGCGGGAGGGGCCGCGCCGGCCCGGCGACCCCGCGGTCCTCGTGGCCGACCCCACCCGAGCCCAAGAGGAGCTGGGCTGGAAGCCCGTCTACACCGCCCTTGAACCCCTTGTGGAAACCGCCTGGCGCTGGCTCCTCCGCCTTTCCTCGCGTTTTTCCCAAAGTTAGGGAGCTGTAATGAAAAGCGACATTTATCGGTGAAGGAACGATGTGTGAATTGTGCGGGCAAGATTTGCTCGTCTGACAGGTTTTCGATAGGCTTTGGGTCAGGGAGGGTAAAACTATGGAAGAGTATGAGGTCAGTTTGGGCGATTACATTCGGATTTTATGGAAGGAGAAATGGGTTGTCCTCGTAACCTTCGTCGGTGCCGTGGTGCTGGCTTTGATTATTTCTTATGCCACGCCGCGCCAGTATCAAGTTCAAACAGCGCTCCTTATTTTGCCTCCTTTGTATCAGGATATCGGAGGACAAATAACGGGGACCGTGCTATCCCCGGAATCGTATAGACGTCTAGCTTTGGCCGGTGACCTTTTGGAGAAGGTCGTTCGCCTCGTTTATCCGAAAGGGACTTCCCTCACGCCCGACGCCCTGCAAAGGCAGATGAAAGTGGAAGTGGAGCAGACGACCGCCAAAGAATTTCCCGCGCGTTTCCCTCTGTATTTGCGGGTGACCCTTGCGGGTTCCGATCGCGAGGCCCTGGTCAAACTGGCCGAGGCCTGGATTCAGATTTTTGTAGAGCAAAACACCGAACTTTTCATGACACGCACAGCTCAATCCCTGAACTATGTAAGCCAAACCCTTGCCGAAGTGGAACAGGGACTGAGCTCAAAAGAGGAAGAGCTTCGTGTTTTCCTCCAAGAAAATCCAGAGGCGGTGATCCAGGCCGAGGTCGACGCCTTGAAGTCCAAATACTCTGACTATTTGAAGAGTTTAGCCGATGCCGAAAAGCAATTGACCGCGGCCCAAGCCAAGGTGAAAGCGCTCGAGGAAGCTTTGGCCCAGGAACCGCAATACTTTGTGTTGGTCCGCACCCCCTCCGATGAGGCCCTTTGGCAGTTCCTCGGCACGCGCCCCGACGCCAAAGCCTTGGGATCCTTCGCCGGGCTCGCCCTGGAAGACCAGGTTCTGAACTCAACCTACATCTCCTTGCGAGGCCAACTCGCCTCGGCTCAAGCTGAACTTGCTTCCCTTCAGGCCTCCGTGGCTTATTATCGGGAGGCCCTCGCGAAAATCAGCGCGGACCTGGCCGCCAAGCAGGCCAAACTCATGGAAATCCAGATCCGCCGTGAACAATTGCAGCGGGAAATCGCCGTCCTCCGGGATGCCTACGACCGTGTGGCCAAAAGCCTGCAGGAAGCAAAGATCGCCCGCGCGGAAACGGCTGAACCCATCAGGATCGTGGAACATCCAGTCCTTCCCACGGTGCCTGTGGGACCGAGTCGCAAGCTCAACCTGGCCGTGGCTGGAGTGCTTGGGCTCTTTTTGGGCGTGCTCCTGGCCTTCGTTGTGCACTACTTCCGCGAGGAAAAGCCGCTTGCCGAAAAACCCCCCGGAACCCCACCCAACACGAAAACAGAGCACGAGGAAAAGCCTTCCTAAAGGGAGCTTTAGGATCGAGTCCCACCAAAAACGGGGGAACTTGCACATAAATGAACTTCATGGCCGGAATGGGAGGGTTTGGAAAGGAGAAAAAAACATGTACAATCAGCCCCAGGTTAACCTCGAAATAGGGAAGGGGTTTCGGGGTGCGATACAAAGAGGAACTCTTAAGAAAAATTGCGGATCATAGTGCCATCGTGGGGGTGGTGGGCCTGGGATATGTGGGCCTGCCGTTCGCCGTAGAGAAAGCAAAGGTTGGATACCGAGTAATTGGGATAGAGCAAAACCCCGTCCGGGCAGAGAAAATAAAACGCGGAGAAAATTACATAAAGGATGTCAAGGATGAGGAACTTCGCGAGCTCGTAACCAAAGGACTCATCCGCGCTGAGACCGATTTTTCGCGGGTTCCGGAAATGGACGTCATCGTCATCTGTGTCCCTACTCCCCTCACCAAAAACCTCACGCCGGATCTCCAATACGTGGAAAAAGTCACCCGGGAGATCGCTCGTCGCCTTCGGCCTGGGCAACTGGTGAGCCTGGAGTCCACCACTTACCCAGGGACCACGGAAGAGCTCATGCTCCCCATCCTCGAATCATCAGGTCTTAAAGTGGAAGAAGATTTCTTTTTGGTGCATTCACCCGAGCGCGTTGATCCCGGGAACAAGCGGTACACCACCCGCAACATAAGCAAGGTTGTGGGCGGCGTAGGGCCAAACTCTTTGGAAGTGGGCCTGGCTTTTTACTCCCAGACGGTGGAGAAGGTCATTCCGGTATCCAGTGCCAAGGCCGCGGAGCTCGTAAAGGTTTTCGAGAACACCTTCCGGGCGGTGAACATCGCTTTGGTAAACGAACTGGCCATGCTCTGCGATCGGATGGGCCTAAACGTCTGGGAGGTCCTGGAAGCCGCGTTCACCAAGCCTTTCGGGATCATGCCCTTCTGGCCTGGGCCCGGGGTAGGTGGCCACTGCATCCCGGTGGACCCCCATTACCTTGAGTGGAAGGCCAAGGAGCTCAATTTCAACACCCACTTCATCGCCTTAGCCGGGGAAATCAACCGCAGGATGCCGGAGTTCGTGCGGGACAAGACCTTCCGGATTCTGAACAAACTGGGAATCCCCCCTTCCAAAGCCAAGGTGTTGGTCTTGGGTGTAGCCTACAAGCGGGATATCGACGATTACCGGAAATCCCCGGCGATTGAGCTCATAAAACTCCTTCAGGCCGATGGTGTACAGGTTACCTATCACGATCCTTTTGTGCCCTCTTTCGCTTACGAAGGTCTTGCCATGGAAAGCCAATCCCTCACCCCTGAACTCCTTTCGGCTCAAGACCTCGTGATCATTGCCACCGACCACAGCTGCATCGACTACGAACTCGTGGTAACGCACGCAAAACACGTCTTTGATACCCGTAACGCCACTAAGGGAGTGCGCAACGGGCGGGAGAAGATCACACTATTATGAAGGTGGGGCTCATCGGCGCCGGAAACTGGGGACGAAACCTGGCCCGTACTCTGTATGAACTTGAAGGTTTGGGCGCCATAGCGGAAATCGATCCAGAAACAAGAGCAGATCTCGCCGGGATTTATCCTGACATTCCAATCTATGCTCATCACCGCGAGCTTCTCTCGGCCAGCGATATCCTGGCGGTGGTGATCGCCACCCCTGCAGCCACCCACTACGAAGTGGCCAAAGAGGCCCTTCTTGCAGGAAAGCATGTTTTCGTGGAGAAGCCTTTGGCCTTGAGGACAAAAGAGGCCGAAGAACTCCTGGACCTAGCCAGGAGCAAAGGACGAACCCTCATGGTTGGGCACCTTCTCCTTTACCAGCCGGCCATCCCGTGGATCAAGCAATTTATAAGATCCGGCGGCCTAGGAAAGATATGGAGCATCCATCAAGAGCGGCTTAAGTTGGGGACCGTCCGGACGGTGGAAAACGTCCTTTGGAGTTTCGGAGTCCACGATCTTGCCGTCCTCCTTTACCTGACCGACTTGGAGCCCGAGGAGATCCAGGCCCAAGGCCAGGCAACGATCCAAAAGGACATCGAGGACGATGTATACCTCCACCTCCGCTTCCCAAACGGACTTCACGCTCACCTCCATGTCTCCTGGCTTTGGCCGGAGCGACAGCGCCGCCTCACCATAATTGGGGAGAAGGGGATGCTTGTTTTCGACGAAATAAACGGTGAGGTCACGTTACACAAAAAATTCGTCGATCCAAGGCTAAAGGAAGTGGACCAAGGCTCAGAAGTGATATTTAAGGCCCATGGCGACCCTTTGAAGATGGAACTCAAGCACTTCCTTGACTGCGTGGCCAAGGGAGAAAAGCCGCTATCCGATGGCGAAAGCGCGGTTCGGGTTGTCCGCGTTCTTGAAAAAGCGACAGAAATCCTCAAGGGGGCGTGATGAACCAGGAACAAAGGGACTATTTCGTCCACGAGTCCGCCTATGTTGATCCCGGAGCGAAGATCGGCAAGGGAACGAGAATATGGCATTTCTGTCACATCATGGCCGGCGCGGAGATCGGGGAGAATTGTACTTTGGGGCAAAACGTTTTTGTGGCCAAAAATGTAAAGATCGGCAACAACGTGAAGATCCAAAATAACGTTTCGGTTTACGAGGGCGTAACGCTTGAAGACCACGTGTTCTGCGGCCCAAGTTGTGTCTTTACCAACATCAAGACCCCCCGATCCGCCTTTCCCCGCAACCGCAGCGAGGATTACATCCCCACGGTGGTCAAGCGCGGGGCGACCATCGGGGCCAACGCCACCATCATCTGCGGGGTGACCATCGGGGAATGGGCGTTCGTGGCCGCCGGGGCGGTGGTGACCAAGGACGTGCTGCCATATGCCTTGGTGGCAGGCGTCCCCGCCCGCCAAATCGGCTGGGCCTGCCGGTGTGGCTGCCGGCTTGCATTCGAAGGGAACTTGGCCGTCTGCCGGGAATGCGGACGGCGCTATGTCAAGGAAGGGAATCAGGTGCGCTATCTTGGGGAGGATCTGTGAGTCATGAAAATCCCGGTTTTTGACCTCACCAGGCAGTACCGGGCCATCCAAGGGGAGATCGATACGGCCATCCGCCGCGTATTGGAGTCGGGGCACTTCATCCTGGGACCAGAGGTCGAAGCGTTTGAAGCCAAGATCGCCGGATATCTTGGGGCCAAACATGCCATCGGTGTGGCGAGCGGCACCGACGCCCTTCTCCTTTCCCTCAAGGCCTTGGGGATCGGCCCAGGAGACGGGGTGATCGTCCCCAGCTTCACCTTCTTCGCCACCGCCGGAACCGTGGTGAACGCAGGCGCAACCCCTATCTTTGCCGACATCGACCCAAAAACCTTCAACATCAGCCTCGAAAGCGTCCGGAAAATCCTTGATCAGCCTCCATCTGGTATCACCATCAGGGCCATCATCCCCGTCCACCTCTATGGTCAACCCGCGGATATGGACGAGATCATGGCGATCGCCAAGGAACACGGCCTCTATGTGATCGAGGATGCAGCTCAGGCAATAGGTGCCGAATACAAGGGCCATAAGGCCGGAACCATTGGGCATCTGGGATGTTTTAGCTTCTTCCCCACCAAGAACCTCGGGGCCTACGGCGATGGAGGGTTAGTGGTCACCAACGACGATGAGCTCGCCGAGCGGGTGCGGATGCTTCGGGTCCATGGTTCCAAGCCCAAGTATTACCATCATTTGGTGGGTACAAACTCTCGCCTCGACGCCCTCCAGGCCGCTATCCTCCAGGCAAAACTTCCTCACCTTGAAAAGTGGACCGAAAGGCGCCAAAAGATCGCGGACCTTTACGATCGCCTCCTTCAGGGGCTAGACGCCCTTGTCCTCCCCTATCGCGCACCAAACAGAACCCACATCTTTCACCAATACACGGTCCGTGTTCGCGGAGGAAAAAGGGATGCGCTACAGAAGCACTTGAAGCAGCAAGGGATAGAGACCCAAGTTTACTACCCCTTGCCCCTTCACCTTCAGCCATGTTTCAAGGGCCTTGGCTACAAAGAAGGGGATCTTCTTGAAAGCGAGCGCGCTAGCCGCGAAGTCCTATCTCTGCCCATGTTCCCTGAACTCCGGGACGAAGAGGTCGAATACGTAGCCTCCGCAGTTAGGAGGTTCTTTGAAGACAAAAATGGGCCTTAAGCCGTCAAACCTGCTTGTGAAAGTAATTGATGTTAAAGGACATTGTCCTGTTTACAAAGTGGGGGATGTTTTTCGCATCGTTGATGGCTTCAAGCTTGTGTCCGATAAACCCCTGTGTATTCACTCACTGACTTCGTTTATGCCGTACTATGTGGCGCTGAGCCGCGGGGTGAGCCCAAGCGAACTTGGTCTGGCCCGCGAAGGCAAGGCGGCATATCTACAGTGCCCCGATCCCTGCGAACTGACCGGGGGAGGGACTGTGATCTTTGGTATTGAGAGCGAAGATGAAAGTGGTTGATATTGTCGGTGCCCGACCTCAATTCATAAAGCTTGCCCCGATCCTTCAAGCAATTGAACACCACAATCTTGAGCATCCAGAAAGCCCGATCCACGAGGTTCTCGTCCACACCGGCCAGCATTATGATTACGAGATGTCCCAGGTGTTCTTTGACGAACTGGGCCTGAAGGCCCCGGATTACCATCTCGGCGTGGGCTCCGGCACCCATGGCCACCAGACTGGCGAGATGCTGAAACGCGTTGAGGAAGTGCTCCTCAAGGAGAAGCCCGACCTGGTGATGGTCTACGGGGACACCAACACCACTCTGGCGGGGGCTCTTGCGGCGGCGAAGCTCCACATCCCTGTGGCCCACGTGGAGGCAGGCCTCCGAAGCTTCAATCGTAGGATGCCCGAGGAAATCAACCGGGTGCTCACTGACCACGTCTCCGATCTCCTTTTCTGTCCCACACAGACCGCGGTGGAGAACCTGCGGCGGGAGGGGATCACGGAGGGCGTACACCGGGTGGGGGACGTGATGTATGACGCGGCGCTTCTGTATCTGGACCTAGCCGAGCGCAAGTCCCGAATTCTGGAGCGGCTGGACCTTGCGCCCCGATCCTACGCCCTGGCCACCGTCCATCGGGCGGAGAACACCGACGATCTGGAGCGATTGCGGGCCATCTTTGAGGGCCTGGGGCGGATTGGGCGGGAGGGCCTTCCCGTGATCCTGCCCCTGCACCCCCGCACCCGGAAACAGGTGGAGGCTCTCGGCCTTCGCTCCCATGCCGTACGGATGCTGGAGCCGGTCTCCTACCTGGATATGCTGGTTCTGGAGAAAAACGCCCGGGTGATCCTCACCGACTCCGGCGGGGTGCAGAAAGAGGCCTTCTTCTTCCGGGTGCCCTGCGTGACCCTCCGGGAGGAGACCGAATGGGTGGAGACGGTGGAGGCTGGGTGGAACACCCTTGTGGGCTGCGACCCGGGACGGATCGTCCGGGCGGCTTTGGAGGCCCGGCCGGGGGTAGACTCCACCTGGCCCTACGGAGATGGGCGAGCGGCAAAAAGGATAGTCGAATTTCTGGTAGAATCGCGCGGGAGATAACCATGAGAGGGGGGGCTGGGATGCTCACAGAATACATCGAGGCGGCACTAGGGGCAGCGAAGTATGAGCTTATCCAGGACGAGGAGCCTTACTACGGGGAAGTCCCGGGCTTGGAGGGCATCTGGGCCACTGGGAGGACGCTTGAGGAGTGCCGACAAAACCTCAGGGAGGTCCTCGAAGGCTGGATTGTGTTACGGCTGCGGCGGGGGCTACCGATACCACCTATTGGGAAGTGTCGTATCCAGGAGCCGGAAAAGCTGGAAGTTGGGGGCTAGACTCACGCCTGTTTCTTGGCTTGAATTGGTGAGGTGCCTGCAGAAGCTTGGCTTCGACGGTCCATATAGGGGTGGGAAGCATTACTTCATGGTAAAGGCGGATCTGATCGTCACCATTCCAAACCCGCATCGCAAAGAGATCGGCGTCGATCTTTTAGCCCAATCCTGAGGCAAGCGCGGGTCACCAGGGAGGACTGGCTCAAAGCCGGGCGATGAAGGGCTTGAGGTGAATGGGATGCGTATCCGGTATGACCAAGAATCAGACGTGCTGCGGCTTCTCCTGCGTGACGACCCACCAGTGGACGCGATTGAGGAGCCGGGCGGGGTGATCGTCAGCTATGGTGCGGATGGTGAGCCAGTTAGTGTGGAATTCCTGGCCGCTTCTGCCCGGCGGCTAATCCGGCATGGCGAAGTAAGCGTGACCTTGGAGAGCGGAACTCGTCCATGAGAAAGTCCAACACATGTGTTCATGGATATGATGGAGGTGACGCCCAATGGAAATTCCAAAGGCAACCCCAGCTCAGATTAGGGACCAGGGTATTGAGGCACTGGCGAAGGCCTTGGGGCCTATCGGGATGGTGTGGTTCCTCCAGCAGCTCGAAACGGGGAGCGGGACTATACCCGGGATCGGGAAGAGTGGCGCAAGGGGCTGACCGTTCACGATGTGGTGGAAGAGCGCGAAAACCATTGTAAAAACAAGGCTGCTGACCGGATATCGACTTATGAGAAGTTTCGACGGAGCCAGAAGGATGCGTTCTCCTTTCGGGTGCCCTGCGG
>ERZ1669248.13-NODE-13-length-182927-cov-6.942205_pt1 | contig 182927 bp, 194 predicted proteins | sample MGYA00579296_ERZ1669248 | MGnify/ENA primary metagenome ERZ1669248 (study PRJEB41166, sample SAMN08046057) | hot springs metagenome | biome: hot spring; feature: neutral hot spring; material: thermophilic sediment; isolation source: thermophilic sediment from...
GGTTCCCCGCATCTATTCGGGTCTACATCTGTCATTTGCGGGGCAGTCGGGGCGGTCAGAGGTCCCCCCATTTTTTCAAGTGCTCTTTTCTCAATGTTCATTACCGCTGCTGTGTCTCTATCGGCTTCGAACCCGCATTTTGGACACTTCAGGTTCCTATAACTGTTCTCAATAAGTCTTGAGCCGCATATTGGGCATGTTGTTGATGTTCCTCTCGGCTCTACAACAATTATGGGTACCCCGTTTTTCTCGCATTGCAAGTCAATCCAATGCTCCAGTCTCCCATAGCTCAGAATGAGCAATGAGACTTTGTGTTCTTTTGGGAGCTTCCTTAGATTCTCCACTAAGCCTGTCAGGTCTTCCCTAGCTACTGCATACTGGTGTCGCTTAGCTAATAACACGATTAAGCGAGAGACCTTCTTAGCCCAGTCCTCAATAATGTTTTTAGCCTTTGAATGGAAGCGTGATATCCTTCTCTTGATACCCTTCCTCCTAAGCCAAGCGTTATATCTCGTTGAGGAGTATTTCTTTTGGAGATACTCAGCTAGGCGTTTATAGTGCATAGCTCTCTCAACAGCAGTCTCGAATCTGTGTTCAATCCTGCTGTTACCAGCAACTATTTCCTTTTCATTGATGTCCACGCCTAAGACTCCACTAGGAATATACTTAGCTGGCCTGGGCACACGCTTAGATACTTCAAGAATAAGCTTACCATTCTTAAATAACAGTATTGCGTCCCCACTTGGGTAGACATCGTATCTCTTGTCCCAACCAATGATTCTGAGCTTATAGCCACCCAAAAACTCAACGTATCCGTCCTTCACTCTATAGCTATATTTGTTTGTCAGCCAAATCCTGGGAGCCCTGGCCCTAGGCATACTACCCCTGCCAGGGTTACTGAGCCACGACTTAGCAATAGCAATGGCCTCTCTATAACAGTCCTGGGCAACTTTGGAGGGAAGACCATACCTCTCTTTGAAAACTTTATAAAGAAGTATATGGGCTTTGCCAAGACTCAAAGCTCTGTTCTCGATAACCACCCTGACAGCATAGTTAAGAGCTTCTCTATACCTCCTAACGAGGTTCATGAGCTCCTGCTTTGAATCAGGCTCGGGGCTAACCCTCATCTTTATGGCTAGGGTTAGCGAACCCTCACGGCCCGAGGACACGCCTACTCTACCCTGTACTTAGCTATATTGACTTTCCTAAAACAGTTAGGGCACGTAGCATAATACTGTTTCTTACCCCTATAATCCCAGACATACCCACACTTGGGGCATTTAAGTTTTACCAACCAACCACCAACCAGACATTAAAGAAAACCCCCTTATAAGCTTTTCCTCTCATCCCCGCCTTAAAAAACGAGGCTTTCAGTTGTAATTATTATTTATCTTTTTTCTTGTTCATAATGTATCTGTAAGCCGAGTAAGCAGCTATCGCCCCCTGAGCAGCCGATGTTATTATTTGTTTAAAGTTAACCCACAGGTTAGTCACGTCTCCAGCAGCGAATACCCCATCAATGTTTGTTTGCATATAGGGCGAGACTACGATATAGCCTTTTTCATCCAGGTTCACGCCGAGCTTTTTAGCCAGCTCGTTCTCGGGCTCGTAGCCAATGTTGATGAAGACTCCCTCGGCGGGAATATTGGTTGTTTCTCCGGTCACCACGTTTTGAACTATAATTCCCTTTACCTTCTCATCTCCATAAATCTCCTTTACCACCGCGTTGAGAACGAACTCCACTTTCCCCGTCTCTCTCACCCTCTGAACAAGTATGGGCTGTGCTCTGAACTCGCTTCTCCTATGGACCAAAGTGACTTTCTTCGCATATTGCGTTAATAAATAAGCTGATTCAAAAGCCGTGTCCCCTCCTCCCACAACAACTACATTGTTCGCACCGTAGAAAAAGGCCGCATCGCAAGTGCTGCAGTAGCTAACACCTCTACCAACAAACTCTTTTTCCCCAGGAACCCCGAGCTCCTTGTCCTTAGCTCCAGTAGCTATTATTAGAGCCGACGACCTGATTTTATAGCCTTTTCTTGTTGTGAGCTCTAAATCGCCATTATCCTTTCTTACCGCATTATCAACGCGATCATTAATTATTGGAATGTTGTATCGTGATAAATGAGATGTAAATCTATCGATTAGTTCTGAAGCTTTAATTGATGCGAATCCCGGATAATTTTCTACTATGTTGGCCTTTGAGACCTGGCCGCCCAAGACATCGCCTACTAATACAGTTGAGAGCATGTACCTCGCGCAGTATATACCAGCTGCTATCCCAGCGGGACCCGTGCCCACAATAGCCACGTCCACCGTGTACTCCTTCTTCTCTTCTTTTGTTAATCTTAGCCTGAGGCTCAAGGATAATCACCAGCTCGTAAATATAGCTGTTAAGAAAAAATATTCTTTTGGTGAAACTACGTGAAGGAGAGAGAAATTAAGTACAGGTTAATGGGCAAAGAGTCGTACATGAAGCTTAAAGAATGGTTAAGCAAAGAGTGTAGCTTAAAAGGCGAGGTTTTAGAAATAGATGATTATTTCCAGCACCCATGCAGAGATTTCGGGTTAACCGATGAAGCTCTTAGACTAAGGAGGGATGAGCGAAAGGATCAAGTGAAGGTATATTTAACTTATAAAGGGCCTAGGGAAACCAGCTACATGAAGGTAAGAGAGGAAATAAATATCGAGTTGGCAAGCTCCAAATGGAATGATGAGATGATGAGGATTCTTTTGGAGAAGCTTGGGTTCAAGCACATAGCTACCGTAGAAAAACAGAGAATAGAGTATGACTGTAAATCCTACACAGCTTCGCTGGACATAGTTAAAGACCTTGGATTATTCGTTGAGTTTGAGTTAAAGCCAGAGGCAAATCCAAATGAGCTTTTCAGAGACATCGAGAAAATACTAGGCCAGAACGTTGAGCTTAAGCTCGTCGAGCAAACGTACCTCGAACTTCTTCTCTCCGGTATTAGGAAGTGATGCGCTATATATTAGTACTCCACGTTGTATCTTCTTCCATTTTGATAAGCATTAACGAGTATGTAAGGCTTTAACCCGCTTGTATTTATTTTTGGCCCAAGCACCTGCTCGATTTGGAAAACACCCGCGCTGTCCTTCATGTATATGTTTATTACTACTGGCTTTTCATCGCTCGCTATAGTTACCTTCTGCACGCTAAGAGCTGATAACGCGTGCATATCGTTCTTGCCCATTCGGTAAGGATATCTAGCTCTCCCCATAGCCATGTCCGTACCATCAGCAACTTTTACTATTCCTCCCTCAATGGTTAGGCTCTGAACCTCCATTGCTGTTGAGTAGACAGCATTCATTACTTCTTGGCGTATCATTATTCGTTTTCTCTTGTCCTTTGGAAATAGCCTTCTTAGTACTCTATCCAGTATAGGTCTCGATATCAATGCTCCTATAAGCTCGTGGTTCGCCCTATGTACACTGTTACCAATATCATGAAACATCGATGCAAGAAACACTATGAGGGCGGATTCTTCTATTGATGAAGCCGTTTTATGAACAATGCTTGTAGGTGTTATATTGTATTTCAGTAGCCTATCAAAAATCTCGAGAGCTGAGCCAGCAACTATTCTCGCGTGAACAGGTCCATGATCGTTGTATAATAACCGTTTAACCGCATTTATGTTCGCCATTTCTATTAGTACATTGTACTCTGTGTCTTTTGATAGAATCTCGTTGGCTTTCCTCACGAGCTCGTATTTTTCTAAGTGCTTGTTGATAAGTGATGGGTTTACCTCGACTTCCTCGAGCAACGCTGACACCAGATTTATATTATTCGCATTTTCGATTAATGATGTGTACTCTATATCATTAGTATTTGGTCGTTAAAAAAATAATGGTAATAAACACGTAGTCGAGGCCATGAAACATGAGCGATGAGTTTGGGGCACCGTCTCCTAGAATAAAGGAGAAGAGATGGGACAAAGTTCTGGAGGAAGAGCTTCTGAGAATTTGGGAAGAAGAAAAGGACTTACTCAAGTTTAATGAGGATTTAATCGACGAGAAACCTAACCTTGTTATCGATACGCCTCCGCCTTACCCAAGCGGAAAGTGGCATATAGCTGCGGCTGCGCACTATGCTCAACACGACATGATTGCCAGGTTCTTCAGACTAATAGGGTACAACGTGTTTATCCCATTCTATGCTGATAGAAATGGCCTTCCAGTCGAGGTCTATGTCGAAAAGAAGTACCAGTTAAACCCGCATAAGTTGTCCGAGACTCCTCAGGGAAGACAACACTTCATTGACCTATGCAAAAAGGAGCTGGATGAGGTTGAAAAAGAGCTTGTCAATATATGGAGAAGACTTGGATGTAGCTTTGAGTATCTTAGAAATGGTACTGATAGCCCAGAGTACAGGAAGTTAACTCAAGCAACATTCATAGATATGTGGAAGAAAGGCTACATTTATCTTGATAAGAGGCCTGTTAACTGGTGCCCCAGATGCCAGACATCGCTAAGTGAAGCTGAGATAGAATACTATGATGAAACCGGATTTCTATACTACATAAACTTCGGTATCGATGGAACGAATGATAAAGTTACGATAGCGACAACGAGACCTGAGCTTCTGTACTCCTGTGGAGCCGTTATATTCCATCCGGATGACAAGAGGTATCAAAGCCTGAATGGGAAAAAAGCTGTTGTTCCTCTCTATAACCATAAAGTTCCGATACTTCCTCACTCGAGCGTTGACCCGAAGTTCGGCACTGGATTAATGATGGTGTGTAGTTATGGCGATTGGCAAGATGTAAGAATATTCCGGGAGCTCGGCTTATCTCCAAGAGTCATTATTGATAGGACAGGCATAGTTCATGACCCCACAGGCATAATACCACCGAACACTCCCGTTAACCAAGCGAGGGAAATAATTGCGAGAAGGCTTGAAAATGAAGGATACCTCGTAAAGAAGGTTAAGCTTACCAGACCAGTCCCTAAGTGCTGGAGATGCAAAACACCGGTGGAGATAATCGAGGAGGAGGAATACTTCGTCAAGCAACTTGAGTTTAAGAACGAACTATTGAAGCTAATTGAAAACATAGAGTTTTACCCGGATTTCCACAAGGAAAGGCTGGTTAACTGGATAAACTCAATAACTATGGACTGGCCAATATCTAGGAGCAGGTATTACGGAACAGAGATACCTGTCTGGAAATGCAGCGTGTGCGGGGAGATTCTTCTGCCGGAGCCTGGAAAGTACTATCAGCCATGGAAGGATGAGCCGCCATGGAGCAAGTGCCCGAGATGCGGGGCTTCATCCCAGCATCTAGTAGGCGAGAAAAAGGTCTTCGACACGTGGTTTGACTCAAGCGTTAGCCCGCTTTACATTACGAAGTATTTATATAACAAGGAGAAGGCGTTAAAGTTGCTTAGAAGCACGCTTAGGCCGCAGGGATACGATATAATAAGGACGTGGCTCTACTTCACCTTGCTCCACGTGTACCTGGTTACTGGACAGCCGGCCTTTAGGTGGGTAAGAATAAGCGGTATGGGGTTAGACGAAAAAGGAGAAGCAATGCATAAGTCTAAAGGAAACATCATTGACCCAGAGCCGATAATCAGCGAGTATGGGGCCGATCCCGTTAGGTACTGGAGCGCCGTGGCTGCTAAGGTTGGATATGACTACAAATTCAATAAGAATCTCCTAAAGACAGGACAGCTATTCGCAACGAAGATCTGGAATATAGGTAGATTCATCTCGATGTTCCCTGACCCAGGAATTGAGAACGTGGTGCTCGAGGACATTGACAAAGCAATGCTCGAGACACTAAATAACTATGCTAGGAGATATAGAACTGCCTTCATGAAGTTTGATACTCAGGAGCCAACACTTCTTATATATGAGTTTACGTGGGACTTGTTCGCCAGTAATTACTTAGAAGCAGTCAAGTTCAGGGCATACAACACTGATGGGGCATGGAGCAAAAACCAACAAGAATCAGCATGGGCAACGCTACACTACGTATTCAGAGAGGCGTTGAAAATGATTCATCCCATAATGCCATTCATAACGGATTACCTATGGAGAAAGCTATATGGAGGAACCATATTAACACAAAAACTAGATGTTCCCAAAGCTGAGTTCGAGTTCACAAAGGATTACCTAATGGATGACCTCGTCCACATAAACTCTGAAATCTGGAAACTAAAGAAGGAAAGAAGGATGAAGCTAAGCGATCCATTACCAGGGGTCCTCTACATATCCCAGAGAGACGAGGCCTTAGTGCCTTACCTGAAGCTCTTGCACAAGCCAAGCAGAATCGAGCTTGTATCCGTTATGCCTGAAGAAGCCCTGATTTTAGGGAAATCAGCCGTTGTCCTCAAAGAATAGTTTGCTATATATATAGTTAATTCTTTTACTATCTAAAATATCAAGAATTAAGTGGATAGGTATGGATGTAAACAAAATAAGAGAGGATTTCCCGATTTTATCGCTTACTCTTCCCAACGGGAAAAAACTGGTTTATCTGGACAACGCGGCGACAACCCAGAAGCCTGTTCAAGTAGTTAGGAAGATATTCGAGGTTTATCGTGAAAGCTACGCTAATATTCATCGGTCAGGGCATTATCTCGCTCAGAAAGCTTCTCGTATTTTCGAGGAAGTAAGAGAAAAGGCCTCCAAGTTCATCAATGCTAGTGACCCCAATGAAGTCATATTTGTGTGGAACACCACTCATGGGATAAACCTAATCGCGATTCCTCTGCTGGAGCTATCCAAAAAGAAAGGTAAGAAGGAAGTGCTTATATCCACGATGGAGCATCATAGCAACATGCTTCCATGGAGAAGAGCCGCCTCTCTTTTAGGGCTAGATGTTAAGTATATACCCGTTAATGCGGACGGAACGCTTAACTACGATTCACTGGAACAACTCATATCGAAAAACACAGCTGTGGTAGCCCTTACTCACGCAAGCAACGTGACAGGCGTTGTAAATGACGTTAAAAGGGTAGCTAGGCTGGCCCATGAGAACGAAGCATTCATAGTTATAGATGGAGCCCAGTATGCTCCTCACGCCAGAGTTGATGTTAAGGAGATTGACGCAGATTTCTACGTGTTCAGCGGCCATAAAATGCTAGCTCCAGAGGGTACAGGAGTGCTCTATGGCAGAAAAGAGATACTGAGACAGCTTAATCCACTAATAACTGGGGGAGGAACAATAAAGGACGTGACACTGGATGACGTGGTTTACTTAGAACCCCCGCACAGGTATGAAGCAGGCACACCAAATATAGCTGGAGTGGCTGGTCTAGGGGAGGCAATTGATTATCTAAAGAGGGTAGGTCTTGATAACATATTAAACCATGAAAAAATACTTCTTGGAAAAGCATTGAAGAGATCGGCTGAACTGGAAAAGATTATCGTGTATGGTCCTAAAACCATTGATAAAAGACTTGGAATATTTTCCTTCAACTTTAGAGGTCTCAACCCCCACATAGCCGGGCAGATACTCAACGAGGATTACGGAATAGCTGTTAGAACCGGGCTTCACTGCGCTCATCCCTATCATTACGCTCTGGGAGCTAATGAAGGAACTGTGAGAGCCAGCTTTTATCTATATAATACTATTGAGGAAATTGATTACTTGATGGATAGCTTAGTCAATATGGAAAGAACAATCCTAAAAACGTGATAAGCATGGACATCGAGGAGAAACTAAGACTTATTGAAAGAAACACTGTTGAGATAGTTACAAGAGAAGAACTGAAAGTTCTCCTCGAAACAAATCCATCGCCTAAGGGATATCTAGGCTATGAGCCGAGCGGGTTATTTCACATTGGATGGATGATATGGGCAAGAAAAGTTAAGGACCTCATCGATGCCGGCGTAAAGTTTACTTTACTCGAGGCCACCTGGCACGCTTATATAAACGATAAGTTCGGAGGCAACATGGAGGCTATAAAAACAACTGCGAAGTACATAAAGCACTCTCTATACGCGCTGGGCATTCCCGTTGAAAAAATAGAGTTCATAGATGCGGAGAAGCTGATCTCCGACCCCGAGTACTGGGGGCTAGTGATAAAATCAGCTAAAAACACTACTCTGCAAAGACTGAAGAGGGCTCTAACTATTATGGGTAGAAAAACTGATGAAGCGGAAAGCGATTCATCCAAATTAATCTACCCTTTAATGCAGGTATCAGATATCTTTTACTTAGACCTAGACATCGCTTTAGGGGGGCTTGACCAAAGAAGAGCACATATGTTGCAAAGAGAAATTGCTGAGAAGCTTAATAAAAAGAAAGTGATAGCCGTGCATACGCCGTTGCTGACATCTCTAAAAGGAGTAGGAAGGGCGGGGGGAGGAGGAATAAGAAAAGACGATATAGACCAGATAGCTGAATTAAAAATGAGTAAATCAAAGCCAGAATCAACCATACTTATTCATGACGATGAAGGAACAATTAAAGAGAAGATAAAGAAAGCGTATTGCCCACCAAGAGAAGTTGACTTCAACCCGATCATAGAGATTAATAGGTACATACTCTTCGCGATTGAAGGTTTTGAGCTGAGGGTTAAAAAGAAGGGGAGCAATGAGTATTTAACTATCAATTCTTATAATGAGCTTGAGAAGCTTTACATCGAGGACATGATTCATCCAGCTGATTTAAAAGAAAGCACTGCTGAGGCGCTTATAAAAATATTAGAGCCGGTAAGAAAATATTTCTCGCAAAATAAAGAAGCGAGGGAACTAGCTCTAAGAGTAGCTGAATATCAAGGGCTAAAAATAAATTTAGAGTAGAAACAAGAAATAACAGAGGTAAGAGTGATTTCAACAAAAAAGGTGAACATAATTGAAGTATTTAATCAAAGCAAAGATTGAGGTAGACGGCATTGTTGATAAACACGACGTTATAGGAGCTATATTTGGTCAAACCGAGGGCCTTCTTGGGCCTGACTTTGATTTAAGAGAGCTGCAGGACAAGGGCAAAATCGGCAGAATAGTAATAGAGCTTAAGCCAACTGAGAACAATAAGATGAAAGGAGAGCTCGTCATCCCTTCAAATCTTGATAGAGTCGAGACAGCTTTTCTAGCCGCAATGATAGAAACTGTTGATAAAGTAGGACCATACAATGCACGAATACTTACACAGAAAATCGTTGATTTAAGGCTCGAGAAGCTTAAAAAAGCAATAGAAAGAGCAAAGGAAATTCTAAGGACGTGGCAACAAACAGAGGTCCCAGACCCAAGAGAGCTTCTACAGGAAATAGAAAAGGCTTTGAAGCCTCCATCGATTATTGAGTATGGCCCTGAAAAACTTCCCGCTGGACCAGATGTAGAAACAAGCGACACCCTTATAATTGTCGAGGGCAGAGCAGACGTATTAAACCTGCTTAGATACGGCATAACTAATACCATCGCTTTAGAAGGGGCTCAAACCGAAATACCGGAAACTATAAAGAAGCTTGCACAAACAAAGAAGAAAGTTATCTTATTTCTCGATGGCGATAGAGGAGGAGACCTAATACTGGAGATGGTACTGAAATCAGGCCTACCAGTCCATTACCTAGCAAGAGCCCCTCCTGGAAAAGAGGTTGAGGACTTAACGGGCAAGGAAGTCAAAAAAGCGTTATCAAAACTTACTCCACTAACACCGGCAGTGCCATCTAAGCCTCCCGCGGAAATCACGGCTGAGGCCAAGCCTGAGGCTCAGCCGATAGTCGAGGAAAAACCCGTAGAGAAGCCTCCTGAAGTTACAACCTTGAATATTCCAACATCCATTGTGGAGACGACAAAGCAGCTTGCAGGCACACTTGAGGCTTACCTCTACGATGCAAACTGGAACTTGGTTAAGAAAGTAGCCGTAAGAGAACTATATGATACACTGCAAAGTCTGCAGGACTCTAACGTGAAATTCGTTGTATTTGATGGAATTATAACTCAGAGAATATACGATGTAGCCACCGAGAAAGGGGTATCGTTACTAGTAGGAGCAAGAATAGGTAATATATCGAAAAAGGAAGGGGGACCAATATTATTAACTTTCTATGAACTTTCATCTTAGAAAAGCCTGATGTCTATGGATAAGAGAGTTCTTCCACCCGGAGCCTTTATACTGAAAGGTTACGACTATATTTTGCAGCAAAGATATATAGATTACCCAAACATATCTTTTATTAATAAGAACAAGTATAACTACATAGTAATAGAAGGTATCGACGGCGCGGGGAAAACTACGGTTGCACAGTTAGTTGTTAGTGAGCTTAAGAGAAGAAATATAGATTCAGAGTTAGTATACGAGCCTTATACCGAAGAAATCAGGACGCTTCTCAATAGAAGCCCCGATATAAACCCAATAGTGGAGGCGATGCTTTTCGCTGCTGACCGTATGTACTTACATAGCGAAGTACTATCAAAGATGCTTCAAGACGGAAAAGTAGTAATTGGTGACAGAAGCTTTATCGCTAGCATTGTCTACCAGGTAGTTAGAGGGGCGCCGGAAGAATTTGTCATATCAATTAATAGCTTTGCGATTAAACCATCCCTTATAATCTTGCTGGACATAACCCCTGAAACAGCAATTGAAAGACTCGAGAGAAAAAAGAGTAAACAACTTCTACACTTGGAAAAACCAAGTTACCTCCTCAATGTTAGGCAAAGGTACTTCGATGTTCTGAAAAGCCTGGGGATCCCCCATCACGTAATAGACGCCGAAAGAAACATAAACGCTGTACTTGAAGATGTATTAAGCGTTATTCTCAAGAACTTAGTATAACTCGATTTTTCCCTTGTTAACCTTGATTTTCCTGTGTCTCTGAAGATCCTCGAGTATCTCTCTAGCTTTATCTTTCGTGATTCCGAGGTTAGACATCAAGATGTTAATCGTGTCTTTAACTGTTAATTCTCCAAATTCCATCATTGAGTCAACAATCAAGTTGTAAGCCTTAAACAAGTTATCACTAAGTGGTTCTTCTTCTATCAAGTCATTATCCTTCTGGACAATTTTCAGTGAGTAGCTCTGACTTTTCATTAAAAAAGACCCTGGCTCAAGAGTAATTACTCTCCAAGTCTCCAGACCCATCTTTCTCATTGAAAAGGATTTATCTGATATTAATAAGTACAGGTTCATTCTCGGAAAGATCAAATCCCTGAAGGGCTGAGAGATAGGCTTACCTATACTTACCAAAAATATCTTTCCATTAAAATTCATCGCGCTACCAGGATTATCTGTGAATACGATGTTTTCTTGCACACTTGATTCGAGCAAATCATAAATAACGCTTTTATTTATAGGCGTTAGCTCTACGACGCATATTTTCATGTCCCTTCCTGTAGCGATGTTATTAGATATAGCTCTTCTAATTAGAAGAGAAGCTAAATTAGAATTATGAGTAACGATACCTATCCTATCAATACCCAGCCTTTCAAGAAGCATCTCGTACCCCTATTTTAGCTTTATCTAACAAAGAGAGTAAGATTGTTAATGCAACAGCTGCTCTAAAGAGATATATCAACGTTGGTAACGAATAAGCTTGCAGAGGCGTACTACTTGTATACTTAAACAAAGCTTGCATTAAATAGCTATTACTGAACCATGTAACAATGAACAATGCATTTAGTAGGTCAATAATCATTACTCTGCCCAAAAATCTTTTTGACAACATGATTGATAGGACGATTAGAAATAAGCTCCACTGGGGAAGCATATTTGGGTACAGGGACACGAACACCAAAAGAATAATTCCTATTCTATCAAGGAGTCCAGCTATTTGATACTTGTTGATAATGAACCATGCTAGTAGAAGAGTTATAGCTGTTCCTATTAGGAAAACGGATTCTACTCCGAAAAACGAGTAGTATGTAGCTGTTTTCTGGGCCACATAGAAAAGCGAGATATCGTTGATGTAGTTGTAGAAAGGTACCTTGAGCAGCAGGGGTATAGATAAAAACAGGCTAGCAATAGTTGCGAAATATATAGCGGTATATCTCAGTTCAGCGATAATAGCTATAAGGGAATTTACCAAAAAAATCAGGGGGTTCCCGCTGGAGAGCCCCAATGTAAGGTAGCCGATTCCTTCCCTGCCCTCCAATATGAGGTTGATTGATAACACGAAGAAGAATAAGCTTATGGTGCTTCCATCGTAGCCTGTATAGAAAAGAATTGAGAGCAAAAATGGATAAGTGGCAAAGACGAGCTTCTTGTTTCTTTCGCTTGTCGCCTTACGTGCTAGAATTAACAACTCGTTTATTAACAAATATCCAAAGAAGACGTCAAGAAGAACTAGAAGGTTCTCGGAAGCCCCTATGTTTTTCAAAAGAATAATTAGTAATCCTTGCATACCCATTATTCGTCCAGGCTCATTTATAGGTGCTTCGTGGAGAATGTAGGATGAATCTGTGTATAACCTGAAGGAAGCGGTAGTTGATAAATGCATGAATAGTGACAATATAAGTAAAATTATCAACATTAGGGTTGTTTTTCTGTATTTCCTCTCAAAAAACGATGCTGGTATAATTAGTTTAAGCTCCTTTGGGATTGGTATCCATGAGGTTTCGCCTTTGAGTAGTAAGGTAAACCATTGTTTATACATAAATAGTGACTCGTCGAGCTGTTGTTGATTAATAAACAATAAGTCAAGAAACTTTACGAACATGATATATCCAATAGGAGAAAAGTTAACGAAGTAAAAGCTATAAAGAGTCCGGTTACCAAGCATCATTACGAAGAAGTATTCAGCAAAGAAAAGTATTCCTAGAAGAGCTGTTGCTTTTAAAACATCATTTATTTTGTAGTGATACAGCCCACTGAAAGATGGAAGTAACAATAACATGCCGGCGAAGGCCGGCACATATATCCATGGATATCCTCTCGCTAAGATTTCTGGTTGTACAGATAAATAAAAAGAGTTGAAGCCCAGAACCCAGTCGATTGGATTACTGGTAGCTGGCCCAGGGGGCCTGCTCGTTGTGTGCCAGATTAACGCTCCCTTCAGTTCGCTTAATACTCTTTCAATACCGAAATTAAGGATAAAGGGGAGGTAAATCAAGCTTGTGACTAAGAGAAACGGTATAGCGATGATGTACAGGTTCCTTAATATACTTTTGTCCTTAAACCTAAGATAGATATACAACCCAATAAGAAGAAAAAGAGCGCTGTACTTCACGTTAAATGCAAGAGAAAAAGCAACTGATGCCAGAAGATATTTTTTCTTACTGAGAAAAAGAAGCCCTAATGCTGTGAATAGCGCTAGATAAATATCTAGCATAGCTACGCTGCCCATGTTAGTAGATAGTGGGTCCAGGAGACCAATAAGCGCGGATAGGACTCCCCCCAGGGGTCCAAAGAGCTTTATTGACACTAATCCGACAAGCACTATGGTTAAGCCACTCGATATGATGCTGGGCATTCTCCAGCAGATTGGGGAATCACCGCAAATCTTCATTGTTAATCCTATAATGTACTTGGCGAGTGGGGGGTGCTCAAAGTTCAAATAAGCATCAATGTTGGCCGCGTCTGGGTAAGGAAAACCGCTGATTATCTTTTTTACTCCTCTTAGTTGCTGAATCTCCTCTAGAACACTTACATCCTTTACCCCAATGGCTATTGCGTTTGTTTTCGTGTAGTCATCCTTAACTATAATTCCATTTTTTTCAATGACCAGTTCTTTGATTTTTATCAAAGTTGAATAGTCATACGTAAAAACCGTAAAGACCATGTAACCTTGGTAATTATAGGATACATTTGTTTTGAATACCTCGTTTAGGATGTTCCTTGCGCTGCTCACGTACCAAACCTCATCGCTTCTATAAGTATCCGCAGTAATTGCCAGAGCATATGATGAGTAAATCTGTACCGCGCCTATCACAAAAATAAGAGCTATGGCTATGTAGTAGCTTTCCTTTCTGCCCAGAACCTCGCTAGCTCTTTCCATAATACCCTTGAAATCAACGCTTTTTTCCTGCAAAGTTAATGAGCACCTTCGTCTAAGTGAAAAGCTAATTATAGCTACTATAAAAAAGATTTCCGAAGAAAAAATTAATATCTCATCTCCATTGCAGAGAGAAATCGTTAAGAATTTTTTTCTGTTCACTGAATAGTGCTTGCTCAGTGAATATGAAGATGTGTGGGAGTTAATGAGTTAAGCTAAGGACTTGTTCCCTTTATGTTTTCTCATTGTTAAATTAGACCAAAACAATATAGTTTAAGATACACTGCGCATCTGCCCGGCATGTACATTTCCCGCAATGTCGAATTACTGCTCATTGTAGAAGCTCTTCTTACTAGTGTCTTATTCAAGCTCAGAGCATATTTTAGATAAGCTACTAGACTATTCAAAACAGAGTTTCTCGCATGAACAGCAACGCAAATTCTTAATAGAAACAGTTAGCTAATAATGCATTTGACTTGGTGAACTTTCCCAATGACAACAAAGAGAAAGATCGCTTTGGATGATATTGACTACAAGATTCTTAAGGAGCTATCAATGGACTCAGAGAAAGGCGTTAAGGAGATAGCTGAGAAAATAGGGATTCCGGTTAGTACTTGTTTCAATAGGATAAAGAAGCTAAAAGAGTTAGGGGTAATTAAGAGATTCACCATTAGTGTTGACCCATCTGTTATTGGCTATGATGTAACGGCGGCTATTCATCTCAACGTCGAAGGTCCGTATCTAGAAGAAATAGAGAAAACACTAGCAGAGAACCCTAATATTCTGTATCTCTACGATATAACGGGTGAATACGATGTCCTCGCGATCGCGAGGTTCAGAAGCGTTGAGGAGCTTGACAAATTTATTAAAGGTCTTCTAAAGAACCCGAAGATAAAAAGAACAATAACAAACGTCATACTAAGAGTAGTGAAAGAGTCTGACGTAAAGGTTCCTCTCTAACATGTGAGTCTCAACAAAAAAGGACAGACGAACATCAATACACCATTAATTGAAATGAAAAAGCTTGTTGCAAAACACACGAGATTTCCGCTTTTCAGTAAAATGCAATAAAGCCACAATGAGAATTTATACATCTCAGTATGATTCATTACTGAGTTTTCCAACGCCTAGAAGACATTGAAGCAGGGTTTAAAAAATCATGTCGCTAAAAAAACTATACATCTATATTAAAAAAGCAACGATACTTGCCGTGCTATTATGCATTGTTGCGAGTTTAATCGTGGGCCTGCACTATTCCTCTCCAAAATACATTGCTTATGGAATTTTATGGCTCATGGTCCTTATCCTTATATTGTACCTTAAGTTATGAAGGATCCCGATACTACTGTGATTGTTTAGCGTCTTTGTAATGCATTAGTACAATGTGATCTATTGCTTCTATGAAGCCAAACCCGCTTGGATGCTTAGTTATGTATTTAGCGACATTTTTGAGTTCATCGTCAGCGTTTGAAACTGCTACTCCTATCTTGGCATGTTTAACGATGTCTACATCCATCACGCTATCCCCGATAGCTAATACTTCATCGAGGGAGGAGTTCATTAACTCCAATATTTTTTTCAGACCAGCTAGTTTGCTGCAGTGTATTGGATGAACATGGATTGCGTATCCACTGAACCCCGCTGATATGTATTTGTCATAGCCTTTTTGCGCCAGGTGTTTTTCTAGGGCTTTTAGCCCATCTAGAGCTTTATCTTTATCAATAGGAATGAAGGCAAAATCGCATTTCCTATAATCGTTCTGCCACGACTCATTAGCGAAACCCTGGAGGACACTTGATATTTCCTTCAAAGTAATGAATGAGGGCCAATTACATAACTGTTGGATTACTACGTTTCTACCTTCAACGTGCTTCATCACCGCAATCATGCATCCATTCTCGGCCACAACGCCCTTAGCCCCGATGTATCTGGCTAATCCCAGCGCGACTGGCAAAGCGTTGGCTGATACCAGCACCGTCTTTATTCCCAGGTAGCTAAGCATCTGTATTCTGGAGACAACCTCGGGTAGAATTTCATACCTGTTTCTATCAATAGTCAAGGTACCATCGATATCGGTGGCGATTATTTTTATACGAATATCTTCTCTAGACATCTTCCTCAAACCACATGAAACAATGCTTATAAACCTTTTATATAATTAACATATAATGCCTGGTCCGGCCATAGCGGCTGGGAAACACCCGGACTCGTTCGATCCCGGAAGTTAAGCCAGCCGCGTTGGGGTTCCCAGTGAGCTCCGCGAGGGCTCGCAGGGGCCCCAAGCCGGAGCCAGGCTCTCTTTAATTCATTTACTATTTGTATAGCTTCTCTATAAGCCTTAACAACCTTTCCTTGATATTGGTAGCTTTTTCCTCACTTTCGAAGAGAACCCCGCTTGCCTTTGGGTGACCTCCCCCGCCTAGCTCCTTTGCTAGGTTTGCCACGTTGAACCTCGCGGACCTTATGCTTAGTCCGGATTTGTAAAGGAACAAATATATATCAGCGGTCACTTTTCTTTTCTCCTCAAGATAAGACTGGATGTCGCCTGGATGAACCTTTTCGCTTGGCTTCACAAAGCAGATTGTCATATGCCCGAGATGAACGAGCTCTGTGGTTTCAAGGGTTTTTTCGATTTCTTGTTCGTACTTCGGGTAAGCTTCCCTATAGTACCTTTCAAGCCACTCAGACCATAAATTGCCCTTAAGGCATTCCCCGAGAACTTTATACCTAATCTTCCAGTCACTCCACCTGAGAACAACCCTGAGCTTCTTCGTTAATGAATATGTATTTGTGAACGTATCATCATCATCAGCTATATTAACCATGAAGGTTTCCTCCTCGGTTAAGCTATCCTTCTCCAACAGCTTCTCGTATATTATTCGGGCTGTGCTTGGATATTCGGGCTCGATTATAATCTCGCGAGAACTACTGTAGGCTGATAGCATTGTTACCGAATTTTCGTTCCACGGGTGATGATCTATGACTAGCAACTCCGGCAAATTCTTTTTATTAAGAACTTTAGAAAGGTGATTCGCAAGCTCTTTCTCAGGCATGTTTAAGTCAAGGATAGCTATTTTCCTGTATCCTTTTTTCATGTACTTAACCATATTGCTAACAGACGCGTTGATGCTTGATAGAACTAAGTCATCTATACCTAGACCCAGCCCGCGGGCAAGCATACATGATGATATTATCCCATCTGTATCCCAGTGAGAAATAATAAGGTCAACGTCTCTGTACTTCTCCTTAAGCTTCAATTAGGTCCACACAGTATTTATTGTTGTTTTCTGGCTATATTTTTAATTAAAGTTACAACTGAAAGCCTCGCACTTTAGGGCGGGGATGAGAGGAAAAGCTTATAAGCTTTTCTGTTTTAATCGAGAACCGTGGTTGCCCCTAAGCCCTCGTGGGATGCGGGGAGCGCAACCACTAGGCAAATACACTGTGGGGGAATCTCTGACCACCCCGACTGCCCCGCAAATGACAGATGTAAACCCGAATAGATGCGGGGAACCAGTGAGCCGCCCCAAGGGAACTTTCGCTCATTTAGGGCGGGGAGGAGGTCAGATTGGTAATCCTAAGCTTTTTTGAAATAGAAATTTAAATAACTACAAACCATTACATAACGGGTAGTTAATAATGAAGAGAATGGTACCCTTACTACTTTTACTAGGTATAATACTTTCTATGGGTAGCGCGGGAGTAGCGTTTGCCAGGGACGTAGGACCAGTAGTTCTCGTGGACTTCAGTCACGGAGAATCCCCTGCAGGCGTCGATGTGTTGCTGAAGATCCTCCCGGAGTTCCAGTTCATATTGCTGGTTCCGGACGAGGGAGCTAAGGCAAAGCTTCCACCGGCTGCCCTAGCGCTGGCCAAGGATATATGGGTAGGCAAGCTCACTAATTATGCCGATAAGCTAGGCGGGATTGATGGAATGCTTATTCCTCAGCCATGGGCTCCATTCACCCCAGATGAAATACAATTAATAAACAAGTGGTTCTACTCGAACCCAAGCGTCCAGAAGTTCATTTGGTTAGCTTCAGATAGCGATTACCCAGCGCAGGGAGGAACACTCGAGGTAGCTCAGCACACCCTTAACGATATTCTAGAGGCAATAGGCTCGAAACTAAGATTCGATTACGTATCAGTCGATGACTATCTGAGCAACGCTAACGCCACGTACAGGGTTGTGGGGATCGTTGACCCTGACCCCGAAGTCAAGTTCCTTAAATTCGGTGTCGAGAGATACCTCTTCCACGGCCCAGGCCCAATAGCTTATGTAGATACCGATGGGACATGGAAGAGCCTAACTAACTCCAAGCCCCCGAACGTCTATAGAATAGCACATACGTCTGAGAAAGGAAAAATAGTTGAGAACCAGCCAACGCAGCCCGGAGCCCCCGGAGACGTTGGCAAAGCATACACTGCTGGGCAAGAAGGAGTCTTTGTATTAATGGCGGCGGAGGTCATGAACGTGACCGTTGAGGGCAAGCCAGCGACCAGAATAGTGGTTGTGAGCGGTGAAACGCCGATTGGCGGGTATCAAGGAGGACTGGTGTATACCTACTACGGAGTACAGCTTGACGGACCAAGGTTTGTCAGAAACGTGTTTCTATGGATGAGCGGTGTGTGGGGAGAGCTCAAAGAAGTTGTCAGATTGATGAACCAGATTGACCAGCTGAGCTCTGAGCTAAACCAGCTAAAAACAGAGCTACCTCAAAAGGTTAACCAGCTAAATACACAAATACAGGGCGTGTCAACCCAGCTCTCAACCAATCTAAACAACGTTAACCAGAAAGTGGGCTCCCTGGAAAACACGCTACAATCCATCCAGACACAACTGAATCAAAAAGCAAGCTCAACGATAGCGTATGTGGGGATCCTGCTAGGCCTAATAGCCCTGGTTCTGGCCGCGCTTGGTCTCGTAAGGAAGCACTAAAAAGATAAATAAAAAATCACTTTTTTATTTTTTGTCAACAATAATACTTCTTAGCACCGATGATGAACACGGGGGATTACAAAGAGAGTAATCAATGACTAGGATGGTAGCCTCTGAGGAAAATTGCTGAAGAAAAAGCTAATTGCTGTATTTTAATTGCTTTGGCTTTATACAAAATTATTCAGTCATTGAGAGAATTAATAAAAAGTTCCAATCGGTTAATTATGGGCAACAAAAAACAATTCAATTGAAGCACTTCTTTCCTGGAGAACAAAGTAATTTTGGGTATGAGTCGAATGATACTGAGTGCCCTAATCGTTGATCTACTAGCACATTCGAGAGGGACGAGGTTATGGACCAGAGACGTGATAGGCAGTGGTCCTAGGACGGTTGGAGGCGTGTTGGAGCAGCAGAGCGTGAGTGTTGATTTAATACCTGGTGACTTGTTGCTGAGGAGCCCCTTCCTGATGAATAACTATGACGTGCTGCTTATTAGTGGCATGGTTACTGATTTACCCATAGCAAGCCAAGTCATATCTGCTTGGAGAAGACGAAGAGGAAAGCGCCCAATCATTGCTGGGGGACCATTCTCTGGCTACGCCGAGAGAATTCTGGAGCAAGGAGTCGATGTAGTTGTTATCGGAGAAGCTGAGGCAACACTACAAGAGCTCTCGCGGACCAGTGTTTTTGATGAAGCCAGAATTGAGATTGAAGAACTTGAAAGAATAAGAGGCCTGATGTTCAGAAAAAACAACAGAGTCGTGTATACCGGGCCAAGACCGCCTTTGACAACGAGGGATTTATCAAAATTCAGGCCTTCGTGTAGATTAGCAACTCATTATCCTGGGTACTGGGCCTATAGGTTCTATGTGGAGGTCGTTAGAGGATGCAGCAACTTTCTTTTATCACCAATCGCGATTGAGACAAAGAAGCTTTACCCAGGATGCGCGTACTGCAGTGTTCCCTCATACTGGGGCCCAGCTAGAAGCATCCCTCTCGATAGAATAGTCGAAGAGGTGAAATGCCTTCTTGATGCTGGGGTAACCAGAATTGTTCTAAGCGGACCAGATATTCTTGATTACGGACGAGACTGGGTTTCAGCTAACCACTTACTTGCTGTGAAGCCCGATGATCCTCCCCCCAACATGGAAGCTCTTAGAAAATTATTTAAGGAGTTATTCGAAAAAACTGGTTTTTCCGGCGATAAGAACTCGATAATAGTTGAAAACGTAAAGCCAGTAACGGTGAATGAAGATACGGCAAGCCTACTAGGCGAGTTTTTCTCTGGAACACCTATCAATATAGGCGTAGAGGGAGGAGACGAGAATTTATTGAGAAGAATGGGGAGACCTGGAGCACTTGCCCAAGCAATCACTGCAGTAGAGCTATTAGCAAAAAATGGGCTTTACCCGCAAGTTTATTTCATCTATGGATTGCCCGGCCAGGACGAATCCTCGCTGCAGAAAACTTTTAACGTGATTAAGCAAGTGATGAGCAAAGGTGCTGATAGAGTTATACTCTACAGATTTATGCCCCTTCCCAGAACACCCCTCGAAGATTATACCAGAAAAGAGAAGCTATCTCCGTTAGAGCTGGAGCTAGAGAATTTTGTTAAGAAGCTCAATTATAAATCGAAAACAAGAATGATAGGGAGAAAAATTCTTGGAATAATAGCCAGTAGAAGGAAAGAAACTTACATAGCGTATCCACTAAGCCATGGCCCAGTAATATATGCTTATACCGACAAAGATCACCGAAAAAGCTTGGAGGGGAGAATAGCGAAAATACTGATAACCAATATTCACAGTGATAGAGCTCTGGAAGGAAAAATTCTGACAATAGGGAAAAACGTCAGAAAGTCATCAAAATGGGAAAACATGTATAAAACAGCCTAGATACTAGCTCGGTAAGCTGAGTAAATCAATCACTCTGACTTTGACTTAGCGACCCTCACTATATACTCTATTCTATTCCTTATTCTTGGAGGCTTGTTCTTCTTGCCTTTAGGGGGGATCTTTGGTGTTTGATTCCTTACCTTTCCAGCCTTAGTTAATGAACCGTGGCTAGGCATTTTTTACCACCAATAAGCTTCATTTATTGATGTTTTACAAGCCTTAATAAAAATTTGAGGGAAAAGGACTTGTGTGCAAAGCTAAGCCGGCTTGACAGTTTCGTTGAGGAGCTAGAGCCAAAAATCAGAGCCCTACAAACTAGCTCTGTTCAAAACAAAATAAATCAGCTTATGGATTACTTCCTTTATTTAAGAGAGAAAGGTACGCCTCAGGAAATAATGTCCGAGCTTGCCTTCTGTATATTGGCAGCAAACTTTAGTGCCTCCAAAAGCCTTGAGATACAGCAAGAAATACACACAAATATCTTGAAAATAAGCAAGGAAGAGTTAATAGAAATTCTGAGAAGAAAAGGTCACAGGTACCCGGAAACCAGAGCTATATATATCATTAACGCTAGGGAAAAGATAAGCTTTATTTTTTCCTTGATTAGGTCTCAGCAAAAGACCCATGCCATTAGAGATTGGCTAGTAAATAACGTTAACGGCGTTGGAATGAAGGTCGCCAGCCACTTCTTGCGGAACACGGGGAGGTTTGACGTAGCGATTCTTGACTTCCATATACTGGATTTACTTGAAAAAAACGGCGTGATAAATCGGCCAAAAACACTCACACGTAAAAAGTACTTGGAGATAGAAAACATTCTCTTTTATATTTCACAAAAAATTGGCATTCCACCCGGGATCCTGGACTTGTACCTATGGTACTTGGAAACAGGCAACATAGTGAAGTAATATAACTTTGTTTATATTCAACTATAACCAGTGAGTACGCTTTGAGCAACGAGTATCTATTCAGGCGAGTAAAGATTAAGACAAAAACAGGACTCGAAATAGAGGGCACAGTGCTTCCAAGGTATGCGTTATTCAGCAATGAGTACTTAACTATAAAGCTCGACAACGGCTACAACATCGGGATTAAAAAAGATAACATAGTCCATATAGAAGAAGCTGAGCGACCACCTAAAAGAGAAGTAGTTATATACAAACTCGATGAGGAAGCGGCAACCAAGTCCTCTAAAACAACTAAGATAATCTTGACTGGAGGCACGATTGCCAGCAAAATCGATTATGAAACAGGAGGCGTAACACCTATTCTAACTGCTAGCGAATTACTGGAAGCTATACCTGAGCTTAGAGAAATCACGGATATCGAGCTGGAAAGCCCCATGAGCATCTTTAGTGAGGAAATGACGCCTCATGACTGGAAGAGGATAGCTGAGATAGTTGCTAAAGAGCTATTAAGCAATCCCGACAGAGGGCTGATAATTGCTCATGGTACTGACACTATGGGCTATACATCAGCTGCCCTTAGCTTTGCTTTACAGAACCTCCCATCCCCAGTAGCCTTGGTCGGGGCTCAGAGAAGCAGTGATAGACCAAGCAGCGATAGCGCGTTTAACCTGCTTGCCGCCTCTTTATACGCAACAAGCAATATTGGAGAAGTATCAGTTGTTATGCACGGCACAATATCCGACACATATGCCTTGGCTCATAGGGGTACTAGAGTTAGGAAAATGCATACCAGCAGAAGAGATGCTTTCCAAAGTATCAATTCGTTGCCCATAGCTAAGATACTACCTTATGAAAAGAAAATTGTGCTTTTACGCAAAGATATTAAAGAAACCAAGCAGGAAGGCTTCGAGGCGAAAACAAATTTCTCCGACAAGGTGGCTCTCATCAAGTTTTATCCAGGAATGAGCAGTGATGTTATTGATTTCCTGGTGGATAAAGGGTACAGAGGAATAGTTATCGAGGGAACAGGGCTTGGACATGTATCCTTAAGGCTTCTCAACTCTATTAAAAGAGCGGTTGAACAGGAAGCAATAGTGACTATGACTTCTCAATGTATATTCGGGACTATTAACATGAATGTATATAGCACGGGTAGAAAACTTCTAGAAGCAGGAGTGTTGCCATCTGCAGACATGCTGCCAGAGACAGCGTTCGTTAAGTTATCATGGTTGTTGGGCAATTACAACGACATAGATGTTGTGAAGAAGCTTTATGTAACAAATCTTGTAGGCGAAATTGAGAACAGAAGAACAATATCAGCATTCCCTAGGTGGTACCATGGAGGATGAAAATTATTATCAAAAAATAGGGCTTAAAGTAGGGCTCGAAGTACATCAGCAACTGGATGTAGGGCGAAAATTGTTCTGTAACTGCCCAGTTACCCCCCAAGGGGATAACGCTGTCTTAAGCTCTTTTGAAAGGAGACTAAGGCCAACCAGAAGCGAGCTTGGAGAAATAGATATAGCGGCATACTTCGAATGGAAGAGAGGAAGAAAATACATCTATCAGTCCTCAGAAAATACATCATGTCTTGTTGAGGCTGACGAGGAGCCTCCTCACCCAATAAACATAGAGGCAGTGAGGGTTGGGCTAGCATTTGCGCATTCGGTCGGGAGTACACCAGTAGATGAGCTTCATGTCATGCGAAAAATAGTTATTGACGGTTCCAATACAACCGGCTTCCAAAGAACAGCGTTGCTCTCTATAGGTGGGTCTATAGAACTAAGTAACGGAAAGAAGATACGAATAAGCACTATTTGTGTAGAGGAAGACTCGTCGAAGAAGCTCGGTGAAGAAGATAACAACGTAATTTATGACCTAGAACGACTAGGTGTACCTTTATTGGAAATTAGCACACAGCCCGATATAAATACGCCCGAAGAGGCTGTGGAAACTGCATTAACAATTGGTCTTATGCTTCGTTTAACAGGCAAAGCTAAGAGAGGAATAGGTAGTGTTAGACAAGACCTAAACATAAGCGTGCGTGGAGGCACAAAAGTGGAGGTCAAAGGAGTCCAGGAGCTAGAGCTTCTTCCGCTAGTTATTGAAAATGAAGCTAGAAGGCAATTAAAGTTACTGGAGATAAAGGAGCTACTTTTACAAAGAGGGCTTAAGAAGGAGGATATAGCTTTGAATTTTGTTGACATCACCGATGTACTAAGTAAAACTGATAGTAAAGTCGTTAAGAAACTGCTTTCAAAAGAAAATGCCGTTGCACTAGCTATTTGTGTCCCGAAGATGAGGGGTTTGCTTGGAATGGAGATTCAGCCAGGGAAGAGATTTGGAACTGAGCTATCTGATTACGCAAAGTTCTGGGGCGGCGTGAAAGGCATTATTCACTCCGATGAGCTTCCGGGATACGGGCTAAGCATTAATGATGTGAGAGCTATATATGAGAAACTTAAATGCTCCGAAGAGGATGCCTTCATAGTTATTATAGATGAGGAAAGAAAAGCTCGTGAAGGATTAAGAGCTGTAGTTGATAGATTAAAAATGGCATTCGACGGGGTTCCTCCAGAGACGAGGGCAGCGATGCCTGATGGCACAACGCGTTTCATGAGGCCTTTACCTGGAAGCGCCAGGATGTATCCGGAGACGGATATCCCGCCTCTCGTTATAACCAGCGAGTTACTATCATCCGCTAAACAGCTAGCACCACCTACTCTAAAAGAGGCTATTCAACTATTAGTTAGTGAGTATAATTTAAACGAGGAGCTAGCAAAAGAGCTTCTTTTCGATGAGAATTACGCTCTGTTCATGGATATAGCCAAGTTGCTAGGCAAAGGCTCGTACCTAAAAACAGTCGCGTGGATGCTTGTTCAGCTCAGAAAAGCTCTGAAAAGAGAGGGCTTCCAGGTAGAGAACATAACCAAGGAACAATATGTTTCATTATCACAAAAAATATATGAGGAGAAAATAACCAAGGAAGGCGTAGAGGAAGTAATTAAGTATCTGTGTAACAACCCCTCACTATCTGTTGACGAGGTAATGGATAAGCTTGGCTTAAAGCCTCTCGATATGGAAGCCATAAACGCGATTATCAAAAAAATAATAGAAGAAAACGCCAAGATAGTCGAAGAAAAAGGAGAAAAAGCCTTCGGCATTATTATGGGTAAAGCCATGGAGATGTTGAGGGGGAGAGCTCAAGGTAAAATAGTTTCTGAACTAGTTAGAAGAAACATTAACGAGTACTTATCAGCTAAGAAGGGTTGATGCTAGCGTCCGCCAAATGCCTTTTCATCATCTTCAGTGACGGGAGTACTCTTCATCCGCCTGTCATTGCTCTCAGTTTTTTAACTTCGCTTGCTATATTTTTTAAAATCGTAAGCTTATTTGCTTTCTTTAAAACAACTATTCTCCCTCTTTCCATAAACCATCTTTTCGGATGAGATTTATTTTCTTGTATAGGACTAAGTCCAAGGTTCTCAGCTGCCTTCACCATTTCATCTATCTTTGGCTTAGAAACACATTCTTTAAGACCTAATTTCCTACCTTTTCTTCTAGAAACCGTACAATCAATGTTGTGAGGCCAAATAACTATTTTTTCGCCAATATACTCTCTAAGGGACATAAGTAAACCTTGATAGTTATTCTTGCAGCAAAACAGCGTTCACAATGCCATCTTGGCCTGGCCTTGAAGTAACGATAGCTTTTCCACTCTCAACAAGGATGATCGCGCCTTTGGTTATAATGTTTCTACGAGCATACTCTCTGTTAGCGGGAGTTTCTAGGATGTTTATTATCTTTTCTTTTCTTGCTTTACCAGTCTTCTTATCAATCACCACGGCATAGGAAATGATTTTAGCTCTTCTCTTTACATTTCCTCCCCTTACCCTATCCTGTATAACATTGTCTTTCGTGCCTAGCCTAGTCATCGTAGGCTCTCTTCCAAGCTTCGCTTTCTTCTTAATTTTGAAGGCCGGTCTCCTAATACCGCCACTTGGTTTTTTATTATCTTTGCCTTGCCACAAACCCATCGAAATCACCGTTTCGTCATATTCATTAATTTTTAGGGTTATTTAGATTTTCCTAGATTCTGTCATTTATATCTTTCTAACCTTATCATCGTAATTAAGAGAATAAGGAATCAAATGCTAATGTCTTTACCTAAACTCGAACGTTTTCCTCCCCGATTAGGTTTTCTTTAAGTACTTTCAAGGAGATGTATGGCTGATTTCCCGTAAGCTTGAGGGATATGTACGCATTCTGAACGGAGCTCTCCACTAATTCAGTTAAGCTTTGATAACCTTTTGTCAGCTCTAGTACTAAATCGTCAAGTGTTTTCTCGGAGGGTTTTTTTGCGAGAAGAGATGCAAATTGAAATAGTAGTGATTCGTTTTTCCCCAAAACAAATATAGGGACTCCCAATGAGTAGCCGAGAGCCACTCTGTCAAAACCAAGCGTAATAGCTGATATAACAGATAAATGCGGTCTTGGTACACCTGGCATGAAAACAAGGCCTGCTTGCGCTACTATTCCTATGCTATTTTTCTCATTTTCAATGTATCTCATGATTTTTTCGGCTCTAGCTATAAGATTGCTTATCGTGGATGTCCATCCCTCAGATATTGTTTCGGCTTGTGTATTCACTATGATTCTGTTAGTTGGAACAAAGAAACGGCTCAAAGCTCTTATAGCTCCTTTAATAGCCCAATCCTCCTGATTACCTATCACCACTTTCTGAAAAACCAAGCAAGGCACCGCTAAAAAATTATTCAAAAGAAAATAATATAGATGTAGATTAGTTTTAAAATATTGGAAAATAACGTGGTTTAAGATGCCAAGCATGAGTAACACGATAGCGTGGATAATGGATAAGGGGTTATTCAAGAAAATCTTGGCGCCGGTGTATAAAATTTACGAATGGTCCCTGTATCAACAAATTCGACAAGGCCCTTTTCCTAGGCATGTAGCTATAATTCCCGATGGGAACAGGAGATGGGCCAAGAAGGAGGGAGTAATGATATATCAGGGCCATCAAGCTGGCTATCAGAAAGTCAAAGAAGTCCTGCAGTGGATATGGGACTTAGGAATCGAGAAGGCAACCCTATACGCAATGTCTAAAGAGAATTGCTTAAAAAGACCGCTTGATGAAAGAGAAAACCTATTCAAGCTAATAGAGGAGGGCCTGACAGAAATAATTAACATGAAGGATATTGATGAGAAAAGGATAAAGATAAAAGTGATAGGCAGGCTTGAGCTATCAACACCTAAAATAATTGAGCTAGCCAAACTCGTCGAAGAAAAAACAAGAAATTATGGCCCCAAAACTCTTACCATAGCTATTTGTTATGGAGGCCGAGACGAAATCGTTGAGGCAAGTAAAAAAATTGCGCAAGACATTCTCAACGGCAAATTAAACCCAAGCGAAATAAACGAAGAGGTATTCAGAAACTATTTATTTACATACGACATGGAAGACCCTGATCTAATCATTAGAACCAGCGGTGAGGAACGAATAAGCAATTTCTTGTTATGGCAGAGCGCTTACAGCGAGCTATACTTCGTTGATTCTTACTGGCCCGAGTTCAGAAGGATAGATTTGTTCAGGGCTATTAGAAGTTTCCAGAAAAGAAAAAGGAATTTTGGGGCCTAGGCGCTTCTTTCAAGTCGTAGTCGCATCAGAGATTTGATGATAGTTATTTAATTTTCCTTTCACATAAATATAGATAGTATAAAAGTGGTTTTGACCAGCGGTGCATAGGCATTGGAGAAATCTGAAGCTGAGCTCTTGAATTTGGCATTGGAAGTACTTAAGAAATATGGTGATGAAGGGGTCCCACAAGATAAATTTATCGAGGAACTAGGCATTGATAGCAAGGAAGCAATAAAGCTTCTATCTAAGTTAACTAAAAAGGGAATTTTAAAAAGGGAGACACGTAAAATCGATAGCAAAAAAGTTACCTATTTACGTTTATTTGAAAGCGATTTAAAAATCCCTGTGAGCCTGGAGTTTTTGTCTCAAATTCCCTGTTTTAGATGCAAGTACTTGTTGGTATGCAAGCCTGGAAGCAATCCTAACCCGGCTGACTGCACAATTCTTGATGAATGGTTAGAGAAGCTAGCTTCCAAATGAAAGCAACGAGCTTACCTCCTCTAATGGTGCATTCGTTTTTATCGATAACAAATCAAAGTGGGTTCTGGAAGCTAGGAAACCTTTGTTTCTAAGTGTTTCTAGAACATAGTTTATCTTGGGAATGTTTGCTTTAAGTATCTTGGCTATTAAAGGCAGATTGAAGTAGTAGGGTGTATTTATTCTGCATTCCTCAAGTACAGTTCTCAGTTTAGATAAAGCTTCTTTGCTTAGGTCAACATGCTTATTCAAGGAAAGCTCAATAATTTTTTCTAAATAACTTTGGTTGCATATAGGTCCTAACCAAAGAGGGCCGATGACTTTATTGTCCTCGTGAGTATCTATTGGTTCATTAACGCTAATGGTATGAATGGGTAACCCATTACTATCCACAACTATACATCCAACATTTCTTTCCAGTTCTCTAATTTTGGTTGACGAGGCTTTCTCGACCTTAACAACAATTTTTACGTAGTGCTTATCGTAAAAGGTCAATATAGGCTCGATTACTCTATCCTGAAACGCGGAGAATCTAAACAAAGTGTAAAGCAACACTCTGGCAGCTACTTCTTTGCTAAACGAGTTTTTGGTTACTAAAACACCATATCTAGAAAAAGCTTTGTAAGGATACTTACCCTCGAGCGTACCTACATCTGTAGCTGTCACTGATAAAAGCCCATTTTTTGCGATGAGCTTAATGCTCGATTGCAAGTAGTATATAGGGGTACCATAGGGATCTATGTCCACAAAGTCAATCGGAATTCCGAGGTTATCTAATTGCAATGTGAATAAATTAGCGTCTGTATTAAAGACAATCACTTTATCAGCGATGTTATTTAGCCTGGCATTAGCTCTACATACATAAATGCTGTACGGGTCAATATCATTTGCATATGCTTCTTGCGTATTCGCTTCAAGAATCATCCTTAAGCTACGGACACATGAGCCGGCAAGCGGTTCAGCGAAGCTTTTTACTTTGTTTCCAAAGTAACTATGAGCCAGCGAGGAAAGCACGGTTAAGCTTCTATTATCCATCATGACTGGATTGTAAAAAATAGGTGCCCAGGCAGGCTCAAATATACCATCAGGCCTCATAAAAAGCTCTTTTCGAGGAGCTAAAATGTAGGCTTTTCCCTCCCTTGTAATCTCCAGTTCATCAACCACAAACCGGCCATCATTACTGGTAATGGCATGGTTACCCATTCAGTACGTTCACCATTTTAGAAAAGTTTTCTTTTATCTTTGTTTTACCTTAAAAATAATAAATTGAGTTCCTAATAGTAACAGCTGTCTATCCACTTCATAATGTTCATTAAAACAGCTTCGCGGTTTTGTATGGATAGCTCGTAAACGATGTTTTTCTTTATTAAACGATATAGATCGGGGTGAGTAAGGCTTAGCTTTCTATGAAATACCCCTATTACTGGTACAACGTTTTGCTGCAGTATTAATATAAAGAACTCCTTGCTACCCTCAAGCATCAATTCCATTGGCCCTATCTCATCAATGACAATTAGTTTTCTATCCTTTTTCTCAAAATCAATATCTCTAAGTACAATTTGAAAAGCCTGTTTAGCTTCGGGGTTTATGTAATAATCCCCGAATCTCAGGTTCCATTCAGCATTTTTTCTTGCTAAAGGTACATTTCCATAATTTAAAACCTCGATATCAAAGCCAACTCTTTTATAGCTGTTATCTCTTATATCAGGAGTGAAGAACCCAATTGTTTTTATGCCCTTTTTAATTGCATAATCAACGGCTTTTCTCATAATTGTTGATTTGCCCACGCCTGGAGGGCCAGTTAAAAATAGCTTGTTAGGCTCACACGGTTGCAAGAGTTCTTACCTAGAAATATGCTCTTCGAGGATTTTCTTAAGCTTGTCAACATTAGTTAGTATAGCTGATGAGGCATAATCTATTCTTTTTTCGCTTACAACTGCAATTTTCAGTGCATCCTTCATGAAAGAGAATCTCTCTATATCCTCTATCTTATCTTTGAGTGATGAACCCGACTTTACATGCTCGACCGCAATGAAGATTTTCTTATCATCTTTCTTTGCAACTATATCGACAAAGGCTTTCTTAACATGGTACTGAGTGTCGGTAAATTCTTCTAGTATTCTCATTACTTTTTCTTCCACAGCGTTATCAGGCTTGTTTACGAGGTTCATATCAATGGTGATTTCTTCTTCATAAATATTGTATGGCTTAAGTACATCTTCGCTTAAGACATCTATCAGTTTTTCAGCCACATCTAAATTTACATTGTAACTTCCACGTTCATACTCATAAACGCTTTTTCTGCTCACCTTCAATATATCTGCTAGTTCTCCGAGACTTATGTTTCTCTCCAGCCTTGCTTTTCTTAGCTTCTCGCCATCGATCCTTACATAAAAGTCCTTCTTTTTTCCAATTATGAATAGGTTCTTACTGCATGAAAGTAAACTATCAAGTGTTTTCACATTGACGACGGGCAGTTTGTTTCTTTCATATACTACGTCGTCTTCAAGCTCAATTTTGTCTTCATACTCCGAGACAGCTAAAGGCCTGGATTTCAGAACTGATGCTACTCCGAACAGGTCTTTTTGCTCGTAGTAATCAATATCCCTTGAATCAACAGCTATTTTCAGGTGAATAGTTTTCTTGTCTTCCCTTAACAAGAACATATCTATGCTTCTATCCTCAGGATTGCTTGGAGTGCTAAGCTTTATAACATTGAATCCATGTTTATTCGCTGTTTTCCATACGGATTCCACTAGCTCATCCAGCAATTTATTCTTCCAGGCTTTCATTTTCCGCTCCCCATACATCCTCTTTGAAGGAAATGTGTATCAGCGAACCCAATCTTCGTATAGCTATTGCTACCTCCTCCTCCGATAGACAAGTATTGGGCTCCCAAGATACTTTTTGTCTTAATAGCATTTCCACTACTCTCGCTTGCCAAACCTCCCCTCTTATTTGGTATTTGCATTTCTGGTTCAATGTAATATTAATAATTACTGGGATTTTTAGTTTTTCATGTAAAAACTCGGGCAAGCTTTTCTTTAAATTGTATATATCTTCTTTTCTGATGATTTTCTTATCTCCATTGGACAGATTAATTACATAATCCCTTATTTCAAGCTGACTTAAACTGTAAAAGAATAATGGTGTTGAAAAAAGCTTCGTTTTTTCTACATCTATCAATCGCTTTATTCTATTTATATCTTCGTTCATCGCGCTACTTAAACCTTGCTAAAACCATCGCGTGGTCTTTATCATAGGGCTCCAAATGAACAACGTTCAGTATCTTGAACCCGTTTTTCTCGAGTACTTCAATTTCTCTCTTATATATCTCTGTTGGCTCTTGGGTGACATCAATACTTCTTGCTTTTATAGCGAAGAACAATACGCCGCCTGACCTTAGGAAGTAGTTCGCATTGTCAACAATTAGTGAGGCTTGCTCTGGCTGAGCAACATCTGCGTATAGAACATCACACGTAGTTACTATGTGGGAATACTCCCATGGTTTCCTGGCGTCACCGAGAATTGGTATTATATTCTTTCTATCAGATACAACTAGCAATAATTCGCGCATAACTCTTGGGGCGAACTCTACTCCGTAGGCTTTTCCTTCCCATCCAATTATATCGCTGACATGGCTTATGGTAGTTCCGGACGCAGCGCCCAAATACAATACAATATCGCCCTTCCTGAGAGGAACATCCTGTATGCCGTTGTATATAGCTGCTGCAAGCTTGCTTCTAAAGGGGTTCCATTCCCTGTACTCTTTACCTCCTATTCTATAAAGCCTCTCTCCATAAACCCTTCTGCCTGGAACTAAGTTCTCTGTAACCAGCTTGGTGCTTCCATCATCAAACTCGATATAGTAAATTCTCTCATTTTTCTCCAATGAACGAATCTTTGTTATCTCACTCATCTATACATTCACCTCCTCTTTTCCCTTCGTTTTTCTTTTCCCTCTTTTCTTGGCTTGGGTTTTGGTGGAGGAGCCTCCTTTCTTGGGGGAGGCTTCGCGTAAAGCTTCTTGATTTCCTCTATTCTCTTCCGGAGATCTTCGACTAATTTATCTCCTATAAACCTTCCAGTATACGCATCAACTTTCGCCGCTATAGCCAGTTTTCCTGCTAAGGCCCTAGCTATTTTACCCCTCTGCCATCTCGGTGACTTATTGATATCAGGATACTGGAAGATTACTCCGTGCTTTGGTGGCTTTCCCCCGAATCTCAAAGCTCTGAATAGCGCTTTCTCGGCACCGAGCACTTGTATTGTGCTTGCTGGTAGCTTAGCCAGGTCCTCCAAGCTACCTGCAAGGCTTATGAGTCTAGCTCCAAGTAAGCTGCCCACCAACGCTGTTATGTTGGGAGCCACTTCTCTCATTACGGCATCAATGTATCTAACCAGCTCTTGTCTCAGCTCATACATATCGTTAGCCATCTTCGCTAGAGTCTGTATCGGCTTAATATCGAAATCGCTTAAATCAGCGCCAATACTGTTTCTGGCTTTTTCCTCGATTATCTGTGCCTTTTCCTTTGATAAGCCAAACTGTAGCAGATTCTCAACTGTGAAGTTATCTCTTATGCCTAGCTTCTCAACAAGTCTTAAGTACAGGTCATGGTCAGGAATAAGTTGGTCTAGCTCGGGGAAGTGAACACTGTACCACTCCCTTGTTCTAATCGCGAATAAGTTGTAGGTCTTGTCCAAATCATCAATTGCTCTTATACCCTGAGCGGCTAGTAGGTCCCTTCTCTTCGCGAACGCCCTAAGCTGTCTCCTCACAAGCTCAGTCGAGAACTTATGCCTATACTCCCAGAACTCCTCTATGGATGAAAATACTCCCTTCTCCACCAGTACTTGAGGCAGTTTTGATTTCAACTTCTTAAAAGCATCCTTACTGGCCGCTACTTCAACGTTACGAATACCAGCTTTGTAAAGAATACGTGAAGCTTTCTCTGAATCCACATATATAACATCGTATTTGTCCTTTACTTGCTCATAAAACTCCTTTATAAAGGGGACTGCTTCTTCCTTATCTAGTCTCATTACTTGGTCCACGGCTTCATCAAAATCCTTAGTTATAGGGACAACTACTTCGGGGTTCTCGTTATCACTGAACCCAACTACCCCACTAATATCCAATGTTACGAACAGACTCTTCATATAAAGCCATCTCAGCCCTGTATTCATTAGGTTAATGTTTATGATAAGTTAATATAATGTTTACTTTCATCTACAAATATATCTTTTCATCCAGTAGAACTGGAAGCCTCGCTATTCAGGACTAGAAAGACGCCAGCCACATTGACTCCAATAGCAAACCCTTTGTGTTATTTAAATACTCGATAATGGTATTACGAAGAGGGCTCGCGCTTCATGCATTCTTTACGCATAGAGGTATTACCATTTAATATAATGGTAATACTTAGCGTTTGGATTTTAAATATTGTTTCATATAAAAACCTTGTAGCGTGGTAATACCTTGAAGGTCCTAGGAACAATTGAGTTTTTCTACAAAGACAAATTCTTCGTAGTAAAAACAATTGATAAGAAGGCTGCTTTTAGAATAAACTACAAGGTCTATGGGCCAGACTTAACAGTTATTGGAAAAGCTATTGATGTTTTGGGCCCCTTAAATGAACCCAGAGTTCTAGTAAAGCTGACTCGCCAACAGCCTAGACTAAAAGAAAACACTAAGGTTTTCTACGAAACAGAAGAAAAGAGGAGAGGTGGAAAAAAACGTGAATGAATGTGTTAGTAACAACGTTTATGTTGACGAGGTTCGAGGAGAAATTATATGTATGGATACGGGAGAGGTTATAGGGACCCTAGTAGATTACGGCAAGGAATGGAGAAACTTTGGTGAATCTCCCAGCAACAGGGTTCGTGGAGGCTCTCCTCTAAATGAAAGCATCCATGATAGGGGTCTATCTACAACTATTAGCAGAGGCGGTTCCTCCTTCTACTCAAAAAGATTGTCTAGACTGAACTCTAGAATAAGGGTTCAAGGCAAAAGAAGACTCGTCAAAACTCTACAGATGCTTAGGGACGAAGCGAAGAGGCTGAACCTACCATCAGACGTAACGTCTACTGCTTCGCAACTTATAAGGGGAGTAATAGCCCTGGGTCTAGGGAGAGGTGAGATGCTTCGATCCTACATACTAGCTTCCCTGTACATTTCGTGCAAAATACATGGGGTTCCGAGGAGCTTCAGTGAGTTCGTGAAGCACGCTATAAGTTATGAGAGAAAAGACCTGAAAAACGATATAATCACAATTAAGAAGCTAAGGTATGCTTATAGAAAGATACTAGAGGTTAATAGAGAGCATAGACGGTCTAATGTCACACTTACAGTTTACAAACCACAAGACTATATAAGCTATGTTTCTAATGCCCTTAACTTATCGCCAGCTACCACCACACTTATGTACAGATTAAGCAGAGCCGTGGAGAAACTCAACCTGATTCACGGTAAGTCACCGCTCGCAATGATAGCTGCAATAACGTATATATCTAGTGGAATTATGGGAGAGAAGAAGAGACAGAAAGACATAGCGGAGGTGTTCGGGACCTTCACTGATGTAGCTATAAGGAACAGATATAGAGAACTAATAGACAATTTATACATAGAGGTTATTCTTTAGAGGTAGAGGAAAACTTCTTCTCGATAAGCATGGCTACAAGGGTCATAATACCCGATAGACCTATACCCACTAGTGTTATTTCGATAAAGCCTGATTTCACTATCGCGTTGATAAACTCCGCTGTTTTCCACGATGTCATCGATGAAGATATTGATTCTCCAAGACTCTGAAAAGCAATTATAGCGATAACCACTATTACCATTCCCACGATATCTCTCCATATCCTGATATCCCTGTTAAGAATTTTCACGACTCCTTTGCCCAGGAGTATAGACATCGCCGCGAGCCCGCCAAAAGGTGCGGCCGAACTGATAGCTGTGCCTATCCCCAGAGGCGTTAATCCTTTATCATTTACGGAAGTGTAAATAATTATGAAAGCTATTATCAGAAAAACCGTTGAGAAAAGCGATGATGTAAACATTATTGGTGAGCTTCCCCAGAGAGTGTATATTTTCTCCTCTAGATTGAATCCCTGAATAACCATTGCTCCACCGAGAATTATGCCGATAGCTAGCAAAGCATAATTCATGAGACCAAGGAAATTCAGAATGGTTAAGCTTAGAATAATTATTCCTGGTACCCCCAGGAACAAGCGCGAAAACCTGGGCTCAGTGAAGGCTTTCTTGATATATCTGCCCAGTAGAATATATGTTTCCTCAACTCCTCTAAGTTGCTCAACAACCACTCTCTTTACTCCTGCCACCCTTGCTAAGCCAAGAACAATTGGTATAACGCTCTCATCCTCCGGGCCATCGCTGACCAGTATAACTTCCTCGTAACCTAAAAGCTCCTTGAGCTTCTTGAGCTGAGAAGCAATCTTCTCGTCAGCTTTAAGCTCGCTGCGGTGATCCCCGGTAACAAGGGCTACCTCTACGTCCTGGTTTTCCTGCTTTTTTTCCTTATATAGCTTCAGAGCCGCGAACAAGACGTTTAGGTCGCTGTCTTCTGGTTTTTCATAAGCGTATCCAAAAGCGACTTTCACTAACTCGTCGTAACCGACTATAGGGCCCTCTATCCCTAGAGATAAACCGACATCGTTGTCCTTGTCTACCGCTAGAATGAGTGTTCTGGGCAAAAATTATTCCCAGAAAAAATATTGTTGCCCACGTTATAAAGAAAAATGTATGCAAAAGTATACTAGTCTGACAGTTCTCCATATAAAGCAGCTAAATCCTCGAGGGTTAGCCTGCCTTTCTGCTCAAGCTTTTTCTGGGCTTCCTCCTTCTTCTTTTTCAGGATTTCCTGTTCCTTGAGCTTGTTTAGCTCGTTTCTCAGGCTTGTTGCTTTTTCTTGCAGCGATTTCAGCTCCTCGGTTTTCTTGTTGATATCTTCCTTTATGCTTTCCAGCATGCTTGATAGCTCCTGTATTTGCTTTCTTATTTCATCTAGTCTCCCGAAGTTTTTCCCTAGTGATTCCTTAAGTTGATTGATTTTGCTGTTTATTTCATCGAGCTTTTTTGCTAATTCCTTGATTTTCTCCTTGTTTGTCTTGAGCTTAAGCCTCATGCTAGCTATCTCTGCGTTTGACTCCATTAGTTTTTCCTCGATCTCCCTGATTTTCCTGGCCTTCTCGAGCATTTTTTCGAGATTAGCTATTTCCTGGAGAATCCTGTTCTCCTCCTCTGGTCTAAGAATATTTGTTTGCTGCTTCCATTCAAGCTCCTTTATACGCTTCTTTATCGCTGGTATAGGCATCTTTATCGTCTTTCTAAGCTCCTCGTTCAGCTTCTTTATTTCCTCATTTTTCTTCCTATAATCAGCAAGCTTCTCCCTTATCTCTCTGCTTTCTTCCTTCAGTCTCCTGAGCTCCTCTATTAGCTTGGATTTCTCCTCGCGTAGCAGGCGGATTTGCTCTATGACTGGTTTATAGTTGCTGTAAATACTGTTTTTCTCGCTCCTCAGCTTCCTGAGCTCCTCTAATAGCTCAGCTTTCCTAGCTTTCAGGTTATTAATCTCCTGTTTCAACGAGAATATCTGCTCGCTCAGCGCCTCCAGCATTGACTCGGCGTTTTCCAACCCATTCACCAGCTAGCAATGGGAATCAGTGCTTAAAATTTAACAGGAATCTGGCGTCAACGGCGTAGGCCCCATCGGGATAAGCAATTACTGGGTTTATGTCCATCTCCGAGACTTCCCTTAAATCGCTCATCAGCTGTGAAGCCTTAACGATAATCTCGGCCAGGCTATCAATATTGACGGGGGGAGCGCCTCTGTAGCCTTGAAGTATCGTGAAGCTCTTAATCTCCCTTATCATCTCCTTAGCTTCATTAAAGCTCACCGGAGTAACCCTGAAGCTAACATCCTTGAAGACCTCGACGAAGACGCCGCCTAGGCCGAACATTATAACAGCATCGAAGACAGGATCCCTGATGCCGCCCACGATTACCTCTACGCCGCCCTTCGGGAGCATCTTTTGTAATAGAAAGCCCGTTATTCTTGCGTTGCCCGCCTTCTCCTTCACGTTTAGCTTTATTGTCTTAACTGCTTGCTCCACTTCTCTCCAGTTGTTTAGGCCTAGTATTACTCCGCCAACATCGCTTTTATGAACTATATCTGGTGATACAACCTTAGCTACGACTGGGTACCCGATGTTATCTGCTTTATGTGCCTCACTCTCATCTCGGATAAAAACATACGGGGCTAGGGGTATACCATAGGCCTCCAAAAGAGCCATTGATTCATGCTCTAAAAGTTTTCTTCTATTCTCATTAATAGCTTTATTAATAACCTCTATTGCCTTGGCTGACATCGACACCACCAGTGATTAACAATAAGCGCATATGTTAAACATACCTTATAAACTTAGTCTAATAAAAATAGCATGTACAAAAGATAACGGGGAAACCCTAGATAAGCCCCTTCTTCATTAAGCTCTCCTTCGTCTCCACTATAACTTCTTCTGACAAGCTCCACTCCTTATTGAACCTGTCGAATGGAATGTAAGGTATAGTATAGGACCTAATAGAGAATTTATCGAGCTGATAAGCCTCGATTTCGTTAAACAGCTCCTTAAAAGTATTCGGCATATACTCGGCGTACTCGAATATCTCATGACCGGGAACCCCCAACATAAACATAAACTTGCCGCTTTTAGAGTCCAGAACACCGCTGATAAAGCCATAAATCCTTGAAATCTCGTTTAGCAAAACTCTTGTTTTATTGGGTTCATCTCTCCCCCAGAAGGTATATAGTGCAAATTTTTTGACCATATGCTTTCCATATCTAATTCTTGTGTTATTAATCAATTGAGGATAAAGAATATGTTTTCTAAGGTGCCTATTGATTTTTAAGACTGTTGACTTTGTCTTGGTAGCTAGCTCTTGGGGTCTATAAAGCGCGTTTTCCTCAAGATGCGACAACATAAGCAAGTCTAACAAGTCTATCCTATGTCGTTTTTTCCTCAAACGTTTCTTATCTAAAACAGAAAATTCCTCCCGTTTATCAAAAGTATCCGCTATTTTCTTTAAATGCTCTGAGATTTGCTTCCAGTTGTTCATGCAAATCTTATATTTATAATCACACTCGAAGAATTCGCCGGGTAACTTATTTGGTATGTAGGAATCAGCTATAAAGTAGTCATCAATTTCGCCAACTAAAGCGTAATCTTTTAAGATTGTATCAATGCCTATTGTGCTTAAAGGAGCAAAGCTTATCAGCAAGCTTCTTGTATCTGGGAAAACAGCATCGGCCTTCCATCTAAGAAACCACTTGCTTCTTTCAGGTAATCCCGTTATTCTCTCCGTCGAGCTAGTTTTTAACTGATTATTGAACTTGAATGCTACTTGTGTGAGACCAATCTTTTCAAAATCTATATTGATAATGAATCCAGTACCGATAGAACTCAATATCTTTATCCATCTATTTATAGTATCTATGTTTAACCCGATCACTCTTGTTAGCTTCTGCCTGAAGAAAATTGGATTGTTACTCAATATGTATTCATAGATACGTCTTGCATATGGATTTTTGATGATTAACCTTAAGTCATGTATAATATCATTAAAATTTCCTGAAGCCAATCCTTATCAAGATATTGATATAAAAAGGATGAAATATAAAAAGATTTTATTGATGAAACTATGTTAGAATCCTACATCATCTCTTTCTCTGTTCATTATATTTCCTCCTCCTAGAATGAGTTCTTTTGTGTAAAGAGAGATTGGTGAGGCTTGGACCTCGTATATGGGCTTTACTTTTTTCAGTGTCTTTGACATTGGTTTGTCAACTGTAAAAGATATACATAATTTTTTAGATATATGGAAAAAGCAATTGTTTCTTTTTTTGTTTTCAATATTTTTTTCATTTTGTGATTATTTTTTATGTATTAATAATTCATCATAGCTGGAAGAGGTTTTATTCGAAAACCATTATTATTTATTGCCTTGATAATGCTTGTATGGGGATTCCTATTGTCCATAAGGTTTGCCAGTAAAAAGGAAATTTTAGAGAAGATTCAGCTAAGCGATATTGTGTTGGTGGTTCTGGACATACGTAACCCTATTGGAACGATGAGTAGCTACCTGTTAAGAGTGTCTAGGGGGAAGCGGAGGCTTTTCGTCTTGAATAAAGCTGACCTTGTTCCGAGAGAGATTGGCTTGCAGTGGGAGAGGTGGTTCGAGTGTAGAGGGCATCAAGCTCTATCTATATCAGCTAATAACAGGTTGAGCACTCTTAAACTCAGGAAAATTCTTAGGGGATGGGCTAGGGAAGTAAACAAAGACAGAGTCATCGTTATGATAGCCGGTGTTCCAAAGACTGGTAAATCAAGCATTATCAATGTGCTTAGAGGGAAGCACAGCGCGACCGTTAGTGCTTATCCAGGCACAACGGGCTACACCAAGGGGTTCACACTTTTTAACATAGAGGGCAAAATCTACGCGTGGGACACCCCTGGGGTGTTCCCGGATGTCAGGGATCCCCTAGAGAGAATTATCCGATTAAAGCCGCCGGAAAAGATTCGTGACCCTGAGAGAATAGCCGCCAAGATACTGTCAAGAGCAAAGAAGTTCGTGCCGGGCTCCATAACAGCAACATACGGTTTAGATGAATCCCTAGATGAATACGCTATACTTGAGGAGATAGCCAGGAGAAGAGGGTGGCTAGAAAAAACAACTAAGGAGGCAATAATCGAGCAAGCGGGCATACAGGTAATAAGAGATTACCTGGATGGAAAAATAAAGTTTTATGTAAAACCAGCTAGAGCTGAGTGCTAGTTTACTCTACTCTTATTTTCTCTCCTCTAATCCTCATGTTCTCGAGGAACCTGAGCCTCTTTGGAATTGGTGGGTGACTGCTAAATAGCTCGACTAACGCGCTTGTCTCCCTCTGCATTAGCTCCTCAACAGCAGCGTCAATATCAACTATTACTCTCCTAGTTGCCCTTCTTCTCGGGAGAAACTCGTCGTATGGGTCGTACGCCATCCCACCAGTGGCGTTTATGAAGTAATTAACAATGAAGAGCATAGCTGCAGATTTACTCGCGGTTGAGGATAGCTCGGGAGAATTTTCGTAGACAAGGGCTAGCCTGGCGAGAGCTCTCTGCAGAAGCCTCGGGTTCCCCGTCAACCCTGCGCTGTGAGCATCAGCAAAGTACTCCCTCAGCCTGTTGAAGTGTGTTACCAGGAACTGAAATATAACGCCTGCTATAACGAGTATTAACCCAAGACCAACGTAGTAAAGCGTTGCGTTTCCTTGCCTATCCCTGCTGGAGCCGCCTCCCATCAACCACCCCCACGTCAAAAGGTACCTGCCAATATAGAAGATAGCTACGGGTATGAGGCTTAGAGCGAGTATAACGTGGACATCCTTGTGTTTGAGATGGCCAAGCTCATGGCCTATAACGGCCTCGATCTCCTCCTTAGGCATAAGCGATAACAGCCCTCTCGTAACAGCGATGTAGCTACCCCCGATTAAGCTGCTGTAAGCAAAGGCGTTTGGAGCATCAACCTCGGCTATCTTCACCTTGGGGGGGCTCCTAAAGCCAGCTCTCTTAGCGTAATCAACAACTGCCCTTACAATCCACTCCTCGCCCGGACCAGGATCCCTTGTTCTATATGCCAGGTTGATTAGAAATGGCGAAATAATCCACTGGAAAACCATGAATCCGGCGACCATTGCTATTCCAGAGTATATAAGCGGGGCTGTTCCGCTAGTCAGGTAATCGATTAGGTACAGAACACCGAGGCTTCCGAAAACAACCGCTATCGCTGTTACCGCCATGCTTACTCTTAGTCCAATGAGGCTTTTCGGAGGTCCTCTTATGAATTTTGTTGCTAGAAGAGCTATTATTCCAATAATCAGGGATAGCACTATGCCCACGAAAAACATCAGGGTAATCCACGTGAAAAGCAACATTTCTTAACACCAACTAGTGTTTTATTTATCACGTATAGCCTCTTATATTTTTTAGGCACATGAAAAATATTAACGAAACAATATAAATTGCTAGAAATCGAAAATATATTGATGATTAAAAATGAAAAACAATGATGTGTTGAGAGCTGTATGGCTGGGTAGAGGGGGGCAAGGGGCTGTTACAGCGAGTAATCTCCTTGTATCAGCTTTTGTTCTGGAGGGAATGAAGGGCTTCAGCATGCCTGAATTCGGCGTTGAGCGCAGAGGAGCGCCGGTTAAGGCTTACTCAATCATTACGAAAAACAAGGACAAAGAGCTTCCAAGAGAGCCGATAAGAGAGGCAGATGTCGTGGTTATAATGGAGAAAAGTTTACTCGAGAAGTTTTCCGGCATGGTGAACGTGCATTCAGAGACAAAATTCATAGTTAACGCTTCAGAAACCACCATATTTCAGAGCTCGTCTGCGCTAGCCAAGCATGAGGTCTGGGCGATAAATGCCACGCAGATAGCCCTGGATATATTCGGTAGACCACTGGTAAACATGGTTTTGCTCGGCTCATTTTCAAAGGTAATAGGCGCTCCAACCCTTGATTCATTGTACTTAGCAGTGAAGGAGGAGTTCGGAGACAAAAATTTCCAGACCAACGTGAAGGCCATTAAGAAAGGATATGATGAAGTTAGAAAAGTCATGCTTGTACCCACAAGAGAAGAGGCGGTTATCCATGAAATCGCGTGAATCTTTGCCCAGCTGGTATGAGCTACCAATAGGGGGTATATCGAGACCAAACATTACTCCTGAAAGCAAGGCTGGGTGGAGGTTCGAAAAGCCAGTTATAGATAACGAAAAGTGCATTAGATGCAGGCTTTGTTTTCTCTACTGCCCAGACGCGGCAATTGTAGAAAGCGATGAGAAATACACGACCAAAACAGGCAAAACATACAACGTGTCTTACAAAATTAACTACTACTTCTGCAAGGGCTGCGGTATTTGTGCCGAGGAATGCCCAGTCAAGGCAATAACAATGGTCCCAGAGGTGTAGATATTATGACCCAAGTATACAAGAGCAAAAGCCTAGCGACTTTATCATCCAACAAAGCTGTAGCAAAAGCGGTTGGGCAGCTTGACGTTGATGTCATTGCTGCTTACCCAATTACGCCTCAGACAACAATCGTTGAAGAACTGGCGCAAATGGTAGCCAACGGGGAAGTAAAGGCACAATATATACACGTCGAAAGCGAGCACAGTGCTCTCAGCGCGGTTGTTGGCGCAAGCATAGCTGGCGCAAGAACATTCACAGCCACAAGCAGCCAAGGACTAGAGCTGATGCACGAAATCCTACACATCACGAGCGGGCTTAGACTGCCTGTTGTAATGGCTGTCCCAACAAGAGCATTATCAGCTCCAATCTCTATATGGAATGACCACAGCGATATAATGAACGCCAGAGATACGGGATGGATAATCTATTTTGTATCCAGTGCACAGGAAGCCTATGATACCGTGATACAGGCATACAGGCTAGCTGAGGATAGAGAAGTACTTCTACCAACGATAGTGTCCTACGATGGGTTTTTGATGAGCCATACATACGAGCCAGTAGTTATTGAATCAAGTGAGGATGTAATCGAGTTTTCTCCCAAAACCTGGAAAGGATACATAGAGGAGGGAGCGGTTGCCATAGGAACCCTAGCATCCCCAGATTATTATTACGAGTTTAAGTACCAGCAGGTTGAGGCCATGAAAAACGCTTTGAGAAAAGCCGAGATTATAGACAGAGATTTTTACAAGAAGTTCGGCAGGAAGTACGGGCTTGTCGAGACATATAGAACAGAGGACTCAGAAATAGACTTGCTGGTTACCGGCTCCATATGGAGCTCGCTAAAGCTGGCTATTGATAAAGCCAGAAGCGATGGATTAAGAATCGGGGGTTTAAGACTAAGGCTGTACAGGCCGTTACCTATCGATGAAATAGAAAAAATTCTTGCCGGGAAGGAAGTCCTTGTGGTTATTGATAAAGCCATTAGCTATGGTCTCAGGGTTGCAGGTCCCCTTGCGAATGAGATTTACACTAATCTGCAAAGCCCAGTTAAGATAAAGAGCGTGGTTGCTGGAATAGGCCAGAGAACAGTTACTCACGAAGACCTGTACAAGGTAATTCTGCATGTATACAAAAACAAGGATTCTCCTGGCTTCACAAAGCATACATTGTTTTATGGAGTGAGAGGTGTTGAGTTTGACGGTTAACATCAGGATTCCAAGAACAGTGTGGGACCTACCAAGAGAGGATTACTTCGTTGGAGGACACAACCTCTGCGCTGGCTGCACCGCCGGTACTATAGTTAGGAATTTGTTAAAGGTTGCTGGCCCCAACACGATTGTTGTTAATGCCACTGGTTGCCTCGAGGTCTCAACCTCGCTTTTCCCATTTACTTCATGGAAGGTTCCATGGATACACATAGCGTTTGAAAACGCAGCTGCGGTTGCGAGTGGAGTGGAGGCAGCCATTAAGGTCCTCAAAGAAAAAGGTAAGATTGACCCAAACAAGAAAATCAACATCATCGCGATAGGCGGGGATGGAGGCACATTTGATATTGGATTACAAGCCCTAAGCGGTATGCTTGAGAGAGGGCACAACGTCTTGTATGTCGTCTATGATAATGAGGCCTACATGAACACTGGTATCCAGAGGAGCGGGGCAACGCCGTACAAGGCCTGGACCACGACGACGCCTGTTGGTACAATTATGAGGGGAGAGTGGAGAGATAAGAAAGATATAATAGGGATAGCTCTAGCTCACAAGGTACCATACATCGCTACAGCTAACCCAGCATTCCTGCTCGATATGGATAAGAAGTTCGCTAAGGCACTGCAAATTGATGGGCCAAGCCTAATCCATGTTCTAATGGCGTGCACGACGGGCTGGAGGTTTGATCCCAAGCTTGGGATAAAAATCTCGAAGCTCGCTGTCGAGACAGCTGTGTGGGTTAATCTTGAGTACAACTACGGTAAGCTCGAGGTAACCACGCCTGTTCCCAAACGCAAGCATGTCAGGGAGTACCTAAAGCTGCAGGGCCGATACTCTCACCTAACAGAGGAAGAGATAAACGATATTCAGGAGAGAATAAACAGAAAGGTCGAGGAAATAAACAGGGCTGTTGGAAAAGAAGTTATTGGCCCCCTAGCTTAGCTTAACCTGATTTTTTCCCTCACTATCTCAGCTATAATTTTTGGGTCGCCCTTCTTACCAGTTTTTTCGAGAACCTTACCAATAATGAACTGAACCACCCTTGGGTTTCTCTCTATATCCTTAAGCACTTGGGGATTCTCCTTTAGGACATCATCAACTATTTTTTCAAGCACAGCACGGTTCCTGATGACGCTCCATCCCATCCTCTCTATTATTTGTCTAGGCTTCTCCCCCCTTACCAGCAGGGGGATCATTTCCTTGGCCATCTTGATGGTTATCTCGTTTTTCTCCAGGAGCTTAACCACCTCTGCTAAATCCTCGGGAGGAACTATCCTTGATATATTGCTTAAATCCTCGCTGTCTATCCAGCCTAGAAGGTCAGTTACTATAAGGCCAGCCACCTTATCTCCCTTGACACCCGAGAGCTCGGCGACTTTCTCGTAGTAATCAGCCAGAGCTTTTGATGATACGAGGACGTGCGCGAGGTACTCTGATAACCCGTGTTGATTTATGAATCTAGCTGCCCTCTCCTCCGGTAGCTCTGGTAATGTCTTCCTTACTTCCTCTATTAGCTCGTCAGGAATAATGTAGAATGGCAGGTTTGGGTCAGGCATGTACCTGTAGTCCTCCTCGTATTCCTTGACTCTAGCTGGCTTTGTTATTTTTCTAGTTGAATCCCAGTGCCTCGTCTCTCTCTCGATTCTCCCTCCCTTCTCAAGAACATCTATCTGCCTAGCTACTTCGTACCTAATAGCCTGCTCGATATCCTTTAACCCACTGATGTTTTTCACCTCAACCATTTCTCCATCACCAACACTTATGTTTACATCAGCTCTCATCGATCCCTCAAGAGATAAATCGCTTACCTCAAGGTGCTCGAGTATTGACCTCAGCTTCTCCAGAAAAGCCCTGACCTCCTCGGGGCTGTTCATGTCAGGCTCCGTTACTATCTCAAGCAAAGCTATACCGCTTCTGTTATAGTCAAGAAGAATATAGCTAGAGGTCTCCGCGTCGCCTGTTGGGTAAACTATTCTGGCGGGATCCTCCTCAATATTTATTCTTCTAATCTTGATTCTCTTCTTCTCGCCATTTACTCTTATATCTATGTATCCTCCTTTAGCAAAGGTCGCTACTCCCTTCCCATCATACTGGGAAATTTGATATCCCTTCGGTAGGTCCGGGTAGAAGTAGTGTTTTCTCGCCCACGCCAGGACCTGGTTGATATTGCTATTGAGCGCTAGGGCTACCTTGATAGCGCTTCTAATAGCTTCCTTGTTTACCCTTGGGAGGCTTCCAGGCATTCCAAGGCAGACTGGGCAGATATTGGTGTTGGGAGGCTTGCCTCTGTAATCAGCTGAACAACTGCAGAACAGCTTTGTCTTCAAGCTTGTTAGCTGAACATGAACCTCGAGCCCTATCTTTATGTTCATGCCTCCAGCTCCCTCTCCAGCTTCGATATGTACAAAGCTATGTACTTCCCAATTTCGAACAGTATGTCCTCAGACCACTTCTGTGAGATAAGCTGTATTGATATAGGTGTATTAGTGCTCACCTCCAGAGGAATAACAATTGCCGGGAGACCAGCTAGGTTAGCGATAACCAGCAGTGAATCAATAGCGTTGAGCCTCGAAAGGTCAGACGCATCGAAATCAAGAGGCAGAGGAGGAATGTTTGACCCCGGAGTCGCGATGACATCGTACTTCGCAAGCACCTTGTTAAGCTCATCGTAAAGCTTCGCCCTCGCCCTGAGAGCACGATCATAGTACATCTCGTAGTAACCAGCACTAAGTATGAATGACCCCAGCAGTATACGCCTCTTGACCTCCCATCCAAACAGCTTCCTGTTCCTCATGTAGTATTCATCCCAATCAGTATCAATAACATCAACAACACGTTTACCATAAAGCAGGCCTGAGAACCTAGCTAGATTGCTGCTTGCATCGCTAAACGCGATTACATAGTATATCTGTGGAGCTTTATTCACGAGAGGGATCGAGACCTCCTCCACAAGGGCCCCGTAAGCCTCTAACTCAGAGACATAATCCATGAATCTATCCACAACCTTCTGGTCAGCATCCTCGTGGACCAGTGGTTCCTTGAGCAAAGCAACCCTCAGGTTACTCATAATGTGGGGATCCGGATTCATAAATGCTCTTTTAATGAAAACCTCGCTTGGAACATGCTTATCATATGTTGTGGGGTCCTTCTCGTCCCATCCCATTATAACTCCGAATAACAACTCTAAATCAAAGATGCTGCTTGCCATGGGACCGATTTGGTCTAGGCTATCAGAATAGGATACCAGCCCGTATCTGCTCACCAGTCCGTACGTTGGCTTCAATCCATAAATACCGGTCCAAGCCGCTGGTAGCCTAATGCTTCCCCCCGTATCGCTACCCAAGGCCATTGGAACTAGCCCTGAGGATACGGCCGCTGCGCTCCCAGAGCTGCTTCCCCCTGGGGATAGTGATGGGTTCAGCGGGTTTCTCGTTGGACCGAAATAGCTTGTCGTGCCTAGAGCTCCCATAGCGAATTCGTCCATGTTGGTTTTGCCGACGATCACACCTCCCTCGCTTTTTATTCTCTCAACCACTGTAGCGTCGTAGCTTGGCACGAAGTTTTCGAGAACCTGGGATGCACATGTGGTTCTAAGATTCTTGGTGACTATGTTGTCCTTAACAGCAATAGGCACGCCTGAGAGTAGCCTTTTCCTAGGGAATGATTCGTCCGGCTCAGCTAGAGTTATAAAAATATTGTATTTTTCATCCTCAGCTATGACCCTTTCACGAAATCCCTCAATTAGCTTTACATCATCTATTTCTCCTCGCTTAATGCTCAGGAGGAAATCAACCGCTCTCATTTCTTCTTGATCACCACAGGTCCTTTTACAAACCCCTCCTCGAGAGCTAATCTGGATAAATAGCTATAGGCATCTTCGTCGCTAACAGGGATGTCCTCGCGTAGCTCCATTGATGGCTTTGGATAAATATAGGGGGAGTAGCCTTCAACATCTATGCTCAGAACATCATCTATGTATCTCAGAAGAAGAGCGAGCTCCTCCTTTAACCTCTTCTTCTCGGAATCCTCCAGCTCGATTCTCGCCAGCCATTCGAGATGCTTGATGAAATCATCGGTGAATTCAATCTTCTTCATTGCTTATCCCTTAACAAATATTTATCCAAGCTAACCTTTGGCTTAATCAGTGTAAAAAACACATCTTTTCTTGCAGGATAAGCAACATTTATAAAAGTAATGTCTCCGATGGTGTGTAGTAGTCTTTTGCTATTATGAGCATGTCCATGAAAAACGTACCCGTGTTTGCATAGTGATACCAAAATTTCCTCCGCTTTCCTCGACCCCATTTGCTTCCAAGCCCAGCTAGGCTCACCCAGCATTGTTGTATAGGTTGGTGGATAATGCATAACCACTATGTTGATGGAAGCGTCCTCGGATTGTTCACAAAAGCTCTTGAGGTTATCTAGCCTTTTTTGATAAATTTCCCTTATGTTGGGAATGTTTTTCGACTGCCAATTCGTCGGTTCGTCGAGAATCCCCGTAGAACCATGTATCCTGAAACTAAGGTTTTTCACAGTTAAGCCGAGGTTTTCGTCATCAAGCCATTTAACACTAGGTGTTAGCTCCTTGATTTTTTCTCTAATCTCGGGGAAATCATCGTTTCCGAAAACACCAATGAAGTACGAGGGTTTGCATAGCTCGTTGATTCTCTCTAGATATGAAGCTGCTTGCCACTTCCCTCTATCCACAATGTCTCCCGCAACAACAATAATGTCTGGGCCTGATGCTGCACAGTGCTTCTCTATTAGTCCCAAGACCTCATTTGTGTATAGAGGTGAATGAACATCAGAGAAAGCCATGAGTTTTATTACGGTTAATCACCTCGTTATTGAGGAAAAATTTTGGTTGTATTTACATGTAGCTTCTCAAGCAAATAATGCTCTTCAACCTTCTTTAATTTTGATAATAGCTTGATTGTTTCTTTTATCATCAGGGAGTTTAGCCTTAGTCCACGATAGGTGTAGGGCCCATCACTCTCAACGAGAATCATATCTAAGCTGGCTTCTTCTGCAACCTTCTGGTGTTTCTCCTGTATCTTGATTGATGGATTAATGGATATGTAATACCCGTGCTGTCCTATCTTTTCTAGTAAATCAATCGGCCCCGTGTACCAGTGGAAGACGGCTTTGTCGATATCCATTTTCACTAGCAAATCAAACACTTCTGTCCATGTCCCAGCGGCATGCAGATTGAATGGAAGGTCGTACTCCTTGCCTATCTTTAGCTGCGTTACGAAGAATTCTCTTTGCCTATCTATTGATTGAGGCACAAATTTTGTGTCTAGGCCTATCTCCCCCACGCATGCTATCTCGTTTCTCGAGACAATTTTTTCTATTTCCTTTAGAACAGACACGCTAGTTTTCGAAACATTCCATGGATGAACTCCTATACAGGGTTTTATCCAATAATGCTCCTCGCTTAAAGAAATATTGGTGTATGATGACTCCAGGTCCTCGGCTACACTGATGATTCTAATGCCCTCTTTTTCTATTTGTCCCAGCTCAACACTGGAATACTCATATGCATGAGCATGCACGTCTGTTAAAGAATAGCTTCCAGACCATTCACCTCTACTAGCTACTTGCTTGTTACTTGATGATTCCATGAGTCTCTCTACCTACCTCCTCCTTAATCCACTCCACGAGCCCTCTTATTCCCCTAACAGTTATTTTTTCCTCTACGGGCTTATAACGCCCTTTCTCATCTACACCGTATTTTATCCATTGAGCCTCGAACTCTTCTGTCCTGAGCTCCTTTTCTCCGATAACCACTATCAGTGGTATCCTTAGTTTTCTAGCCTCCCTGACTCTGGCCTGAAGCCTCCCCTCCATCATTGCCTCCGCCCTAATACCATTATTGATAAGCTCGTCTCTCATCCTCAGAGCATAGCTTCTCTGCTCCTCACTGTGCTCATCAACCGGTAGCAACGCGACCTGTACTGGCGCCAACCACAATGGCAACCTGCCAGCGTAATACTCAAGCAGTATACCTAAAAATCTCTCGATGCTACCTATCAGTGCCCTGTGAATAATTACCACCCGCTTCTCTTTGTTGTCCTGGTCAACATAAGTTATGTTAAATCTCTCAGGCAAATTGAAATCGAGCTGAATTGTGCCGCACTGCCACTCCCGGCCAAGCGAGTCCTTCAGATAAATGTCTATTTTCGGGCCGTAGAACGCTGCTTCCCCATACTCTTTCTTAAACGGTATACCATGATTAATTAAGGCTTCCTCAAGAGCTTTTTCGGCCTTCTCCCATAGCTCCGCGCTTCCAATATACTTTGATTGATTATTAGGGTCTCTCAGACTAAGCTTGAACGAGTAGTTGTTGATTCCATAGCTAGAATACATTAATCGAAGCAAATCTAGCAATCTATCTATCTCTTCTTGTATCTGATCTGGTCTCAGGAATATGTGACTGTCATCCTGAGTTAATCCCCTAACCCTGGTGAGTCCATGCAGGGTTCCCGCTCTCTCATACCTATATACTGTTCCAAACTCGAAGTACCTTACAGGAAGCTCCTTGTAGCTCCACTTCTTTCTTTTAAATATAAGTATGTGGAACGGGCAATTCATTGGCTTAACAACGTGGGTTTTTCCATCATGGTCAAAGACATACATGTTTTCCCTATAGTAAGACAAATGCCCACTGGTCTCGAATAGCTCGCTAGTAGCTAGATGAGGAGTAACGACTGGCTGATATCCATGCCTCAGATGTAGCTTGTACTCGAACTCCTCCATTAATTTCCTAACAATAGCCCCGTTCGGAGCCCATAGAATAAGGCCCGCGCCCACCGACGGGTCTGTCAGAAACAAGTCCAACTCTCTTCCGAGTATCACGTGGTCTCTTAGGCTGTACTCCCTTTCTAACTCAGCTTGGCTGTCCTTGGCTTTCTTCGATGGAAATGCCCTGATATGCAGTCTAGTCAGCAAAAAGGATTTCTCATCTCCTCTCCAATGAACCATGCTTTGATTAACATACTCTAGCACAGCCTCATTGTAGCTTTGCTCAACACAAGTATCTAGACAAACAGATACGTTTCCGTCATCTCTTACTATCATGAACTCCATGCTATCATTGTCCTTAACGACTTCGTAGATAAGTACCTCGGATTTCTCCTTTAGGATTTGTAGTAAATCATTTTTCCCGACTTTCTCGACTCTTAGTTGTTGCGATAAAAGCCTAGTGGTTTCTTCGAGAAGATTTTTGATGAATCTATCATCTATTGAATCGTTAAAAGTGTATATGTCAAGTCTTATTTCATTTAAGGTCCACGAGCATCCTCCAAGCAAATATGATTTGGATATTCTCTTTACTCCTAGCTCAAGTGCTCTGCAAACCCAGCTGTAAAAAAGCCTTTTTCCAAGCTCGTCATCAAAAAATACTGGCTGAAGAGCGGTGTTTCCGTATTCCTTGACCTTAGTCCTCGGGATTAATTCTTCGTGTTCATCTTTCTTAGCTATGTAAGCGATTACGTCGCTGTTACTTACCAATTTCTAATCCCTCCAAAGTACGGTTGCCTCGCTAAACATAAGTGGTCTTAAAAGAATAAAAAACTTCAATGTTTAATAATAGTACTCATACAACACTTATATTGATGAGAAATAGCGAATTTTTCTATTTCTTATTTAATATAAAAATCCCGATATGTTGTAGTATTACTGAGTGTAGCTAACTATGTTCTCGATTACGGTGTTTCTCTGCTTCCCAGTGATGAATTGTTCTAGCAGTATTCTTGCTTCCAGTGGAGACCTCACGGGCTTCGGAGGATGCTTGAAGTAATAAGCAGATGCTTCGTGTATTGGTCCTCTTAGTCCTCTATCCAGCGAAAGTTTAGCCAGTCTTATCACGTCAAGCATAACCGCCGCGAACATGCTTTTGTCATCAACTTTTAATTTAACGTCCAGCTCTACTGGGAATCCTAATAGCGACCTACCCTTAACGTATATGTACGCTACTTTCGTGTTGCCTAGGAACGGGACATAATCGCTCGGGCCTATGCGAACTTTTCCATCATATATGTATCTGTCTCCATTATCTAGCGTTGCTGTAACTGCTTTGGTTTTGCTTATTCTCTTGCTTGATAATCTCTCCTCCATCTTCATGTTCAGGAAATCCGTGTTTCCACCCACGTTGAGCTGGTAGGTCTCCTCCACTATTATTCCTCTATCTCTCATTAGCGATGTTAAAGCACTGTGCAGAATCGTTGCGCCGAACTGCCCCTTAACATCGTCTCCCAACACTGGTAGCCCCGCATCGAAAAATCTTTTGGGCCAGTAGCCTGTAGGGTCGCTTGCAATAAACACTGGGATGCCATTGATAAACGCTGCTCCGCCTCTTATGGCAGCCTCAGCATAAGCTCTTGTGGCCTGCTCTGAGCCTACGGGGATCATGTTGACCAGTATTTCTGTCTCTGTATCCTTTACTAATCTAGCTATATCGTCAATCTCTATTTTCTTATCGTGAGGCTGGAAGTAAGCCTCCATATGCTCAGCTACACCGTCCAGAACAGGGCCTGGTTGCACAGTTACTCCTATAGGAGAGTAATCGTCGAGTTTAGGAAAGATGTTGCTTCCCTCGAAGATTGCTTGTGTAAGGTCTTTTCCAATTTTTCTTCTATCAACATCTATCGCAAGAGTGAATTCTATATCAGATATCTTGTACCCCGCTATCTCCGGGTATAGGAGACCTTCAATGATGCCTTTTTTCTTGGAAAGCAATACTGATTGTACGATGGCTGACGCGCAGTTGCCTATCCCTATTAGTCCTACTCTTATTTTTCCCATATGTAACCACGTATTTAATTTTTTTATACGAGTTATTATATTAGTTAATATTAAGAAGAGTATATATGCTTTTTCTACCGTAATAAAAACAGTGTAGACGCCATGAGTGAATCAAAAGCAATGAAGCGGCTAAGAAAAAAACTAGAAAACGAAGTTCTGTGGATATATATTTGCTACATACTCACTTCTGGCGAGAAGACTACTCATGAGATAAAGAGCGTTTTGAGAGAAAAGTTTGGAATAAAGGTATCAAGCATAAAGCTGTACAGTGTTCTATATAGAATGGAGGATGAAGGGCTAATTAAAAAAATCGAATCTGATCCTATCAGGTACTCGTTAACCAGTCTCGGGGACATAGAGTACAGAAAGGCTCTTATTTACCTCGAGGAAAAGCTCCTATTACTCAAGAACCAGATAGGAAAATAGCTTCAGGCAGGGATAACCTCATCACTGCTCAGAAGCTTTTTCTCATCATGTTATCCATAGCTTCAATAATCATTAGAGCGTAATCACGTAATATATTTGTTGATTCATGTTTTCCTCCTAATTATGATTTGTTCATTACTAACAAAGTCAGCGAAGTCATTACTTATTAATTAATTCCTCGCAGGTCGCTTTAAGCTTATTAATATCCACAGAATATCCATAGTCCCTGGATAACTCATCCATAAATTGTACTAGTAGTTCACAGCCTCTCCTCAAATCATGTTTAAGAGTAACAAAGAAATCTGATAATGGACAGTACTTATCCAGCATTGCTCCATTATCTTCATCAAGAATCAAAGGATATACTCTGCATCCCAAAGGTCTATCCTCATATATGATGCACCTTCCTGTTGGGTCAAGAAACACGCATTTACCATTAATGTTTCTCAATACATAAAAACCATTCTTGAGCTCATAGAAATCCCTAAATCCTTTGTCGGTTATTCTGTCGATATCTGACAAAAGTAGAATCATTTCGGTGTTTCTACAACACTTGTTGCATCTTAAGCAGTAGCTGTTCTCGAACACCATAATGCATCGTGTTTATAAATTAATCAAATAAATAAATAAATCATGGAACCTAAGTAAACACAGCCCAATAGAGCATATATATTATTTATTTAATTATGCGAAGTTTTTGTTCATATAAAGTCATCGTTGACTATATTTTTATTGGTGCGGGGGGTGGGATTTGAACCCACGCAGGCCTACGCCACGGGAGCCTGAGTCCCGCCCCTTTGACCATGCTCGGGCACCCCCGCACATTTTAATGACGCTATGCTAGTCTATCTAGATAAGAATTAAAAATAAATAGTATTAATAAGATTGCCTCTCGTATCAATGATTCTGTTTTGTTAAAAAATTATTTAAATATCCATAGTATCTTTGGCTTATCTTTTGGTAAGACCGCTAGTAGCTGTGTTCCTAGTAGATACAGTGATGGCCAGAGTACAAAAGCTCCTATTAGCCCAGCTAGCTCGCTGCCTGTTATGTGGTATTCTTTTATTCTATAGCCACCAAGCACCTCTGGCAACATGGTTTGCGGCAGTATTATCATGGAGACTATAGTTACTAAGCCGCCAATCAACGCGAATATTGCCCCTAGCCTCAGGGCTGCCAGGCTCTCCTTCTTGATAGCGATCGTAGAGGTGATTATCGGTGTAACTATTCCTATAGCTACTGTTCCAAGCCAGAATATCTTGGAGAATCTCCCGGCGAGGAATTCCCTAGCAACATCGAGTGATGCCTTGTTGTACCAGCTTGTGAGGAATATCCATATTAAGAAGTAGGTTATAATCAGCGAGGATAATAGAACAATTTTTCCGTAATACTTTGCTACGAATTTTCTTGTTTCGCGCTCATCCATGAAGGGCGTCAGCAATAAGGATGCGCCCGATGCTCCTAGCAGGATGGCGAATGAAATAAAGAGGGGGACCATGTGAACGCCGTACCAGAACGGTACTGATACGAGAGAGCCGAACACTTGTGCTAGATTTCCAGCTAGACCCAGCTCCAGTATAAGAACAAGTGATGCTATTATCAGCTCAAGCGTCTTCATTTTAGCTATCTTCTCGCTTGCTTCTGCTCTTATGAAGAACAAAAGCTCTATTAGGAGGAAAAGCGCGAATCCACCATAAAATGCTGCCATCCAGGCTATTCTCGACTCCGGATTGAATGACAGGTATATCAAGTAGAACTTAGTTGGCCTAGTTAGGTCAAGAATAATTAGAAGCCAAGCCGGAATAATCGTTGCTAAAGAGAACCAAGATGATAGCCTTGCATATTTAAGTAGCTTCTCTTCGGCTTCTCTGTACTTGAAGACCACGCAAAAGCTACTGATTATGCTTGACCCGATAGATATTAGAGCAAAGTAAACATAGCTAGGTACAAAGAGTCCCCAGGTTATCGCATGTACTTCTCTGCCAAGATAGCCCATTATTGCTATTACTAACCCTGCTATAACGCCGAGTATACCTACGGTTATCAAACCTTCTCTTTCACTCATCATTTACCACCTACGACTATTATGTACTTTGGCTCTAAACCAAGGTTTTCAAGCATTCTCTCGGTATAAGACTCCTTAACCTTCTTGCTAATACTGCTGAGAGGATCATCCAGGTCTCCAAAGTCCCTTGCACCGGCTGGACACACGGCTGTGCACAGGGCGGCTGGCTGCTTACCTATCTCGAGCCTTGCTTTACAGAACTCCCCCATGCATTTCATAGGTAGCCTTGACTCTGGGTGAACCCACCTCGCCTGGTACGGGCAGGCCGCCACGCACGCCAAGCAGCCAATACACTTGGAGTAATCAATTTCGACGAGCTTTGTTTTTTCGTTGATGTAGGAAGCCTTTGTCGGGCAAGCGTATACGCATGCTGGTCTTTCGCAATGCTGACAGGAGACAAGCCTAAATCTTTTTCCATCAGGGCTTTGAACAACCCTTATGTTCGATCCTTTCCAAGCCTTGACTGAATCCTTCTGGGTTGGGTCTTTCAGCTCAGGGTGATTGGCGGCTCCGCAGGCTGTTACGCAGGCCATGCAGGCTATACATTTTGTTGAATCCCAGAGATAAGCTAGCTTAGTCATGAGCATCAGCTTTTTTGATTAACTAAAATGTTTTATAAGTTTCAACACGATTTAAACCTTACCCTATTTTCATTCATTTGTTTAATAAAATATGTATTATTCCTACTGTTTCTTTAAGGAGCGTATTTTCTTTATGACCTCGTTGTAAAGCTCTATTAGCAGCTTCTTCTTATCCTCCATTAGAACTATGTCCTCGAAGCTTGTTGCAACAATATGATGGGCAAATGGGCTGGGTATGCTCCATGGTTGCGTAACCACTATTTTTATCCAGCCCTCATCTATTAACTCTAGAACCTTTGAGGCGTTCTCTATATCCATGTGGTCCTCAAGAATTTCCCTTATAGTTTCCTTCACGACCGGGTTATCGCTAGTAATTTTTAGTGCCTCCAGAATAGCCTGCGCGTTTAACTGAAGCTTGTGCGGGCTTCTCTCCTTGCCCTTATAGTTCCTTAGTATCATGAAGCTTCTCTGAGCAACATATCTGAATCTTCTTTTTAAAAGCTCCGTGTTCCAGACAGCCTTGCTGACCAAGTCTCTAAGGTTCTCTTTGTTCACTCTTCTGAGCAACTCACTAATGTTTATCTCCGGGTGACCAGGAACAGATAGCATGAAAGCGTTATCGCTCACGGTTATTCTAACGGGCCGCGCAACCAGCTCGGATAACACCAAGCCATAAGCTCTTGATAAGGCATCGTTTGTTCTTCTACCAAACAGAGAGTGGAAAATTAGGTTCCTTGATTTCTCGTCATCGTATATCTCTATGTGTAGTACTCTATCACTAGCTATAATTCCACCGGTATACAGATATTGCTCGAGAATATAACTGTATATCTCCCTGGCCGCGTTCTCCTCGACTCCAAGCTCGTTTTGAATCCAATCAATGATATAGTCTTCGTTATAGCCTTTCTCTATAAGCTCACCTATCGCTCTCCTGAACCCTCCGATAATTATTGCTGAGTCAAAAGACAAGGGCAACATCTCGCTGAACCAAGCTGGAACCGTTGGTCTCTGTCCCTCAGCATCCTCCACAATAATGTAGCTCCCCCTGCTTTCTACAAACCTATAGGTTCTTCCACCAAGGACAAAGATGTCCCCCGGCACAAGATATTGAACGAACTCTTCCTCCAAGTCGCCTAGGTACTTCTTTCCTCTCAAGAACACATGTATTTTGGACTCATCAGGTATGACTCCTTGATTAAGATAGTAAATGTGCCTTACTCCCCTTTTTCTTCCAAAAACACCCTCGATGGGGTCGTACCATATCTTGCTGTATACCCTGTACTCTTCAAGAGAACGGTCAAACCCCCCTAGAAACCTCAACACTGACTCAAACTCCTCAAAGCTCAGGTCCCGATAAGGATAGCTTCTTTTTATCACTCTGTAGGCCTCATCTACCCTCCACTTTTTCTCCAGGCTCATTGCCACTATTTGTTGAGCCAACACATCAAGAGGCTTCATAGGTATTCTTGCTCTATCAATAATTCTGTTCCTGGCACCCCACGCCAAGACAGCGCATTCTAGAAGATCATCTCTATTAACGACTATTATTCGGCCCTTGCTTATCTCGGTTATTCTGTGCCCAGCTCTCCCTATTCTTTGTAGCAACCTACTAACGCTTTTAGGGCTGCTGAGCAACACTACAAGGTCTATGTACCCAATGTCTATTCCGAGCTCGAGGCTTGTGGAGCACACAACGCATCTAAGATTACCGTTTTTCAACCTGTTTTCAACATCTAGCCTGAGGTGCCTTGATAGGCTCCCATGATGAGCCTCTACTTCGTCGAGGTTAGCTATTCCTTTTTTCTCCAGCATCTTCTTCAGCTTGAACACTACCTTCTCGGTTGAGCTCCTGGTATTAGTGAATACGAGAGTTGTTCTGTGCGTATTGATAAGCTCCGATAGAAGCTTGTATATAGATTCGTTAAGTTCCTCGGAGCCAGCGTAGACGAGGCTAACGTTGGGAGTTATGACTTTTATGTCGCTTTTCTTGTAAAATCTAGCATCAACGATCATAACAGGCCTGGGCCTGCCATCATCATTGTAGCCTCCTAGAAACTCTGCTATAGTCTCGAGTGGAGAGATCGTTGCGCTCAGGCCGATTCTCTGCAGTGGCTTACCGACAAACCACTCCAGCCGCTCCATCATTACAGATAACATTGTTCCTCGTTTGCTTGATGCCAGCTCGTGTATCTCATCTATTATTATCCATTTTACATCGGCTAGCTTTAGCCTGAACTTTGGTGAAACGAGAATTATCGCAAGAGATTCCGGTGTTGTTATCAAGATATGTGGAGGCTTTCTAAGCATGCTTTGCCTTTCAGATTGAGAGGTATCCCCCGTTCTTACGGCAACCCTTATTTCTTGAAGCTCTTTTCCATAAAGCTCGTGATATTTCTTTTTTATCCCCTCAAGCGGCTCCATAAGGTTCTTCTTCATGTCGTTATTCAATGCTCTCAACGGAGACACGTATACTGCGTAAACCTTGTCCTCGAGGGAATTCCTCGTTGCAAGCCCCACCAGCTCATCGATAATTGCGAGGAAAGCTGCAAGCGTCTTGCCAGAGCCAGTGGGGGATGATATCAGGACGTTGTACCCCTTTTTAATCACCGGGATAGCTAGTCTCTGCGGAACAGTGAACTCGCGGAAATTATCCCTGAACCAGCTCGCGACGCATGGATTAAGCATGCTAAGTATATCATCATCTCTGTACTCTTCTATGCTACTATTGTTGCTGAAAATAACTGTCTCCATATTTTCACATCGATCAAAATATAACATAGGAGGGAATAAACATTTCATCTATAAACTTAGTTAATATATTCTTCACTAAAAACTACAAGATACTAGAACTGCGTACTGTACTCAGCTTTCTCCGTTATTATGGCTGTCGCGATTATTTGTTTATTATCCCTAACTATCCCGTAAATATCAATGATTTCGCCTTGAGCAACAAAGGCAATGCCATGGAAAATGACCGTTAATCCCCCTTCAATGCCAAATACAACAACGTGTTCATGCTCACCGCCAAAAACAGGTAATGGTCTCCTAAACGTGATTTTCGGTTTATCCATAACTCTTGATTTAAGGTAAACCGGGTATCCCTCCAAATCCATGGAGAGTATAAGGCTTGGTGAAACAACGTAGTAAGAGGACCCCTTATACACGACCTTTGGTAACATGATTTCTTTTTTCTTTCTGGAGAACAAAACTTTCCTCAGGCTTTTCCTAGCCATTACTAGGTCAACTTTTACTAGACTACTCATTATTTATGTTGTTTTTTTACTTAAAATGTTTTTAACAATATTAATTACCCCCAATTGCTTTTTAAAAATGCATAAGGCGATAGATTCATGGGTAAAGAAGACCTCTATAAATTACTTTTAGCAAAAAGGGAGGAAGCTTTTCTTGGTGGTGGGAAGGAAGCTATTGATAAGCAACATCAATCAGGAAAGATGACTGCTAGGGAGAGAATAGAGTATCTTTTGGACCCCGGCAGCTTCACCGAAATAGATATGTTCGTTACTCACAGGGCAGTAGGCTTCGAGATGGAGAAAAGAGTTGGTTTAGGCGACGGTGTTGTAACGGGTTTCGGAAGAGTAAATGGTAGGCCAGTCTTCATTGCGGCGCAGGACTTCACGTTTATGGGCGGTAGCTTAGGCGAGAAGCAGGCAGAGAAAATAGTTAAGACCATGAGAACAGCCCTAAGTGTCGGCGCTCCCATGATATTTCTCAATGATAGCGGCGGTGCCAGGATACAGGAGGGCGTTGATAGCCTGAAAGGCTACGGAGACATCTTCTACATGAACGTCATGGCTAGCGGCGTAATTCCACAAATAGCCGCTATTATGGGGCCGTGCGCCGGTGGAGCAGTATACAGCCCAGCACTAATGGACTTCATTGTTATGACTAGAGGAACAAGCTACATGTTCATAACTGGTCCAAGAGTAGTGAAGGCTGCCCTAGGTGAGGAGGTTGATGAGCAATCTCTCGGCGGAGCCGATGTTCACGCCACAAAAAGCGGAATAGCCAGCCTTGTGGGTAAGGACGACAAGGAAACCCTTGACCTCATCAAGAAGCTTTTAAGCTATATACCAAGCAACAATGCGGAAGACCCGCCATACATACCGACAGATGAGCCCACAGATAAAGAAGTCCCGGAGCTCGACGCCGTGTTGCCGGATGACCCAGACAAACCATATGATGTAAAGGAAGTGATAACCAGAGTCGTGGATAAAGATAGCTTCTTCGAGATATTCCCGCACTGGGCTCCAAACGCTGTTATAGGCTTCGCTAGGCTTGGAGGAAGAGTTGTAGGAATAGTTGCTAACCAGCCAAACTACCTAGCTGGCTCACTCGACATTGACTCCTCGGACAAAATAGCGAGGTTCGTGAGGTTCCTCGACGCGTTTAACATACCAATTATAACGTTCGTTGATGTGCCTGGATTCATGCCCGGGACTATGATGGAACATGGAGGAATAATCAGGCACGGAGCAAAAATCCTATATGCCTACAGCGAGGCCACAGTTCCAAAACTAACAGTGATTCTGAGAAAAGCTTATGGAGGAGCATACATCGCTATGGGCAGCAGACATCTAGGTGCGGACTACGTCGTTGCGTGGCCAACAGCTGAGATCGCCGTCATGGGACCCGCAGGCGCTGTTGAGATTCTGTATAGAAAAGAAATTTCGCAGATTAAGGACCCGCAGGAAAGAGCCAAGTTCGTTGAGAAGATAACGCAGGAGTATAAGGAAAAGCTGGCAACACCGTTCTTCGCCGCTGCTAGAGGCTATATAGATGATGTTATATTGCCTAGAGAGACAAGAGCAAAATTGTATAGAGCACTGGAGGTGCTATCAACAAAGAGAGAAGTTAGAGTACGGGTGCCTCCAAAGAAGCATGCCAATATGCCTGTCTAGAGAAGCTAATCTTTTTTATCAATTTCCTCAATTATGGTCTTCAGCTCTTCAAGGATTTTTTCTTTATCAATCGGTTGCTCTGTTAATTGAAGTTTTAGAAAAAGGCTTTGAAGTTTACTAATAGCTAAGGCTTGTTTTTCAAGACTACGTACTCTCTTATCAAGCCTATCTATCCTGCTTGCTAAGTCATTAACTGCGTCGATCAAAACGTTTATCGCTATTACAACTTCATCCTCAGCGTGCTCATGGTGGTGATGATGCTCGTGTTCATGTTCATGCTCATGCTCCTCGGATATTTCTTCAACAAGTTCCTTTAGGTCTTCTTCGCTTTTAGGGATGCTTAACCTGAACTTGCTCACGAATATCCACCTATCCTCTAATAATGAAATTACTAACTAATAAGGTATTGTATAGCTTCATTTTTACAACTGAAAGCCTTGCTTTTTAAGGCGGGGATAGATAGGAAAGTCTGTAAGCCCCCTTTTGCATAATTGTTTTCTAGTTATAAGTTAATTGTAGGTCGTGGTTGCCCCCCAAGCACGTGGATGCGGGGAGCGCGACCACTCAAACGATAAACAAGTTGTTATGAGGAGTCTCTAGCCACACCGACTGCCCCGCAAATGACAGATGTAGCCCCGAATAGATGAGGGGACCCAGTGAACCGCTCAAAGGGAACCCTCGCCCTTCAGGGCGGAGAGGAGGTCAGAGTAATATTCTCTCCAAGAAACCTACTACAAATGTTAATCCTAGGTAAATGTTCAAGAACTTGTATATCCTCCTAGCAAGCCACTTATCAAAATAATTTTTGTAGAACTTATGAATGAGTGTAAGAAGATAAAGGCTTAGCATTAGAACCGTTGTCACTGTAACAAATCCAATAACCTTTCTTAAGAATAGTAGTATGTACGTTGTTATGATTACTACCAACGAAAACAATGAAAAAATAGCTGTGCTTTTTTCACCCTTGACCACCGGTAGCATAGGTATCCTAGCCTTCACGTAATCCTCTTTGTAGTACGTGCTTATGAACCATATGTGTATGGTGGCCCACAAAGATACTATCAGCATAAAGAATAGAGCGTCTATAATCGAAGCCCCTGGATAGGCCATGTATCCCCCAAAGGCTGGGGCTCCACCAGCTATTCCTCCTATCAACACGCTTATCCAGGTTTTTCGCTTTAACAAGTAAGTATAGAGCAGGATATCTATCAGAAAGCCTGTTAAACCAGCTGTTAGGACATATACGTTAATCCAATAAGCAATTAGTAATCCTAGCATCAGTGCTATCGTTGAATAAAAAAGAGACTCCGATACTGATAAGCGGCCATCTGGTAAAGGCCTGTTTCTTGTTCTAAACATCAACGCATCAATGTCTCTATCAAGAACCATATTGAATCCTGTGGTACCGCTGATAGTTAGAAACATGGATAATGTTAGTTTTGCTAAAACTATTAAGCTAGAATCTCTTCCAGCAGCAATTAAATACGCAAAAATACCCGTCAAGATAAGGAGAACTGTTTGTTTAAGCTTAAATAACTCTACCACGATGCTTTTGACCTTGCTCATGGCAATCACGCATCATTATCGGAAATGCTGCCATCCATCCATGCTTATTTCTTTGTTATTGAAAAACACTTTACTATAACTAGAAGATATAGCTTCGCCCAGATATATGCATTTGAGATTGATGCTATCGCATTCTCTAGCTACTTCCTCTGGGGAGTGCTTTGTCAAAAATATAATTTCGTACTCCTCTCCACCATATAGAACTTCGTTATCCATCTCTTCCTTCGTTTCATATAAAGATATTAAATCTCTTTGTGGTCTCGGCAGATTACTTAGTATGAGTTCAGCTTTGTTGTTACGCGCTATCAATCCTAAAGAGTAAGCTAGTCCATCACTTGAGTCAATAGAGGCGTCTATTTTTATGTGTTGTAAAAGATTCAGAAAACCGTAAGGCGCCATAGGCCTTCGGTACATACCTCTGGCCTGTTCGTAGGTCAGTTTGCCTTCCAGGTATTTCTTGTATATAGCCATTAGTCTACCAAAGCCATTTACCTCAGTAACGTAAACATAGGATTTATTAATAACGCCTGAGCGGGGAATAGGTTTATCAGTAATCAATATTCCTATGGATGAAACCGTTATCCATACATCCTCTTTGCTACTATTAGTGTCTGCTTTAACAACTCTTAGTTGATAAGCATCGCAAGCCTCCTTTACCCCTTTTGCTATGCTCCTAGAAATTTTTTCTATGTCGAGTTGTTGAGACAAGCCTATCGAGAACCCGATAGCGAATGGTAAAGCCCCTTTCGCTATCAAGTCAGTAATAGAACCCACGACGGCCTTCCAGGCCCAGTCCTCCCATGTCTCCCATGGATACTTGCTATTAAATGAGCTATAACCATCGATGTTGAATAAATAACTACTGTTTAATTCCCCTGCATCATCTTTCAAGTTTAAATTAGTGCCGGGAGTATACCTATCGCTTAGCTCGTATATGAAAATATCAATTATGTCTTCTTCGCTTAGCTTGCTCATCGTTTTCGTTTCCCATTAAGAAAACGTTTCACTATCCTTTTTAGCTTTCCTCCTTTATTATGACGCCTAAGCCAAGGAGTTGTTGTAGCACTGCCTCTACAAAGCGTATATATATGCCCTTCTGACCTATAAGCGGGCCAGCGCTACCAGGCTCCACGTATAAAACCAAATCTCCTCCCTCTATTTCTATGTCCTTTATAGCAGAGATAGATCGCGGCAATGGGTGTACTGCTCTGATTAAATCTACGAAATCAAGCGAAGCCTCTGATACCCTAGCCTTGATGTTTAGTTCCTTCTCGAGCTTGTTAATTCTTTCTCCACTTTTGCCCACTGCCCTTCCATGATGCCCCTCCTTAACAATGATTAGGTAATCAGGCGCTGGCGCACTCTCACTTATTCCTATCTTAGTCTTTATTGAGCGTGTATCGACAATAGTTACTATGCCAACATCTGGTGCTATTAGCTCAAATGTTTGCTTAACTTTCTTTTCGTCTTCTGTTAAGCTCCTCTTCCTCATTCTTAGCTCAAGGAGTAGTTTCAGAGCTTTCTTGGCTCCGGGTCTAACGATGTCTTTTAATCCTAAATCTACGACTGAGGCATCCTGTTCCCTGAGCAAAAGGCTTCTTATCTCGATTATTGGGTTTCTATCTGTAGAGGTTGATTGGAATATGGGGTCACCTATAATAACCAGTTTGCTTCCCATTCCCAAACGAGATATTGTTTCAATTATTGTTTCGCTAGTGGTATTCTGAGCATCATCAAGAATTAGAAATGTCTTATCGAAGGTTCGGCCCCTTATGTAATGTGTATCGCTCAGCTGTATCTTTCCTTTGCTAATCAATTCTTCTATTTCCGCTCTATCAACAAGACCGGTGAAGAGGTCGAATAAATGCCGCTTCATTATTTCCTCGAACTTTTCACCTGTGGTCTCAAGAGTCATTTCTTTACCTGTAGATACATCAATTATTGGTTTCGCGTAAACCACTCTTTCATAGAGACCGCTCCACAATGAATCATAACCAAAACAAACAGCAATAAGGCTCTTGCCTGTGCCTGTGGGTCCAAAAACACCTACTATGTTAACGTTCTTGTCTCTCAGAGCTTTAATCAATTTTTCTTGACCTTTTGTTAGGGGCTTCACCTTTTCTTCTATTAGCACCATTGAAATCACCAGCTCTCAATTTTTTCTTTTAGTTTATTTATTCTAAGCCAACTGTTTTCAAGTATTTCGTTTGAGAGCATTATAAGCATATGTAGATTTTCTTTATCAACATAAATCGCGTACTTATCTCTTAGAGGCATTGTTATTTGAGAGCTACTTATTAGCTCTACGAGATAACCAGTGGATGTTACGTCCATAATGCCGCTGTGCTTGAATCCCGATTCCCTCGCAAGCCTTAGCAACTTTTTCGCTGACTCCAAATCTTTAGCGATAACATGTAGTATTGGTCCTCTCACCATTAACCAGTATCTCTCCTTCGGTATCATTTCAATGATTGTCTTGATATCACTCTCGGAAATTTTCTCGTGTGATTTGAACACCGTGAAGGTATCATCCTTTTCCCATGGCCAATCAGAATCAATGATTGCTATCCTCCCGCTGCAACTGCTCGTTGTGTACAGTGCCTCGATTCTATTTATAGCTTCGAGCAAGTCGATTATCCTAATATCTATATATCCCACCTCCTTGTCCCTAGCTATCCTCTCTAAGTGCTTTTTCTTCTCCGTATCCCATAGCAATGACAAGCTCTCACCTACCATTATTGTTTTTGTTTTGAGAAGTTATTTCTGCCTTCTAGGCAATTAAACTAAACATGCAACCTTACGTTTCGTTTTAGTTTAAAAACGGTTAAGCGGTCTTTTAAAAACTTATTCGACACCATGTTTTTGATCGGTGAGTTTCTTGGGGAACAAAATGGAGCTGGTAACCTTCAAGATTCCTAAAGAACTCATAGAAGAGGTGGATAACCTTGTGGATAAGGGATTATTTAGCAGTAGAAGCGAGGCTATAAGATACGCGATAGGAATGCTTATTACTAATATCCCTGAAAAAAGATTAGAGATAAAAAATGGCTCAGTCTGCCAAGCTTAGTAAAGAAGAGGAGGCGGTGCTCAGGTACTTTTTGAAAAACAAATCTGTGGGAGAAATAATAGCTATACGTGAGCTTCAAGTCCTCGAAGGAATAAAGGATCCTTTACCCATTATTAATTCGTTAATAGAGAAGGGCTATTTGGTGAAGGGTAGGGGTTGCTATAACATAAATCCAAGCTTGCTTAAAAAGAATAAAATCTAATTCAAGAAACAGCCACGTAGCCTTGCTCAGCGTCTTTCCAGGTCTTTGAATAATTAGTGCCGTCTCGTTTATATCCTGCTTGATAGCTGGTATGCTAAGTCAATTATTCTTAATAAAACATTTACCTCGTTCCTAAAAACATCGCCGTACTTCTTTATCTCATTCAAAACAAGGAGAACCTTATCCAGCTCATTGAAGACGAAATCCATAATCTCTTTTTGCTCAACCAGCGATAATGATGGCTTTCGTGATAATGCCTCCAATCTACTAAGCTTCTCTTCTGGCTTGAGAACTCTGTATTTAACGACGAGGACTTTAACTACAGGATCATCAGAAGGTTTGCCAACCTGCCTTTCATACCAGCTCAGAATTGCTTCTTTATTCGCGAATGACCACCACTGCTGTCTCGTTGATCTGTAAGTTTGGTTAACGATGCCGTATTCTCTTTCTAGAGCTCTGAGGTAATTAGTTGGGTTAACTCCTCCTCCTAATCTCTCAAGCATTTCCTTTAGTGTCTTGTAATCAAAATCTCCCAGCCTAGTGTATTCGCTTCTTCTTTGTATTTCAATCATAGCCTCCACAGCAGCAAGTAGAACTGCTCTGCCCTTCTCACCATATCTCGCCAAAAAGTCGTCAATCAGCTCTTGGACGCCTATGCTGGTTACATTTATATTCTCGCTCAACTGAACCCCCTTGCCCCGATCCATTTAGATAACCTCAAATAAATAGTTTGTTTTTCAAGTATAACTTGGGGTTGCGTGCCTATTGATTAAAGCTGACCTTCATATCCACTCCCATCTTAGCGATGGTCTTGGCTCCCCCGAGTTGCTGGTACGTGTATCTATATCAAGGAACCTGAATGTTATTTCCATCACTGACCATGACACTTTTGATGGCTCAATAAGAGCGGCTAAGTACGTTGCTAACAGGAAGCTACCTATACTTGTGATACCCGGAGCAGAGATTCGTGTAGTTGAATTAGGCGATTTCCTAGTATACTGTGCTTCTCCACTGCGTATCAAAGGTCCACTAGGAAATCTCGACGCATTAATTGAGATAGCTGATATGAATAACTGCTTCGTTATTCCGGCGCATCCACTAAATGTACTCATGAACGGCTGTGGCTATAAAGCGTTCAGCCAAGAATTTACTTGGATAGAGTGCTTTAACTCTTGGACCTTCCCGCTTCTAAACTACATTACATACAGGCTAGCTAATATAAAGAAAAAGAAATGCCTGGCATCAAGTGACGCTCATGTCCCCTCACAGGTGGGCTTGTTCCACACGATGTTTCCTGAAGTCGAAGCAGTAGAAACAGCTGATGACTTTCTAGGCCTCCTGTCCAGACAGCCCCTTGTTAAGCTAATAACGCGTTACTCAATAAAAACAATAAAAGATAGACTAACCTGGAGTATTTATAGAAACATAGTGGGAGGAAATGCAGGTACAGTTATTTAATTCTAAGCTTGAAGTCAAGATCGACAACGAAAAATGCGATAAATGCTTGATATGCGTAAAGCTATGCCCAACAAAAGCTATCTACTTGAAGAAAGATGAGCTAGAAGTTAATCAAGAGCTATGCATTAACTGCTATGGCTGCGTAGTGGTGTGTCCCCGGAAAGCCATAGCCATAAAGCGTATAGACTCGGTACTTGGATATTGCACTTTGACAATATGAACTATAGCTCACGAGCCATGAGATAAGCGTTTTCGCCATCACTGTAGTACCCCTCAAGCACCTTCACTATTTTGAATCCAAGCTTCTCGTAGAGCCTTATTGCAGGAGTATTTGATACTCTAACCTCCAGGTAAACCTCCTTGGCGTCATATACATTTTTCATAGCTTCCATACCAGATTTCATTAGTGCCTCGCCAATGCCCTTTCTACGATGCTCCTCTAACACAGCTATTGATACAACGTGTCCTTTCTTCACGAGCGACTTCCTGAGGATACCGATCCCTCTCTCCACCCTATTCATAATGTAGCCGACAACGTCGCCGTCTACCTCAGCCACGAAAAAAGCATCCCCCCAGTTATCAAGGTGGTAGTAGAAGAAGAACTCGGGGTAGTTCTCTGGTAGGCACTTAAGGTTAATGCTTATGACCTTCGGGATATCATCTCTCTCTGCTTTTCTAATAATAAATTGCGGGGTCAAGCTTAGGCGCCTCTAAATTATCTTCCTAGTGATATATAGCATTACAATCATTAAAATAGCTAATACAACCGCTGTTAAAAGCATATACCATGCTATCTGCTTGTTTGTTCCAAAAACAATAGGTATAGGCCCGATGAACACAACTCCGCCGGCCTCGACCTCCATGTTCTCTTCGCTGGAAGCTCTTAAGACGCTTATGATGGAACCGATGATTATCAAGGCTATACCTATCATGATGGTGATAAAACCTATAAACACGAGTTTATCCCACAATGCTGACTCCCTCCTCTCCTTTTAATTAAATCTCTCCATCGCGGTCCCTATGAATTATATAAAATTTAGGAGAATCTTATATTGCTAATTCAGGACTGCTTGATAGAAGTTATATTTCGACTCTGGACACTGTTTTGTTGCTAGTATCCAGTAGTGCTATAGTAGATTTACCCGTAAGCCAGCCTCCAGCTTCACCTGGATTTAGCAGAACTATATCCCCGATCTTCTCCATATAGAAAGAATGGGTATGCCCAAATAAAACAATATCATATTTGCCTGAGACTGCTAGTGAGCGGGCAAAATCAAGAGTAAACCACGAGTCACCGAATCCATGCATCAATAAAAACCTTAAGCCATCCAGCTCCAAGATCGCCGGGTGATTAAACAGCTTTATGTTCATTTTCTCGGCGAACCTAGCCATCAAAAAGGCCTCGCCGTCATTGTTTCCAAGCACAGCTGCCCCCTTTCCTTCAAACCCACTGAATACCTCCTTAAATACAAATGGAGATGTGAAATCCCCCAGGTGAACAATGTAGTCGATGCCTACGCTCAGGATTTCTTTTTTGAATTTCTTAATGATAACTAGGTTATCATGAGTATCACTGATTACTGCTATCCTCATTTTTACCACCGTTCATATCTAACATCAAGAATCAAACATGGTTTAAAAACAAATAAAACTAGCTGGCAACCTTTTTTCGAGACCAATACACTTTATAAAACCTTTTGTGAAATATAGAAAAATAGCTGAGCCGGGGTAGCTCAGCGGGTAGAGCGCCGGGCTGTTAACCCGGTGGTCGGAGGTTCGAGCCCTCCCCCCGGCGCTTAACTAACCACATATGCATCGAAACCTGCTGTCTTGACTTCTTTGCCATCCCTCAATATAATGTAAGCTTCTCCTAGCTTTTTCTCCTCAATTAAATCAATACCGTTTTCTCCAAGTATTAAGACAGCGGTGGCAAGCCCGTCAGCATCTATTGCGTAATCAGTAATTACTGTTGCGCTCATAGTTGTATCTACAGGTTTTCCCGTTAATCCATCAATAATGTGTGTAACTCTTCTCTGAGCATCTAAAAACCTCTCGTATATTCCGCTAGTAGCGACGGATTTATCTTTTATTTTTAATATCTTCCTTATGTTTTTCCCGAAGGGATCTCTGACCCCGATATACCAGTACTCATTGTCTTTTTTGCCATCGATCACCCTTATGTCTCCACCACCGTCTATAAGGGCTCTTGACACACCGTTTTTCATTAGAAGCTCTGAAGCCTTGTCCACAGCGTATCCCTTGGCTATCGAGCTTAAGTCTACTTTTACGCCGCTCTTGGTTATTCGCACAGAGTTGGTAACCTCATCAATAATTATCGATTTATAATCGGTGAGCTCAAGGCTCTTCTTTATTTCTTCCTCGCTTATTTCCTGTAAACTTTTTCTTGAGTATAGCTCTAGCAGTGGAAGTATGCATGGGTTGTATCTCCCATTTGTTATATCAGCGTAGAAAAGAGATTTTTTTAGTACATACACAAAGTCTTTAGAGGCGTTCATGATTACCTTGTCTTTATTGAGAACGGAGAGCTCACTGTTTTCGATGAACTTGCTGAATATCTTTTCAACCCGCTCAACTTCCCTGAACGCCTCTACGACGATATTTTCCTCCACATCGTCATCTATGATAATCGTGAAGAAGGTTCCCATATAGACCCTTGTTCTCTTAATCATAACTATGCAACCTGTTTTCAGCTATAATATCCAGTCATGCCGTATTTATACTTACTAAGCCAAGATAATACATCGGAGATTATGCATGGGTGAAGCCGATTACTTGGACGAAAAGCTAAGCAACATCGTTGCTAGGGAGATAAGCGAGATCAAGAGAGATGCGATATATCTATGCAAAGCGGCCCTCGATTTCCTAGAGATGGGGGAGGAAACACTTGCTCGCTACCTAGCAGAGCAGGCCATGGAGCTGTTGAGCACCTATATTAAGGCCAAGAAAGTTGTTAATGAAGATGAGTCGCTGGAGGATGACTCGTTCATAGCGGTTATAAATGCAACTCAGAAAGTCGCGACAGCTTAGATTTTCAAATTACAAATATTTTGGTTAGCCCATACATCTTCTACATACTTATTTAAAACCACCCGAGAAATCAATGTATGATGAGCTGATTATCATGAGCTATGCATACATGGCCATGAGGGAAATAGCGAGTTTCATCATGAACGCTATCGATATCATCAGAAAAGAGGACATAGAGGAAGTCTCGAAAACACTAATCGAGGCTTACAACAACAACAAGAAAGTCCTAGTCATGGGAGCGGGGAGATCCGGGCTGGTAGGCAAGGCCTTTGCAATTAGGCTTATGCATCTGGGCTTTAACAGCTATGTTCTGGGAGACACGATTATCCCTCCCATAGGCAAAGATGATGTAGTTGTAGCTATTAGTGGGTCAGGCACAACGGAGCTCATAGTAACAGCTGCCGAAGCAGCTAAAAGGGTAGGGGCAAAGATTATAGCCGTCACGTCGTATCCCTCGTCCCCGCTCGGAAAACTCGCTGACGTAGTGCTCTTTGTCCCCGGGAGAACAAAGGTAGCGGTGGAGAAGGACTACTTCTCCAGACAAATCCTCGGTATACATGAGCCCTTAGCCCCCCTGGGAACATTGTTCGAGGATACAGCCATGGTTGTGCTCGACGGAATGATAGTAGAGCTGATGTACAAGCTAGGCAAAGAAGAGAAAGAGCTCAAGAACAGGCACGCTAACATCGAGATATAGATTCATTATCTAATCATAAATTTCGATATCAATTTATCGTTATAAATAATACTTTGTAATAAAGTATATATAGCCTCTAAATAAATTATGTTTTTTGTTAATTAAAAAAGGTGAGCCCATATAGGAGGCAATTATAAAGTTATAGGTAAGCCTACGCCTACTTTTGATGCATACGAAAAGGTAACCGGAACAGCGACCTACGTTCACGATATGGAGTTTCCCGGATTACTCTATGCGAAGATCCTTACATCAAACGAGCCACACGCGTACATAAAGAATATCGACTACAGCAAAGCCCTGCAGGTTCCAGGAGTAAAAACGGTCGCGACAGGCAAGGACTTCCCGTATAGAATCGGTATATATGTAGGTGATAGAGACATACTCGCTATTGATAAGGCTTTATGGGTAGGACACCCGGTAGCGGCAGTTGTAGCTGAGAGCTGGAGAGCAGCTGAGAAAGCCATTGACCTAATAGAAGTTGAGTACGACCCTCTCCCGCCAGTGTTTGACCCCGAGGAGGCGTTGAAGCCAAACGCGCCAATACTGCATCCCGACCTCGCGAAGTACAAGGTAAGCCCGGCTTTCAAGCCTATTCCTGGAACCAACATAGCAAATATATTTAAGCAAAAGAAGGGCGAAGGTGAAGCTGCGTTTGATAAAGCTGACTTAGTCATCGAGCAGGAGTTCAGTATACCCAACATACACCACGCGTACATGGAGACCTGGGCAGCAATAGCTCACTACAAGCACAACGGGGACATCGAGATTTGGACCAGCTCGCAATCACCGTATGCGCCAAGATACTTAATGGCCATGAGCCTTGGAATACCGGTAGGAAAAATAAAGATGAGAATACCCTATGTTGGAGGAGGCTTTGGAGGAAAAGCAGGAATATTGTTTGAGCCTCTTGCCGCGATGCTTAGCAAGAAGGCTGGCTACAGGCCAGTTAAGCTCATGATGAGCAGAGCGGAGCAGATGAGGAGCTGGCCAATAACACCTAAGTATAAAGCTAAAGCCAAGATAGGGTTCTCCAAGGACGGAAGAATAGTTGCTTACTACGCTCGATTCATATTTGATGGAGGAGCGTTCGCTGACTACGCCGTAAACGTAGCAAGAACCGCTGGCTACGCTTGCTCAGGCGCCTACGATATAACTAACCTTTACTGTGAAAGCGTGACAGTCTACACAAACAAGATACCTACGACAGCTATTAGAGGATTCGGCTTCCCCGAGAACCACTGGGTGATAGAGCAGCTAATAGAAATGGGAGCAATAGAGCTAGGCATGGACCCGGTCAAAATCAGAAGCATCAATCTGTTAAGACCAGGTGACCCACACTCAACGCTAGGCTATGGAGCCCCACTAAGAGCAGACCAGGGAGACTACCAGGGAGTATTAAAGAAGGCGGCTGAGCTAATCGAGATAAACAAGCCACCAGAACAACCAAAAGAGCCATGGAAAATAAGGGCAAAAGGCCTTGCGTACAGTGTTAAGGGCCCATCACAGCCGCCAAATGCGGTGGACGCTGCTATAGTAAAGTTCAACGAGGACGCAAGCGTTGATATACTTGTCTCAACGGGGAACTACGGCCAGGGAACAGTCAATGCACTCAGAATGATAGTTGCGGAAGCACTTGACATTCCACTCGAGAAAGTACATATAACATGGATGAACAGCACCGAGTGGATGCCCTATACATGGCAGACCGTTGGCAGTAGAAGCCTATTCACGGTTGGACAAGCATTGATGAGAGCGGTCGAGGATGCTAAAAGAAAGATATTTGATCTTGCAAGCAAGGTGTTGAAGGTAGCTCCAGACCAGTTGGAGCTAAAAGAAGGATACGTGGTCGTGAAGGGAGAGCCGTGGCTAAAGGTACCATTAACAGAGCTGGTAATGGGATATGTATATCCGAATGGCCAGACATTTGGAGGACCAATAATTGGGGTGGGAGTACACTATCCAGGCACATCAACTTACCTGGACCCAGACACCGGCCAGGCCCTGCCTCTCAACCCAGAGCTAGGCAAAGAAACTGAGCCCGGCCACGCCACGGTATTCATAACTCCAGGTGCAAGCGGTGTTGAAATAGAGGTCGACCTCCTAACAGGCGAGATAAAAGTACTGAAAGGAGTGCAGGTCTACGACTTAGGCAAGGTAATAAACCCATTAACCGCTGAGGGGCAGTCAATAGGAGGCTTCGTCATGGGTATGAGCAGGGCTCTGTGGGAACAAATAATATATGACGAGAGAGGAGGGGTGGCTAACCCCAACTTCAGCTTCTACTATCTGGCGAGAATGAAGGACGCGCCAGACGAGATAGTCTCATACTTCCTAGAAACACCGCAGGCAGACGGACCCTTCGGAGCAAGGGGATTCAGCGAAAACGTAATGATAGCCGTCATGCCAGCAATAGCAAATGCTCTTAGAAGAACTCTCGGAATAAATATCACAACGCTACCAATGAATCCAGAAAGAGTGTGGAGAGCCATAAAGGAACAAAGACCAGACCTGCTCGAAAAAGCTAGGAAAGCTCTTCTTGAATGGAGAGGTGAGTAAAAAATGTCGGCCCCATACTTCACTTTACCAGAGTTCAAATACGTAAAACCCCAGTCATTAGAAGAAGCTCTCAAAATCCTCGCGGAGAATGCCGGTGAAGCGAAGATACTAAATGGTGGAATAGGAGTATTAGGATTCATGAAGGAAAGAATGATTGAAGCGAAGATACTGGTCGACATTAAGGGAATCAAGGAACTAAAAAAGATAGAGTACATGCCAGGAAAAGGCCTGGTGGTGGGAGCTACCGTTACAGCCAACGAGCTTTTAGAGTACCTTGAAAAGAACCCTGAGATCAAGAAGAAGTTCTGCGCTCTATACGAATCTACATCCGAACTCGCTGATGCAATACTTAGGAACAGGGCCACCATTATTGGCAATATTCTAGAGGGACTACCGTACACGGATGCTCCTGGCCCCGCAATACTGTTTGAGGCTGAGGTAAAAGCTGTTAGCACGAGAGGAGAGAGGGTTCTGCCAGTGGAAGGATTAGTGCTAGGCCCCATGATGACGAGTCTGGAGCCAGACGAAATCGTAACGGAAATACTATACAAGGAGCCGCCCGCTGGAGCTAGAACAGGATACATAAAGTTCAACCCTGGACTCGAGTATGGTTATGTCAATGTAGCTGCTCTGGTGGCAAACCCAGACGATCCCCAGAAAAGGGATGTGAGGATAGTCATAACAAGCGCTACAACGCTGCCATTCAGGTCAAAGGCAGCAGAGGAAGTATTCAAACAAGACATTCCATTCGAAAAAGCCGCAGAGCTAGCTGCTAAGAAGATAGAGGAGGAAATAGAGCCTCTAAGCGACCCCTACGCCTCTGCTGAGTATAGGAGATACCTAGCATCCACCCTGACCTACAAGCTTTTAATAAAACTAGCCAGAGGTGAATAAACATGGCATGCGTGATAACATTAACCCTAAATGGAGAAAAAAGAACAGTAGAGGTAGAAGATAACGAAACACTACTAGATGTAATTAGATACAAACTAAAAGAAACAAGCGTGAAGGCTGGGTGCTGGAAGGGAGAGTGCGGTCTATGCACGGTTGAGATGAATGGAAAACTGGTGAAATCATGCATGGTATTGGCTGTAGAGGCAGACGGCGCGGAGATACTGACGGCTGCTGGCTTAGCCAGAGAAGGTAAGCTAGCCCCAATACAGAAGGCATTCATAGAGCACAACGCGTTTCAGTGTGGCTTCTGCACGCCCGCATATGTCATCGCTGCTCACAACTTCCTCAAGAACAACCCCAACCCCACAAGAGAACAGATTAAGCACTTCTTCAGCGGCATACTCTGCAGATGCACTGGCTACCTACAGATAATCAGAGCTATCGAGGACGCAGCGAAGTATTATAAATAACACATACACATAATATTAAATTTTTTAAATCTATTTAAAAACAATTCTGATTTTCGCTAATCACTGTTCTCTTTTGTTAATATTATGTTATATTTATTAGCTTTTCATAATTAAAAAATAGTGGAGATAATCATGGATGCTGTCTCCGCTAGCAACCTTTTAGGATATATAACTGCATTTATCATAATCGTAGCCTTCTTCGCAGTGGTAAGAATACTGTGCAGATGCCCCAGCAAACCCGAAACTCACATTGCTCCCCAGCCACAAATAACTCCACAGCCAATACCGCAGACCTTAACCACCACTCCCCCCTTACTGGAGCTGGTGGCCGCTGCTGTAGCCGGAGCACACCAATATCTCAGAAGCAAAGCGAGGAAAACAACACCTATGCCCGCTGGAGCTCTCTCTCAGAAGCAATTTTTTATTAACCACTGGGTTCTTAGTGAAAGATTGAATCCTCACTTCAGGGAGGACCCCTTCCATAGAGAAAAAACAAGATAATCTATAACGTGATGGGTGATACTTACCATGAGTGTGTATAAGGTTAAAGTTGGAGAAAAAGAGTACACGGTAAAAATAGTTGGAGAAAAAGAAGGTGCACTCGAGATAGATGTTGATGGGACAAAACTAACCGTGAGCCTTGAAAGTCTAGAAAAAGCAGCGGGCACACAACAAGCGACAGTATCTCAAATTGAAGCTAAAAAAGAGGAAGCTAAACCTGTTGCTCAGCCCGTTGCGCAGCCCGCAACTCCACCTCCGCCTCCACCCGCACAGCAAACGCAAGTCGCTGCTGGAGCAATAACCAGCAGGGTTCCAGGAAAGATTAAGGAAGTAAAAGTCTCGGAGGGCCAAAGTGTAAAGAGAGGTGACACGGTAATAATAATGGAGTCAATGAAAATGGAAATCGAAGTAAAAGCAAACAAAGACGGAGTAGTGAAAGCAATATACGTGAAGCCAGGACAGTTCGTTACCCAGGGAGCACCACTGATTCTCATCGAATAACTTATTCCATAACTTGTTTTATTAACACTGATGTCTTAATTCTTGATTATTTTTTATTTTCACTATTTCTGTAGATTTATTTCTGAGGATCCACGGGAAATTACAACCGAAAGCATCACTATTCTTGGCAGAGAAGAGGTCAGGGAAACCACAAGAAGGAACTACAAATCGTTGCTTACAGACATGTTATTTTTATATTTTCCTAAAAACAAAATTAATCTCCGAGGGCCGCCACAGGAGCCTATAAGGCAATGATGAGCGATGGCCAATACAAAAGGAATTGGCCGCCGTAGCTCAGCTGGAAGAGCGCCGGACTGTGGATCCGGAGGTCCCGGGTTCAAATCCCGGCGGCGGCCCTCAAAAAACAATGTCTGAATGAGCTCTCGAAAACTATTTAGAGAAATACATTACAAGTAAAAACGTGTTAGTAAATCTAAGAGGGACGGCGTTGTCCGCGGTGAACAGTTATATCGAGGATTTCTTATCTGTATACAAAGATAGAGAGATAATTGATTTCTACAAGATTAGCGAAAACGTATACATTGCTATTATGAAAGAAGGGAATAGGCTTGTATATTATCCGGTTGAGCCTGTTCTCGATAAAGAGGAGGCCAGAGTATACTCGGAAGTACGTGAAATAGCTCCGCGTGTGCTAAGGCTCTCCAGATACGTGGAGAAGGATGAGGAAAAGAGAAAAGAGCTACTTAGCAATGCACTAGAAAGGATCATCCGTGTTCTTGGTGAAAGGCTTAGTGAGGAAGGGAAAAACAAGATTCTGTACTACCTGAACAGAGATTTTTTTGGCTACGGCCCTATTGACCCAATGTACAATGACCCTTTCATCGAGGATATTGCGTGTAGTGGTTATCAATCACCTGTCTATGTTTATCATAGGTACTATGAGTGGCTGCCCACCAGCATTTATTTCTTGTCTCCCGAGGATTTGACTAATTTTGCCAGGAAGCTGGCTTACAGGGCTGGCCAGGACCTTGTCTTCGCGACGCCAATTGTTGAGGGCCCTCTCCCACCAAGGGATTTCCGTGTCCATTTAACTCTTGATGTAGTATCGAGAAGAGGGACCACCTTTACTATTAGAAGAAGCACTGAGGAGCCTCTCACCATAATCGATCTTTTAAGGCTTAATACGATAACGTACGAGGCGGCTGCGTACTTGTGGCTGCTCGTTTCGTACCGGTCAACTATACTCATAGGTGGGCCAATGGCTAGTGGAAAAACAACATTGCTGAACGCGATATCTCTATTCATACCTCCAAATAAGAAAATAGTTACTATTGAAGAAACGCCGGAGCTTAGGCTCTACCATGATAACTGGACCCCACTTATAACTAAACCCTCCATGACAGAGGGAATAAAAGAAATAACAATGTTTGATTTGCTCAAGTCAAGCCTAAGGCAAAGAGCCGATTACATAATTGTTGGTGAAATAAGAGGGGAGGAAGCCTACACATTGCTGCAAGCAGTAGCTGTTGGGCATGGAGCCATGTCCACCATTCATGCTGAATCCTACGAGCATGTCGTAAGAAGACTTCAAAGCCAGCCAATGAACATACCTAAATCTCTTATAAGCCTAATAGATACAGTCGTAATAATAAAGAGATTCAAGAAAGAAGTTGTTTTTGAGAGAAAAGTCACCGACATCATTGATATAGTGGATTATGACCCAGTCAATGATACCTTGAACTCGACGAAAACATACACATACGATTTGATAAACAACAAATACTATATGTCATCTTTTATGGGCGCCTTAACCAAGCTCTCAAAAAGAGAAGGAATCTCTGAGAAAAACCTTATGGACGAGTACAAAAAAAGACTGTTAATCCTTAAATACATTGCGGAGAAAAAGAAAATTAAGAGCTACAGAGATTTCTCGAGCATAATGATTGAGTTCTACGCTGACCCCGACAAACTGGTTGAGGAAGCTAGGCAAAATATAGAGAGGTAGCTCAAGCTTGCAAGTAGAGATTCTACATGCATACCTCGGTAAAATAATGGACAAGCCCCCCGTGAACAAAATATTAAGTTATGTTCACAGAAAATTCGTGTGGCTAGAGCCTGTTCTATTATCAATTAATTATCCATTTACTTATGATATCTTTATCTCCACAAGGCTTCTACTAACCATTTTGATATCAATACTCTCGGTCCCAATAATATTCATTCTACAAGGAAAAGCCGATTTCCCAATTTTACTCAATATTCCTCTAAGCATAGTAGATGGAGTTATAATCGGACTAATAACCTTTAGACTCTTGACTACACTTCCCCTCATGAAGAGGTATATCCTGAGATCATCAATCCAATCTTACTTGCCCTACACACTGATGATCCTCTCTATCTACGCTGCTGGAGGATACCCCATTACGGGTATATTACTGAATAGCTCAAGAATCATTAAAGAGAAAAACACAAAAGCCATAATTGAGAGGGTGATCGCAGACCTCGAGAAAGGTGAGGGGATAGAGGATAGCTTACTAAAAGAATCTATAGCGTGCCCGTCCCCGGACCTCAGAAGTGTGCTGGAGGGTTTAGCAAGTATATCAACTAGCGGTGTTGGCACCCTAGCTTTCCTTAAGAACTCCCTTGACAACTATCTGAAGAGGCTTGACTCCAAGCTCCGCGAAAAAATAGACAAGATAAGCGTAATTATGGAGGGATACATAGCGATAGGGGTACTTTTTCCATTATTAATAGAGGTTATACTGCTGTTCTTTGCTAATCAGCTACCGGTAGGAATACCGCCAGAAGCGCTAATAATTGTTTTCTTCTTCATCCTTATTCCAGTGCTCTTCGTATCAACAATCATTATTATAGACTCGGTTATGAGCGAGGTGAAGCTATGAGTGGCTGAGATAAGAGAGCTGAGATTAACGCGAGTCGAGGAGCTCGGGGCACTAAATATTTTCTCATCAATAACTATATTCACGCTGGTTTTCTCACTGACTCTACCTATATTCCAGGAACTCTCTTTACCCTCTAGAATTGAAAATGCAAAAACATACATGCAACCATACTTCATATTCTCTCTAATAAATTCGCTTATTGCTGCTCTATTGCCAATGGCGGTGAGAACACGTCAGATAACCTCCGAGATTAACAAGCTAAATGAAAGTATAATCATAATGTACGATGCCTTGTCTAGTTATCTGAGGGCAGGCTTAACACTAATCGACTCTATTGATAAGATAAGCGACAAGATAACCTCGAGGATATTGAGGCATAGATTAAAAGTATTCGTGAGCCTCGCAATGCAGGGGGTCAGCATCGGTGATGCCTTAAATAAAATTATCTATGGATTACCCACTAGAGTAGCATATGCACTCTTAGCGATTATCCCCATCAGCGAGTCTGGAGGAAAGTCTCCCGAAATAGCCATTTTGATAAGGGACTTCTATGATAGGTTACAGGCTTTTGATAGACTAAAGAAAAGTACGTTGTCTATGTATTTCTACATCATGTTGATATCTATAATCGTGTATGAGACATCATGGCTATTCCTATCCAGAATGTATAAGGAAATGCTCGCTGGGCAAACACCTCTGTTCCAGCCCGTAATCGGGGTAAGCAGTTTTTTCTTCTTCTCGAATATGCTGATGCTGGTCTTGATCTTCTTCTCATCACTCATAGTTAGCAAAATCATAAGAGGCACGGTGAAATTTTTCGCTGACTACATGACCATTTTTCTCGTTGTGCATACTGTGTTTTTGTTCATAGTTTCACGCAACTACTTATGGTGATTCCAAATAACCAATTATTCCTTGACCAACCATGTTAACGGCTATAGCCGCTAGCAACATTGAGAAAAGCTTAACTAATAGGAGGGATCCGTCTTTTCCAAGGTACTTAAATAGCTTTTCTCCAAGCAACAGTATCGCTAGCGTGAGGATTGAGTCTATCAGTATCGACCCAAGCATAATTGCTGTGCCCCACCTATACTTTATATAAATAACAGTTGCTATGGCGCCCGGCCCAGCCAGCAGTGGAGTGGCTAGGGGGATGATAGCTAAGCTGGAATCACCGCTTATCTCTTCAGCCTCCGTTTTTCCCAGTATGCCCTGAACACCATATATAAACAATATGACTCCCCCTGCGATTCTAAAATCATTAAGTGTTATGCCAAAAAACCTGAAGAAAGCCTCCCCGACAAACCCGATAACAAGCAACATTAGTGTTGCGATAGCAACGCTTTTCTTAACTATACTTATCCTCTGATTCTTATCCATATTCATGGTCAAGGAATGAAATATTGGCGCATTGCCTATTGGGTCCAGTATAATGAATAACATTAGTAATGCCTGCAAGAAACCATATATATCCAATGCTAAGCTTCTCCTCCTTCCAAAACGTTTTTCACGTGTACATAAGTCTCATTCAAGCAATCGTAAAAACACCTTGGGAAACACCCCGTCTCTTCAGAGCCACATCTGTTCAGGCAATCTCTCCAGCAATTATCCTCCCTGATATATATAATTCCATACGAGATTTTGTCATCAAAAGACAGGGTTTTTCTAGCACCAAGAAACGCTTGAAGACCTTTTCTGATTATGACTTTACTTATTTCCTCGAGGCTTATTAAATCCTCCGAGAATACACAAGTGTAGTATGGAGGAGCAAGACACAGCGACAATCTCTTTGCGATATCATCAATACTCATACCTAGTCACTCTAAACAACAGGATTTCGCGAGTGTGCCTTATCCTCCTCCCTCAACCTCGTAGATATCTATAGTATCAAAATATATATCTTCGTAGCCCTCGATTTTAGCGTTTTCACCGCCAATCATTGATAGTGGCTGGCCATCCACTACTACTAAGACGCCTGCGCGTAGATTGCCATGATCATCGAAAAGATACCTCGACTTATCTCCTAGAGCTTCCTTTAAAACCTCGAGTAACTGTTTAGCCGTGATGTTTCTTTTGTCAATCTCTATTGTCTTTGCTCCCAGATTATCGGCTAGTCTACCGAAGAACCTGATTTTCAGAGGCATTATCCCCCCATGGAAACATTTATCTTCATGCCTAATTAATTACATGTATAAATCCATTATTGTTTTTGAAACATAAATACCATTTACAGTCAATTTGCTTGGAGAAGCGAAAGAATATTACAATCTGTCAGATCACCATTAAGTGGTGCGTATGATAATTGACTAGAAAAACTGTTCGTTCTTTAACTCTGCATTACCCAGTAAAAGACTGGTCTCGATTAACGAGCGAAGTTACAGTAGCAATACAAAAACTAGAGGAAGCATCTGATTTCCTAAAATCAAAGGGATTTGAGGTCTGGAGCAAACGACTAACGATAACTACTCCACCAATAGATGTATCAGTGGAAAAAACAGCTGAGAAAATAAAAGAAGCTGTAGACACAGGGAAAATCCTTGTCTCTTTAGGCGGATTCTCGGTAAAGGACAAGAGACTTGGGGAAATCAAAAACGCAATAATGAGTGGATTCTATGTTTTCTTCGAGACGAGGAGCTGGGATGACCTTAATGATGCGGCATCGATTATTTATTCGTGGTCACAGCCGCCATACGAGCACATGACCAGAATAGGGATAGATTTGCTCGGGGATCCCAGCTTTATTACCCCATACTTTCCGTTGTCCAGAGCACCAGCTCTTCTCTCAAGACCTGTTTTTTCACTGTCATTTATGTTGCCGAAAGCATTGCTGGAGCTTCTCGAGAATAAAGGCTTTGAAGGCGTGATTGATTACTTATTTGAGCTTTCGTTATCTTCAATTAAATCTCTAAAAGAATACATGATAAGCAAGAACAACGATTATGGCATAGCCGGCGTTGACTTATCACTAAGCCCCTGGATGGATGACTCTGTAGGAGAGCTCATAGAGAGGGTTGGGTCATGTACAATCGGTGATCTAAGATGCATCCCAGTTATTTATCGCATCAACAAGATTATAAGCGAGGTATCAAGCTCTTTGCCAAGGTCAACTGGCTTCAATGAGATTATGCTAGCAGTGGCAGAGGACTCTTTGCTTAAGAAGAGGGTTTATGAAGGAAAGCTTTCACTAAGATCTCTGTTGGAGACAGTCCCCGTTTGCCTAGCAGGCCTTGACATGTTTGCTTTGAGAACAAGTAAAGAGAGATTACTGGATTTGCTGTTAACGCTGAAAGCATACTCTGAGTCAAAAAGAAGAACGGTAGGGTTCAGAGCAATCATTTTGCCCGAGTCAAGCGATGAAGAAAAGATTATGACGAAAAAATTCGGTGATATACCTGTTTTTGATTTTATCTAAAATCTTCTTATTGACTGACTTTTTTCTCCGCGCACTGGAACAGCTGCGTCACTATGTCTTTGGCTACTCCTTCTATCAAGCCCTTGCCTAGCGCTGCTAGTAGGCCTCCCAGCTTAGCCTCTGCTTTGTAACTAATCTTTGTTCCACCCTCAACGTCACTCAGGGTAACCGTGGCTACAGCATCAAAGGAGTTACCCATGCTTCTGCCCCTCAGAGTAACGGTGTACACTTCTTCAGGCTTGGACTCCTTGATGTCTCCCTCAATGTTAAATGTACCTGAGATGGCTCCTACCTTAAACTTAACCTTAGCCTTGTAAGCTGTGCCTGTTATTTCATAAGACTGAATACCTGGTACACACTCGACGACTTGCTTTGGGTCCCTGAAAAAAGAAGCCACGACGCTTCTAGGGGCTTTCGCAACAACTTCTCCAACGATTTCCATGATGAATCACAAACTTTTATTTAGATATTGGAGGATAAAATTTTTATCTATTAAACATTATGAAACAATCGAAAATTCCTTATATTCATGTAGTGATAAAACCTTCGCAATATCAGTTGTTTAAGGCCCAGCTTATGTATCCATATAGAGATACATATTCTTTTTATCACATTAACTGATCCATAAAATTGAAGAAAGATTGAATAGGAATAAGAAATGCGCGGGATAAGCTTAGATGTAGTAGAAATAACAAAAAGCTACGGTAAGCAAAAAGTACTGGACAAAGTGAATTTGAAGGTAGAGAGGAAAGAGTTTTTCACTATTCTGGGCCCATCGGGTTGCGGTAAAACAACTCTCCTACACATAATCGCTGGATTAGTCACTCCTGATTCAGGCAAGATATTGTTTGATGGCAAGGATGTCACTAACGAGCCGCCGCATAAACGTGATATCGGAATGGTTTTCCAGGACTTAGCCTTGTTCCCACACATGACTGTCGCTGAAAACATAGCTTTTGGATTAAAGCTGAGAAACAAAAGTGAGCAGGAAATAAAAGCTAGGGTAAAGGAAATGCTAGAGCTCGTGAGACTGAATCCAAGCGAAGTATGGAACAAGTACCCCGCACAGCTTAGCGGTGGACAACAACAGAGAGTGGCTTTAGCAAGAGCATTGGCTGTGGAGCCAAGATTACTACTTTTAGACGAGCCTTTAAGCCATGTTGACTACAAGATAAAGCAAGAACTATTAGCAGAGCTGAGAAGAATACATAAAGAAACAGGCGTAACAACGATATATGTTACGCATGACCAAAACGAAGCCATGTACCTATCAGACAGGATAGCAGTTATGAACTATGGAAGAATAGAACAAATAGGCACGCCCGAGGAGCTTTACAACAACCCAGCATCCCTCTTTGTGGCCAGCTTCTTCGGAGACGCCAATATTGTGCCACTCAAGCTTATTGGTAACGAGGAAAACAAAATACTGTTCGCCAGGCTAGATAACACCGTTATATTCAAGGAGCAACCAATCAAGGATGGCTACCTAGCCTACCTTAAGGGAGTTATCAGCGATAAGGTATTCATGGGCCCTCAAGTCCTATTGGAAATACGGATTGATGAGAAGCACACTGTGAAAACAATACTTCCAAGAAACGAAGCAACAAAATACAACATAGGAGACGAGGTCATAGTAGCCTTTACAAGTGAAGCAAAAGTCATAGAAGCGTAACAAGGGATTACATTAAAGATGAAGAAGACCGGTGTACTTCTAGCTCTACCAGCAGTAATTTTTCTCATAGTGTTTTTCTTCGCGCCCTTCGTCTTTCTAATATATAAAAGCTTTCAATCAAATATTGGTATTTTGACCATTCAAAACTACTTAAAAGTTTTAACGGATACTTTTTACATAAGAATCTCTTTGTACTCGCTGGAGATAGCGCTCATAACAACTTTACTTTGCATATTGATAGCCTACCCAGCATCCTATTACCTTGTTCACGTAGTAAGCGATAAATACAGAGGGATTGTTCTAGCTATCCTCATATCTCCCTTCTGGATTGATTTTTTAATTAGGGCTTATGCATTAAAAGCCTTCTTTTTTCCACTAGGAATAAAAGAGGGCTTTTTCACACTGATTTATGGCATGGTCTATGATTACTTTCTATTCATGTTGCTACCACTATACGCATCAATGACGGGAGTATCTAAAACCATAATTAACGCTGCACGAATACAGGGGGCATCGGGTTTAACGCTTGCTAGAAAAGTAGTTATTCCACTAACTATACCAGGGCTTGTTGCAGGCTCGACTATTGTGTTTATGATGAGCTTAACAGAGTTCGTGATACCAGCAATGCTTGGAGGAACATCTGGTTATACACTAGGATACGCTATTTACGACTTATTCTTCATTTACAGGGATATTTATAGGGGCTCTGCGCTGAGCGTTATCATAAGCGCTCTTTCGCTACTAGTAGCTTATTACTATATAAAGAAAACACGTGAGCAGGGTGGAATCTTTGCATAAATTCGCTTGGCTAATAGTTATTGCCATAATAGTGGCTTTCCTGTACATACCCATAGCAATCACGGTTTTCTACAGCTTCAATGAATCAAAATACATGACGGAGTTCACCGGCTTTACTCTAAAGTGGTACAAGCAACTTTTCAGCAACGAAAGAGTTTTAGAGGCACTGAAAAACAGCCTTGAAGTAGCTATAGCCTCCTCGGCTATATCTACGATTCTCGGCTTCATGCTTGGCTACGCTATGCATAGATATAGAGTTTTCGGAGATAAATTCGAGTCATTAATGTACCTCCCCGTAGTTATTCCCGAGGTACCCGAAGCTGTCTCAATAATGATTTTCTTCTATATACTAGGATTTCAGTTTGGATGGATAACAGTTCTTATTGGACACACGGCTTTCAACATCAGCTTCGCCTACCTAACAATAAGGTCTCAGCTATACAATATTAACCAAAACATTGAGAAAGCGGCAAGAATACTTGGCGCAAAAGGCCTAGAGCTTGCGAGAAAAATAGTTATTCCGCTGGCATCGCCCGGGCTACTAGCCAGTGCTTTAATGACGTTTATATTGAGTTTTAATAATTTTGTTAAAACAGCCTTCACGACCGGCCCTGGCTTCGAGACCCTTCCCCTGCTAATATGGAAAAACGCTGTTAGGGGGAGAGCTACAACAGAGCTTAACGCACTAGCAACTATACTACTAATACTATCACTATCTCTTTCAATTATTTATACTAGAATAGTTTTTATCGAAAAAAGAAGTAAATAGTTCTATTAAAATAATATTTATGATTTCTTTTTCCTAAGTCCATAATATCCTCCTATACCAGCCGCAATCGCCGCAGCAGCTACTCCCCCTATTACTAAGCTTGTTTGCACGCCTTCTCCCAGAACCTTTTTCCTGGTTTCCTCGACGATTCTGAGAATATCTCGCGTTAACGGGGTATAGTACCTAAGCTTGTTTGCAACACTAGATGGAGGATTAAAAGCCGGGTTCCCGAGATAGGTTTCCGGCGAGACTTCGATTAGTCCTTGGCTCCACGCTTTTTCGAGTGCTGTTATTAAATAGCTTGGCTTGATGGGAGATATATAAAACGTGTAAACAGAATTAATGACTGATATAAGTGGGTCCGTCACAAAGTTTATCCATGCATAAGCTTCCTCAATATTTCTTGCATCCCTCGGGATGACGGCAAAGTCATTCCATTTCAATGCCCCCTCCTCAGGAATGACATAGCTTATCGAGCTGTTCTCCCGCCTCGCCGTCTCGACATCACCGCTCCATGCATGGGCTATTAACAACTGCTCGGAGGCAAGCTGAGGTATATAGACACTGGCTCCATAGTAGCCCGCTATGTATGGTTTTTGTTTAATTAGAATCTCAGCCACTCTTTTTCCCGTTTCTTCATTCCAGTTTTCCTTTCTCGATGGGTCTAACCCTAAGTAAATCATTACTGTCCCAAAAACCTCTGGGAACTCCTCGAGCATTGATATCTTCTTCTTGTACTTCCCAAGAAACTGCGTATCCTCTAGGATTTTTCCCCATGAATCTATATTCTCGGTAACTTTAACCATGTTTACTCCAAGCCCCGTTGTCCCACCTAGATAGGGAACACTGTACTTAAGTCCCGGGTCATATGGATTACTAAAGTAGGACTCATCTATGAAGGCTATGTTCGGCACAAGGCTCTTATCTATTTCCCTAACGAAACCATTATTGATAACGTCTCTCAAGTATTCGCTAGGCATTATTATCACGTCATATCCGCCTCCGCCAATCTGCAGTTTCGCTAATGCCTCTTCACCGGACTCATACTCATCGTATATTACCTTGATACCTGTTTCTCTTTCAAACCATTCGTTCACCCTAGGGTCGATGTAATAACTATAATTGAATACTCGGACCTCCCTTGACTGAGCAGTAAAGTCGCTAAGAGCTAGCTTTCCTATGAGGGCTAAGCTTGTTATCATCAAGCTCTTTTTTAGTAAATCTCGCCTGGTAACCATTTTTCTCGACCAATCGTTTTTTCTACACAAATAGTTGGGAAATAGAGTATTTTAACTGACTCTCTGCATATGAGAATCAATAAGCCACACAAACCCAGCAATAATGGCATAAAAATTAACACCATATAAATCTAGGAAAACCATAATTGCAATGATTAAAAACCCAGAGGTAACAGAGAGAATTGCGTTCATGATACGCTTACAGAAGCTATATAGATGGATAATACAGCAGTGAATCCCGGGCTCACATATAAAGGTCACATCTTTCAGTTCAACAAAATAGTTAATGTCTGGAGGAAGAGCTTGTCTAGTCTACCTACATCTATAAAAATGGTTATCCAAGTATAATAGTTTCTTAGCTAACAAATGATTATTAATTGTGGGCAACGAGGGATTTAGTTGAGGCTCTATAACTCTTTATCAAAAGAAATAGAAGAATTCGTTCCGTTTGAGCCACCATTAGTGAGAATGTATGTATGTGGACCAACAGTTTACGACGAAACACACGTGGGGCATGGAAGAACTTTCGTTGTTTTTGACTCACTGAAAAGATACCTCGTTGAGAAGGGATACTACGTTGTACATATACAGAACATAACGGACATAGATGATAAAATAATCAAGAGAGCTCAAGAAGAAAATAAGAGTTGGAAAACCATATCTGATGAGTATACCTCATCTTATCTTGAAGTACTCAGAAAACTAGATGTGTATCCAATTATTCATCCTAGAGTAACGGAACATATAAGAGATATCATTAGCCTCATAGAGCTATTAATAAGCAAAGGCCACGCCTACGTTTCTAATGGCAATGTGTATTTTGATGTGAGTTCCTACCCCTATTACGGAATGCTAAGTAGAATACCAAGGGAGAGTTGGAGGCAAGAGGAAGAGTACTTATCGGAAAAAAGAAGCCCAGCGGACTTTGCATTATGGAAAAAAATGAAGCCGGGGGAGCCTTATTGGGAATCACCTTGGGGTCCAGGGAGACCTGGATGGCATATAGAATGCAGCGCTATGTCATCGAAATACCTTGGAATAAAAATTGATATTCACGCTGGAGGCATGGACTTAATATTCCCCCACCACGAGAACGAAAGGGCACAGTCAGAATGCGCCTTCGGTGTCTCTCCATGGGTTAAGTACTGGTTACATTCAGGCATGGTAACAATAAGAGGAGAAAAAATGAGTAAAAGCCTAGGAAACATTGTTTTGCTCAAAGAGCTTTTATCCAAGTACAAGCCAGAAACACTTAGGTTATGGTATCTGAGCGCTCACTACAGAGCACCAATTGATTTCAACGAGGAAATCATTGCTCAATACGATAGAATAAGGGAGAGACTGAATGATAGTTTCGATCAAGCACTTAAAATCATAGATGCTTATAGAGTCGAATATAGTCTAGATGATGGTCAGTTATCATTACTAAGGAACCTGTGGGAATCCATACGAGGATACTACTTATCGCTGGATAATGATTTCGATACCCCGAATGCTCTGAAATTTGTACATGAAGCCACGAGTATTTTCTGGAAATCAGTTTATACAAAAGAAAGCTATGCTATAGCTCTATCTTACGTTTTGTTTATGGAGAAGGTCAACAGGGTGTTCAGATTCAGAATAGCTGAAAAAGAAAAAGTAACCAAGCTTGACGAGGAATTAATCAGAGTAATACTGGATATCAGAAAGAAGCTACGTGAACAAAAACAATATCAGTTAGCAGATGAGATTCGAGATAAACTGAAGAATCTGGGAATAGTGATTTACGATAAAGGGTTGGAATCAGATTTCAAATTAAGCAGATAATACGTAAAAGCGACGTAACTAGGGAGAAAATGACCCGCGGTCTTCAATCATACTGGTATGAACTGATTAGAATACTGAACAGTATCGTAAGTGTCTACGAGAAAGTAAACTATGCAATGTCGCTCTTTACGCTCAGAAAAATTAGATTAAATACAGCCAGAATTCTTGGAAGAATACATGGAGTTATTCTCGATGCTGGCTGTGGCCCCGGAACAATGATACCTTACATAATGAAAGAAAATAAAAATCTAAGTTACTATATATGTCTCGACCCCTTACCAGCTATGCTTAAACAGATAGACGCGAAGAATGAAAAAATAGATAGAATAAGAGGAGTATTCGAGCATATGCCGTTAAGAAAAAATAGCTTAAATGCCTGTCTAACGTCATTTTCGTTTAGAGACTCGTATAATTACGTGAGAGCTTTTTACAATATATACTATACATTGAGGATTCACGGTATCTACGTAATGCTTGACTTATACAAAAGTACACATAGAATTATCACGATATTCATGAAACTTTACTTATCAATAGTTCCACGAATATTAGGTTCACTACTCCTTGGAGCTAATGGCTTCAGGCTTTACAGAGGGTTATATTTGACTTATGAAAAGTTCCTTAATACTGATGAAATAATGGTCATAGCCCGCATAATAGGATTCAAAAGAGTCTTTATTCATCCATTATACAGGGTTAGTCTTCTCTCAGTCTTTATAAAGTAATTAGCTAGTATTGTGTTTGAAACAAAACCTTTGTTCTTATTTTTATGGGTGCGAAGATTTTTCCTTTTCCACTATAAAACTTTGTGAACCACTCATAGAAGTGCAGCCTAGTGCAGTGCGCGTAGGCAACTATCCCCTCAAGAGCTATTCCGAGTATGTTGCCAAACACGTATGCTATTACTCCAAGCATTATGCCGATGATTCCTCCCTCAAATGCCCTCTCAGTCATGGATGCAAATCCATACATGATTCCTGAATGCGCTAGAGCCAGCCCAAGAATCCTTAGAAAGCTCACTGTATTTCCTATAAGGAGAAGTATAGATTCGAATACCTCCATGAAACTACTCATGAGCAACATCCCTATTTTTACTTGTTTTCCATGCTTAGCCAACTCATACAGGGGCTCCAATACCAGTAGGCCTAGTATCGAGAAGAAAAATGAATAGCGAATAAGCTTTCCATAAAGCGTTGATGCTCCTCCTAGAGCTGCATCATAAATCACTCCTAAAGCCTCATGTGTGCTGAGGAATAGAAAACCCGTTAGTGGAACTCCAAACAGTATTAGCTTAGGCAACTTTGATAGGAATGCTTTCTCATAATCCCTACTTATCAACGAATTAATAAAGCTCAGAGTAACTCCAGCAATAAGGATAAATGCACCAACCCTCAATGATAAACCTATCAATCTAAATAAGGCCTCGGTTGGACTGGCCGCCTCAACTGGGCTCTCCATGGGAGGGTGACCGTGCCAGACAAGCTCGCCAAAATGCAGTATAGGACCGAAGAACTCTCCGGCTAAAAAGCCCGTTATAAATGCCGCCATGCCTAGATAAATAAACAGTAAGCCATAGTCGCTTTTTCTCGTATAGTAGTAATATGCGCCAAAAAGAGCTACAGCCAGGGCATGACCAGCGTCGGGAAACATCAATGCAAAGATTAACGGGAAAGTAACGGCTACAAAAATTGTTGGAACAATCTCGTTTGGTAAAGGAGCACCGTACTGCATCACCAAATTATGGAATGGCTTAAGAAGCTTTGGGACCCGCACGACTGTTGGTATGACGGGTACATCCTTGGACTCCTCAACCGAAAATAAGTATAATCCACGAGTCAAGTTTCGAATTAGCTCTTTAATGCTATCCGCTTTATCAGGGTCAATATACCCTTTTATAGCGGCGAAGCTCCCCGTGATAACTGAAGTATTTAGCAGTAGAAGTGCTGCCTCAACTACTGTTAGCTTCGAGTAAACAGAAAGCAATGACGGTAAATACTGTGAAGCCTCTATCTCGAGACTTTTTCTTAGAGATAAAATTAGTTCTTGTAATCGAGCATAAGCTTTAGCCGGGTTCTGCGGCAGTTCTTCCGGGATAACCAAAGGCTTAACGCTAAGTCTGGAGAAAACCTTTTCGATTTCCTTCTCGTAAGCTCGCCTATAAAGAACAATTATCCCCACGGAATAACCATAGATGCCAGCCGTTTCAATAAAAACGTCCTCGTGTCCAACAGAGTCTAGTAGCTTGCTGAGCTTGTTCTCCTCAACGACGGCTACTAGGTAACCGAAAAACTCTGGTTTTTGGGACAAATCAATATCTAAGGTGTTCAGGGGCCTTATCGACTCAGCTAACCTGGCGTATTCCTCAAGCATTTTTTGTAGCTGCATTATTTCTTCGATTTTTGGCTCAATGATTTTTCTTATATCCTCAAATTCCCTCAAGGCTTCATTAGCATTATTTATCCAATCCTTCGACGTAAACTTGGCTGGGGAATCCTCTGGGCGTAGGCTCACTCCGATAACTTGGCTTATCTCCTCACATTTACTACGGGCCTGCGTTACGTTTCTATATAGATCCTTCAGCTCTTTGTTTCCGCCGTCCTGCTGGTTCATTGGTATAGGTTGAATTAGACCAAGGGATATGAGGGCACCTACAACATCGTTTAGATACTCCTTGGGAACAGCTATCGTAGCTATTTTCGTTTTTCTAGCGATAAGCATTGACATCTATCCAGTTTTGGTTTGTTATTAAGTTTTATATAGACAACTGTGCTTTAAACATTACTTAGCTAAAATCAAGAGTGCGCTGAGAATATGAGCGAGGAGAAAACCGGCGGGGTTCTCGTAATAAGCGATGAACTAACAGCTAGTATGTACAGAACCCTTGGGTGCGAAGTCATAGAGGTATCTAACCCGGATGAACTAGTAAAAAGCCTGGAAGCAAACATAATGAGAGATGACCTATCACTCATACTTATCTCAAAAGAGCTGGCCGAACCAGTCATCGACCAAGTAGATAAAATTATTTCACGATCTAAGCCATATGTTTCATTTATTCCGTCTTATGGCAAAATTGAGAAACCGCTTGATTTAAGAAAAATGCTGCTCCAAGCTCTCGGAATGAGGTGATTATAAATGAGTAAAATAGAGGGAGACCCTGCTCTCTTCGTTGAGAGAGTTCTAAAAGATATCTTCACGCGGTACATGGAAGAAGTCAGTACTTCCATGCAGCAAGCTTATGATACATCTAAAAGCCTAATAACAAGCGCCTATGAAGAGGCTGTTAGAAAGAGCGTACAGATTGTGACTGATTATTACAATGATGCTTTAGGCGAAATAAGGGCATACGAAGTCAGCCTTGATAGAGATAATAAAATTGAAATTCAGAACATGGAGACCTCCTTGATAAACGAGGTTTTAGGAAAAGTATATGAGAAACTAGTTGAAATCCCAATGGAAGAAAAAGAAAAACTATACAAAAAATTGCTAATGAAAGTAGCGAATGAATCCGGTGAGGAAAAACTAGTTCTATACATAGCTCCGAGCGAAGCGGACATTATCAAGAAAATCATTGATGAAAAACGACTGTGGAGCAGAATCACGTTGCAAGAAGACAAAAGCATCGACCACGGGTTTATAATTACTAACTCAGAAAAAACCATTTTTTATGACTATACCTTTAGAACAATTTTCGAGTCCATAAAACCATATTTGATGAGCAAAGCCAGAGCCATGCTGTTTGGTGATGAAAAATGAGCGTTGGGAGAATTATTCGAATATCAGGTCCACTCGTTGTAGCTGAAAACATGCTGGGCGCACTGATGTATGAAATGGTAGAGGTAGGCGAGGACAGGCTGATAGGCGAGATTAACAGAATTGATGGCGATAAAGCTTACATCCAGGTTTATGAGAGCACGTCTGGTTTAAGACCCGGTGAACCTGTTTATAGAACAGGCACTCCCCTCAGTGTTGAGCTAGGACCAGGTCTACTTACGCAGATATTTGATGGGATTCAGCGCCCCCTCCCCATTATAGCTGGTTTAACTAATAGCATCTTTGTTAAGAGGGGTGTTAAGGCATCGAGCCTACCTAGGGAGAAGAAGTGGTACTTCAAGCCGAAAAAAGAACTCGTTGGACAAAAGGTCAGCGAGGGAACAATTATTGGTGAAGTAGCTGAGACAAGCATTATTACTCACAAAGTCATGGTACCGCCGGGAGTAAGGGGCACCCTTAAAAGCATTGTCTCGGAGGGGGAGTACACTATCGATGATGTAATAGCTGAAGTGGATGGAGAAACTGGGAGAACAGAAGTCAAAATGTATCATAGATGGCCCGCAAGACTCCCGAGGCCATATCACGAGAAGCTGGAGCCTACGGAGCCCCTAATAACGGGCGTTAGAATCCTAGATACCCTGTTCCCACTGGCAAAGGGAGGAACAGCCGCTATTCCAGGACCATTCGGCTCGGGAAAAACAGTTACTCTACACTCGCTTGCTAAGTGGAGTGACGCTAACATTGTTGTCTACATTGGGTGTGGCGAGAGAGGAAACGAAATGGCGGAGGTGCTCGAGAAATTCCCGGAGTACACTGATCCCTGGACTGGCAAGCCATTAATGGAGAGAACTATTCTGATAGCCAACACCAGCAACATGCCTGTAGCCGCCAGAGAAGCCAGTATTTACGTGGGGATAACGATGGCCGAGTACTACAGGGATATGGGCTACAACGTACTGCTAGTGGCTGACTCCACAAGCAGATGGGCTGAAGCGCTTAGAGAAATCGGCGGTAGACTGGAGGAGATGCCGGCCGAGGAGGGATTCCCAAGCTACTTAGCAAGCAGGATAGCTGAGTTCTATGAAAGAGCGGGTAGAGTAATAGCTAAGGGGGATCCATCAAGGGTTGGTAGCGTAACGGTGGTGGGAGCCGTCAGTCCTCCAGGAGGGGATTTCACAGAGCCTGTCGTAATGCATACTAGAAGGTTCATAAAGGTGTTCTGGGCTTTAGATGCATCCTTAGCCTACTCAAGGCATTACCCGGCTATTAACTGGCTTATGAGCTACAGTGGCTACATAGACACTGTTTCCCAGTGGTGGAGCGAGAAAGTAGGTAAAGACTGGCTGAAGCTTAGAGAGAAGGCAATGAATATTTTACTAAGAGAAGATAGCTTGAGGGAGATAGTTAGGTTAATGGGAACAGAGGGCTTATCGGAGCAGGACAAAGCCGTTCTACTTATAGCTAGGATAATCAAAGATGGCTTCTTGAAACAACATGCATACGACAAGATAGACGCGTTCTCAGCACCGAGAAAGCAATACCTATTGCTGAAAGCCATCATAAACATATACCAGAAAATCCTCGAAATAATTAATGCTGGGAAAGCCACTGTAGCCATCATAGAAGAGGAAATGCAGCCATTATTCTCCGAGCTTGTACGCGCTAGATACACTATTCCAAATGAGCAAGCAGAATTAATTCAGAAGCTAGAGGACAAAATAATAGACAGATTAGCTTTCATAGCTGCAAGGTGATTCACGATGAGCTATGCCGAAAGTCTTGGTAAAAAGATCGTGACATCGCTAACAGGCATAAAAGGCCCATTGATCTTTGTTAAAGGAGCCAGCGGCGTAGCTTTCGATGAAGTCGTTGAAATAGAGCTAAACAACGGGGAGAAAAGAAGAGGCAGAGTCCTAGAGGTCTTCAGGGACCTAGCCGTTGTACAAGTCTTCGAGGGAACAACGGGAATCTCGCTTACAGGAACGAAAGTTAGATTCCTAGGCAAGACATTCGAGCTGCCTGTTTCAGAGTCAATGCTTGGAAGAATATTCAATGCTCTTGGAGAGCCTGTTGATGGTGGACCACCAGTAGTAGGTGAAGAATGGAGAGACGTTAATGGAGAACCTCTAAACCCCGCTGTCAGAGCATATCCAAACGACTTCATTCAGACAGGTATCAGCGCTATAGATGGGATGAACACCCTTGTCAGGGGGCAGAAGCTACCTATATTCAGTGGGAGCGGGCTACCACACAACATGCTCGCAGCCCAGATAGCAAAACAAGCAACTGTTAGGGGAGAGGCGGAGGGGTTCGCCGTTGTCTTTGCGGCTATAGGTATAAAGTTTGAGGAAGCAATATTCTTCAAGAAGTTCTTTGAAAAAACAGGTGCACTGAGCAGAACAGCTATGTTCTTCACCTTGGCCAACGATCCACCAATGCTCAGGCTCCTAACGCCAAGAACAGCACTTACCTTAGCCGAGTACCTCGCCTATGAAAGAGACATGCATGTACTAGCTATACTGACGGATATGTCAAATTATGCTGAGGCTCTCAGAGAAATAAGCGCTGCAAGAGAAGAGGTCCCGGGAAGACAGGGTTATCCGGGCTACATGTATAGTGACTTAGCCACCATATATGAGAGAGCTGGGAGAGTCAGGAACAAGAAGGGCTCTATAACGCAGATGCCCATACTCACCATGCCAAATGACGACATAACTCATCCAATCCCTGATTTAACAGGGTATATAACTGAGGGGCAAATAGTCCTGGATAGAAGATTATACAACATGGGGATTTACCCCCCAATAAACGTGCTAATGAGTCTATCAAGATTAATGAAGGAGGGGATAGGCCCAGGCAAAACAAGGGAGGACCACGCTAACGTCTCAGACCAGCTATACGCGGCTTATAGCAAAGCACAAGATGTGAGGGGTTTAGCAATGATTATCGGTGAGGAAAGCCTAACGTCGAGGGATAAAAGGTACTTAAGGTTCGCCGAAGCTTTCGAAACAAGGTTCTTGAACCAAGGAGTAAATGAAAATAGAAGCATAGAAAAAACATTAGATATAGCGTGGGAGGTTCTAAGCTTACTGCCCGAAGAGGAGTTAACATCGATTAAACCTGAGTACATAATTAAGTACTACAAGAAGAAAGGTGCTTGAACAAGTGAGCTTTGACTCAAGAAGATTTCTCCCAACAAAAATCAACCTCATCAGGCTTAGGAGGGAGAGAGCCTCACTAAGGAAAATAAGAAACATCCTAGCCGAGAAAAGAAACGCTTTGATACTATTTATAAGGACGTATTTAACGGAGTACGAAAAGCTATACCAACAAACATACAAAAAACTAAGAGAATCTGAAGAGCTCTTTGGGCAACTAGCCCTGGAGATGGGGTACGATAAATATATTGATTTTGCACAGAGCTTCCAGCCAAAGATAAAGATAAATGTTAAGACCACCGTTGTCTTCACGATAAGAACACAATTATTCATCGTAGATGAAAAATCGTACCCAGAAATACCCGTGTTCATTGAGACCCCTGTCTTGGCATTAAAAGCGATAAGCACGTGGAGAGAGGCTTTTAAGGAATACCTGAAGGTCATTGAGCTTGAGCAGACTATAAGGAGGCTAATAGAGGAGCTGAAAGAGACTCAGAGACTAATAAACGCTCTTGACAACGTTGTTTTGCCAACCCTTGATAGAGCTATTAGCTTCATAAAAATGATTCTGGATGAAAGAGCGAGAGAAGAGTTCATTAGAGCTAAGTTCATTAAGAGAAGACTAGAAAGAGCAAAGGAAACAGCTTAAATACACGTAAAATATTAAAACATCAAGACTAAAACATTTGGAAGGTGGCGCTCTCAATGAGGCTGAAACAAACACTTATCGCGTTAGCTCTCCTATCAGTAGTAATGCTCATCTCAATGGGCAACATAGCTTTTGCACAAACAACAGGTCAAAGTGCACCAGACTACAGAGGACTATGGATAGCCCTCGCTGTTGGGATACCCGCTATAGCCGGCGGGTTCGCTGTAGCAACAACAGGTTCATCAGCTATAAGTGCCTTGACGGAGAAACCAGAAATTTCGGGCACCGTAATCATAATCGTTGCTCTTGCGGAAGGAATAGCTATATACGGTTTGCTAGTCGCTATTCTGTTGATATTCGTTGGGTAAAAAACCGAGATTTTTTTAACACTCTATAATTGGTTACTTTTCTTTGTGGTGGAGAAGGCTTGCCCAGAAAAGAGGGAGAATCATTCAGCGAGTGGTTTGACTACGTGATAAGGGAAGCTGAGGTTTACGATTACGGCAGATACCCCGTTAAGGGAATGGGGGTATGGATGCCCTATGGCTACGCTATTAGGAAAAACATAGTTGAAATGATAAGAAGGCTACTTGACTCAACCGGACACGAGGAAATACTTTTACCCATACTGATACCTGAGGATCTTCTATCCAAGGAAGCTGAGCATATAAAAGGCTTTTCGGACCAGGTTTACTGGGTGACGCATGGAGGGCTGGAGGAGCTGGATGTTAAACTTGCTCTTCGCCCTACAAGCGAGACGTCACTTACCTATATGGAGAGCTTCTGGCTGTCGAGTTACAAAGAGCTACCTAAGAAGTACTACCAAATAGTAAGCATATTCAGGTATGAAACCAAGGCTACCAGACCTATGATAAGGCTTAGAGAGGTAACAACGTTTAAGGAGGCCCACACGGCTCACGATTCATTCGAGGACGCTGAGAGACAGGTCTTCGAAGCGGTGGAGATATACTCCAGGATATTTGATGAGCTGGGAATACCATACATAGTGTCTAAGAGGCCGGACTGGGATAAGTTCGCTGGGGCTCTGTACACAATAGCCTTTGATACCATTCTCCCAGACGGAAAAGTGCTGCAGATAGGCACCGTTCACCATCTGGGGCAATCCTTCAGTAAAGCGCTAAACGCGAAAATTCATCTACAGAACGGCGAAAATGATTATATATGGCAAACGAGCTATGGGCTATCCGACAGAGTGGTGGCCAGCGTTATAGCTATTCACGGCGATGACAAAGGATTGATTCTCCCCTTCAAAATAGCTCCCTTAAAGACAGTTATTGTGCCTATCCCAAGCAAGGATGAGCAGGATAACAAGAAAATCCTCGATTATTCAAGAAAAATAGCTGAGCAGTTATCAGAGTGCGGTATCTCAGCCAGAGTCGACGATAGGCCTGATTATACTCCTGGCTGGAAGTACAATTACTGGGAGCTTAAAGGTGTACCAGTTAGAATCGAGGTTGGACTAAGAGAAGTGAATAGCAATACTATAACCGTTGTTAGAAGGGATAGCAGAGAAAGAATAAACATAGGAATAGAGGACATATGCTTGAACATAAAGAAGATTGGGGAACAACTAGATGTAGATTTACAATGCAAGGCAAAAAGAAAATTCAATGAATCAGTGACTAGAGCTAGCACAATTGATGAAGCTAAAAAGGTGCTCAGCGAGAAAAAAGGAATAGCGGAGATTCCGTGGTGTGGAAGAATCACCTGCGGCAAGAGAATGGAGGAGGAAGTAGACGCTAGGTTTCTGGGCTCACCGCTGAAGATCAACGTCGAGGAAATCAGCAAGCACAAGTGCCCTGTATGTGGCTCAGAGGCAAAAACCATAGCTAGGCTCGCAAAAACCTATTGAAACCCGCGTCCAGAAAACCTTAACGTTAAATATCCCTAAACACACACCTAGACTAGGTGCAAATTAAAATGCCAAAGAAGAGGGAAAGCAGAGGTAGAAGAAAAGGAGATAAAGGATACGTGGAAAGAGTTCAATGTGATAATTGTGGAAGACTTGTTCCTGAAGACAAGGCCATATGCGTAACAAGAATGTACTCGCCTGTAGACCCACAGCTAGCTAGGGAACTCGAGAAAAAAGGAGCAATAATAATGAAATATCCAGTCACAAAGTGCTACTGCGTATCATGCGCCGTCCATCTAGGAATAGTTAAGGTAAGACCAGAGGAAGAGAGAAAAAGCAAGGAACTAGTCCTCTAGCATTTTATTTCATGACGCCTCGAGTTAAACCCACGTCTAATCTCTTCGTTTAATTAAAATTATCTACTCGAGGATTTCCCTAAGTTTCTCTAAAAAACCCTCATATCTCAAGGGGCAACCAACGATTATCTTGTTGTTTTTCTTATTCCATATTAAGGGTAAAAGGGAGGATCCTCCCTCAAGCATGAGTATATCGTATATATATTCCCTGTAGTCTCTTATCTCGAAGGTGGAGGTGCATGCTTTCTCAAGAAAGCTTAGAAGCCTTTTGCTAGGTGAAGACTCATCTATGAAAACAATTAGTGAATCGCAGTTCATCGTTGCTTCTTCGCCACTCCTCTAGGTTCTTCAGCTATTTCATTGAATTTCCTCTCAGCTTCTCTCAGTATACTTGTTTTTGCCTCCTCGAGTTTTCTTAAGCTTTCGTCGTATTTCTCCTGTAGCTTTGAGGTAACCTTGTTCAAGTAGTATTCAAGCTCCTTAATTGGCACCAGCTGAGCACCTATCACTTAATAGTTATGTGGGTTGTTTTTAAAAATAACTAGTTAGCTAACTACAACATTGTGTTCACGAGCATTATTAATGAAGCGATGAAGGCTGAAGCCCATAATTTTTTATTAAGACTAAATATTTTCGCTCCATCAAGAGGCCCTACCGGAATTAAGTTAAAAAAGGCCAGCCACGAGTTAATCAAAGAGAATATGAATAGCTCATTTATTCTTAGAACAAGAGCTAGAACCAAGGAGGTTGAAGCTAACAATAAGTTGATGGCGATGCCAGCAGAGTTTATCTCGAGCTGGGCTCTATAAGTAAGAGAGCTTGGATTAACACAGAAAACCCCGACGTATCCCGGGGCTAGGAACTTCACTGGCAAAACACTGCTTATTAAAGTTAATAGCAATCCAAACGGGTCCAATATGAAGCGGCCTATACAACCGTTCATTCTCGCTGATTGCCTATGACCAAGTTCATGTAGCAGGAAGCTTATAATCACGAATAAGACCCCGATCATCCCGAAATCTCTTATTAGGGCAACCGAGACTGCAAGTATGCCTATCATTATCGCGAAGAGCTCGTTCCTGTTCAGCTCTCTTATCAAGGACAAGCCTTAGCACCTGTTTAATAAACTGCACTGAACCATAATAACCATATCATTAATCAAGATATTGTGAAAAGAACTCGCCGTATTTGTGACCCATATCTGGAGAGACCACCACTACTACGCCTTTCTCGTCTGGTATTAATCCCTTCTCAATCGCTTTCAAAGTAGCGTGAACGGCTGCTCCGCTGCTCGGGCCAATAAGCAATCCGTTCTCAATTGCTACTTTTTTCACTGCATCAACAGCTTCCTTTGGATGAACGTCTATTATGTGGTCGAACACCGCGTACTTCAGCCATTTCATGCCTGTTTCGGCTCTTCTTATACCCTGAATGCTTGTTCCGGGGGCAGGCTGCGCTGCTATAATTTTTGCAGATGGATATCTAGACTTGAAGTAAATCGATAACGCGGACATGTGGCCCGATGTACCGATTCCTCCTACGATGCCGAGAAGCTTTTTCTTTATGCTTTGCAACTGTACATCCAGCTCCTTCGCGGTGAACCTTAAATGCGCCTCCAGGTTCAAATCGTTCTCAAACTGATTAAGCATAACACCTAGTTCTCTGGAGGCTAGCTCTTTCACCTCGTCTATCATCTCGACTGTTAATTGCTTGTCTTCTCTTTTAACATCCGCCCCAGCTATTTTCAAGATAGCCTCGCTTTCCTTCTGTACTGTTCTAGGAATAAACAGCCTTGTCTTGAAGCCAAGCGTGTTGCCAATAAGCGTTATTCCTAAACCAGTGTTAGTCGAGGTAGGCTCCATGAATAATTTTCGCTTGCCAGACCTCAGAATATCCTCTGCCGCGTTCATAACCATGTACCAAGCTATCCTGTCCTTAACAGACATGCTTAGAGGATTGAAGCCCTCCAGCTTTAGATATAAATCTATGTTGCATGGAGCCTCGCTGAGCTTTATTCTCACTAACGGAGTGGGCCATAAACCTCTGATTAATTCATGAATATTGCTAAAGACTTTGAATTCGGATGGCTTGATGTCCTCGTAGAACCCTAATTCCCGCAGGTCAATATCGATATCTTTAACTTCTTCCATGAAAACAACAGGGACGAATCTCGCTCCTAGTCTCTTTAGCGTGTCACATATATCGTTATTACCAATAACTTCGAGCTGGCGGTTCACTATTACTGGTGCATTTACCCTCATTTTTGATAGTACTTTCTGCGCATTCTGTACGAAGGTATCCAGGGCTTCTCTCTTGCACTCAATTAAGCTTGATGATACCAGCTTCATGGATTATCACCCAAAAAAGTTACCTGAGGCAATATATACTCTATATATATACGGCAAAAAAGCAGTTATTGTTTTGTAGGAGTAAAAATGACTACAACCCAAAATTACCGGTATTTAACAAATTTGCTAGCTAAGCTCGAACTCAAGACCTGTGTAGTTGATATAAAAACTCTGAGACCACATGAAGAGGTCATAGCTGAGAAGGTAAATCAGGTTAAAAGGGATATACTGAGTAGAAGCTACGTCAAGTACCCTGTCCTCGTTGATTTAAAAACTTTCGTTATTCTAGATGGTCATCACAGAGTTGAGGCTCTAAAACAATTGGGTTTTGATAAGGCTCCTGTTTTCTTTGTTGATTACAGTAAAAGCTACATTATCGTTAAGTCGTTTAGAAAAGACTTCAATGTTACAAAACAATTGGTTGTTGAGGCTGGGCTTAGTAATAGGCTTCTTCCACCAAAAACCAGTAGACACATTTTGGTCAGGATACCTCTCCCATCATCATTTGTACCGATATACATTTTGTCATCTTCTAGATACAATTGGTGTCTCCCAACTATTGAGAAGCTGTTAACATTTAATGCTTCGAACTAATAGAGCTGTTATTCATATTCTTTCTTTGATAAAAGCCAATAATTCCCGATCGAGACATGCTTTAGTCCTGATTTAACAGCTACTCGATAGCAACTAAGAGCGTGATTCAAGCTCGTAGCAGGCAAATCCTTCATTAAATGCTGAGGCTGACCTCCTCTCCGCCCTAAAGGGCGAGGGTTGCTTTAGGGGGTTCACTGGTTCCCCGCATCTATTCGGGGATACATCTGTCCTCTGCGGGGCAGTCGGGGCGGCCAGAGGTCCCCCCATCTTGGATATGGCTATCTTCTCAATGTTCATTATCGCTATTGTGTCTCTATCGGCTTCGAGACCGCATCTAGGGCAGCTCAATCTTCTGTAGCTGTTCTCAACAAGCTTTGAACAGCATTTTGGGCACGTCGATGATGTGCCTCTGGGGTTAAGGGTGATTACGGGTACTCCGTTTTTCTCGCATTGCCAGTCAATCCAATGCTCTAGTCTTCTATAGCTTAGGATAGTTAATCCCACTTTGTGCTCCTTTGGGAGTTTCCTTAGATTCTCTACCAAGCCTGTCAGGTCTTCCCTGGCCACTGCATACTGGTGTCGCTTAGCAAAAGCTACTATTTCATGCGAAGTCTTCTTAGCCCAGTCCTCAATTATACGTTTAGCCTTAGAATGGAAGCGTGATATCCTTCTCTTGATACTCTTCCTCCTAAGCCATGCGTTATACCTCGTTGAGGAGTATTTCTTTTGGAGATACTCAGCTAGGCGTTTATAGTGCTGTGCTCTCTCAACAGCTGTCTCGAATCTGTGTTCAACCCTGCTGTTACCAACAACTATTTCCTTTTCGTTGATATCCACAGCTAAGACTCCACTAGGAATATACTTAGCTGGCTTGGGCACACGCTTAGATACTTCAAGAATAAACTTGCCATCCCTGAACAACAGTATTGCATCCCCACTTGGGTAGACATCGTATCTCTTGTCCCAACCAATGATTCTGAGCTTGTAGCCACCCAAAAGCTCAACGTATCCACCCCTTACTCTGTAGCTATAACTATTTGACAGCCAAATCCTGGGAGCCATGACCCTAGGCATATTACCCCTGCTATGGTTACTGAGCCAAGACTTAGCAATAGCTATGGCCTCTCTATAACAGTCCTGGGCAACTTTGGAGGGAAGACCATACCTCTCTTTGAAAACTTTGTATAGTAGTCTGTGGGCTTTGCTAAGGCTTAGTGCTCTGTTCTCGATAACCACATTAATGGCGTGGTTTAGGGCTTCTCTATACCTCCTCATCAAGCCTATTAATTCTTGATACGAAGCGGGCTCGGGGCTAACCCTCATCTTTATGGCTAGGGTTAGCTGACCCTCACGGCCCGAGGACACGCCTACTCAACCCTGCACCTAGCTATGTGCACGCTTCTGTGACAGTTAGGGCAAATAGTATAATACATCCTCTTTCCTTTATAATCCCAGACATGCCCACACGAGGGGCACCTCAGCTTGACCAGACACACCACCGATAAAACATATATACATACAAACATAAAAACCTTTCTATTCCATCCCCGCCCTGAAGAGCGAGGCTTTCAGTTGTAAAAATGTAGATTCATTTATAATTTTGCTTCTCATATCGTGCTCAATCAGCTCGTACTTGTGCTGGATGTTTTGGCAGAACAGGCAATCTAAATTGCAGCCATATAGGAAAACTGCTAGGTTATAAAAGCCCCTCTCTCCACGCGGAGAAACAGTGTATTTTGGGTAACCAGCGCCGGTTGTTGCTGGGCAATACTCTATAGCTACGCAGTTTGTTGGGAGGGGATCCAAGTAAACATAAGCAAGAATACTATTTCTTCCCGCTCTATTTTCCAGAACTCCATTTCTATTTACCCTTACCCCACAATATCCTATTTCTCCCTCGGGAACAGAGCACTCGTTCACACATACGTTGCACTTTATGCCTGGTTGATTTACGGGCGGCATCGCTGGCAGCCTGAGCTTGTTCCTGAATAAAGCATGCTTCTTGGCTAGAACCTCGCTATCTGTTTTCAATAAACATTTCTTGCATAGCGATAAGTAGCTCGAGATAGCTGGGCTTCTTGCTCCACAAGATTCGCATTTATTATCCATTAACTTCATCGAGGCTATTCCCGTATAGCTTCTGTTGTTTTATATCGCTAAAAGCGGGTTTACATTTCACTCCGTGCTCGATGCACAGGTTCTCTATTATTCTTAGGAGCGTATCTTTGTTTAAGGCCGATTTAACAAGCATTAATCGATATGGGTCATCCAATAGATAAATGTTGGGCTTAAGTCTCATGTGGTCATAATAAATAACATCTACATAGTCTTTTACTTGAAGAATTAGTTTCTCCATATCTTTCTCGAATTCCCCATCTCTAAAATCAATTAATGGACCGATAAAAACCCATGTTCTTAGGCCTGTCTCTGAAAGCAACCTGAGTATTTTTATTCGTTCAGCAGGTGGGGGAGAGCATGGCTCGACTAGCTTTGCTTTTTCATAGTTAGGATTGGTTATGGTGAACCCTATATCCACCCTGTCTTTGTATTTCATTAATACATCGATGTCTTTGATGACCAGAGTTGATTTGGTCTGTATTGAAACCCTGAACCCGTGAGTCAAGAGTATTTTTAACGATAGTCTAGCGAGACCATAAATAGATTCTACCTGTTGATAGGCATCCGTGATTGTTCCTAAGCCCGCAACACCGCGCTTTTTCTTAAGTACCTCCTCGAGTAAGACATCCCCCAAGTTCTCCTTAACAACCACTAATCTGCCCCAATTAGCCTTAACATCAGTATCGCCGACATAGTTTGGGGCATAGCAGTATAAGCATCCATGCTGGCAACCAACATAGGGGTTAAGAGCATACTCTAGGTCAGGGAGGCCTGAGCGGGATAGCGCTGTTTTCACTGACATGAATCTTACTTGGGCTTTACAACCCAATCCTCAATCCTCCTCTGTGAACGAAGATAGGAAATAAGCTTCGACGACGAAATCCACCTATGAACACCTATCCTGCTATGCTTATTGATTATGTCGAATGCCTCCTGCAGGCTATCTACTTTGTATGGATTCTGAGAGAACATTTTCCTAACAGACTCTCTTACGAACCACACCCCGACCGGGATGTTGAAGCCGGGATAAATTTCCCTCCACAAAATCACGGTTGCTTGTCTCTTAATTTTGTAAAGATGTTCGGCTACAGCGAGCCTAGCTGCGTAGTAGCACCCGCCCGTTGAGGCATAGGTCTTCCTACCCATATGTAGCTCCCAGTCAGTCTCGACATAGACCTGCCCATAAGGAATGGGGTTCCATGTGGAGCCTGGAAACCACGCTTCCCCCCACTCATAGCTCCATTCCCTAGGCATCAAAATACCCATAAACAGGTTCAGATGAACGTTGAGGATATACACGTATATACCATCGATCTCCGCGTACTGTTTAATCTTTGACAATAGATACTTGCTAATAGCGTCGTCCACAGCGGTTATAGACCACCTGGTAGGGACGAGACGCCTATTTTTACCGCTTCCAAGAGCACCTACACTAAGAACCTTTTGAATATAAGAGACCGGCAAACCGCTCGTGTATAGATAAATAACAGCTTCATTGGCTTTTAAGTCCGTGTCGTAGTAAGCCTTTTCAGCCTGCCTAGGTATATTTGGGTTACTATTAATAAGTAGTCTTCGGTAGGGAGAAGAGGGGCCAAGAGGCGGGACATGCTCATCGAGCAGAATTTTCCTACCAACGGGTTTTTCCATTTCGATTTCAATATCAATAGGTCTGAATGAAAGAGTTAGCTCCTGCAATGCTTGTAAATCACGGTTATAAATATCAGTTATGTTAAACAGCTTGTATCCTCTTATCATGGAAAAACGATAATTCAGTATGTCCTCAAGCTTCATGTTTAGCCATGTCTCCGGGTAATCAAATATGCTTGTATCCCCTATCAGGGGAGGTGCCACAGGCCCTGCTCTAACCTTGGGATAACCAGTTCTGCCAATAAAAACTGAGGGAGGGGTGCTCCCCTCAATCACGGTTTTGTTCTCAAGCCCTTCAAGTCTACTGTAAATACTGCTTTTTACTACTATTGGACAATAAGCTAAACCACAGAGATATTTGCCTCCTCTGCAAACTACGCATAATCTAGGGTCAATTTTGCTAGGATAATCCATAGCTTGCACAGCCTTTCTTTATCAATTAAATAGTTAGCGCTGTAGAATTATAAAGTAATTGATTAAATCATCAAAGCTTAAGCGATACATAGCAACATACAAACACTAAATAAATAATTAGCTATATTTATGCAGCGCACCATATTATATTAACGGAGATTGTATGAGCACATTCTGCGTAGCGTTATCGAAGATAAAACTAAGCACGTTCCCTGTAGTTAATAAAAACGATTCAATTGAATACGCATATGACGTTATGAAAAAACACGGTTTAGACAGAGCGGTGGTCGTTGGGCCCAACGAAAAAATCACTGGTATCATAACAAAGAAGGACATTATGAAAAAATTAGCGTTAACTAGAACAATAAAGGTTGATATAGGAAGATTACATGTCTCGAGCTTTATGACTTCCGACCCATATGTTTTGCCTGAGAACAGTAACGCTGTGTATGCCTCTCATTTGATGCATACAAGAAATATCGGCTCGCTCCCAGTCATCGATGACAAAGATAAACTCACGGGCTTGGTGACCCGAAGAGAAATATCGTCCTTAGCTACGAACTCGGTTGGCATAATGATAAAGGAGCTAATTAAGCCTGTACCCGCTGTGCTGACAACCGATGACAAGGTCATTAATGCAAGGCATCTTTTCCTCCAACACGATGTATTAATATTCCCTGTAGTAAGTGATGAAAAACTAGTCGGTGCAGTAACAATAAATGAGGTTGCGGACGCACTCTTCCTTCTGCAATACCAAGTTGACGATAAATTCAGGGACAGAAGGCTAAACCAACTCAGAATCGGGGAAATAATGAAGGAGGACGTACCTACAGCGCTACCCGAAGATGAGTTAGGCACGGTTGTTAAGAAAATCTTAGAGAAAAAGACGGTTGGAGCAATAGTCGTTGAGGATGAAAAACCAGTTGGAATAGTGTCTTTCAAGGAAATCATAGAACTAATATCAAATCAGAAGTGTCCTTGAGAAGATTACATCCGAAAGCCTCGCCTTTCAAGGCGGGGAAGAAATATATAAGGCTTACAAACTTTCTCATTTTAATTATTCCTTGATGATGAGTTAATCGTAAGCTGTGGTTGCCCCTAAGCACGTGGATGCGGGGAGCGCAACCACTAGGCAAATGCATCATGTGGGGGGGATCTCTGGCCGCCCCGACTGCCCCGCAAATGACAGATGTAGACCCGAATAGATGCGGGGAACCAGTGAACCGCCTAAAGGGAACCTCCACCCTTCAGGGCGGGGAGGAGGTCAGTTGACCCCTCGACAGGCTCCTCCTCATACAGTTTTTTCCTATTAGCCTCCAAAAGATTTTCCTGCCTACCCATATAAAGCGCCGCGGTCCCAATGTTCTTAAAGGATACCTCCTTGATAATACTGGGGTAATTACTATCTCTAACCAAGTGATGGTCTATAACTATGAATTCGGGATTTAAGGCGGCTATTTTCCTTATGTTTTCTATTGACTTGGCCACGCATTCCTGGGGATACTTGTACCCAGAGAGATACGTGGATGGCCCGTCAAGAATTATTATATTGGGCCTCCACCTCAGAATTGCTTCTATCTGTGACTCAAGACAAGGCCCCTCAACATCACTTGTGTACAGCAGACTTTTTTCCCCATCATTGATTAGTACTTGAATTACGTAGCCAAGTTTATCGTTATGCCCATGAGGTATAGGCTCACTAAACCTAATCATTATATCCCCGAACCTGAACTCCATAGAATCAGCTATCATGATTTCTCTAGCATGGTTTTTCAATAAGTTCAAGTATCTATAAGCACGTTTCCTCTGACTAAAATTTATATATCGATTAGGATCCTTAACAAGTACTGTCTTATCCTTATATATATCTGGAGGAAGCCTCCACCCAGGATCATGATGGTCATAGTGATAGTGGGTATTGATTATAACGTTGGTTTTTTCTAGGAGTAGCTCTATTTCTTTTAGTTTTTTTCTGAGCTCCTCTAACTCTCTGGGATGAGGGGGCAACCCGTATCTTAGGGGTGCTAGTGCTGCGCTAGGGTCAATGAATATCCTTAGTGCCCCTATTTCGATATACGATGCCGAGGACCTAACACCTAAGCTATCAAAGGCAATAAGACTTATCCTCATCAAATCACTGTTATTTTAGTTGTTTCTTCCTGCTTATAGGTATAACACAAATGTTTTAATACAAATACGCGATGGGGGACTTTATAGGAACAACAAGTTTGAATTATTAGTTAAGAAAACTAAGAGCTCTTCTTAATTCCCAAACCGTGCAGAGCGTGGTCAAGCTGCTGGGCTAGGGATTCTGGAGATGGGGCCATATCAATCTCGATTTTATTCATAGGCTCTACTCTCTGTAGTACATAGTATGTTCTGAGAGCCTCTATTCCTACAGTGTTTAGACCATTCTCAATGATGTTTAATAATGAGTCGTTATTTTTCAAGATATAAAGAACCGATGGAGATACCACAACGATGTAGTCAGATCCCAGGAGAGATTTGCCATAAGGCGCTAGAGAATCACTGAAGCTTTCAATTATAACTAAGTCTGATCCCTCTGATAACTTCTCCTCGCACTTCGTTAAAACCTCCTCGCTCGAAACAGAGACAAGAAAAGCCTTGAACTCCTCTATGTTGGATGGAGTTGAACCCAAAGCTAATGACAGCTTCCTGACCCTGCTTTCCATTATTGTTGATAACTTGCCCAGGTTCTCAGGAAAAACGTAATGGATAGTCTTACCATTACATGTGGATACCCTTGACAAAACAATTTGCTGGAATAAATCCTGGCTGTCTCTGTGATAGCTCTCTATTGCTCTTTGAACCCTGTACTTATCAGGGTCCAGTGGCGCCAAGGCAATACTGATTGGATTAACCATGGATAAATCAGTAACTTTTAGGTAATTTTCATAGAGCAAAACATCGTTACTTAACAGTAACTTTCGCTTCATAGACTCCATGTATGTTCCGTAGCCAAACCACAGATTAAAAGAAGCGACGGGCTTGTATATAGATGGCTTAAAGCCACGAGCAAGCGCCGCTTTGTACATAGCTATTGAGACCCAGGTTTTGCCTGAATCAAAAACATTCAATCCAGCTACAAGAATCCTCATAGCGTTCACCATCCAGAATGAAAACTCGTGTTGGTCATTTTTAATAAAGCCTCAAGCATATTTATATAAACAGTCCTCGTGGATTACGTGGTTATTAATGAAAGACAGGAGGATACAGCTAGGCATTATACTTCTTATTATTTTCATCATTGCAATTAGTTCTATATACAACTTGCGAAAAGAAAGCCAAACAGCGAACGTGTCCATCGAATACAAGGAGAAAACCCTAGCTGAAATCTCACGTATTAGAGACCAAGTCGTAGCTATACGTGGATTGAACATAACGAAGAACGTAGACGTGAGATTCGTAGACAAGGAATGGGCTATTAGAAACTGGGCACCAAGAAGCACCGATGTACCTGAGGAGCTCAAGCTCCGGGAGCTTTTCTACAAAACCACCTTCTTGATAGACTGGAACCAAAGCATAGTTAGCCTAAGCCAAGAATGGGTAGGTCTATTCGTAGCTGCGTCATCAGGCTATACTCTCTACATAAATATCGATTACTTTAACCCCGATTCTCAATACTCAAGGAATGTTTTGGCCCACGAGTTAACTCACATAATACAGTACGAGCATTTTAGGGTAAACTGGCCATCATGCACTGATGCTAGAAATGCTCTGGCAGCACTTGTAGAGGGAGACGCTGGCCTTGTCCAAAGACTATACTGTAGCCACACGAAGGAATGTGAGCCCAGCGAGCCCTGGACCATAGATTATAATAACTTGTATTTATCGTTCAGCGCTTTCCCCTACATATATGGGGAAATGTTCGTTGATTACCTGTATCGTGAGGGAGGCTGGGAGCTTGTAAACGTCGCGTATAGCAAACCCCCCATAGATACTTACATGGTTATGTATCCAGAAAGTTATATTGAGTATCTTAGAAGCAATGTTTCCTATACACCGTGCGTAGCTGAGGCAAAAGCTGATCTTGTTGATACGATGGGGGCGTTTTATTTATACCTTGTACTCAGCAAGATGACTAACATAAGCTACGCATCGCTCATAACTAAGGAGTGGAAAAGCGACAAAGTCGTTATCAGTAGAAACGGTAACACCACAGATATTAAATGGACAATAGAGTTTCAAGAAGACAATGCCGCCCAAGCTTTTTATGAAACGCTAAGAAACTATTTAGCTTCGAGAGCCTATGTAATTCAGAAAGAATCTCTTAATGAAACCGGCTATTTAATGAAAATTGACAATACCACAGTCATATACAACGTACTTCTTGAATCCTCGAATACCGTTACGATGAACATAGAGGTGATCTCAAAGTTGCTTTAAGAATGAATGCTCATGGTTATAACAAACTAATTTCTCTTTTATATAAGAAGATTAAGGCCAATCAGCTTCTAGACTTACTTTAAAAATTTATTCTTTTTTAATTCGTTATTTATGCACCTAATTTTTCATTGTTAACCACTTTTTCCAATATCCCCGAGAAGAATTACAGTAGATTAGTGATTGCTTTATGAATCAAATAGAATCTCGCGAATTAAAGCCGGTTAATGAGCCAGGAACCTATGGAAATCTATTGGAAACAGATTTGTTTAATCAACTATCGGAATTTTACCGAAAACACTGTGGCCCTGTACCGAAGTTCGAGAAGGAGAACTTGGATAAAATCCAAGTTGGGACCAAGTTATCCTACTCTAAGAAGATATGCGAGTTAGACGTCCTGATGTTCGGTCTGCTCAGTGGAGATTTTAATCCTATTCACTTCGATAGAAACGTAGCGAAAAAAACGAAGTTCGGCGAACCAGTTGTACATGGGTTATTGACGGGAAGCCTGGTTTCGGCACTTCTTGCAAGGCTACCTGGAATCCCTGTCCTGCTATCATGTTCGCTGAACTTCAAATCCCCAGTCAAGCCCGACGATATTGTAACCGTTGATGGAGAAGTAATAGAAGTAGACAAGGAAAAGAAAAATAGATACACAATCAAAATAACTTGCAGAGCAAATGAAAAAATAGTTGTAGAAGGACAAGCGAAAATCTTGTTATGGACTATCTAGTTCTCGGCAATAATTCGCTATCCACCAGTAACTCTTTTTTAAGGAACTAAGAAATAATAAACTCACATAAATAGGCAGAAAACTCTTAAGGTATGAAAGAGCAGTAAGCCAACGCTTGCGAGATGATACCTGTGATTGGTCTCATAAGCATTATTGCTATCTCTAGTCTGATTACGTATCTTTTCTTGTCTTGGTGGATAAAAACTGCTCCCAAAATAGGTCTTGTTGGCAAAGACCTCAACAAAAATGAAGATCGAAAAGTACCGGAGGCTGGGGGTCTTTCTGTAATCCTGGGGGCAAGCTTTGGAATAATGTTGAGTATAGCGTATAATGTTTACCTGGGTAATAGCTTCAGTGATATAACCCTGCTAGCTATCGTTTCTCTGCTCCTCTTATCAGGGTTTTTGGGGTTCATAGACGATGTAACAGGCTGGAAGAAGGGTCTATCCCCCGTAAAAAGAATCCTATTTACAATGCCAATTGCTCTGCCCTTGGTCATAATTAAATCAGGGTACTCCGTAATTGATTTACCTCTGGTCGGCCCAGTGGATTTAGGGGTTCTTTATCCTCTCGTGGTGGTTCCGATTGGAGTAATGGGTGCAAGCAACGCCTTCAACATGATAGCTGGTTATAACGGTTTAGAGGCTGGACAAGCCCTAATTATTAGCCTCTTCACATTAGCTTTTTGTTATATAAAGGGCCTTTTCTTCTTGATCCCCTTACTGTTATCAATGATTTCAGCCACATTAATCCTATTACTATATAACAAGTATCCAGCCAAGGTTTTTCCTGGAAACACCTTTACATATTCCTTCGGTGCTTTTTATGCAGCTATTGTTATTACGGGTAATTTTGAGAAGTTCGGTATCACTATGTTTTCTCTTTATTTCCTAGAGTTGGCCCTTTTCTTGAGAGGACTACTAAACGGTGTGTACAAAGAAAACTTTGGAATACCGCAGGCCGATGGCTCTTTATCTCCTCCTTACGAAAAAGCGTATAGCGTTACGCATCTAGCGATAATTACTTTGAGAAGGCTTTATGGAAAAGCCTATGAGAAACAGGTTACCTTACTCATAATTATGTGGCAAGCGGTCATAGGGGCTATATGCTTGTTGCTGTATACCTAAATATTAGAAGACCTGAACAAAACAATTCAAAATAAATTATCTCTAATGAAAACAGGATTCTTAATGCTTGGATTCATCTCGGTGATAGTCGTTGATTATCAGTACACTAAGGAAGTTCTGGAGCGATATTAACGAGATTTTAACTGGAAATGTCAGAATCATGGCTCTATCATGGTTCTTATTCGCCCTAAGCGGAGCTCTTGTCCAGCCTTTCTTCACCAAGTATGCCAAGGACCTCGGTGCTACCGATTTAGATGTAGCTAGAATGAGGATGGTCGCTATGCTAGCGCTATCGTTATCTCTTATACCAGGTGGATTCCTCACAGATGCTATAGGTAGAGTTAAAACAATTCTAATTGGTACCCTGGGAATAAGCATCATTCAATTCGCTTATGCAATGGCCACTGACTGGAGAATCTTCGCTGCGATTTGGGTTATTGATTTTGCTTTTCATTTCTACCAACCTGCATTAAACGCAATAGTTATGGATTCTCTCCCAAAGGAAAAAACATTCAATGGGTTCCTAATTCTAAACATATTCCCGAACGTTCCATATCTGTTTATGCCTATCGTTGGGGGCTACCTGTACGACCACTATGGAGTGGTAGGTGTTAGAATAGGCTTCGTTCTATCCGGCGTAATCAGCCTTATCGTCTTTGTTTTAAGAATGAGGGGATTCCAAGAAACCTTCATGGGGATAAACAAGGATTTCAGCAAAACTATAATAGAACTAACGGGATACATACCAATACTAAAAAAATCCCTGAAGATCTTCTTCTTTACATCAATATTGTTCCAGCTTACCAACAGCGTAATTAATACTTATGGGGCAATCTATGGCATAGAGGTTCTTGGTTTCAATAAAACAACCTGGGGTTTCATAAGTAGCGTATCCAACGTCGGAGGGATCCTTTCTCTATTAATATTGTTCCGCTTAAATATTAGGAACCCAAAAAGAGTACTAATGCTATCTATAGGTGCAATCTCAGTATCCCTCTTCATGATGTCTATACCCTATTATATGGAGGCCCCCAAGCTCCCAGTAGTGCTTGCGGCTCTTTTCATACTCAATTTATCAAGCAACATCGTGAATTCGAGCATTTCAACCCTTCTAACCAGGCTTATCCCACAAGAGATTAGGGGGAGAACAATGAGCATAAAAGGCTCTCTTGATAACGCTGGTGCCTCGCTAGCATCAATAGTGGCTGGTTACATTTACAGCTCATTGAACCCTGGAGAAGCGTTTTTAATCACTTCAGCTATAGGCTTGGTTGGCCTGTTTTATCTGTACCTATCGCTCAAGACATAAAGATTTATCTACAAGCACCCCAACATAAACCGTGCTATGTATAAAAAAATCAACCGGGAAGACGAGCTAGTAGAGATTTTAGAGAAATTCATACTTCCTAAAAAAACAGCCATTATTGGCTTGGGAAATGAGCTTAGATGCGATGATGCGTTTGGAGTACTGGTTGCGAATGCTCTTCAGAAGATTCTGCCCCCACATATAGGTAACTGCGTGAAAATAGTCACGGCGAGCACTAATCCCGAGGCTTTCCTAGATGTATTTGACTCCTACGAAAACATTATAGTCTTGGATACGCTTGCTCCAAGCTTAAATAACAAAGGATTAATGGCTACTGAGCTTGACCCAGAGTCCATGGAAGAGTATCGGCTCACAACACACTCGGTTAGTCTAGAAAAGCTGATTAGCGGGAAGAAAACTCTGCTTATCGGTATTAATGCATCCTGTCTAGACTACGAAATAAAAATTAGTTTACAAACAGCAAAGGCCATGTCCATGGTTATAAGGTCCGTTTATAAAGTTTTGCTATCAAGGTGTAACTTAACTGAATAATAAACAATAAGTTTCTTATAGATTTACTAAGAAATATTTACTAAAATGAAGTGAAGAGATTTGATTTCCAAGAATATAATTAAATACTCTCCATGGATACTGCACTTTAACACAGGAGCATGCAATGGATGCGACATCGAGTTTCTGGCGGCAATAACGCCTGCTTATGATCCCGAAAGATTTGGGGTAAGGCTAGCGCCTAATCCTAGACACGCGGATATTCTTGTTGTAACAGGGGCTCTTAACAAAAAGAGTAGCGAGAGGCTGAAAAGACTTTATGAGCTGATGCCTAGCCCAAAGTACGTTATAGCTTGTGGCGCTTGCGCGATCAGTGGGGGTGTTTTCGCAGGCTCCTACTCGCTACGCCTTAAGGCGTCAGACATTGTTCCCGTTGATTTAACCATACCTGGCTGTCCTCCAAGACCAGAGGCAATATTGCTAGGAATAAAGACTCTTTTGGAGAGGATCGGTGGCGGGAATGGAAGAACTAGGAAATGAGTGTAGTCTCCAGCCTATAGGGCCATCTAGATATCAATGTATCATCGAGAAAGAGAAAATCAGAGGCTTAGCCCATAGACTATCCATCATGGAGACATCATTCTTGTTGCTGACCGCAACTGATTATCCAGAAGAAAAGAAATTCGAGCTTACATATGTGTTTTGGAATCATGCTTCTAGGTCTCTTATCATAATTAAGACTCATGTTAGCAGAGACTCACCACAAATAGACACGATAAGCGATTTGTTCCCAGGAGCAACTTACAGCGAAGCCGAGGCTTACGATTTAGTTGGAGTAGAGTTTATCGGAAACCCGCATATTAGAAGAGGGATCTTCGCTCCTACGGACGTAGTTGAAAAAGGAATCTTCCCACTAAGAAAAGATTCAGGTGTTTAAATTGACCTTTATCGAGATACCTATAGGGCCCCAGCATCCAGCACTACACGAGCCTATTCTCCTAAGACTAAAAGTCGATGGCGAGGAGGTAATCAACAGCGAGATTTCTACCGGGTACAATCACAGAGGCGTTGAAAAACTTCTTGAAAAAAACACGTGGATTAAAAGCATATACATCTCGAGCAGGATATGCGGAATATGCAACGCTGTGCATATGCAGACCTACGTTCAGGGAATAGAGAGGCTCCTGGGAATAGAGCCACCTCCCAGAGCAAACTACATAAGAACAATAGTGATGGAGCTGGAGAGAATACATAGTCATATGCTTTTATTCGCTGTGATGGCCGAGACCATAGGCTTTGATACCTTGTTCATGATTGTTATGAAGGATAGAGAAAGAGTAATGTATCTCAAAGACCTAGTAACGGGCAACAGGGTGCACGCTGATATACACATTATTGGCGGTGTAAAGAGAGACATAGATGATTCCAAAAAAGAAGTAATTCTAAAAGAGCTCGCATACATCGAGCAGAGAGTCAAGGATTATAAAAGAATAATGCATGAGGACTATACTTTCCAGAAAAGGCTAGTTAACGTGGGTTACGTATCGAGAAACTACGCTCTGAAAAACAGCCTTGTAGGACCACCCGCAAGAGCATCCGGAATACCATATGATATAAGGGCTTTAGAGCCATATGCAGCTTACAGCGAGCTTGATTTCAGGGTCGTGACGAGAGAGGAAGGGGACTCCTGGTCCAGGATGATGGTGAGACTAGATGAGATAACGGAATCAATAGAAATAATACGCCAAGCATTATCAAAACTGCCTCAGGGAAGCATCGCGTTAAAGACGATTCCGAGAATAGTAAAACAAGGAGAGTACATTTCAAGAGTGGAAGCGCCTAGAGGAGAGTTGATATACCACATCGTGAGTAAAGGTGGTAATACTCCATATAGAGTCAAAGTAAGGACACCATCTTTCTTCAACGTGCTTAACACAGAGAAGCTGTTCATTGGGCACAAGCTCGCTGATGTTCCAGTAATACTAGTCTCCTTTGACCCATGTATATCATGCATGGAAAGAGTACTGTTAATCGAAGATAAAGATAAGCCTAGATACTTGACCCTTAAACAACTGTCAAGGTGGCAGCCAAAATGAAGCTATCAATGCTAAAGGAAGCATTATCGAATATAATTAGAAAACCCATTACCAAAGCTTATCCAATTACCAAGACGGATATCGCGATACCGGAATCCCATCGAGGCCTTCATTATGTTGATTTCTATAAGTGCACCGGGTGCTCGCTATGCGCTATTGATTGCCCCTCAAACGCTATCCAAATGACAAAAATAGAGCTTAAGTTAGGAACTAACCCAAAAAACCTTTATCCAATAATAGATTATGAAAAATGCGTGTTCTGCTACCATTGTGTGTATATATGTCCTGTCAAGGCTTACATAACAACTAATAACTTTGAGCTGGCTGGGTCTCCAGAAACAACATCGCTGAATTTCAGTATGAAGAATCTTCAAAGAGGCGAGATAAAATGACGATACTGCTAGTCATATCTTTACTTATTTATACCGTTTCCGTCCTCCTACTAACATACATAGTGGTTCGTGGACCAACTGTATCTGATAAAGTTTTGTCTGCTGACGTTGCTCTATATACATCGAGCGTGATATTAGCTATTACTGGTATAATTATTGGCTCCGAAGCAATGGCGATTTGTACCATCATACTTATTCTATGGGCATACGCGCTTGACCTATACTTTTCGAAGTATCTAGAAAGAGGTGAGCTCGGTGAGCAGTGAATACGTGATTTTTATTCTGAGCCTCCTCGTAATTTTAACAGCCATAATCAACTTAATAGGTGTACTTGGTTTCTACAGATTCAAAAACTTCTATCTAAGATTACATGCAGCAACCGTATCAACAATTGGAGGGGCGTTTTATCCTCTCTTAGTATTATCAATTATAGCTTTTATCGAAAAGGAGCACTATATTGGGGTTAGCCTTCTCTTATCGGCTTTCCTTATCCTCCTACTATCTCCAACAGGCACACACGCCTTGGCTAGAGCAACGTATAGAAAAAGAATAGCGATACCAGAACCATTAATAGGAGACAAAATAAAAGAGGAGGAGGCGAGCTCTTAGTGGATATCACTGTTTTGTTCCTGGCTATTATGGGAACCATTGGTCTTGTTTTCGCTTATCTCGCCGTAACTGAGAGGGCCTTAGTTAAAGCTATAATTTACTCGGCTGTGCAGAGCATGGCTTTCGCCGTAATGCTATATCTGCTCAGAGCGCCCGATATAGTACTTGTATATATACCCGTTAGTGTGGGGCTTTATCCAGCTGCATTATTCTTTCTAGTAGGCAAAACAGAAAGCGAAGAAGGTGAACCGTGATTTGAACAAAAAACTAATAGTTATAACCAGCATAGTTGTTTTTTCATTCATATTAGCTGTATATACTAACTTGACTGAATCTCTTGGACCACTAGGATTAGATACCAGGTTTCTAGGAAAACTTTATGTTTATTTCACTAATCATGAAGACCCAAGAGTATCAACAGCTTCACTTGAACCAGTAACAGCTATTGTCTGGGACTTTAGAGGGCTTGACACGCTGTACGAAACAACCGTTTTTGCAATGGCTATAATTGCTATTTACTCGTTATTCAGAATTGATAGGCTGGAAGAAAAAGGAAGCCTAAACAGCAGTTTCACAATAATTCCGATGTTGGTTACCAAGATACTGTTGCCTATCAACATTGCCATTGCATCCACAATAGCTTTTCACGGAAGTATTTCCCCAGGAGGAGGATTCCAGGCAGGGTCTATCCTAGCTGTAATTGGAGTTCTTTTCGTTGTTATCTTCTCATATTACGCGCTTAACGCTAAAAGCATCAATCCTCACAGAACATTGTTATTTATGAGCTTAGGGCTAATCGCCATAGTACTGGTTAGCCTTATCCCCCTGGCGTTCGACGTCTTCTTCGATTACGCGTATTTGATACAGAACCAACCTAAGCTCGACTCCGATTTCGGTTATCCAAAGACGGTTGGAGGGCTCGTGTTTGGTGGAAGCATCGGTCTCTTTAATATATTTGAATTCATTGCTGTTAGTTTTGGTTTCTTAACGGCCTTTGCTTTGCTATCCATACCAGAATACATTTTCAAAGAAAAACTAAGAGGAGAGGAAAGCCTTGAACAATGAGCTACTAAACAACGTTCTCTTGACCTACGTGTTCTATGTCTTGGTTGCCACAATAGGAATATCGTTGTATGGAGTGATTTTCAAGCCTCACCTAACAAAAAAGATAATATCAATAACGATATTCAGTGATTCTATAAACTTACTCGCAATATTCATTGGATACAAGCTTTACTCTATACCGCCAGAGCTGAAAGGCATGAGCAACATAAATGAAGTTTTAAATAGAACTGTTGACCCTCTTCCTCAGGCATTAGTCCTAACAGCAATAGTTATTGGTCTAGCTGTCACGTTGTTTCTAATATTCATTTCACTCCAGTTATTCAGGCTTCACGGGACATTGGATTTGAGAAAAATAAAAGAGCTAAGAGAGTGATGCACTGGTGAAGAAGTATATACCGATTTTTGTCCTTACGTTCTTGGTTTACGTATTCGTTGGCGGTACATTCACTTTATTCGATGTTGTAGTAGGTATAATTATAGGTAGCCTGGTTTCCGGGATAGTAACACCCTTCATAGTTTCAGATGAGAAAAAAGCCTTGGACCTAAAAAGACTGTTCTATCTACTGATTTACACAATATATTACCTCTCAGTAGCTGAATTCAAATCTCACGCACAGGTTATAAGAACAATAATCATCGGAAAACCAGATTTGAAACCAGCTATTGTTAAAGTTAACTATAAATCCAATAGTCAATACACTGTTGTTTCCGAGGCCAACTCCATAACTAATACGCCTGGAACCGTTGTTATTGATTTAAATGAAGAAAAAAAAGTGTTCTATGTTCATTGGTTATATGCAGACAAGCTTGAAGAAGAATACTGCTACAAAAATATTCTTGAGCCCTTTGAAAACCGATTAAGAAAAGTGTTTGATTAGGTGATAATAATGAACACTATAGGTGCTCCTCCAGTACTTCTGATAAGCTTTTCATTCATAATTTTGTTGTTATCTGTTCTCGTGAAGTCAAGAAATTACGTTTATCATTATCTTGCTTTGATTTCCTCCGCTATCGTCTTCATAGTAACTCTATACAACTTGCAGTCCGTAATGAAATCCGGCATACCTATCGTATACAAGATGGGGGGCTGGCCGCCTCCTATAGGGATTGTTTACGAGGTAGACACATTAAGTGCTTTGCTCGGCGTATTGACTAGCCTCGTCGTACTACTAGTCGTGGTTTACTCCTGGTGGTATATAGATAATCATCCTAATGCGCCTTACTACTACTCTCTTCTACTGGGCCTAGAAGCAGGGCTCATCGGTATTTTCTATACAGGAGACATATTCAATTTGTTCGTTATGCTTGAAGTAACAGGTATTACTTCATATGCGCTTGTTGCGTACTACAAAAATAACAAAAAAGCTATAGAAGCCGCTGTAAAGTATTCCTTGTTCGGCTTGATAGCTGGTCTTCTATATTTCCTTGCATGTGTTTTAACCTATTCAAGCTACGGGACCCTGACCATGGGATTCATCGCTTCCTTATCAAGACCAATCTACAGCTTTGTTGTGCCTGACCTGAACTACTTTGTATGGGGGAACATTCTAGGCGCAACTGGATTGATATTAGCTTTATGTATATGGACTTTTACTTTTATTTCGGGAGTTTTCCCTAACCACTACTGGCTTCCAGATGCTCATCCGGCTGCTCCCTCTCCCATATCTGCGGTTCTATCCGGGCTTGTAGTAAACGCTGGCTTGTACTCACTGTCAAGGTTTTTCTACACTATATTCGGGATTTACGATGAATACAGCTTGTTCCAGTCTATTGGGTTTTATGCCAAGACATTATTGTTGGTGATTGGATGTGTATCCATGCTGTATGCCTCCATAATGATGATGATACAAGTAGACGTAAAAAGACTGGTTGCCTACAGTACTATTGTTCATACTAGTCTAATTTTCACTGGCATATCCCTTGGTGGTTACTACGCTTTGAAAGCCTCCATTTATCATATAGTCACGCATTCTGTAGCTAAGGCTCTTCTGTTTTTATCCGTAGGAATTGTAGTAAAATTATCGGCAACCAGGAATATACACGAAGTTCTTCCTCTAGGCAAGAAAAACCCAATTCTAGCCATAGCTATCATACTTTCAAGCCTATCACTCATCGGTATTCCACCGTTGGCTGGGTTTTTCAGCAAACTATACATGTACAAAGCCTTCGTGATTAGCAACAACTACATCCTCATAGCTATTCTGCTAATATCGACCGGTTTAGCAGTAGTGGGCTACATGAAGTTAATTTATGCTTTAATTTTTAAGCCTGAGCCAAAAACAATAAGCAATGAACCTGCTAATACGACATATGACATCAGAGCCTTACTGCCACTAATAATCATGATGTTGTTACTAGTGATGTTAAACCCATTCTCCATAGACAGCATATTATCTAAAGCTGCCTCTGAATTGCTCACCCCAACGCAATACGCTAATAGTGCTTTAAATAAATTCTTAGAGTACTTCCTCGCACTTGGTGGTTAGTAATGGACGCCATAGCCTTAGCGATAGTTTTAACTGGGTTAAGCTTCCTTTTCTCTTTTGTATCATGGCTCATACTGATGAAGACAATAAAAGTGAGGATAACCGAGCCATACCTATCAGGCGAGCCAGAAAGGGACTACTCCCTCAATATTCATGAACCATCTATAACCCTGAGAAGAATTTTTGGAAAACTCTATGACGCAATATATGGATATATACAGACAGGCTACTGGGGAGACTGGTTTTTGTTATCTCTACCCCTCCTCGTGGTCTTAATGATTATTTTCATAATCGCGTATCTAAGGGGAACATGAAATGATGGGCGAGATATTGTTGTCATTCATTGTATATCCAGGTTTGCTGTTTCTTGTTACGTTCTCGCTTATCACACAATGGTACCGCAGAAAAATTATAGCTCGCATTCAAAGAAGGGTCGGGCCAAAATACGTTGGTCCATATGGCTTACTTCAGCCTTTTGCTGACATAGCTAAGCTTTTCAGAAAAGAAGTAACGATTCATAAGCACGCTCCTGTGAGAGGGCTGGTCTTCGTTGGTCTAATAGGTCTCTTTTCGCTCGTTGCAGCCATTCTTATAACGCCTCTCTCGCTAACGCCTTTAAGAACAAACTACGATGTTTTTGTTTTTCTATACTTAACAGTCTACGCATCAATAGCCATACTGTTGCTAGGTTATGGTACCCACTCCGTTTATCCCGGTATTGGCAGCTCAAGGTACTTGAACCTGTTTTTCTTATCGGAACCTGTGCTAGCCATTTCTATAATTAGTCTAGTTGAACTAATTGCCCCGGGCACTTACTCTCTCGGGGAGGCTCTGTCAAGGCCTTTTTCTCTGAGCTCAAATGGCGTATCTAATGTGGCAAAAATATTGTCATACATATTAGCTTGTCTATCCTTCGGGCTAGCTTTATTTCCGAAGCTTTCATTAAAGCCACTCGATATTTCTGAGGCTGAAACAGAGATTGCTGGAGGACTTGTTTCGGAGCTAAGCGGCCCTCTACTCTCGTTGTACATACTTATACATGAAACGGAGCTAGCGCTTATGTTTTATATTTTCTCCTCTATGATTATACCATATAATGGAGAGGGATTGCCCTTCTTACTCTTGTCAATTGTGAAATACTTCGCTGTCGTGGGAGTTATAACCGTGTTATCATACTCGTTTGGTAGAGTAAAGATAGACCAAGCAATAAAGATTCTACTGAGGTTTGGTTTACCTTTAAGCCTGATTTCTTTCATAATAGCCATTATGCTCTGAGTTCTTCCTTAAATGAGCGAGGCTTTCGCTAGTAAGTATTTATTAAGTTATTTTCTCAACTACTCGTTTAAGGAAGTCAACCGTATTTTCTGTAGGCCTACCCTTGAACTCAACTATATCTACAATCCTGAAGCCTTTTTCGGAGAGAACGTCGTTTAATTTTCTCGCTGCAACGGCTCCCCAACCATATGACGACAATAGCACTATTCTTTTATTGTCCGGAGGAATCTTGGCTTTCATAAGCTCAGCAACGTATTTTATTGATGGATAGATATCTGAATCGTAGTTGGGCGTCCCTATAACTATGTTTTCAGCATCAAAAAGCTCTGTAATTAACTCACTATATACAGGCTGGTTCTTATCCGTTATCCTAAAAACTAGTGGATGTATCCCTTTCTTTTCTATTTCTTCTATAAGCGTATTAATGATGTTTTCCGTGAAACCATACATCGATGCATATACAATAACTGTTTTTCCCCTCTCAATGGCTTTAGAACCCAGATATCTATACAAACTAAGCGGGGTCTCAACATTCTTGTAGATAGGACCATGACCAGGAGCTACAATTTCGATATTGTTGAGTAAAGATGAAAGTTTCAAAAGATTTTTAGTTACCCAATCCACATATTTGCCGATTATATTAACAAAATACTTCTTGGTATAATGATTAAAAAGCCTCTTCTCATCATCACCGAGTTCCTCGTAAAAAACGCGGCTCGGTATCCCGTAGGACCCGAAAACATCGCAAGAGAACAAAGCCTTTTTCTCTTCAAAGTAGCTAACAATAGTGTCTGGCCAGTGAAGCCACGGAACATGATGAATTACTAGAGTTTCTCCATCTGATATCTTCACGAGCTCTCCATCGTTAACCGGCCTGTATTTTGCCTCCAGACCATAAAACGAACGCAATATTTCTATGGCCATCCTGTGACCCAAAATTAAGGATTGCTTAGCTACCTTAGCTAAGGTTGGAATAGTACCGCTATGGTCGGGTTCACTGTGATTGACTATTATGTAATTAATATTGCCTGGTTCAACAACCTCCTTAAGAGCTTCAATGTATGTTTGCTCATAACCCTTCTTCCACCCATCCACTATTATAACTCTGTCATCGGTAAAAACCACGAAGGAATTATACGTTACGCCCTCCGGAATCTCCCACAATGCCTCAAAGTATTTAGTCGAGGAGTCATTCAAGCGAAGAATATAGATGTCTTCAACCACTTTTTGAACAATATAATCAACCACTAATCACAACCTCTTCAAGGCTATTAGGTTTTCAGAACCATAACTACACAATTATTCTCTTTCTTTTCTGTTTTTATAAATTTAGAGTTAACATACTAGTCCTACTCACCTTTTCGCCGAGCAAAACATCGTTGATTTCCAAAAATAATTAATTGTAATAAATAAAAAATATATTAACAAATCTTAAATTATCTTTTGATTGCTAGAAATCACATCAAATCACAAAAGTGATTAAGGGTTGAACGATTCGCTGGCTTCCTCCGGTAGATACCAATTATTACCTCACTGCGCTACGCATGCCAAGGACTTAATCATCGTTGTTGCTTGCGATGGTGCATCAAGCGTTGGGCAAATAGGCAATGAAGTCACTAGAAGATTAACTAAACAGTTTCCGAACGTAGTTAGAATGTGTTGTCTCTCCGCCGTTGGTGCAGGTAGCAAGATACATATAGAGCTATTTAAAAACTCAAAAGCCGTCATATCAATTAATGGCTGTCAGTTAATGTGTGCATCCAATGTATTGAGACAGAAAGGAATAAACATTACATACGAAGTTACAGTAGCTAAGGAAGGAATAAATAAACTACCTTCTCTTGACTTCTCAGATGAAGAAGTAGAGAAAATAGCGGAGAAAATTATATCTGAATTCTTGTCGAAATACATAGAAATCACTAAGTGATATTGATATAATACTTAGCTAAACGTCTAGCTAAACTTTTTTAGATTTTCTTGTCATGCAAAGCTTTGTTACTCTTTTCATGGAAACCAATACTTCAATTATTGTTATCATAAACTTCACTTTAGCTTTCCTAAATTCTTAATAGCGGGCCCGCGGGGATTTGAACCCCGGACCACCGGCTCCGCAGGCCGGTGCCCTATCCTGGCTGGGCCACGGGCCCCCTCACCTATCGCCAAATATTTTATGTCGTAATGAATATTTTAAATATGAATCACATGATTAATCGTTTTTATACTAGGTTGGGCTTCTTTGACTGATATAAAGACCATTATTATTGGCGATGAAAAAGAGCTTATCGATGCTACTGAAAATTTATCAGCAGGAATTATTTTGCTCAAGAGACCTATACCTGCCTACAAAATCCTAAGAGAAAAATCCTTGGTTTGGCAACATTTCCATGTTCATGCATACAGCGCGGATATAGATGATGACTTGCTCACTGCTATCCGTATCCTTTTGCAAGAGAGGCTCAAACTTGGGGATCCTCCATCAAGAATCAGCAGGGGCAAAGCAGTAAGTAGAAGAGAGGTTTTTTCTTTATGGAGAAGCCTTAAAGAATATGTTAATGGACCTATACCTGGACATAATCTTCATCTATTAAACAGCGATGCAAGACGTTTGTTTTCAAAAATATGTCCTTATGGAGCTTTACTGGAAGACTTGGTCTCAATGGTTGAATCTAGATGTAACGAGTGTGGTATTTGTTACTCTTTTCTTCCTGTTCAGGTTCTTGAGAACCCCTTGTTGCCGTTTGATGGGATTAAAAGTCTTCTTGCTTTATTAAGCAGCAGGACTATATCTACGGTGGTTCTATATTATGCGTTAAGCATCGAAGAGAAAGCATACAACGTGATATCGAAATGGAGCAATAATGTGTTGGGGATACCGGTTACCAATTCGATGGTTCCTTGGTGGCTTCCACTCTTACATAAATTATATGGGGTGCCGGCAATTCTGCTCGGACCACCAAATCCATACTTGAGCTATATACAGGAAGACATCAAAAACTTGTATCTAAACAACGTATTCCACGCTATACCTAGCGAAGAAGTTGACGATGAATTCATAAATGAAACTCTGAAAACCAAGAAGAAAGCTAATCAAACAAGCATTGATTCTAAGAACCTAGTTCCTCAACTAAGCATGCTTCTACAAGCTGAGGGAAAGGGGCTCTCGAGTTACAAGCCAGATTCAATACGGTCATTTGTTCCAATTGTGGAGAATCAAAAATGTATATTCTGTGGTGCATGTGTAAAATCCTGCCCTTACGAAGCGCTCGAGCTTGAATCTGAACCAAAATTGCCAAGGCTGCTACTAAAGCTGAACTATTGCCAAGGCTGCTACAACTGTATGTACGCTTGCCCCACCCAAGCTATATCGCGATTCGAGCCTCTTCTAACTTATAATGGCTATAAAAACCTGGCTCACGACGAGATGGTTAATTGTATCTATTGTGGCTCACCGGTGGGCTCAAGAAGAAGAATTGAGTATATAGAAAAAAAGATGATAGAAAGCGGCATGGATAGCGAAAAAGTGGTTCAGATAACAAGGGTATGCCCGGTTTGCCGTACCAAGAACCTTGTGAAATCATAGTTAAAAGAGCGGTGAAGAAGCTTTGCTAGCAGCAACTAGTGAGCTTCTTTTTAACATAGTCGAGAAGAACATGCTTCTTAAGAAAGGGGATTAACGACAAGAACTTTTGAATCAATGATAAATCAGCCCTCCCACCACTAGCGTTTGGGTGACCCCCGCCACCAAAGCACAAAGCGTATTTCCTCGCTATTCCTTTTCTTGAACGAAAACTAACTGAGCCGTCAGGCTTAACCACAACGGCTAAGTCAAGCTCCAGTTTTCCCAGAAGGTAGTTTGCTGATAGGCTAATTCCTGGGTGATCAAGTTCTTTGTATAAAATGCCGATCTTCTCGTTGCATGCATTGATTACTTGTGTCTCACGTAGTATTTTTTTGTACCCCGATAGCTCGGCGTCTAGGTTAGCTTCAGCTTTGTTTATTAGCTCATCATTTAGTAATCTGCATTTACTGAACTCCTCCACGAGGTAGCGCCTGAAGCTATCGCCCTTCTTTCCTCTAGGCATTCGTGTTGCTCTATAAAGTAGTGGAGATATCGGGTTATCCCATAACCACAGGTCAGCACCGCAGACCGCCTCCACAAGCATTGGGTGACACTCTTCTCTCTCAACACCGGGGAAAGAATAACTATATACGACGCCCGCTCCACAAGTGGATTTATCAATAAAAACTGCTACGCCTATTGATGATAAAGCTTCAATCCACTTTTCACTCCAAACGTGATGGTCATACCACTCAATTCTGATATTCCTCTTGGAAAGGCTCGATAAATAGTGCGATAATTCCGGCAATATCGACTCGTTCATTCCTAAATCCATAAAGGCAACTATACTGTTATCGTCTATCTTCATGCTTTTTTGAAGTAGATTGAGCAAGCCGCTTGGCTCTACGAAGTGAATCTCTACATTATTGTTGCTGAATACCCTTCTCGCTAATGAGAGGTAAATAGCCGCGCTAGCAACACCGTCCAGGTCATTGTGCGTTATTATATAAATCATTATTTGTTTATCACCAGTCACAGTATTTCTCCATGGAAATGATTTTTAGTATCTACGGAATAAAAAACTGTTAGTGAATAAGTGTATGGAGTGTATGGGAAGAAAGATCGAAATAGATTCTGCTGCAAAAGCTCTCGGAGTAAAGCTGGGCGTGATGTGTTTCTCGGTTGATAAAAAACCGGCCATCAATGACCATTATTTAAAAGTCTACAATGAAGCCTTGGATAAAATCAAAGCAAAGCTACTAATTGATATAAAGACCCTTGAAAACCTTAAGAGCCATCCTGTTGTGAGGGCTTATAGGGACTTCTACTGGAAAATAGGTATTGACCCAACAAAAACAAGGCCAGCTGGAGAGGCTCTAGCACGAAGGCTCTTGAGCGGGAAGGGGATAGATGCCATCGAGCCAGTCGTTGATGCTGGTAACTTGGCTAGCGCCGAAACTATGGTTTCAATTGGGTTATACGATATTAACAAGCTCCCGGGAAACCTGAAATTAACGGTCAGCAACGGAGGGGAAAAATTCTACCCAATTGGAAAAAACGAGGAAACGCTCTCCAAAGGATTACCTATCCTCTTATCAAACGATGTAGTTGTTCATCTCTTCCCGCATAGAGACTCGCGCTTAACCTCTATAGATATAGATAGCAGAGTTGTGCTTGGATTAGCGGCAGGCGTTCCAGGCATAAGCGACAAATTACTAATACATGCTTTAAACAGGATACTTGTATATATGCAGACTTTAGGGATAACCTATAAAGTATGTATACATCCCAATATCATTTAATTATTTAAAAAGGTGTTCGTCGTGGGAGCCGAAATCGGGTCTGGCAAGCTAAGGGAATTAGCCGTGCTCATCGGCATGAAAACAGCTGCTAAGCTTAAGAGCGAGTACACCTTAATTGGAAATGAACTTTCTGAGGTCGAGAAAAACGAAACAATAAAAGCTGATTTACTAGCCGAAAACTACATAGTTAATCAACTCAAAGAATTAGGCTTTAAGGGAAAAATAGTTACGGAAGAGACAGGGGTTATTGAGGTGGGCAATTCAGATATAATAGCTATTATAGACCCTCTTGACGGTTCAATTAACTATTCGCTGGGTATTCCCTGGTTTAGTATAAGCATAGCTTTCGCTCAAAGAAGCAGAGGACAGGCAACACTGAAAGACCTTGTCGCTGGTGCTGTTGTACCCGTTCTTGATCCCATCCCAATTAGCTTCTCGGTGGATAGAGGGGTTTATATTGGAGAGACAAAAATTGAGTCTCCACCTGCGCGTTCCTTCACTGATTTCATGGTTGTCGCTTTCTATGGAGATGATCCTGAGGCCATGAGCATATACAGCAAGATTCACGCTGCACTAGCGGAAAAATACGGGAAAATTAAGGCAAGAAGCCTTGGAAGTGTTGCTTTAGATTTAGTTTATCTTTCTTTACGGAAAATCGATTTATTTATTGATGCAAGAGCAAAGCTCAGGAACATTGACTTAGCAGCAGCGCTGGGAATACTGAGAGAGCTTAATGGTACATTCAAGAACATTGATGGCATGGATATTGATTTTTCCTTGGAGGACATACAACCGGTCAGGAGCCTTGTTGCATCGTGGTCGAGCACTTATCTCGAGGACGCGCTGGATGCTGTGGGCGATAACATTGAATAAAGTTCAGTTATTATTGCCTATTGCCTTTTTATTGCTAATAATCTGGTTACTAATTTTAATTAGATTCTCCGTTGGTCTAATCGAGGTTTTAATACTAGCTATAGTGATATTCAGTTTTATCTTGGCACCATTATTATTTAGGTCATACAGGGAGACCAGGAAACAATAGAAAACTTTAGTAAATATCTTCGCATATCTTCTTCATTAATAAAGCATCTTTCTCTAAAATAGGAGACTCTGAAATAAATGTTCCGGTGACGCCAACTTCTTTGTAGGCTTTTACCACCACATCGAAGCTAGGGCCATAAAGCTCTTCCTCCAAAGTGTGGTGCTCTCTCTCCCCTCCTTTTCCAAACTCGATCTTTGAAAAATGCGTATGAAGAGGCGATACTGCATCTTTTCCAAGGTTGCTCTCGATATACTCTATTATCTTAATAACATCATCTACCTTTTGTATAAGTTCTCCTTTAGTTCTAGCATATATATGAGCCCAGTCTACTGTTGGTCTACATTTTTTCCCAAGAGACAAGCATATCTCGACTACCTCCTCAACGGTGCCGATTTGAGTTGTCTTACCCGTTGTCTCTGGAGATACTGATGGAAACACGTATCCATCGCTCCAGGCCTGCTCAAGGGCTTCCTTGTATCCTTTTATAGCTAATCTAATAGCTTCGCTTGGGTTTAAATCCCCATAGTATCCTGTATGAATAACAACAGCGTATGCGCCCATCCAGTGCGAGGCCCTTAGAGACTCATATATCCTTCTAACACTAGCCTGCACGGTTTTTTCCTCAGGAGAAGCCAAATTAATGTAGTATGGGCCGTGAAGACTGAGGAGCACATCGTTCTCTCTTGCTTTTTGCCCAAAAACTTCGGCGTTTTCTTTCTTTATGTTCACTCCTCTAACGGCTTCATACTCCATTGCGTTAAGACCAATGCTTTTCAGAAAAGCAGGAATATCAGCTAAGTCCCCCTTAAATTCTATAGGTTTACCTGCTGGCCCGAATCTATGAGGACAGATGCCCAAGCCTCATCCCAGCTAATCTTTTAGTCATGAATAAATAAATTCTCTACTAATCTCAAAATTATCATCTAAGATGAAAAAATCTTTATGAATAAATAACTTGTTCTGAGCGTGACTTTTCTTTCAGTAAAGTTATCGTGAGAGGCGTTTTTTTAATTATCAAATACTAAACAAGCAACAATCGAGGTGCGTACCCTATGGTTAAACTAACCTGTCCAATCTGTGGTGGACCAATAAACATACCAGACGATGCTCTTCCAGGCGAGATATACGAACACGACTGTGGAGCTATGCTTGAGGTAGTTAATAATAACGGGACGTTGTCGCTAAAGCTGCTGGAAAATGTAGGTGAGGATTGGGGAGAATAACAAAAGGGTGATGCCTTATTGCCAGATTCGAATATCAAACTTTTTTCTTTTCAAAAATTCTACCCAATAGAAATTGTAAAGGCTAAAAAACAATATGTTTGGGATTCTTCGGGGAAGAAATACATTGATTTTAACACTGGAAACGGCATAGGCTTCTTGGGGCACGGTAATCCATTTGTTCTCAGAAAAATAAAAGAAGCATTATCAACTATATACATACTTCCACCATCATTCAAGTCACCTATAAAAGAAGAGGCTTTGGAGTCTTTAGCCAGGATTGCTCCCAAAAATCTTGACAGCTTAGCATTGTTGAACACAGGAAGCGAGGCCGTCGAGCTAGCATTAAAGCTGTTGTACAAATACAAAGGAAAGGACAAAAAAGTTGTTTACTTCACCAATTCTTTTCATGGAAGAACTCTTGGTGCTTTATCGATAACAAGTAGTAACCCAGCTTATAACAAGGATTTCCCATTGCTAAACAACACTTTAATTTTACCATATAATGATGTATATGCATTGGATAATGCTTCTTTTGAAAACGTGGCAGGCGTAATAATAGAAATTATACAAGGGGAAGGCGGAGTAATCCCAGCAAAAGAAGAGTTCTTGAAAACCCTGTATGAGAAATGTCAGGCAAACGATGCCCCACTAATTATTGATGAAATACAAACTGGTTTTGGAAGAACGGGTAAGCTATGGGCTTTCATGCATTATAATATCAAACCTGATATTCTTCTGGCCGGAAAATCAATAGGGGGCGGTATACCAGTAAGCGTTGTTTTCGCAAGGGAAGAGATATCATCGAAACTGGAAGCCCATGAGCACGGCTCCACGTTTGGTTTTAACCCAATAGCGGCTGCCGGTGTCGCTGGGGCTATTGAAGCTTATTTTAAGCTAGATGTGGAAAGCAAGGTCCACAGAAAAAGCGAGTATTTAATAAATAAAATTCAAGAAGCAATAAGAGATGTGCCACACGCAAGCGTAAGGGGAAAAGGATTAATGATTGGCATAAGTCAGCGTGACCAAATAAACTTTATCTTCTCATGTTTAATTAAGAAAGGAGTAATTATTTCCAGAGCAGCCAGAAACACGGTTAGGCTTCTGCCGTCATTTTTAATAACAAAGAAAGACATAGAAGTCTTTACAAAAGGCATCAAGGAGTGCTGGGAAGAAGCTAATGGAGAAAGAGTTACTGAAGAAAATTCTGTTCGAATTAGTTCAAATACCCTCAATGTCTGGTACGGAGCAAAAAGTAGCTGAGTACATCAAGGAGAAGTTCGGTGCCCTTGGATTAAAAACAAGGATAGATGAAGTAGGCAATGTTATCCTGGAACAAGATGGAGTATGCGACTCCGAAGTTTTTCATTACATTTCACATATAGATACTGTGAAGCCATACATCAAACCTAAAATTCTCGATGATTTCGTTTACGGAAGAGGGGCCGTTGATGCAAAAGGACCGTTATTAGCGATGATAGATGCTCTGTATGAATCGCGTAATCCATGCATAAAAGTTTATGGATTAGTCGGTGAGGAATCAGACTCGCGGGGAGCCCGCTACTTGTTAGAAAATACGAAAAAACTGAGCAATGTTGTAATAGGTGAGCCAAGCAATAACCAAATATGTATTGGCTACAGGGGACGTATTCTCTTGCGTATCGATTGTAAAGGACAAAATCAACACGCAGCAACATCGTCACAGGTAAACCCTATCCAATACCTAACAAACATTATTCTGCTAATGGAGAAAATCGCTGATACACTTGGGCAAGACAAAGTATTAGTTACACCCACGAAGATAGTGTCAAGGAGCATGTCCAATGTTGTCCCATCGAAAGGCCAGCTCCTATATGACATAAGATTCTCTGAAGAAAAAATAGCAAATGAGTTGCTAGATAAGCTAAAATCCATGATACCAACTTACTGTAGCATCCAGAAAATATCTTACTTGCCTCCCGTAGAGGTTAAACCAAGCGATATACTCGTGCAATCTTTGGCTAGAAGCATAATCAAGGAGGGGTTGAAGGTTAACTACATAAAGAAAATGGGCACAAGTGATATGAATGTTCTCTATCCAATAACAGAGCATATCGTATCATTCGGTCCAGGGGACTCTAAGCTTTCCCATACACCTAAAGAAAAAATAAACATAAAAGACATAATGGTGGCGTCCAGCATATTGAGGAGTTTACCAGCTGAATACAGCCGGATTAAGAGCAGAGCTTAATAGTACTATTCTAGAGCTTCTTAGCTACTAAAGCTTTTCATTGATAAGGCCTGTATCTCAGTAAGCCAGCTATTCCTCCGAAAGCACTTTTAAGCCATGAACCCTCGGGCATAGATGATGGAACTATCACGATTTTCGCACCTGTTTTCTCAGCAATATTTTTGACTTCCTCTATTCTTGGATAATCATCATTCACGATTATGACTGATAGGTTTCCGCTTTCCGCTGCTAGGAAAACTTCTTCGCCGAATACAGCTAATCCGTCTGCTTTTGCCATGTGAAGCTTTAGTTCTTCTACCGCTTTGACTGCTTCTATGTACTGGTGGCCTTTTATCAGGTCTTCTGCCTTGAGAACAAGCTCTCTTAGGCCAGCCTCATCTTGATACGAGACATCTATTAGTTGTGGAAAAACGAGTTTTCGGAGCCTGAAGTCGAGGTACTCGCCAGAGTAGAAGTCTTTCTTACTAAAACCTGGACCACCAATTATAATTCCCTTTAGCACTCCTTGTTCCAGTAGAGGTAGAAAGGCCTCATTCGCTCTTTCAGCTACTTCTTTGTAGAAATCTTCTACCATTTGGTCTATTATCCTATCGTATCTCCTCTGGCTTTGCCCACCCTTGCTGTGCTTACCGGGAATATAGCTCATGAAGTTCGCTAAAACCTCTATTCGCCCACCTCTAAGCAATCCTATAGTTGCTTCATCTCTCTCAATAATTATCAAGCCATACACTTCTTTTTCCTTAAGCATTTCCTCTAGATGCTCTGTGTGGAACCACTTATCTGTTCTATAAAAGTATATCTGGACAGGCTCCGGTGGACTGAACATTATACAGATATCCTTTCCGGTATCCACGTCAACTCCGCAGAACAACACCAAACCGTTCTTCGGGATTTTCTGGATATTCGATAATCTATCCATCGCCATAGCCAGAGCTGTTTGAACAGCTGTTTTCGTTCTCTTCAATTTTATGTTATCAGTTATGCTGTACTCCTCTCTCAGCAGATTCATTACATCGCTTACGGGTCTGCCGGGAGGTATGTACAACGATAACAATACTGTAGCTGGGGCATTCCATCTCTTGAGTTCCGCTATAATCTGGGCTAGCTGCTCTTTTGTCACCAATAGTTTTTCCTCCATACTCATCGAAAATCACGCCCTCTATTAACAGTCAATATGGAGAATTTTATAAACTATTTGCGTATAAAATCTTTTCATCTATTAAGAGATGATTCGCATGTTCCTGGGTAATGAAGATGTATTAGATATTCTTTATTCAGCCGAGGAAAAAGCCTTAAGCCTAGGGGCATCATATGCCGAGGCGCGGTTCCACTTATTGGAAAGACAGGGGGTAATAGCAAGAAACGACGCAATTATTGGAACAACACTTGCATCTAGTAGAGGCATAGCTATTCGAGTTGTTTTTAAGGGCGCTCTAGGTTTTTCCTCTACTTATTCCTTAAGTAAAGAGGATGTTCTAAAAGCCGTGGAGAGAGCGGTATCCCAAGCTAGGGAAGCATCCTTCCACATGAAGAGCCAAATTATCTTCTCTAATGAAAAGCTAGGTAGGGCAAAGGTAAGCGTGATTGAGAAGAAAAAAATCGATGACCTATCAACAGAGGAAATGATCAATTTACTAATGGATTCATGGGATAAAATAAAAAGTGCTGATATACACTCAAAAATACCTGTATACATGCAGAATTTATCTTGGAGCAAGGAGTACAAGGTAATAGTTAACAGTGATGGCGGATTCGTGGAGAGCTATGTTCCAAGGGTATTTTATTTCTTCAATCTAGTCGAGTATAACGATGGCAACTCGATAAATAAGTGGTACGAGTACGCTGCCAGCGGAGGCTCTGAGCTAGCTGAGGAATTCGTGGCTAAGGGCAGACAGTACGAAGATGTGTACGTATTGGATAAGATACTTAGGAAAGCTAAACCATCCCCAAAAGGGAGAATGGATGTGGTGCTTGGAGACGAGATAGTCGGGCTACTAGCACATGAGTCAAGCGGACACCCATCAGAAGCGGACAGAATTCTCGGCAGAGAAGCTGCGCAAGCAGGCAAAAGCTTCATTAAACCAACCTCTCTTGGAACAAGGATCGGGTCTGAAATCGTAAGCGTCGTGGATGATCCAACGATACCTGGAAGCAATGGGTTTTTCCTGTATGATGATGAAGCTGTTCCAGCTAGGAAGAAGTACCTATACAAAAATGGGGTCATCAACGAGTATCTCCACAACAGATACACGGGATACTTGTTCGGTAAGGGAAGCAATGGGTCAGCGAGAGCTATGGATGCATTTAGCGAACCAATAATTAGGATGTCGAACACTTACATTGAGCCAAGGGATCACAGCTTGGATGAGCTAATAGAGGATATCGATTATGGAATTTACATGAAGAGCTACATGGAGTGGAACATTGATGATGAAAGATGGGGTAACAGGTACGTTGGCCTTGAGGCTTACTTAATAGAGAATGGAGAAATAAAGGATTTGGTAAAGAACCCGGTGCTCGAGGCTACGACCGGAGAGATATATAGCAGCATCGATGCTGTTGGAAAAGACCTGGTTTTTCACGCGGGCACGTGCGGGAAGGGCGAGCCTTCCCAAGGTGTGCCCGTGTGGTTCGGTGGACCACCAATAAGAATTAGAAAGGTGAGAATATTATGAAGAGCAGTTACTTCGAGGATATGCTTGATAAAATATCAAGTAAGCTGGAGTCAAGAGTAAATGCCTACGCGCTGTTGCTAACCTTAATTGATGAAACAATGATTAAATATGCAAACTCGCAGCCAAGCGTTACTCAATCATGGAGTATGTATGAGTTAGGATTGTACCTCATAAAAGATAAGAAGGCATTTGTGGCGGGTCTGAGGAACCCCAACGAGAAGGACCTAGACGTATTCATAGAGAACAGCTTAAAGAAACTGGAAAAAATAAGGGAAACAGAGCTATTACCCGAGTTTCCCTCAACAAAAACACACGATGCTCTGCCGTCAGTAGATAAAAAAGTGATTGATGCTCAAAGCAACCTAGGCAAGCTAATGGAACTAGTCTCGTCAAGAACGAGAAACGAAACAGAAATTGCAGGCATGATTTCACTTGGGAAGAGAGAAATAATGCTGAGAACAAGCACAGGCTTTACTGGAAAACACGCAAACACGTTCTTTAACGGTTACTTCAGAATCTTTCGCGGAGAAAGAAGCGGTCAGTGGGCATTCTCGTCCACATTTTACGATGAAGGCCTAGTTGAAAAAACACTTGATAACGCCGAGTTCTATGCTAGTTTAAAGCTACCATACTTAAAGCCAGAAGAAGGAGAATATACGGCGATACTATCACCAATGGTGGCCGGCAACTTATTCAGCCTCCTAGCCTACATGTCCAATGCCTTCGCTATACAAAATGGTCTTAGCTTCTTGAAGCCAAGCGACCTAGAAAAAGAAATCACAACAAATGAACTAAGCCTCTATGACGATCCAAGAAACATAGAGCTGCCTTTCAACACGCCATTTGATGCTGAAGGAGTAAGCACTTATAACAAGCCTATAATAGAGAAGGGGGTTTTAAAGAACATTCTTCACAACACCGCTACAGCAAGGTTGTTTGGAGCAAGGAGCACCGGCAATGCCGGCTGGATAGAGCCAACTGCATGGAACCTCGAGATAAAAGAGGGTGACGCAAGCCTGGAGGAAATGATAAAGGATACTAAAAAAGGAGTTCTTCTAAACAATAATTGGTATACACGTTTCCAGAATTACACGACCGGGGAGTTCAGCACGGTCGCGAGGGACGCCATTATACTCATTGAGAACGGTGAGTTCAAGGGGTTACTTAGAAAAGCTAGAATATCGTCGAGCTACCCCCAGCTACTCAGAAACATAAGGACCATAGGCAAGGAGAGATACAAGATAAAATGGTGGGAGGTAGAAAACCCATTCATTCTGCCCTACGTGGTCATCGACAATGTCAGAGTAACTATACCTGACTTTCCTTCTTAACCTTATAATATGATGCGTAGAGGCAAGACATGAAAATAATGATTGCTCCAAGACCTTTTTTTAAAGAGTAGCTTTCTCCCAGGAACAAGTAGGAGAGAGCATAAGCGAATAACGGCTCCATTTGATAGATAATAGCTGAGATGGAAGCTGAAACCTTCCTTTGACCGACAACCTGTCCATAAGAGGATAATACCCCAACAACTATGCCGAGATACGCGAGCCATATTACACTACTGAGAGCTAGGCTCGCCGAATAGTCTTTTCTAAGCAGACTCAACAGAAAAACCAGCGGAAAAAGCAACATAACAGAAACAAACTGGTTGTAGTTATCGAACTTGAGGTAAGATATAAATAGTATTTGCAGCGACCAAAAAAGCGCCGAGACAAGAACGAGTAAATCTCCGGTAGTTAAATCCCCACTAGTATCCGTAAGAAGATAAACGCCGATGACAGCCCCCAGACCCGCCAATGCGACTTCTTTGCTGAATTTCTTTTTTAGGAGAGTCTCTATAACTAATACAATTATAACGCTTGTACTAGTGAGAAACGCGCTGTTACTAGCACTAGTGTATTGTGTGCCCCATCCCTGAAAGAAAATGCCGAGGGAATACATTATCCCTGTGAGAATGCCTGCCTTGATACTGTTTTTATCCAAGCCATTCTTGGCGATATCGAAAATCAATATAGGAACAAGCACGGTTGAGCTGAATAACGCTCTGAAACCAGTATAAATAAATGGTGACTGGTCATTCACAACGATCTTTATTACTGGGAAGCTTGTTCCCCATAGAAAAGTAATGGCAAAAAGAATCAGTATCCCCTTTATAGCATCGTTCATGACTTTACGCAACCCCACCATCATTATGCATCTGTACACTAAAACTCAGAAAAAAAGCTGTCGTGAAACTGCTTTGGACTTCATATAGGTTTATATAGGTTGATATTAACTCTTTTATTTGGGAATGGAAGTGTTGAGACCGAAGGAGGTTTGCGAGAGGCTAAGCATTAGCTATACTACTTTGAGGGTACTATGTTAAAAGAGGTTACATAAAGCCTGTGTTGAATCCTGGTGGTAAGTGGAGGTTTAGGGAGGAGGATGTTGAGAGATTGATTGGCGTAGTTAGGCCGAGGAAGGTAGTGCTCTACGCTAGAGTATCATCTAATAGTCAAAGAGATGACTTAGAGAGACAGGTTAGAACACTAGAAGAGTGGGCTAGACAAAACAACATAGCGGATTACGAGGTAGTAACAGATATTGGAAGCGGGTTAAACGAAGATAGAAAGGGTTTCAAGAAGTTACTAAGGTTAGCTATCGAAAGAAAAATCTCGAGTATTGTTGTTGCATATCCAGATAGATTGACGAGGTTTGGTTTCAAAACGATTGAAGAGCTACTGAGAGCTTTCGGTGTAGAAATAATTGTCTTGAATCACGAGGACAAGGATGCTAGGGAGGAGCTCGTAGAAGACCCAATCACGATAATCTCCCACTTCGCAGGAAAGCTATACGGTACGAGGAGCCACAAGTACAAGAGGGTGGTTGAAGGTGCGAGAAAGCTCATCGAAGACCCTTGAACAAGTCAGAATGTACTCAATATCAGTAAGCGATTCAAGGGTTAGTGAGCTGATAACATGGTATTTAAGGACTCTACAGAGAGCAATAGACATTATCTGGGAGAACATTGAGTGGAAGTATAGATTCCCTAGAATAGAGAGGAGGAAGAGGAAGCAAGTAGTAATCATCCCCTACAAGCTTAAAGTTCCAGAGCTACCAAAAGACGAGTCTTTTAAGAAGAGGCTGCGTGATGAGCTCCTACTAGACTGCCCATACGCTAAACACTGGATTGACGCTGTCATTAGGACAGCATACTCTATAATGAAGGCTTGGAGAAAGAGGTATCTTAAGGGAAAAGTTAGAAGGATTAAGCCGAGAGTTAAGAAGAGGTTTGCTAGGTGTAAGATAACCTTGATGAAGGTGAACTACGAGGAGAAGAGCATCAGGGTCACAATTAAGCCAGGAGAATACATAGAGGTCTCTTGGGGTGGTAAGTGGTTTACTAGGAGGGTTAAGGGCTGGAGGATTGGAGAAGTTGTATTGAAGGATGACAGAGTACTCATACCATTCAAGTACACGAGAGTCATAGAAGTGAGAGATACTGTTGCGTGGGACTCCAATGAGCTATCACTCGATGGATTCTCACCGAGGAAGGGCTTTATCAGGGTTGACCTGAAGTTCTTGCAGAGCTTGAAGATTGTGTATGAGATGAAGAAGAGAGTAGCACAAAGCAAGGGCTTGAAGGACATCTACGAGAAGTACGTTGCTAGAGAGCGTAATAGGGAGAGGGATTTCGTAAACAAACTAGCGTGCGGGTTAACCAAGCTATTCCCAAACACCATTCATGTCTTCGAAGACTTAGAGAAAGAGGATTTAGTCAGCAGAAGAAAAGCTTCAAAGAGCAGGAGGAAGAGGAATGCCAGAACACCGTGGAAGATTATTCAGAAAAAGATTTCTGAGAAGGCTGTTGTAGTAAAGGTCTCCCCGAAGAACACTTCTCGCACCTGCCCACGATGCGGGTGTGTGGTGAAGACCCGAGTGGGCAGGCTTTTCAAATGCCCTAGATGTGACTTTGAGCTAGACAGGCAGAAGCTGGCATCAATAAACATATACCTAAAATACTCCAAGATGCGGGGGTTTCCCCACAGCAATGACCCAGAGAAAACAATGAAGGGGGAGCTGTGGGCTGGGGTCACCCAGAGCGGGCGGAGCCCGATGATATGGACCCCGATGAAAAGGGGTCCTGAGGGCTGTGAAGCCAAGGGAAGAGGGCTTGACATCAAACAACATAAAGCCTGATGAAACCCGAACCCCAAAATAAATAAAACTCCCTCAAAAAATAAACAAAATAGAAAATATTGGAGTTTATTTCAAAGGGGCCGTCGTCTAGCTTGGTAGGATGCGAGGCTTGGGCCCTCGTGGTCCGGGGTTCAAATCCCCGCGGCCCCACTCCCTGGTTTCTAATAACAATGTCATCCATGTTTTCTGGAGGTTAATAGTTAAAGAGTTCATAAATAGCTCTTCATTTTTCAACATGTTTCTCCTAAGAAATATTCAATGGAAAAGTTTCGCTTTTCCATGATATAATCACAAGCTTTAACGTAACGATAAATAAGCGAAGGAAGCTATAAGCAAACAAAATGTTTTTATTTAATATCATCATATAATAATTATAAATAAAAATGGTGAAATATCCGTGTCGGAACTTCCAAAAGAGTTTGAAGGTCTCACCATAAAGGACCACAAGGACTTATGGCCATCTAAGCCTGAGGAGAGAACAACGGGCACGTTATCCTACACCTTAATGGTACTGTCTATGGCCATCACGACATCAATCTTCTTCCTTGGATGGCTGAGCCAGATCCTCGGCCTCAACCTAGCTGAGACAGTAGTTGCAGCGTTCATCGGGAATGCGGTAGTGGCGTTGATAATGTACTTTAACGGTATACCTGGCGTAAAGTACGGAATCCCGTTCCCCGTCCAGCTGAGACCAGCATTTGGGCACAAAGGCTCCATTTTACCACTAGTCATAAGAGCAATAGTAAGCATCTTCTGGTACGGCATTGATGGGTACATAGCTGCCTGGGCTATAACCGAGATGGCCTTGATAATAGCTGGGAAGCCGGCGGACTGGGTCGTCGAGAACGGTCTAAAGTACACGCCGATTACTTTCATTGTCTACTTAGCTTTCGTGTGGGCATTCGGGTACAAGAGGATAAAGGGCATTAAGTATCTTGACACAGTTGCAGGACCTCTACTAATGATATTCTTTGCGTGGTTCACCATCTATCTTGCGAGACTGCCCGGCTTGCCTGGACACATTCCTGGGTGGACTGAGGGAGGGGTTGGATGGACCAGTAGCAACTTCTTCCTAATGATAGCAGTGCAGACAGCTTGGTGGTCAACAATAGCTTTGAACGTGAGCGATTTAACGAGATTTAACAAATCTGTTAGCTCGCTACCTGTAGCTCATATACTAGGATTAATAGTTCCGCAAGTAATTGGTACAGTTTTAGGCTTTATAGCAACATCATTGACCGGCGGTATACACAGCCCAATAGACATTATTGCTAAGTACACCCCCAATGCGGCTGTAGCCTTCTTCGGTTTACTCTTCGCGACTCTAGCTACTGGAAGCACAAACGTGACTGGCGATGTTCCCGCCGCCACCAACGCTGTTATCAGGATAGCGAGGGTTAGATGGGAAATGGCTGTAACAATAGCTACTATTCTTGCATGGATTGTTATCGGCCCCTACAGCATATATAACTGGAAGAAGTCTCTGGATGTGGCCTATACACTACTGAACTTCAACTGGTACTACTCCATGTGGCTTGGACCAATAGCCGGCATAATGGTGATGGATTACTGGGTAATTAGGAAGAGACAGTACGATTTGAAAGATCTCTACGAGTTCTCGCCGAAATCAAAGTACTGGTACTCGGGAGGCATCAACTGGATAGGCGTTATTAGCCTAGTGCTTGGTATTTTGATAGAGTACGTAATAGCTGCAGCTCAAGGAAATATGCAGTACTATTATGGAATACCGGTGCCCGGCATTGAGTTAACATGGTACTACGGCTTCTTCCTAAGCGCCATCATTTATCTAGTGCTTTGCTACGCAATGAAAAAATATGCTAAAATCTAATCTTTTTTCTTTTTTCATCTCATTATTTAATTATAGATGATTAACATTAAATATTTCCTCGTCTTAATAATAATAATAGGTGTACAAGATGGTAGAGTATGACCTCGTAATAAAAAACGCTAGGATTAGAGGCAAGCCGAAGGATAAGCTATACACCATCGTTGTCGAGAACGACAGAATTGCTAAAATCACGGAGGAAGGCAACTATCATGGAAAAACAGAGATAAATGCTAGAGGATTCCTTGTTATCCCGCCGTTTTTCAACATGCATTTCCACCTTGATAGCGTACTAACCCTTGGTGACCCGAGGTTCAATGAGTCAGGAACACTGTGGGAAGGCATAGCTATATGGGCCGAGAGAAAGAAGAAGCTGACTATCGATGAAATGCTATCAAGAGTAGAGAAGGCAGTTAAGTGGATGGCTGTTTATGGAACATTATGGCTCAGAACACACGCTGATACAACAGAGAAGACTCTCACAACAGTTAAAGGACTAGTTAAAGCTAAAGAGCTATTCAAAGACATAATTAATATACAGGTAACCGCGTTTCCACAGGACGGTATACTGACAGAACCGGAGAACGCCGAGCTCCTAGAGAAAGCACTAGAACTCGGAGCCGATAACGTTGGCATGATTCCTCACAACGAATACACAAGGTTTGATGGAGCTAGAAGCGTTGAGATAGCCTTTGACCTGGCCCAGAAGTACAACAAAGACATAGATGGTCATGTTGATGAAACGGATGATCCTTGGAGCAGAAACTTCGAGGTTGTGGTTAGAGAGACATTTAGAAGAAAGTATCATGGCAGAGTCGCGGCTGGACACGTTACAGCTAGTCATAGCTGGGACCCTGTCTATAGAAACAGAATATTCGGCCTAGCTGCTCAGGCTGGAGTAAGCATTGTCCCCAACCCATTAATCAACATTCATCTCCAGGGAAGATTCGATAACTATCCCAAGAGAAGAGGGATGGCCCCAATAAGAATTGCATTGGAGAAGGGGGTTAACGTCGCCCTTGGGCACGACTGTATAATGGACCCATGGTACCCGCTCGGAGTCGGCGATATGCTCCAAGTACTCTTTATGGCTGTCCACGTAGACCAGCTCATGGGATACACCGAGCTTAAGAAATCATTCGATCTAATCACTGTTAACGGAGCTAAGATATGGCACATCGAGCACGAGTACGGGATAGAGGAGGGCAAAAAAGCAAACATCCTTGTGCTGAGAGGCAGAGATGAGCTTGATGCACTAAGATTACTTGGCCCACCGCTATACGTAATAAAGGATGGTATGTTGCTAGCTGACAATACTGGCGGCGAATCTAAGATATTCTATAAGGGCAAATGGGAAAAAGTAGACTTCTTCATCTAAAAAATTTTTGTTTAAACCTTTAACCTACTCTCCGGGAATATCGAGCTTTAACTGACTAACAATTTCCTTGTACCTGTTCCTAACCGTAACTTCAGTGACCCCTGCTACAGCGGCTATCTCCTTCTGTGTTTTCTTCTCTCCTTCCAGCAGGGTTGCTATGTAAATAGCCGCCGCGGCTAAACCAGCCGGATCCTTCCCTGCCGTGATGGCTTTCTCCCTGGCCTTCTGTAGTATTTCGGCCGCTGTTTTCATAACCTTTCCGCTAAGGTCCAGCAAGCTTGCCATACGTGATATGTAATCTATTGGGTTAGCTAGGGGAACTTTTATTTGGAGCTCCCTTACTAACAGCCTATAGCACCTAGCTATCTCTTTTCTGTTAGCCTTCGTGTAGTATGCGATCTCGTCAAGTGTTCTTGGGAAATGCTTTAATCTACAAGCAACATAAACAGCTGCTGCCACAACGCTTTCAATGCTTCTTCCCCTAACTAGACCTCTCTCAACCGCTTTTCTATAGATAATAGCGGCTTCCTCCTTAACTGCTTTATTAAGCCTTAGAATATTGCTTATTTTCTCAAGCTCATTCATAGCCTGAGCTAGGTTTCTATCATAGCTGCTCTGAATCCTGCTTCTAATCTGCCACTTCCTGTACCTCAAGAACTCTAATCTCTTCTTGGGCTCAAGCTTCTTGCCACTGGCATCCCTATCCCTCCAATCAATAACGGTGGCTAGACCTCTGTCATGAACCGTAGGTGAAAGAGGTCCTCCAACCCTGCTTCTCTTCTCCTTCTCCTCCGGGGTAAAAGCCCTCCACTCAGGGCCCTGACTAACGAGCCTTGATTCCAACACTTCGCCCGTCGAAGCACAAATATACTCTCCCCTCTCAGCATCAAAGACGATATCTTCAGGAGGACAACTGCTGCTAAACAGCATTTCCTCCGACTTCTTTTCGCCTTTTTGTTCAATTTCTTTGCTCATAACAAATCACCAGAAAACAGGCATATATAAAACGATAACTTTAAAAGCAAATAGAACCTGTCCTATATATATTTTTCGCTTCCGTAATATTTAAGCCTAACTATAACTATTATTTGTAAAAATCTTACATAAACATTCTTATATGATAATATATCAAAACTATGTGATGACAAGAATATTCTCTGGCGGGAAGCCCATCTCTATCAATATCTTCTTTACAGTTTGTCTATGGTCTCCTTGCAGCTCTATTCTGCCATTCTTGTATGTGCCTCCTGTAGCTAGCTTGGTTTTAAGCTCTGATGCGAGCTTCTTTAAGTTTATGTCCTTTTCATTAAGTCCCTCTATGATTGTTACGTCCTTACCGAACTTTCTTTTTTCAAGCCTTATTTTTATAACCTGTTGCTCCGTTGCTAGCTGCTCACATATCTCAGCTGGTAAGCCCCCACAAATATCCTCGAGCTCAGAATTCATTCTTTTGTTTCAACCTCACATTTTTATAGTTAAAAGAGGAATATAAAACGTTTTTTCTACAAAAAGCCTCCTGCTATATAAATATTTTTAAGACAAGACGGCGAAATTAGTCTCCACATACATAGGAACCATTGTTGTAGCTTTCAAGAGCCTTTAAGACATCATCAGCGTTTCTTGCATGAATGCATGCTGGGTACTCCTTATCCTCTCCATAAATAATGGACAAACCCGCTTCTTTAAACGCGGATTCATCCCATGATGAATCCCCTATATAAACGACTTCCTCTTTTCTCAAGCCTAGCTGATTAGCTAGACTCCTCAGCACTTCTCCTTTTTTATCGGCAGGTACAACTGGCATCCCGCCAGGTATCAAGTAATCATTATCATCGAATAACAATACATTAGAAAACCAGAAATCAGCGTTGAAGTGCCTGGCCACCCTTTCTACCAATATATTTATGCCCCCACTAATCATAGCAGATTTAGCTCCTATTTCCCGCACGTAAGTGAACACAGCCTTAAACTCTTCATTAATTGGTATTTTCTCAAGCTCAGTGACAATAACTCTTTTTGGAAGCTTTCCATTAAATCGAGCTATCCACTCATATGTATCAAGGTACATCCACTCGTAATATGAAATCCTACCCGACCTGTACAGCTCAATATATTTTCTTGATTCTTTTCGCGTTCCGAAAACCTCGTGTAAATACTCCCAGCTACTCTTGATAGGCACTAGAACGCCATCAACGTCGAATGCTACAAGGCCTATTCTTCCCATTCGGCACCGCTTCTTTAATAAGTAATAGATGTTTAAAAATTATTCCCCAATCACATCTAGAACTAAAAACGGCTCTTGCGTTATATGCATAGCATTGTAGAAAATATATTTTTAGCAACCTTAAATACACGGTTTCAACGATGAAAACCGTAGCTATACTAGGAGCTTCTGGATACGTGGGGGGCGAACTGCTAAGGCTACTGTTTTTCCACAAGGAGCTAGAAGTAGTTAAGATTTTCTCCAAAAATTACGTGGGAAAACCTGTACATGAAGCCCACCCACACCTGAGAGGGTTCTACAAAAACCTCAAATTCGAGGATTTAAGCCTAGATTCCATCTTAAAGGCCGATATAGTCTTCAACGCTTTGCCTCACTTAGTCGGAATGCATTTAACGGCCCAGCTACACGAGCATGGAGTAACAATTGTTGATTTAAGCGCTGATTTTAGATTAAAGAAGGCAGAGCTATATAAAACCTGGTATGGAATCGAGCATCCCTACCCTGATTTACTAGAAAAGTTTGTTTACTCGCTACCCGAGATTAACAGAGAGAGCATAAAGGGTAAAAAACTGCTCTCTATTCCGGGCTGCAACTCGACAGCAGCTATTCTAGCTATAGCTCCTTTATTCACAACCGATATTGTTAAGAACGAGTTGGTAATAGCTGATGTAAAGGTAGGAAGCAGTGAGGGTGGAAGAACTCCTTATGAGGGGTCTCACCACCCAGAGAGGGAGGGATCCTTAAGGCCGTACTCCCCTGAGGGACACAGACATCAAGCAGAGGTTGAGATGGTTCTTAGCGAGCTGAGGAAAACTACCGTGAATGTGTCTCTGGTTCCACATGCTACCAGCGCTGTTAGGGGGAGCTTAGCTAGCGTTCACGTTCTCGCGAATAAGGATGTAAGCGAGAAGGACTTATGGATTATTTACGCGAGGTTCTACAGAGAATCCCCATTCATAAGAATTGTTTACTCAAGCAAGATAAAGGTGCCGGATACAAAAAACGTTGTTGGAAGCAACTTTGCTGACATTAGCTTCTCAAAAGACAAAACCACTAATAGAGTAACGGGGTTCGCGGCTATAGATAACTTGGTTAAAGGAGCGGCGGGCCAAGCTATACAGGCTTTAAACATAGCTCTAGGATTAGGAGAAGATGAAGGTTTACTTATCCCCCCATTAAAACCAAACTAGGAGATGCCGCTTGATAGTAGTAAAGATTGGTGGAAGAACTCTTCAAAGCAACTTAGAAGGAATAGTAGACAACATAAGTAAACTCGTAGAAGAAAAAAAGGAAAAATTCATAATTGTGCATGGGGGAGGCCAGGAAATAGATGAATATACGAGAAAAATGAACCTAGAGCCAAAATATGTTGTGAGCCCCTCAGGCATTAGAAGTAGATTAACAGATAAGGAAGAGCTTAAGGTAGTCATAATGGTTCTAGCAGGGCTAATAAACAAAAACATAACTCATGAATTACTAAAAAGAAACATGGCCGCAATAGGCCTCACAGGCCTCGACGCTAAATTGGTTGAAGGGAAAAAAAGAGACAAAATAATAGTAATAGACGACAGGGGAAGAAAAAGGCTTGTCGACGCGGGTTACACGGGGAGAATAGATAAAATAAACAAAGATTACATAGCAAAAATGCTCGAGATATTCAACGTAATTGTGCTATCCCCAATAATCTACTCCGATGACTCTCCTCTCAATACTGATGCAGATTACTTTGCCTCAAGAATAGCCTGTGAGCTACAGGCAGACGCGCTAATTTACCTAACAGATGTAGATGGAGTCCTAATAAACGGGGTTTTACAGAGCAAAATAGCCCTATCGATAGCCAGCGATATACTAAATAAAATTGGGCCTGGAATGAACAGAAAGGTAATGCACGCCATAGAAGCATATAAATGCGGAGTAAAAAAAGTAGTTATTAGCAATGGATTAATAAGCGATCCAGTTGAAAAAGCACTTAGAGAGCAAGGTAGCGTGATAACTGGTGACTAAAAAGAGCATTCAAATAGATGAAATAGATGCCAAGCTATTATCGCTATTGAAGCAAAACTCTAGAGCAACCTTGGGGGAAATCGCCACTCAGCTTGGCATAAGCAAGACGGCCGTTAAAAAAAGGCTTGAGAGACTAGTTCAGCAACGAGTAATCAAGAGGTTCACAATTGAGTATTCCCTAACTGATGAGGTAAAAGTCCTTATATTGGTTAAGGTAATGCCTGGCCACAACGTTCCTGAAGTCGCGGAGAAGATCTATAACATGAAAATGGCTGAGAGCATATATGAAGTGACTGGTGATTATGACATCGCTGTAATAGCTAGACTACCAAACATAAACATGGTAAACGACCTTATAGACAGAATAAGAAGCGTTGAGGGAGTAGCAACAACGAATACACACATAGTTTTAAAGTCATGGTAAAAGTACAACTTGAATTTACGAGTTAACTTTCCATATAGCTTTTCTGAGAGACCTTCTCTTAATTTCCTCGCGACAAGCTCTTCTTAATGCTAAGTAAAGGTTTACGGAGTCTTTACTGTAGTTTACTGAGGGGAACATCCCCGTTAGCTTATCCATTATTATCCTGGCAACATCGATAAGCAAAACTATTACATCTTCTTCGTATTCGTGAACAAAACCCCTCTCGACAATATATTTCTTTATGACATTGTTTAATCTATTAAGTATGAGTATATCTATCGTTCCTGTTTGCTTGATTGACTGCATATTTTTCAACTGATGTATATGTAACAATGTGTCTCAAAGTATTAATTTATAGTACTGTTTTTTTCTTTTGCGTAATATATGGATAGTTTAAGTGGGATTAAAACAAATTAAATATATTTATATAATAGTTACATAAAAGTCCAGCAACTCTTTCTAGAAAATTCTCGCTCCCAAAAGCATAGGCTATCCCTAACTTAATCGATGCATCTTTGTACGAAAAACTATTAATGTAGCTTACCTTAACCCCCTCTATATATTCCGGTTCTTCGTATCCCTTCTTCACTAAAAATAAATATTGACTTATGTTTCCAAATCGGCTTTTGCTCAAAATAAATCTTCCATCAAAAAATTTCTTTTTCTCTAATTCCCTATATAGAAATTTGCCTGTCGAGAACCCGATGCCGGTGATCTCCGATATTTTTCTGATTGATAGGAAGGGGCGTTGCGCAATTGCATGCGCGAATTTTATTAGTAATGGCCTTTTCTTCACGTCAAGAGAGTAGCAGTCATGGTATCCGTTCTGCATATATGCGTTTACTCCTTCATTTGTAATATTGTATAAAAGCTCTGCTGAGATTAAGGTTGGCACAGAGTATATCGAGTAGACTTGCGGAGAAAAAATAGCTGGCTTCAAATCAATGAACGGTCTCATGGAGTATTTATTCTCGACTATTTTTTTCTCATCAGCAGAGTTGTATTCCACAAGTAATAACGTGTAGCCAAGACCACATATATTTGGAAGATAATACATAACCTCGTTATCCGTTAAATATCGAATTGCTTCTTTTACCAGCTTTTTTCTTGGAAACAACGCTTTAAGCTTATCGATAACCTCCTTCTTCCCGGCTTTACCCCCAGATACGAGTATCTGGTAGACAGCGCTTAATAACAGGTCTTCTCTCATACCTCAGCTTTGTCCTCCCTGAAACTAGATTTCAACAACTCTTGATACCATCTATACAGTGTAAAGCCTCTGTAGATTAAAAAGCCGCTCAGAAGCAACAGAGAAAAAATTAAAGGGAGAATAAAGATACTCAGCTCGTGGATGAAAACCGCTACATATATGCCTACTGATAATAAACCGTAAAACCCTAGAAATAAATCTAATGGGATTAGGTTATTAAGAAAACTGATTACTCCTTTTTTAAAAACGTTACTTGAAGCTATAGCTTTATACCCATTCAATGTCTTCTCCGCAAGCCCAAGCTCAACAAGCCTATCTAAATGATGTTTAGCTGTACTAGGGCTCTTAAAACCAAGAGCCTTCTGTAGCTCCCTTACACCAACCTCATCGTTTTTTAATAATAAGTAAAAGTATACTCTAAGACTTGTTCCACCAATAACAAGTATAGCATCTCTACTGTTTCTTGAAAATCTCTTCATCCACTAACATCCATGCACTAGCATTACAAAATAATTTTTTACTTACCCGTAAAAATTATTTATTAAAGGTTCTTCAAAATGTGGCTAGAATTCTTATTTAAAAGAAAAAAAGAAATGGATACGTGCTTTTCCTGTAGATACTATATAGAGAAAGATTTGTTTTGTTCATATATGAAGATTCGTGTATTACCTAGAACCGCTGCGTGTATTCATTACAAAAAGCGTGAGTAAAAAATGAGCCAGTCATACATCATTAAGCCCGAAATAGAGGTTCTCGGGGAATATGGATTATTTTATCCTTACAAAGCACTAGTAACGTTTTATGCTCCGCCATTTGGCTTCCTAGAGAACTTCTTCGTTTTCTTTGTTAATAAAAGAGCCATGATGGAAAATAAGAAAATAATAGCGATTAGCATCAACGATGATTTTATGGATTTACTGGAGACACATATGTTTCTCCATAAGAATAACGTTGAGTTTCAAAGACTAGCTCAGCGAGGACTAATTTTACCAATACAACTAACAAGCACCCGAGACCTAATAGATTATCTATTAAAATACGATGATGAATCCAGCTATATATATGTATTACATAGCGATTGCAATGAGCTACTTTCACACTCGAAACAACTAGGAGAAGCAATTAAGAATTTACTACGCAGGCGGAAAAAACCCATTCTAATAACAATGTTCGTTGACTATACATTACTACAAAAAGAAGAGTGGATACCGATAAGATACCTCAGCGACACAGAATTCATAGTTAATATTCAGGAACCAGTGAACACTGGCGAAATAGTAGTTACAAGAGTTAAGCTAGGAGTGAAGCCGGGATACAAGCTTAATTTCCAAATAACAAACGATTTCATAGGCTACCAAATACAGCTAAAAACCTAGCTATCCACCTTATATTTTAAGAACAAGCCCATCCTCTGCGGCTATATAATCTTTATAGCCTATAGGATTCTTGAACGAAAGAGTAGTTAAGTGTATAAGTATCTTCTTTTTGCATTTGCTCAAAGCCAGCAAAGCTTGTCTAGGGGAAGAATGATAGCCATACTCAACAGCTTTTTCCTCAAGCTCTACTGGAATGGTAGCTTCGTGGAAACCTACATCGCATTTGTCAATGCAAGAACTCAGCTCTTGCATGTACAATGTATCGGACGAATAAAAGAGTGATTTATCAACAGAAACATCCTTTATGACTATTCCATGAGTTGGTACGCTATGTTTAACTGGAATAAATCTTATTTTTAGATGATTAATTCTTATTTCTTCCTCTGATTTGTCTTTAAAAACGATTATTTCGGGATGCAGGCTTGGCTTAACAAAAACACCAAGAGCTACTTTAAGCTTCGATGCGGTTGATTCGTTTGTTAGTATTATCGGCGTGTTTTTAATGCCCCTGGCCTCAAGGTCATATAAATACGTGAAAATTCCTTCAACGTGGTCTATGTGATAATGCGATAAAAAAACATAATGCGGCAAGAGCTTCTCGATACCTAAATCATAGAGACGCTTAAAGATAGGCGAACCAGCGTCTATCAACACATTGGTATCGCCGCTCCTTACCAGAATGCTCGTAAAGAATCGATGTCCAGGTAAAACTGCTCCTCCCGAACCAAGCACGAAAATATCCATTTAAAACCACACTTATGCAAAGGTATATATTGGATTTTTGTGTAGATACATTAAAAAATTGATACTAGGTAGAGTCGATTGGTTTTCATCAAGAAATACTCCTTCGGATATATCGATATGTTCGCGGTTGATGTATCTCCTCGTAATGGTGAATCTTTTATTTACTCTTATATCTTGAAAAACAAAGTGGGAAAAAACGAATGCGTGCTTATAGATACTGGGCCTATGTCCTCAAGCGGAGAGCTGTTAAGCTTAATCAAGAAGCTTAATTGTAGCTTCCTACATGTGTTCTTAACTCATATACATATTGACCATGCTGGGGGTTCAGGTTATCTGGTGAATGCATTTAATGATAAAGCGACAGTATATGTTCATCCAAAGGGAGCACAACATCTAGTGGACCCGGAGCGTCTTTGGTTAAGTAGCCTGGAGGTTCTGGGAGAACTAGCTGTTAGTTACGGCAAACCTCTACCTATTCCGAGCAGTAGGGTTTATGCAACCAAAGATGATGAAGTTTTGAACATAGATGGGCTGGAGATAAGGGTTCTTCACACGCCTGGTCATGCTCCGCATCATCAATCGCTCCTTTTATTAAACAATCTTCTCTTCTCAGGCGAATCACTTGGAATGTTCTTCGAGGAATGGAACGCAGCTTTGATTGCTTCTCCACCACCATTTAAATATGACGTTTACAATGCCTCTCTTGATAGACAAATCAGGCTTTCGCCTAAGCTCTTAGCGTTGCCTCACAACACCGTGGTTGAGTTCAAAGATTACATCTCCGTGCATTTAGCTCAACTACAGTTATGGGAAAAAATAGCGAAGGATTCAAAAAACATAGAAGAGTTCGTAAATACAATTCTAAGAAATGATGCGAATGTGGAGAAGCTTTGGAAAACAAACTTATACATATTAAGAGAAACGGTATTAACGAACCTGAAAGGTGCTTACGAAGCATTCAGGAAACAAAACAACAACTAGCTAATAACAACAATCATTTGCTAACCTCATGGTAAGAGTGACGTAAACATTTTACTATAGATTCCCTTGGCAATCCCTCAGGGCATTTTTCAGATACAAACTCGACCCCTGCTTCCTCGAGCACCCTGGGGAACTCAATAGGGTTTCTTCTAATGAGATTTTCTGTCTGCAGGCATCTTGGACCCGCCCATTTCCACAGCCTTGGGTGTAGTTCGTATACCTTCCTCCACATCAACCATGCTAATCTCCGAATCTCGAGCTGAGCACGAGTACACATCCTAAGAGAAAAGAAGTGCATTAGCTCCCTGGCGTTCATTGTTACCAGTATTTTAGTTGTAACCGCTTGAGGCAGAACGTAACGTGCATCTTCAAATGGTATGCCCTTCTCAATTAATTTACGGTATGCATCCTTGGCGTTATCAACCGTATCGAGAAACAATCTTTTCGCTTCCTCCGACATATTGATTCTATCGGGAACAACAAACTCGATATCATGAAGAGCCTTGAACCTTTGGCTATGTTGAGAGTAACTCGCTATTCTGTGCCGCACCAACTGATGAGTTAGCACTCTTGACACGCCGCTTATATAGAATGTATATACGCAGTGCTCCCATGGGGAAAAGTGCCATCTAATAACGGTCTCCTTAATCCATGTATCGATTTCATCCTCGCTTAGCGAGCCCCATATCTCCTCGAAAGGTTTTTTGGATAAAGTAAGCTTAGATGCAGCCGCGATAAGCTTTTCGCAATCTCTTGTATAAGAAATAACCTCCACTTTCATTGTTTAAGACCCTAAGGCAGCTTTTCGCCTCTTACCAGATTTCTTATTCCCTTAACTGAAAAAATATTTGGGGGAATCTCATCGATTATCATATCTATTTCTTTCAGAAAATCATTAAAGAACTGTATTGGAACAACAAACACGTTGTTCATTAAACCTTTATATCGAGATATAAAGGTCACTATAACAGGTATGACTGGTCCTTCCGCAAAATCAGTTTTTAGTGCTAGCTCGGCTAGCTTTATACTTTTGATCAAACTAATTGTCCTTTCGTAGTGTTTTTGCGATACTTCTCTCAGCTGGGAAGAACTTGTTTTCTTCCAGTGCTTACAGTCAATAACAATTATTTTGTTATGTGTAAAACCGACAACGTCGATTTGCCACTTCCTTTTAGCGCGGAAAAATATGTTATGGAAAACAGCGTATCCATTATTGCTTAAAATTCTTGATACTTCTGATTCAAACTCTCTCCAAGTCAAGTACTTAGATAAAAGTTTTGGGGAAACGCCCTTTGTTAAGGCCGATATTGTTAGACTAATCTTGTTGGTGACGTATACTTTCTCGTCTACAATGCTTATACCTTCCAGCTCACTTAGTATATGAATCAATGTGTTTTTGTTTACTCCATATATCTTTGATAGCGAGTCTAGGTCGTTAGTCCCCTTAAGGATGCTGTCAAGTATTAAGCTCAGCATGCGTTTTTACCTGACTTACTTTATTTTCAATAAGCTATTAGGTTATAACACTTATTCGGAGATATAGCCAAACATTGACTTTATTTCTCACTGTAGTTATTACTAGAAAGAAACATATATTATTGTTTATTATTTATTATTCGCGATACCGGATATGAGCTTGATGAGTGATGATTGATTACGAGAGGTTCTTTTCTGAGGAATCAAATCTTTATAGAGTTTCTGATATTAGAAAATTACTTGAAGTAGCGAAGCAAAAGGAGCTTATAAGTTTAGGCGGGGGCTTACCTGATTTTAGAATAATAGATTTGAACGAGGTCCTAGATGCCGTAACAACCGTTATAATGAACAAAGGAAATATTGCTCTACAATACTCAGCCACTAATGGGGAGCCATCTTTCATAGATGCGCTCACCGAGTACCTGGAGAAAGACGTTGGTTTAGAGGTAAAGGAAAACGAATCAATTATTGTGACTACTGGCAGTCAGCAAGCAATAGATATTACAGCTAGGCTATTTTTGAACCCGAATGACGTATTATTGCTGGAGAAACCAACATACGTGGCTTCACTAAATGCCTTTTTCCCTAGAAGGCCGAGGTTTGAGGGGCTCGAAATCACTTCAGATGATGGCATAAGTATAGATGAGCTGGAGAGCAAGCTAGAAAAACTAAAAAAAGAAGGAATTAAACCCAAGGTACTTTACATCATACCGTCATACCAGAACCCCACTGGTGCTATCCTTCCTGAGAAAAGCAGACGAAAAATAGTTGAACTTGCACATGAGTATGATTTTTTAGTAGTAGAGGATGATCCCTACAGCCAGCTTACCTATGAGGGGGAGAAGCCGAAGCCGATTAAGGCCTTTGATAAAGAGGGACGGGTTATCTACATAAGCACTCTTAGCAAGGTGGTTTCACCTGGACTTAGAATAGGCTTTGTCCTCGCAGACAGGGCCGTCATTAACCGCTATAGCTTAATAAAGCAAGCGCTAGACCTTCACTCATCCACCCTCACGCAACTAATTGCGGAGGAGCTGTTGAGAAGAGGCTTCCATCGCAAATATCTATCTAAAATTATACCAATATATAGGTCAAGGAGAGACGCTATGCTAAGAAGCCTTGAGGAGGAGCTTGGCGATAATGCTGTATGGACTAGACCTCGAGGGGGGATGTTCGTGTTCGTGTGGTTAAAGAATAATATTGATACAAAGAAATTGCTGGAGAAAGCAATTGACAGCGGAGTGCTATATGTTCCTGGGAGCGGGTTCTACTATGATGGAAGCGGTCGCAACACAATGAGGCTGAATTTCAGTTACCCAAGCGAACAAGATATAAGAAAAGGAATAAAAATCCTTGGAGAGCTGGTTAAAAGTGAGGCTGAGAGAAATGGTTAATCCAGGACAAATCGCAGTAATAGAAGCTAACATGGGTAAACTAGTATCAAGAGAAGTCGTTGATGGCGACCTCCAAGAAATAGTGAAGAAAAACGCCATTAAATACGCCCAGGAGAAATGGGAGCCAACGTTCAGCGACTTCATGGTAATGAAGGATGAGTATGAATCAAGGTTGACAATACCTATACCAAAAGAAATTACAGAGATAGTAAAGAAAAACAACATTCAACTAAGAAGAGAGGACTCAAACACGTTTGTCGCTATCCTCCCAGTATACTATATAATATATGAAAGCTTAAAGATAGATGAAGATAACTACCATGATAGAGGCATAGTCGGTGTAGCGCTGGTCTTGAGCGATGAAGATGTGGAGAACTTAACCAATATATTAATCGAATCAACCAAGAAGCCAATCATAGAAGAACTAAAAATAGAGGAGCTCGAAGAAGAGGAGGAAGAAGAAAAACCAAAGAAAAAGAAGCAAAGCAAATCTTAAAAACCAAGAAGCTGCTTATTTATACATGAAGCCGGGTCGTCTAGCGGTCAAGGATGCGGGGCTTTGGCCCTCTCTCCACCCCCTTCTTTCCGATACCGATATATCTAGACAAAGCAAAAACAATGATGACAAGATTTTGACTTAACTAAGAGGTTCTAGAGTATTGCCGAGGGAAAAAATATCAAGCAGAGGAGAAGAATACGAAGTCGTGTACAGCGAGGAAACATGGAATTTGTTAAGGGAAAAAAGAGAACAAGCAATGAAACTCATGAAGTGTCTTCAAGGGCTGGTTGACCCTATAATACATGGAAGCGTAGCTAGAGGAGATGTGCATGCGAAAAGCGATATCGATATCGTTGTTTTGTACCCAGTATACTCTTACTCGATAGAGATACGTCTAGAGAGCTGTGGATATAAAGTTTATAACAGAAAAATAGTTATGGCCACACCTAACCATGTTCCTAAAGCATATATAGTTCTTCATCCTGATGAGCTCGTGCAAGTTAGTTTTCCTCTAGCTAGGCTTAGACAGAGAGAAATTGAATTTTACTATTTTGGTGGCGCGCTGAGCCTAACCGAGCTCGAGGCATCTAAAAGAGTACCTGGAGTAAACAAGCGGCTTGAGCTCATAATTCCTACTCCAAGAGGCCATTTAGCTAAAAATATCATAGGCATGGAGGAATGGGTGGCGAAGCTACTCAATATTAGTGTTGAAACCGTGCTTGAGAGAGTTCGGGTGCTAACAAGAAGAGATAATATAGGTAGAACCGGTGTCTATCTGGAACTGGATGTCCCCCCGGAAAAATCCATAGAGGAAGTCTTGATTGAGGAATCACATAAAGACCCCTCAATTAGAAAGATGTTAGAAGAAAGAGGATAAGTATGGTAGAAAATAAAGTGCTACTTGGACAAAGAGATATCTCTTTATCTACCACTAACAAATTCGCAACCGGTTGCACCCTTTGCTTTGGAGGAGCAAAAAGTATTATATTCGTTACGGGATTATGCAAGGAAAATTGCTATTACTGTCCAGTGAACAGGGAGCTCCTACACAGGGATGTACTAAAGGTCAACGAGAAATTCGTTAACAGTATTGAAGAAGTGCCGAGCGAAATAGCGCGCTCGAATTCAAAAGGAGCGAGCGTAACCGGGGGGGATCCTCTCGCGGCCCCAAGAAAGACAATCGAGGTAATCAATCTATTAAAAAGCGTGTTTGGCTCGGGTTTTCACATTCATCTGTATACAACGGGCAGGGATTTAACTATGGAGTTGCTGAGAAGCCTGGATAAAGCTGGCTTGGATGAAATAAGGTTTCACCCCTTAAGTAGGGATTACTTGAGAAAAATAGAGATGACAGCTAAGTACTCATCAATTGACTTCGGGGTGGAAATACCATCTATACCAGGCACGGAGAATTGGATTCTCGAGATCGCCTCGTTTCTCCGGAGAATTGGGGGGAAGTTTCTTAATTTAAACGAGCTTGAGGTCTCGCCGGGAAATTATTATCAATTAATATCCAGGGGTTTCAGAGTTAATCCCGACTCCATAACAGTAAAGGGGAGCTTAGAAACAGCTATTAATTCCATGAAAAAAGCAATAGAGCTAGGCATTGATATTCCGATACATTTCTGTCCTGCCGTGTACAAGGATAAGTTTCAGACTAGGCTAAGGTTTATTCAGACGATTAAAAACAACTCCGAGATTTACGAGGAAACGACGATGGATGGGACAATTAAAACCATAATCATTGAAATCCATGAAAACCATATCTGTAAGGAAAAGATAAATAAGCTCATTGGGTACTACGTGTTCCAAAAATTTAACAAGCTATACATACATCCAAGCGACTATGACCTCGTGAAAATCAGAATGGAAGAATGCATCAAAAATGCAAGATTAATTGAAATGCACCCGAGCCTTCATAGAACAGTTATTAACGAGACGGATGTTCTCGAAAATAGATGAAACAAGCTATAAGCGAACATGCTTATTGTTCCTCAAGGCTGGAATAATAGTTGTTACAAGCCATTATAAAACAAAAACTAGTCTCGATAGCTAGTGTGATTTGCCCCCGCCCTAAAAGGCAAGGCTTCCAGCGTTTAGAGGTGGCTTTACGCCTCCAGCCTCATCTGCTGTTTCGCTGGCTCACATGTCCGCCATTCCATTCATCTCATTAACGCATTGGCTATTGTTGCCTGTCTCACCTCACCCAACACAGGCTTTAGGGCTCATATAACTCAAATCTAAGAAGCCCTACAACCCCGCCGAGGCCTCTCAACTTCTCCGCCACGTTTGTCGTGGATGGCACAATGATGATTTCTCCTCCATATGCATCAGTACTTTCTAGTATAAACTCTATTTCCTCTCTTTGGCTGGAATCAAAAGTTGATAAATATTCATCAAGTATAACTAGTTTTTCTATAGCTTTTTGCTCAGCTGCTTTTTTAACTTCAAACAACCCTATCGCCACTGTTCTTTGATTGTTAGATAATCTCTGCAAGGCTGTCTCTATTGCCTGGTTAGCGCTCTGCAGAACAGTTGTCCCAAGCAACTTGTGTAGCAATCCACTTGATTCTACGTCTTTTAGTCCTTTGAGTCCTCCATAAGGTCTTATCTCGATTTTTAAATCGATTTTCATTTTTCTCGTTTGGTCTTCAAGAAGCTCCTTGAACTGTTCTACCCATAATAATGGGCCTATCAAAAGTATTGTCTTATAGTTTCCTCTCTGCATAATGGACAACATGTTATTTATTTCTTCCTTGAGCCTGCCAAGCCTCTCATCCACTGATACTTCATATATCTTACCCATAGTAGGCAGACTCATAGAACTAATGATTCTTAATCCCAAGAAACTGTACTCGGCTACAGCTATCTCATCATCATCAATAGATATAACTAGAAGCCTAGGAGTAGATACAGCGTACTTTTCAAGCCTCCTGATATCTCTACGTGTCCATCCAGCCTCCCTGTAAACCTCAATGTAGCTTCCAGGCTCAACGTTAAATGAATGGTAATGACCCCTTAAACCGTACTCCTCAGGTCCTTCAACAATTAAGCCTCTGATTCTCAGCCTATTCGTGAAAGGCTGAAACTCCATTGTGCTAACCATTATAGATAAAACCATTGGTATTCTCCTGCTCTCTTCACCCTCCCCTATACTAACATCCCTGGTGGTTCTCATTGTTACAATATCTCCTTTTCTCAGCAAGGTGTAAAGCAACCACAGGTCCTCCTCTCGCTCAATAAAAATACCCAAGAGCTTTCCTTTGTTGTCTTTTAATTCATACTTCATGCTTGATCATCTATTAATCATAGAAGCATTTTTGTAAGAGAAGTTATAAAATGCCGCCGCCGGGATTTGAACCCGGGACCTCCGGATGTCTCGGGCAGGAGTTATGCCGTATGAGTCCGGCGCTCCACCAGAGGCTGAGCTACGGCGGCGTGGGGGGATGGTAGCCGGGCGGGGATTCGAACCCCGGTCACGGGGGATCCCCCCTCTCTCCACCCCCCATTTATATGGTTATTAGCAAGGGATTTAAAAAACTCACCACTGTTCTGGTTAGTTCATATAGTTATGGTTATGCTCCTGCGACTTCAATAATCAACTTTAACATAAAAATAGATTGTCACGGATATGAAGATACTGTTTTTAACCTTTACACTCGTAGAAATATCAATTAGTGCTTGGAAATGAATGAAGCTAACCTAGGCATTGTAGAGTTCTATCTCGGAGACTTTATAGATGATGTTATATTAAAATACAATTATCCATTAGACTTCGAGGATGAATACGATACTCTCCTTAAGTTTATCTACAAGACAATAGTTAGTGTTGTATTTAAGGGGAAGGATCCCTCCCCTGAAGAATTGGAGAAAAAACTAAAGAATTTCAGAAAAAGACACAAGGATAAACTAGAGGTTTTGATTAGCTATCTTGTGTCTAGGTACATAAATAACTTCGAAGAAGAAGTGATAAGCAGGATTAGATCAAAGAGAAGAGGAGAATAGGTCTTCATCTTTTACAAAGCGATTGTTATTAAGCTGCGTGATGACTTCTAAGTTGCTGTTCCTACTATTATTTTAGATTTTCCCCTCAAGCTCCTTGCAGAATGTGCAGACATCCTCTCTAGATGCTCCTCTACAGTATCTGCATTTCTTGTATTCAAGCGATGATGCCATGAAGAGAAATGTCTTCTCGATGTTGATCAGTGCTTCGTAGCTTCGCTCTTTAACAGCATCTAGCAACATTCTGTAAACTATGGATTCCGTCTTCGTTAGTAAAAACTGCTCTTGTTGATTAAAGTTGGAAGGGTTATCCTTAAAGAACAGGTAACCCGCAGCTACAACTTCCCTGCAAGGAACACCGTAAAACCCATTAACTACCCCAGGTTCTTCATCCGAAACAGATGATGTAACAGGTATATTCTCGTTACTTCTTTCAACACCGGTTATAAACGAGTATAAATCTAGAAATGCGAGGAAATCAGAGCATCCCGGCATAACTATGAAAGCGCTGCGGTAATTCTTCGTTAAGGCAATATATACTGCTCTCAGAGCCCTCCAATAACCCACTAGTCCACGCTTCTTCTTTTCCAACAACGTTTTCATGATGCTTTCACTTAATTTAAAAGAATATACATTATCAAGGCTAACACTTATGCTTGTGGTGGGCCAAAAATTCTCTATCACCAATAGGAAAGGCTTTTTTTGGAACCTCCTCTCTATTCTATCGACGATTTTGTACAAAAGTAAACTAGATAAGGGAAAAATAGGATGAAGAGGAACAAAAACATTTTGCGCTACTTCTCTGATTCTTAAAGCAGATATGTTTCTTTTAACCTTCTTCTCCAGTTCCGATAAATAGCAATCCAAACAAAGCTTTTTGTTCAGAAAGCCTGCCTTGATAACTGCTGGTTTCTTTCTACAATCATCGCATAATTTATTACTGCTCAAGCACCCATTACCCAGTAAGAATTTAAATTCTTACTCAATCAAATATACTTGTCTTATAAGCAACCATAAATAACCAGAGATTCCAAAAAAGATTTTTAATAATTATAATTTTTATATCTCCTGAGAACGAATTTTTCATGTGAAATACCGAAAAGTTTTTATATAACCGAGTTTTAAAGATAAACACAGAGTAATTGATAATCCATGATTAGAAAGGTGAACGAGCATGGCAATGTATGGTGTACCGGTTCTAATACTTAAAGAAGGGACCTCGAGGACAACAGGTAGAGAGGCTCTTAGAGCAAACATAATGGCTGCCAGAATACTAGCTGAGGTTCTAAAAACAAGCCTTGGGCCTAGGGGCCTTGACAAAATGCTCGTTGATAGCTTCGGTGACGTCACAGTAACGAATGATGGAGCAACAATTGTTAAGGAAATGGAGGTAAACCACCCTGCGGCCAAGCTGCTAGTTGAGGTCGCTAAGGCACAGGACGCGGAGGTTGGCGATGGCACAACAACAGCTGTTGTTCTTGCTGGAACATTCCTAGAGAAGGCAGAGGCGCTGCTAGACCAGAACATCCATCCAACAATCATTATCGAGGGATACACCCTGGCTATGAGAAAAGCACTGGAAATTCTAGATGAGATAGGAGTTAAAGTTGACATTAACGATACAGAGCTACTCAGAAAAATAGCTAAAACAGCACTTATAAGCAAATACATAGGCTCCGGAGCTACGATGGAGAAAATTGTAGATATGGTTGTCGATGCTGCAAGAATAGTAGCTGAGCCAAGAAAGGATGGCGGATACGACGTAAAGCTTGACAACGTCAAGATAGAAAAGAAGAAGGGAGGAAGCATACTCGACTCAGTGTTGGTAAAAGGCATTGTACTAGACAAGGAGGTAGTGCACCCAGGAATGCCTAAGAGAGTTGAAAAAGCAAAAATAGCTCTGCTGGACGCTCCGTTAGAAGTTAAGAAGCCTGAGATAACAGCTAAAATCAACATCACAAGTCCCGACCAGATAAGGGCCTTCCTAGATGAGGAAACGAAGTACCTCAAGGAGATGGTTGAGAAGATAGCCGCAACGGGAGCCAACGTTGTTATTTGCCAGAAGGGCATTGATGATGTCGCACAGCACTTCCTGGCCAAGAAAGGCATACTCGCCGTGAGAAGAGTTAAGAGAAGCGACATGGAGAAGCTTGAGAGAGCGACGGGCGGAAGAATAGTAACAAGCATAAGAGACCTGAGGCCCGAGGACCTAGGAGAAGCTGAGCTAGTCGAGGAGAGGAAAGTCGGTAACGACAAGATGGTGTTCATAGAGGGAGTTAAGAATCCCAAGAGCGTTACTATCCTGCTAAGAGGAGCCAATGATATGATACTGGATGAAGCGGAGAGAAGCATCAACGACGCACTTCACGTACTAAGAAACGTTATGAAGGAGCCGAAAATAATAGGTGGTGGAGGAGCACCAGAGATCGAGCTTGCATTCAGGTTAAGAAAGTATGCTCAGACTCTAGGCGGCAAAGTCCAGCTGGCTGTTGAGGCTTTCGCTGACGCTCTAGAAGAAATACCAACAATCCTAGCGGAGACGTCCGGCCAAGACCCACTTGAAACACTTATGAAGCTAAGAGCCCTGCACAGCCAAGGAAAGATATTCGCTGGTGTAAACGCTATTGATGGCAAGGTTGTTGAAAACACCATTGATGCCTACATAATTGAGCCAATCGCGGTGAAGAAGCAAGCCATCAAGAGCGCGACCGAAGCTGCAACAACTATCCTAAAAATCGATGACATAATAGCTGCGGCTCCACCAAAGAAGAAGGAGAAAGAAGGAGGAAAAGAAGGAGAATCACCGAAGCTACCCGAGATGTAAAACTTAATAACTGTTTTCTCAAATCAAAAAATTTTTTAATGATTTAATCATTTTTCAACTATGGTTTTCACCATTATGATTCTCGATGAGGTATTCTGAATGGAAATACACATTCCAAAGAGCAAAGAGGAGATCTGGGGGCCAAGGAGATTAACGAGATACGAGCGTGCGAGGATAATTAGTGCAAGGACTCTTCAGTTATCTCTTGGGGCTCCCCCATTTATTGATTTATCTAACCTAAAAATAACTGACCCAATAGAAATAGCTAACTTAGAGCTTGATAAAGGAGTGTTGCCCCTCACCATAGCGAGAAGGATACCTGGGAAAGGAAAACAGCTTGTCCCGGTCAAATGGCTCGTCGAGCTTGAAAAGCAAAGTAAAACCTCATTTTATCCTCAACAATAACTAGTCAAGATTCGACATGAGCTGTAAACCACCGGAGGAAGGCTATACTCTAATTATAGCTGAGAAACCAAAAGCTGCTAAAAGCATAGCTTATGCAATCTCAGTTAACCCCTCTCAATGCAAATATCATGGCGTTCCATACTGGATGATTAACAATAATGGTCGCAGAATAATTGTTGCGCCCGTCGCCGGACATCTCTTCGGTCTCAACACAGATATAAATGATATCCCTGTTTTCAAGTACTACTGGGCGCCTAGATGGGAGGTTGAAAGAAAAGCCTATCATACAAAAAAATTCTACAATCTAATTAAGTACTTATCGAGAAGCCCGTCACTCGTGGTTAACGCTTGTGACTACGACGTTGAGGGAAGCGTTATTGGGTATTTAGTTATAACAATTATCGTTGGCAAAAAATTCTATAAAAGAATGAAGTTCAGCAGCCTCACGCCTGAAGAGCTACGTGAGGCGTTCAATAACCTTCAGCCACAAGATACCAATATGGTTGAGGCAGGTTTATGCAGGCATGAGCTCGACTGGATATACGGTATTAATCTCAGCAGATTACTAACGAAGTCTTACAGACACGCGACTAGCGAGAGAAGAATATTAAGCGTTGGCAGGGTCCAAACCCCAACGCTAATTGAAGTCATAAACAGGTACATGGAGGTAGAGACGTTCTCAAAATCACCGGTCTTTGGTGTATACGCCTCTATCAGCTACAAGGGGAAAACCTTCACCGCGTCATACATAGGTAATCCAATAAGAAAGTACATTGATGCCAAGAAAATTAAGGAATCCATAGAGAATGTCTCGAAAGCATCTATTATTGATATAAAAAGAAGTTATGAGGAGGATCCTCCTCCGCCCCCATACAATCTAAATGACCTCCAGGAAGATGCCTATAGGTTGTATAAGTTTTCTCCTAGTTACGCCCAGAAGTTAGCGGAGGACTTGTATCTAGACGGGCTAATTAGCTACCCGCGTACTAATAGCCAGAAGCTACCTCCGGGGCTGAATGCAAGAAAAATACTGGATGGCTTAAGCGAAGCAGGGTACTCAGGCATAGTTGACGTAATATTGAAGGAAAACCCAAATCTAGTTTACCGTGAAGGCAGGAAAACAGACCCCGCTCACCCAGCTATATATCCTACGGGTATAAAGCCAAGATACCTGAGGCCTGACCACAAAAAATTATACGACTTGATAGCAAGGAGGTTTCTAGCAGTTTTTCTGCCTTCATCGCTGTACACTAAGATATACATAAAGTGGCTAGCGGGGGTGCCCTTAGAGTCGTATTTAAGAACGCTTGTAAAAGAGGGGTGGCTCATAGCTTATCGCGCTGGCAGTGTCTCCGAAGAAGAAATTATCGAGCCAAAAATCAGTGATAAAGGAGACATAAGCAAAGTAGTCATCAAGACACTGTACACTGACAAACCAACTTATCACACGAAAACATCGATTCTAAGATGGATGGAAAACAACAATATTGGAACAGAGGCCACGAGGGCTGAGATAATAGAGATTCTGTACAAGAGGGGTTACGTCAAAGATCACGGCGGAAAAGCAAAACCAACAAGTCTAGGATTAGCTGTGGCTGAGATATCAAAAACCTTTTTCCCCGAGCTAACGAGCGTTGAGTTAACGAGGAGCTTCGAGGAAAAAATACAGAAGATCAGAGATGGAGAGTTAACGAGGGAAATTGTCGTTGAGCAGGCAAAAAAGATAGTTAAGAAGCTAGTGGAAGATGGACTGGCTAAACAAAGGGAAATAGAGATTTTAATTGAGAACCTTGTTTTAGGAAGCGGGAGAAAATGTGTGATATGTGGAGCTTCATCGATAAACACCGATTTATGCCCATTGCACACCAGAGCGCTCGAAGAACTAATAAAGAACCTTGATGAATGGTGCGATAGCTATGGTATACCCAGAGAGGAGGCTCTAAGAAAAATTGCGAAGAGCAGAAGTGTTGGAAAAGCAGTACGCGAGGTAGCCCAAGGGATTTTAGATGAGAAAATTATAATTTAAAATATCCACATAGCCCCCAGAAAACCCCTGTTTCTATTTATAAATTAATATTTCTCCATAAACATACGGTGTGAATATGCCTAGTCTTATTATTGGTCCCTCAATGAGCTGGCTAGACGATGCCTTGATAAACAATATAAGACAAGATGCCCCTGAGCTACAGATAATAAAAGCTCAGTATAAGGAGTTCCCAGATGGAGAAAGCTACATTAGACTTCCCGTAGAAGCTCTTGACCCAGATGAAACAGTAATTCTACAAACCCTATCTCCACCCCAGGACAGAAGCTTCATCCAACTCCTCCAGATAATTGATGCCGCACTGAACCTAGGTGCCGATAAAATAGCTGTTTTTACTCCCTACATGGCTTATGCCAGGCAGGACAAGGTTTTCTTGAAGGGAGAGCCTATCTCAATTCGATTGTTACTAACCTCTATTTACGCCGCTGGAGCCAGGTTCCTATTTACAATAGATATCCATAACCCCGACTCCTTATCTCTGTTTCCTGGAAAAAGCTATAATTTAATGCCCATGCATCTGGCAATAAAACCTTTAGTAGGTGAAAGAAGCAATAAAGATATCATGATTATAGCGCCTGATAAAGGCGCGCTTCAAAGGGCAAAAATGACGGCTGAGGCCTTCGGCTTTGAGTACGACTACCTAGATAAACAGAGGGATAGGATAACGGGTGAGGTAATAATTGATGATAGAGGAATAAGCGTCAAAAATAGAACAGTTGTGATAATTGATGATATCATCAGTACCGGTGGTACAATTGCTTTGGCTACCAAGAAGCTCTACGCTAAAGGAGCTAGAGATGTTTATGTAGCATGCAGTCACGCATTGCTCGTCGGCGATTCATACGTAAAAATAAAGTCGAGCGGAGTAAAGGAAATATTCTCGCTTAACACGCTGCCACCTAAACCTGGAGTCACGTATATTGATGCTATCACCTGGAGTGTAAAACGAATACTCGAGTCTCTTTGATTAATACTAATATGCTTAAAAGGTATTCGAAGTGAATGAACAACTATATTATATTTTACATAACATGGAATACCCCTGTCTCTCCTTAATGGAGCTATCAGGACTTCTCGGGAAAAACGTTATAATCGAAGCTTTAACGGGAGTCTTCATTACAAACAACGTTGATATAGAAAAACTGAAGAAAAGCATTGCTATGTCTTCTTGTTTAAAAGAAGCAGGGCTTGTCCTGAGAGTCAAGGGGCAAGAAGACTGGAAAGAAAAAATCAATGAGCTCGAAGCATGCAGATATATAAGAATAACTATTAGACGTGTAGGCGGGATTGGAAGACAAATCAATAAACAACAAATAATTAGCTACTTTAAGAAAAGCTATCCAGGAAAAATTGTATTGGAGGCGAAAAAGCCAGAAATAAAAGAAGACACCTGTAATCTATCAATCATAATAACTGATGGAGTAATCATCTATGGAATCCCGATTTATTACCAAGGAAAATCAAAGCTTTTATCCATTAATCCTCATGATTTACCCTACTATTCCCCAGGAGCACTTAACCCATGGTTCTCAAGGCTTTTAACAAACATAGCTGGACTTGAAAAAGGAGTTTTGCTTGACCCTTTCTGCGGAACAGCGTCTATTCCTACGTGGGCATCCAGCAATTATCACACCATTGTATGTGGAGACATTAATCCTGTTCACTGCGAAGGTGGACTAGCGAACTACTCGTGGCTCCATGGGTTTGACTCAAAAATTAACATTGTCAGATGGGATTACAACTATCTGCCTATGCGAGAAGCAAGCATTGATGCAATAGTAACTGACCTTCCCTACGGAAGATCTGTGAGATCGCGTGGAACGAGCGAGGAAGAACTAGCAGAAAGGTTCTTCAAAACCTTCTGTTACTATCTGAAGAATAATGGAGTAACCGTTGTTAGCATTAGTGAGGACCTATACAAGTTTTACAAGCAATCTCACTGCTATCTTGATTCTAAATGCTTGATGTTTATTCATAACAAGTTAAGTAGAGTTATCCTGAGATTCGTTAAAAAAACTCAGCAGGTTGATCCTTCATCATTAATCAGACAAGGCTGAATTCTTCATCGCTTCCTTTTTTATTAAGTACGGAGGGACTATAATTTTTTAGTGAAAAACTTGAGTGAGGCTTGGCTTGAAATCATAGGCTCGAGTGGCGGGGCACCAACCCCATCCTCATGGCCTCCTAGCATATTGTTGTTTTATCATGGTTTGTACGGATTACTCGATGTCGGTGAGGGAACGCAGCTAAGGCTTGTTGAGAAGGGGGTTGGCCCGGGCAGAATAGATTTCATCGCTGTAACACATATGCATGGAGATCACATATTTGGCTTGCCTGGATTAATTCAAAGCATGTCTTTATCATCGAGGAGCAAGGAGCTAATCATTATTGGCCCTGAGAGAATCAAAACATTCTTGGAACAAACATTTGGGCTAACGAATTTTTCCCCAGTATTCAAGATTATTTACTCATCGCCTATAAACGCCTCTGTGCTCACCTCAGGTAAGGCTAAGCTTGTAATAAAAGGTTTTAAGACATGCCATGCAGATGAGTCTTACGGATACGTTGTGACAGGCTACAAGGTAATTGGTGGAGATGAAAGAAAGATCTTCAAGCTTGTTTATACAGGTGACACTGCACTGTGCGATGAAATGCTACAGACACTTAGAGCCGAGGAGGACATAGATGTGCTTATACATGATTCCACGTTCAACTACAACATGAGGAACCAAGCACGCGAGTATGGGCACTCAACATCCATTGAGGCGGCTGCCTTGGCCAGAGAGCTAAACGTAAGAGCCCTACTACTATTCCACATGAGCTCAAGGTACAAGAACAGCTACAAGCAATTATTAATGGAAGCCAGAAGCGTCTACGAGAAAACATTCCTCGCAAGCGACAACACAAAGTTCATTATAGCATGAGCTCAATCTAATCTTAGCTTGTCTAGCAACTCTTGGGGCAGGCCCTTTTTCTTTATCTCCTCATGGTCTATCTCAAGTATCCTGTCCGGTAAAGGCAAGCCTTCTTCTTGTATAAGTTTGAGAAGTTCCTCCATAAATACGCCTGGCATGTTAATTTTGTTGCTTTTTGATTTTTCAGCCTTGGAGGGATCTCCTCCCCACTCTGGATTGGATGTCGTGGTGAAGATGCCGCAAGAAGGGCTACCTTTTATTCCAATAAGAATGTATGGTATTTCTTCCCTACGAAGCTCTTTTATCAGAGCAATGATGGGCTCAAGTATTTTTCTACAATGAGCTCTGAAAGCCTGTGTGTCGTACTGCTCTCTTGACATCCACCACCGGTTAAAACCTAGAAAAGTTGCCTCTGGGCATGGAAGCTGAATAATCCCGTATGACTCAGCCACTAAGTATTCAACTAGTTCTTTCACGGCGCCAACATAGGATGATAATCCGGGAGCAACTGTTACCTGATTTAATATACAGTGGGAGACGATAGCTATTTTCTTGCTTGGCTTAGACAAGCGGCTCAGCCTCAACCGAATTTGTTTTTCTATCCATGAACAAGTACTTACTTATCATCAATAAAAGCTCCCCGACTACTAATACAATTCCGCCAATCCACACTAAATTTACTCCGGGGATATACTTGTACTGTACCGTCAATCCTGTTTTATCGATAACGCTAGAGTAAGAGCTAGCGTAGCTGTATAAAACCAATGATAAATACACGATATCCACCGGACCTATGTTAGGAGCTCCTGAGTAGTATCCGCTGGCTAGCAAAGTGCATAATCTGAGAATATCCTCGTTAGAGAAAGTCTCTTTAATCATGCTAACGTAGTAAACCATTAGGTCCGGGTAGCTTATCGAGAAGCCAAGACTTTGGTCTAAGTAAATGGGTGATGTAACGACAATATACACGTCAGATAAGCCCTTCCTTATAGTTACAACATGAGGAACCAAGCCATGTATACCCTTAACCTCGCCAGAGACGTCAAATCTCAAGCTTGATTTATACATCTTGTTCTCTCCAAGCAGATTGATATCGAGATAAGCCGATTCGGGAACAACAGTGCTGAATTTAAATGGAGCTAGGCACTCAGTCGTTAAGCTAGAGAGTTGCATACAGCTAGTTGGAAGCTGCATTACTTCTTCTTTAAATATCTTTCCTTCAGCGAAATCTCTGTAGAGACTTACGGACTTAAGTAGATTTATCAATGACCTTAGATTCTCGTTTGTAAGCAACGCATAGTACATAACTATTTGTGGATCGTTTATGGTCAATGGTAGATTATGGTATTCTTCACCTATTTTGAGATGACCGTTGATGGGTATAAGTGTCGACCCTTCTATTATTATTTTTCCATCAAGGTATCTAGGCATAATAAACGTGTGTTGCTCGTAATTGAATGTTAGAACAGAAAATGCTGGTGACTCGAGCAACGTGTTATTAATTTTGATTTCGGGGTTGTATACTGTCATATTGATCGTTAATCCGCCGTTGTTAATTAATGATTGATAAGCCCGTTCTGATGCTGTTAATGAGATATTGCCAATTAATAATAGCTGAACAGATATCATTGCGCCCTCCAAATTAGCTAGCGGAAAAACACCTATATCGTTAAGCTCTATGACGCAGTTCTCCGTAGTGTTGTCTTCCAGAACAGCTACACATGGATAAGAATTATTGGTCAAGACCGCTTCGATCTTCTGGTTTTCCAGCATCCACTTCGTGCCGTTGTTCTCTAGTTTGTTTTCTGCTTTTTCAATTATACTTACTATCTGGGTGAGCTCTGTTGCCATTAAGTACTGTGCGTAAGCAGCGTATTGGTTTATGGTGGTATCATAGTTATCCATGCTTATTGAAACCTTAGCATCGCTTAAAGAGTAGCTATACTTCTCGAGCTTTATGTCGGCTCCTTGCAAATCTAGGCTTTCTCCGGGCTGCAGGCTCGATGTTTTGAAAATATCCTTGCTATACGCGTATGGTCCACTTAGAAGAACACCTATTACTACAAGCACTATGCCTAGATGAGCAATGGTTACAGAAGTTATCCTTGAAAACTCACGTTGTAGCAAGCTCTGCGCAAGATAAATTATGATGGATGCTAAGCTTAATGAGGAGAAGGGGACAAGTAATGATATCATGATATTCGTTGATAAACTACTATGTGAGCTCCACACAAGCGCTTTTTGATACGTTAGATAAACAAACAAAGAAGATACAACGGAAGCTCCTAGCAACAGAGAAATCAGTGTTCTCCAGCTGTACCTTCTTCCAATAGAGCATAAAGGCATGCTTACAAGAACTAACAGAACAATTGGTAGAAGCGCTGGGTGGTAAATCCTGATCGCTGAATCACCCATAGGAGCCGAAACGCTTTTCCCAGCTAACACCAATACGGAGGGAACAAGTAACGATGAGAAAAGAAACAAGAACGCTATGAATAAAGCAGCGAAATTGAAAGTAGTTCCAACATTCAGCGGTGTTTTTTCTCGTATTAAACGTCTAGTTTCACTAAAAACGAGCTCCATGCGAGAAAAAGCCAAATATAGCAAGTAGAACAACACAACTATCAGTGCTACACCAGTTAGCTCCCTCGTATTAGCAAATCCATGTAACGGGCTTATACCAACTCTTGTAATAAATAATGCTAGGTAAACGGAAGCTCCACTAATAAGTCCTCCAAACCTAAACGTCTCCATTCCCATGCTGATGGAGTGAAGACTTATCGTTATGGCTATCCATAGTATAAGCTGGGCGGTCTCCACAGGGTCCCATGCCCAGTATCCGCCCCATCCAAAAGTGGTGTAAGACCAGTAAGCCCCAGTAAACAAAGCGCCAGTCACAAGTATCCAGCCTATTCGCAATAAATCCACAGCAACGATATGATTAAGTCTAGCTAGCAATACTGGAATCGTAGCTATGGTGACTCCATAGGCTAGCAAGGAAAGCACTGGGTGTATGTACATCCATTTGTTCTTTAATAATGGGTTCAATCCTAATCCAGCGCTGGCCTTAAAGCCTGTTTGCTCGAAGGCCCCATTCAAACTTGTCAACAATATAAACAGAAGCAATAGCACGTTACTCCATATCAAGTATTTTGCATCTAGGTCGTAACGCTTATTTAAGACCAAAACAACCACGGCTAAACACAGGCTTACGTATAGAAATGCTCCTTCCCCCGAGGCCCAGCTCGCAGCTATTCTAAGCGCAGTTGACATTCCTTCAGCTGTGTTTTCGTATACAGTTTTTAAACTAAGATCGTTTCCGATAAAAGCAAACAGATAGGCTAGCCAAACAATCATTATCATTAAGCTAGGGAGATGAATTATTCTTAACAATGGTTTTTTCTTCATCAATAACATGACTATTTCCATTAATAGAACCAGTATTGTCGCTAGTGAAAGTATAAAGATGTAATGCATATTGTCACCTCAAAACAAGTATTATTCCCGCAGCCAGGAATATTAGACCCGTGGCTATCTCTACAACCCTGTAGTTTTTCGTTAGCCAGCTAGTTTTTTTAGCAATAAGTGTTACTGAAATCAGGGCTAGAATAAAAGCTATCCACATACCTAGGAGCGTCCCCAGAGCAACTAGCCATTTATTTGTTAAAACCGATGTCGTAAGAATACCTGCAGAGCCAAGAACTAAGGGCACGTTGCACTGTATAGCAACAAACCCGGATAAAAAGTAAATAGAATAATCGTTTTTCCTCTCCACGTTTATTGAGAACGGCGAAACACCTTGTCCAATGACGGAGTAAACGCCGGCGAAAATAAGTATTAAGCCGGCGAATAAGATAGTTTTGAAGAAAAGCTTTGATATTATAGAGAAGAACATCGTTAGTAACGTAACCGAGATTAAAGTGCCTGCGGAAAACAAAATAATGGGTATAAGGAGCTTCTTTGAATCCTTTGTTCTGGATGCCTCTTTAGCTATGCCTCCACCAACGATAAATAAAAATGGCAGAGAACAAGGGCTGAAAGCAGCTAGAAATCCCAGGATTACTAAAGCTACAACCCCCAAACTAAAAGGCAGGCTTTTCTGCGAGTATGAGGTTTGGTTACTGGAATAATTGTGCATGATCCACTGAGCAATAATGGCAGGGTCATCGCTTATTAGTCCATCGTATCTTGCGACGAGCTCTCCATTCTTAAATACCATAAAGGTAGGTGTAACCATTATTGAGTACTCATCGAATATTCTATCAGTTAAACCAGGCTTAAACAAAACCTCTATCAACAATATGTTTTCTGGTAGAAGCTGCCTAAGCTCACCGTATTTTTGCATCAGTTTTACGCAGTCAGGACATGTCTCACTGGAGAAAATAACAAGCCCTGTATTTTCTTTCAGTAATGCCTTAAGATGCCCTGAATCATATATCTCCATAACTCCTTCTCTATTTATCCTAATCGGGTATATTGAAGCTAGGATTAATGAAGCCACTATTATGACTAACATCACTGACATTACAGAATCTTGTTTGTTTGCCTTCAATCTACCTCAACCATAACCATTTCTACAAGAGATGTAATAACTAATCCATAAGCAAAACTTAACAACACCAATATAATTAACCCCGTCATATTCTCGATTGATGATACGAAGTACAGAGTTGCTGGCAAAGATAACACGAGAATAACTAGTGGCACAAGCAGACCTCTCGACTCAACGTAAACGCCTACCACGCTACTAAAAGATGATACTGCTGATAAGTATAATCCCATCGCCAGAATCCCCACAACAATATATATTGATGGCTTGATTAATCCTCCTGAGAAAAAGACGGAGAAAAACAAAGATATAATGCTCATAGTCTCTATTAGCAATATCGATAAAAGGAGCTTCGAAAAGAAAAGAGACGCTGGGCTAATGGGCGTTAATAACAAGCTATACAGCGTCCCTTTCTCAAGCTCTTTTATAAAGGATTTCCAAGAGGCAAACACTGATAGGAATAATTGCGTCAAAATTATCATGCCAATCACAAGTTTAATCTGATTTATCAACATGTTTCTCGAAACAAATCCTATAATCGCGCCTGTTGCAATCGAGAAAATGATTAGAATCCCTATTTCAAGCTTGTTTCTATACTCAATTTTCAGGTCCTTCAAGAAAAGTGTTTTAATTTCACCAATAACGCTCATACGAGACTGCCCTCACGTAGCTCTTTTTTATCAAGAAATCTGCTTAGAATCTCCAAGTCCTTGTCAATGTCCCCCATAGGTGATGTAAGTATAATTATTTTATCTCGATGCAACAACTCATTGAAAAGCAGTATAAGCGATTGCCTCCCTGCCTCGTCTAACCCTGTGAATGGTTCGTCAAGAAGAATAATTTCTGGGTTATGTATAAGGGCTCTTGCAATATCAACCCGTTTCTTCCATCCATAACTCAAGTTACCAGTCATGGAATCAAGGTATTTTATTAAACCTAAATTACTAATTATGCTTTTGATAAATTCGTAACCCATAGTATTCTTTAAACCGTTTAACCCTGCGAAAAAATCTATGTTTTCCTTGACACTTAGCTCATCGTATATCAATGGATAATGAGAAACATACCCAACAATTCTTCTCCTATCCAGGACCTTCTTGCCATCCACATATATCTCTACTTTTCCATTGCTTGGTTGAATTAATCCAGCTATTATCCTGATTAAAGTTGTTTTTCCAGAACCATTAGGTCCTTTAATCAGAACTATTCTTGGAGAATCTATCTCCAAATTTACATTATTGAGAACAAGCTTGCCGAGAAACTCCTTGCTAATGTTCCTGAGGACAAGCTTCTTCATCTTTGTATTCACTGAAGAGTATTCTATGTTTTCTTTACTTGTGGGGCTTCATATGCTTTATGGCAACCAGTAAGGATATTTCTGATTTGTATCTCTCCTATGTAAATCGAGGATTTAACAGGTATGAACAGTCCTGATACAACCATCTTGCTATCAACTGTTGAGTGGGAGGGTAAACCTCCATACTCGCTTTGAAACTTATCGAGCTTGTAGTAAGCAATAACTCTTGCTCCGCTTTGTCCTTCCAATGTAAATACAACTAAGTTATTATCAAAATCAACGTGTATATCCACAACTTTTCCTTCAACAGTTACCTCACGAGACTCATTTATGTTAAGCAGGTAATCAACATCTTTGTACCCAGATGTTTTAACCGTAAAAACACCTATACTAACTATTATGAGTATCAGCCCAGCTATGCCTATTAAATTAGATTTTTTCATGCCTCATTCACCCATCCTCCTTAATGCATAAACCATTAGTCCAATAATAGTTAATGAATACAAGAATGAGTTAATCAACACGCTCTTATTCTCTAGTATTTCGATTTCGCTAGCCACTATGTATGTTGAATTCACTGTTCCCTTAACAACTATGTTGTGGCTCTCGATTGTAATCAGAGTCAAGTTGCTTGCAGGCATTATTATTACGAGGGGGGATAACGGTATTTTCTCAGGCTGAGCGATAACTCTGAATACACATTTTTCTGTTCTTACTTTCATGTTTATGCTACTATCTGTGAGTTTAGGCTCAATAACGGTTCCTTTAATAGTAATGTTAGAGCCTTCATCCACGTTGCATGTATTTATAACTCCACTAAAATGAGGGATGGCCGCGGGAGCTAGAGCAAGAAGCAATGCTATATATAATGCGATGCCTATATATGCTATTGTTCTTGTATATCTTGATTTGTTATATCTTAAATCAATTAAGTATTCCGCTAAAGCTATTCCAAGAACAATTCCGAGAAGAATCCCCCCTGGAAGCAGAATCGCTGATTCTCCCCCAATCATCTGCGAGGTTTCCTGCACCCTTGGGTGCAGACTAGACGTAATATAAGGCAAAGCAAAGCTGAAGGGAACCATTATGTATGCAGCCACGGCATAAGCTGATGATACCCTGAGCATCTTTTCTTTATCACTAATGCTTCTTCTTATGGCTAGGTACACGAGGTAGGCAAACCATAACAACAAAACTCCTGTTTCCCTTGGATCCCAGTTCCAGTAGGTACCCCAAGACTCCTTTGCCCACAGGCTTCCTTGAACAAGAGTGAGTGTGGCGAAAACCAAACCTAAAGAAATATACATGTAGCTTTTCTCAGCGTATCGATTGTTTTTTCTCCTGAGGTATAATAGACTGTAAATCATACCAGCTGTGAATAGGACGTAACTCGAAATAGCTATTGGTACATGTATATAAGTGTTCTTGTACGCGGATGGATCCCCCAGCGGAACGCTGGCTGGGTAAGGTCCATAATAAATGACGTATACTGTGAATATAGCATACAGTGCTAGTAGAGCGATGAGTATCAGGTTCTTCGTGCTCAATAAAATCACCGCTTGTAACTAGTTAGGGGGTTATTAAAAAAAGTTTATTTATATAGTTTTATATAAATTGGTTATCTCACTCCTCTGAGGAAATCGGCTGCCGCTCCGCTCACGGTGTTTAGCACAGATCTGTTTAGCTGGCCGTCATCAAGATAATCTATTGTATCGTATATTACTTGCTTGGTGTACCTTGGGTTGTGGAGGTATGCTCCCGGCTCGTGCAGGAACATGTTGAGGTTGAACGCTGCTCCTAGCACATCTTTGTTAGGCCATGCAGTAAAGGTCCTGTTCTGTGCATCATAGAAGTATGGATACGAGGGCTTCCAGTATATTCCATATTTCTCCTCTAGTAGCTTCTGTATGGCTTTAAGTGACTCCTCGTAGCCTATCTTTCTCTGGTTAACTAGATTTATCAAAGCTTGTTTGTCCCCGTGGCACGACTTGCACGTGGTTTCATAAGCAGTGATGTCTGTGATCGCGCCTGTTGCATTAGTTATTACTGCTTCAAATGTGTGGCTCTTGTTAGGCATGTGGCAAGCTGTGCATGGGCTATCCGTGAATGTTCCATGTATGGTCTGTCTACTATATGTTCTTCCCTCGTATTCATACGCAATGAAGCCGAATAGCGTTCCTCCTGCAACCAAGTAATGAGAGTTGAAGGTGCCGAAACTCGTGGTTATGTTTGTAGCCAACTTGATTCCTACTCCAGTTGATCTACCGCTATGGCACGTTAAACATAGATTAGATGCTCCTTTATCACCGATGCTATCAATTATGGGTTTTAGCTGGGCTACCTGATTCGCTGGCAATATATAAGTAAATGGAGTTGGGCCTGGGTTCCTAAGCTCTGGTGTCGGTGCCTCTAGGCCTGGCACCTTGTGGCATGCCCAGCAGTACAACAGCTCTTTCTGCTGGCCTACCAGGTAGAATGTGTTGTTAGCTGGGTTGTAGGCTGATGGATTATCGGCAAAGTTCTTGAACCCGGTTGAAGTATGGCAGACCTGGCACGCAGCTCTCGCGGAGGCTTTGAAATCGTAGTATACCCATCCAGCAGCATCGCTACTGGTTATTGCTGCCGTCAAGTTGTTTTCTTTAATCTCTAGTAAGTAGCCACCATGCCCAGAGAAGCCCCACTGAGCTAGAATAGGGGCAGATTCCTTGCCGAAGTGACAGCCTACACAACCGTAAGCCGGGATAACATTGATGCCCTCAACCTCAGGCGTGTTCGGGTTATCCTGGTGCGTTAGCAAGGCAAAGCGTATTACCTCGCCTAATACCTCCTCCTCCGGCCTACCAAGCGTGACTGTCTGTGTTAGTGTTTGTGTCAGCGTCTGTGTCACCGTATTAGTCTTTGTCTCTGTCAGAGTTGCCGTAGTCGTCTTCTCAACCGTCTGAGTAGTAGTGACGGGCTGAGTAACCGTTTTTGTCTGCGTAACCGTTATTTCCTGAGGCTTCTGCGTAGCAACAACTGCCCCAGCAATTATCACTACAAGAACTAGTAGTATCCAGGGAAGAGCCTTGCTTATATCCATTTTTTGTTCACCAATTAAATGTCTAGATTAATTATTATTAATGATGTCATTAATATTTGTTTTTCTTGAAAATTAAATGAAATCTATATTATTTATATAATATAAATGATATTTTTTAAAAAAACTATTAAAAGATGCTTTTCAAAGTTTATATACATGCATATCAATAATTAAGAATCAATAATGGTGACATTACATGACAATTAGCCGGAGAACTATGGTGAAGTTAGGCTTAGCTCTGCCCGTTATAGGCATAAGTATAGTTGCTTACAGTGCCTCAAGAGAAGAGAAAGCAGAATCGTCTCCCGACCCATGCGTTACTGCTCATACTCTACTCTATACTCCCGAGGTAACCCTTGGAGGCCAGGCATCTCTCTCCGCCCTTGTCATCAACAGGAGCTTTGATGAAAGAGAATGCATAGTGGATCTAGTTGTTGATAACTACGTGGTGGATTCGAAGAAGGTTAGTATTCCTCCTCTTGACTTTGCCTATGTGAACATGAGCTTTAAGCCAAGCAGGGAGGGCATGTATGTTCTCGATATAGCTGGCTTCCAGAGCCTCCTTGTCGCCAGGGCACCGCCGCCCAAACCGCCTGTTCTCGAGCTACCTGAGGAGCTCAAAAAGAAGTTCCAATCTCTTCTCCCAGGCGTTGTCTCCTTCGAGGAGGTTGCCACCGGCGATAAGGTTTACTACAAGGGGTTTGACTCTAAGGGAGAGCTGCTTGGTTACCTATTCCAAGTGACCGCCTTAGGGCCCACGGACAAACTCCTAGTAACAGCTGCTGTATCACCCGACTACAAAATAGTAGCCATAGACGTGGAGCCAGCCCCCGGAGCCGATCATTTATTCAACCCTGACATAGCTACTCCTAAGTTCGAGGACCAGTTCAAGGGTCTCGGCATGAACGATTTGGCTCTAAAGCCACAGGGAAAAATAGATGCAGTAACCATGGCAACTTATTCCTCAAAAGCCGTGGTAGAGGCTGTTAGGTCGTACTTGCAAGCAATAATGCAGTCATAAATAGCGCGGGCAGGAAGCGAATGAGGAAAGCCTCAACCAAGATTTCTTGCCATGTGTTTGGTTTTTTTCGTTATCTAGGCATTCTTGGGGTATTATTCTTCTGGCTGATAGTATTAATTTCCGTAAGCTTGAATCCCTGGTTCATGTTTACTCATGACGCTTTTAGTGACCTGGGCGGGCCAAGAGCGAATGCTCCCTACGTCTATAATTATGGGCTGATAACTCTTGGCGCGATGCTATACTTATTCAGCATGTGGATAGCCACAAAAACCAGAAGCAAGCTTGAGCTAATAGGGGCCTCATGGCTAATGATAGCCTCTCTGTTCCTATCATTAATTGGTGTTTACCCTAGCGGGACCAGGCCACACACCTTTGTTTCATCATGGTTCTTCATCCAGACATGGTTATCGATGGCGCCGTTTTTGCTGCAGAGCTTTTTATCAAGGAATAAGAATGATGCTGTGGTCTTCTCCTCGCTATTTATTCTTTCTCCAATCATCGCTTTCACTGTGGAATTGACCGCTGGTTGGCCGTCCGTGGCTGTACTGGAGGCATATGGAGTTATTGTCATTGATTTCTACGTTATTTACTTATATCATAAATACAAATAAATAATACTCAGAGAGATATATAATATATATGGGTGTTTTGTATGAGCGAAAAGATAGAGAGAGTGAAAACAGGGGTCCCCGGCCTCGATGAGATACTGCATGGCGGTATTCCACGGCGAAACGTTGTTCTCATCAGCGGTGGGCCTGGTACCGGTAAAACAATAATGAGCCAGCAATTCCTTTGGTACGGTTTACAGAACGGTGAGCCAGGTGTATACGTGGCGTTGGAGGAGCATCCAGCACAGATTAAACAAAACATGCGGCAGTTCGGATGGGATGTATCTATATATGAGAAGAAGAACATGTTCGATATAGTTGATGCCTTCACTGGAGGTATAGGGGAATACGCCAAGAAGCTGAGATACGTAGTGCCTGACCCAACCGACGTGGGTTACTTATCAGATGTGCTTAGAGACGCAATAAAGGACCTGGGAGCCCAGAGGGCCGTGATTGACTCTGTCTCAACACTATACATAACAAAGCCTTCGGTAGCCAGGGGAGTAATAATGCAGCTGAAAAGAGTGCTGAGTGGTCTTGGAGTAACAGCTTTTCTCGTAAGCCAAGTCTCTGTAACCGAGAGAGGATTCGGAGGACCAGGTGTCGAGCACGCAACTGACGGCATCATCAGGCTTGACTTAGACGAAGTTGATGGAGAGCTGAAGAGAAGCCTGATAATATGGAAAATGAGAGGGACAAGCCATAGCATGAGGAGGCATCCCTTCGATATAACGGATAAAGGCATCATTGTTTATCATAACAAGGTTCTAAAGATAAGAAGAACAGAGGTAATCGAGTCCCCAACATCAACTGAAGAGGAAGTATAAAAAACTATTTTTTCAAAATACCTGAAAGCTCATTTGCGACCTCAAGCAGCTTGTCCAAAATGCTTGCTGCTCTATCTAGTTTTGCTCTGAGCTCTTGGTTCTCCTTTTTTGCTTCTTCTAGTTCTTTCCTTATTTTCTCCAGCTCCTCCTTGAGCTTGTTTATATCTTCCTTAGCTTCTTCTGTCCCTATAAACGGGATAGTCAGTTTCAATTGCTTTTTCAGTAGCATCTCGTACGTTTCCCTTACTAATTGACCCGCCTTGGTTTCTCCTTTGAGATGCTTTCTAATAGTAGCCTCCGTCCTGCCAAGCTCCTCGGCTATCTTAGAAACAGGGTACCCTGCCTTCTCCATCGCCAGAGCAGCGGCTGCGACAGCTAGGCTATCCACCCAAGTCGTCACCTCCTCCTTCGATATAATCTGCTTTATAACATCCTCTCTGAAGACTGTGCCGATTATCAAAGCTGTTTCTAGTAGCTTAACCTCTTTTTTTGATAGAGGAGAAACAGGCACCTCGACAGGAACAATGAGCTCCTTTAAACCCAAGCTCATCATTACTCACCAAAATATTATTATAATAATGTATCCTATTAAACTTTTACAAAGAAAAAGCACGTACAAAGGACTATAAGTCTGAACCTCATATTTCTTTTAGAACTATTGAAAATTGAAACCACGGACTAAATATTGATTGGGAGCCTGAACATGGTATATAGTAATAAATTATTTTTCTGTGCTTTCCACAATACGATTTGGGGTTTAATCCATGAAGTTTGGTAAGCTTAGCAAAGAGTTAATGGAGAACCTTATATATAGACACCTGGGTGCAAGTGATAATGCATTAATTGTTCCTCCAACCAAGGGAATAGACTTCTCGGTCATAGATATAGGCGATTACTCCTTGATTGTCGAGGTTGACCCTTTCTTCGTTGTCCCCGAGTATGGATGGGAGAGAAGCGCTTGGTTTGCTGTGCATATACTCGCAAGTGATGTAGCGGTCTCCGGCGTTCCACCAAGATATCTTTTCGTTGATTTAAATCTTCCTTTAAAGATGAGTGAGGAGGACCTTAAGGCGCTGTGGGTAAATGTACATAAAGAGTGCTTGAAGCTAGGCGTGTCGATTGCTGGAGGACATACAGGTAGATACGAAGGAATAGATTTCCCCATGATAGGAGGCGCTGTAATGATAGGTGTTGCTAAAAGGGGAGAGTATGTTACTCCGGCTATGGCTAGGCCGGGAGACTACGTTATCATGACTAAGGGGCCGGGAATAGAGACGGCTGGTATATTATCGGTTATGTTCCCCGATATACTGAAAAAACACTATGGGGAGGAATTCGTTGATAGGGCGGAGAGGCTTTTCTGGGAACAAAGCGTTGTGAAGGACGCGTTGACGCTAGCTAAGCTGGGCCTCAGAACAGGTGTTACGGGGATGCATGACGCCACGGAGTATGGAGTATGGGGGGCTTTACATGACGTAAAGGATGCCAGCGGGCATGGAGTAAGGGTTTATGAAAACAAGCTTTTCATCAGAGATGAGGTTAAAAAGGTCGTAGAGCTTTTCTCAAGACTTACGGACATTGATGTAGACGTGTACTCATCTATAAGTGAGGGGACACTTATAGCAACAGTTAACGCAAGCCTAGCTGACGAAGCTTTAAGGTTGCTGAGAAGCCAGGGGATCGATGCAAGCGTTATAGGCGAAGTAATAGATAAGCCGGAGGTAGAGCTTATTAAAAAGGATGGCAACAAGAAACAAATAGAGCTACCAGAGGAGGATCCCTTCTGGATTCTGTTTTCGGAGACCAGAAAGCTCTTTGGTGAGAGAAAGTGAGGATACCTGTTGCAATGACTATCGCTGGTAGCGACAGTGGTGGGGGAGCAGGTATTCAAGCTGACTTAAAGACCTTCGCTGCCCTTGGCGTTCATGGAACAACAGCTATAACGAGCATCACGGCACAGAACACCTATAGTGTCAAGGCAACGTTCGATCTTCCACCAAGCATGGTTGTGGAGCAAATCACAGCAGTACACGAGGACTTAGGAATAGATGCCGCTAAAACAGGCATGCTCAGCAATAGCAACATAATAGAGGTGGTGGCAAAAACAATAGAGGAGCTAGGAGTACCCCTAGTCGTCGATCCAGTCATGATAGCTAAGTCTGGAGCTCCGTTACTGAGGCCTGAAGCCGTGGATACATTGAAAAACAAGCTACTACGCGTTGCTCTCCTGGTTACGCCTAACATACCTGAAGCCGAATCGCTAGCAGGCTTTAGCATAAATAGCATAGATGAGATGAAGGAAGCGGCTATCACTATACATGAAAAGTATGGCCCTGAGGCAGTTATTGTTAAGGGAGGGCATCTTAAGAGCGATAAAGTAATTGATGTCCTGTACTATAGAGGAGAGCTCAGAATATTCGAGCATCGGCGAATACAAACCCAGAACAACCATGGTTCGGGATGCGCATTCTCAGCCGCGATAACCGCGCACCTAGCAAGAGGCCTCAGCCTAGTTGAGTCAGTGGAGAAATCCCTTGAGTTTATAGATAAAGCTCTTTATTACTCGCTACCCATTGGCAGAGGGCATGGACCAGTAAATCCCATAGCAGTTTTAGAGGAAGCTGCAGAAAGATGGAGAGTATTACTAAACTTGAGCGAAGCCATAGAGATACTGCTCGAGAACCAAGAAAAGATAAGCAAACTGGTGCCTGAGGTTGGCCTAAACATAGGTATGTCCTTGCCATGGCTGTACGCCAGAACAATAAATGATGTTGCAGCTGTGCCGGGAAGAATCTCGAAGTACAAGAACGGAATAATAATACCAGCTAAGCCTGAGTTTGGGGTCTCAAGGCACATAGCTACTTTTATTTTAACTATTATGGAGCATGACCCAACCTACAGGGCTGCAGCAAATATAGCTTACTCAAATGAAAAAGTGGAGAAAATACTGAGCCTAGGACTTAGCTTATCAAGCTTTGATAGAAGAGAGGAGCCTCCGGAAGTAAAAAGAACGGAGGGAATGACCACGGTGTGGGGGGTCAGAACTGCTATAGCCAAGAACAACTCGAGGGTGCCAGACGCTATCATTGACTACGGGGAACACGGGAAAGAGCCATTGATATTTATTGTTGGAAAGGATGCGGTTGATGTAGCAAACAAGCTAGTTAAAATAGCCAGCTCATAGAGAAGCTAATGTCACTTATCGAAGGCCTCCTCATCGCTGATGCTCAGTGCAGGCTACATCGATCATCCAATAGTAATGATTTAGGTTTGCTAGCTTAAAGTTTTTGCTATTAGTAGTAGAAAATCTTCGTTAAATAAGCTATCATAGTAACTTTGTTAACTCTTGTTAGGGAATGGAACCTGTGTTCGGTGTTCTAGGGAACAATGTGGTGTTTTCTGCATCTTGCCTCGTATGATTCGGCTCCTCCTATCAATATTCGGGGACTATCACGCGGAGCAGGTTTTCCATTTACTAATCTCTGGCTTCTCGTGGCTGGTCTACCGCATACCTTGCATACAGCTGTTAGCGATATTACCTTATCGGCGTAAGCCATTATTTTCATTGTCGTCTCGAACGGGACACCCTTGAAGTCAAGGTTTAACCCTGCAGCTATCACTATTTTTTCATTGGCTAACTCATTAAGTATCTCAGCCAAGCTAGGCACGAAGAACTGGACCTCATCGATAGCTAATACCTTGTACTTCTCAGCAAGCCTCGGTATCTCGTCAACCTTATCTATCGGTATCTGAACAGCCTCCCATGACCAACCGCTGTGGCTCATGACCTTTGATGAGTGATATCTATCATCAATGCTGGGCTTTATAACGATAGCTTTTCTCCCAGCTATGACCTGCCTCTCAACAAGCCTTATGAGCTCGGTTGTCTTCCCAGAGAACATGGGGCCAACAATAGCGATTAGAACCATGACTTACCTCCTTGAAACATCTACGCTGGAATTAAAATATAACTTTAATTTTACCAAGAAGCATGTTAGCCTTAAACAATTTACAGAGACTTAAGCCAAAAAACATTGATATTTACAAGCCACCGCGTCTTTATGGGTGAAAACTCGTGACTACCATGCTTTTCTTATAAAGCTAAGTTTACAACTAAAAGCCTCGCTATTTATGGAGGAAATGAACATTGCTATTCTTCGTTCTCGTTTACAAGCTCTTTCTCCAACAGGAACTCCGCGTCGACAACCCTGAAGCCAAGGTTTTCTAGCTCTTTTATAATCATCGTCTTCGAGGAGTCCACGTATATCCGTATCAAGTTAATATTCTTCGCTAATCCAATTTCAGCTAACTTACACACCAATATTCTTAATGTCTCTGTATCCAGGTAGGATGAAATAGCGATGTTGTCGACATCAACAATGCTGTCTAGGCTATATTCAGCGAATCCCTTTATTCGCTTCTTTTTCAGCACAACCACGGCTTCTCCTTTTTTATACATCTTCCTATAAATGAGCCTGTCCACAGGCTCAATAAGAGTGCTCCACCACGTTGCTCTTCTAAGCGTGTTCCTCCTTATTCTCGCAGGGCTTGTTACCCTAACAGTATATTCGCTTGAAAACCCATGACAGGGAAGCATGCTCGCTTTTGCTTCCAAAACAAGTACAACCTTTGATATATAGTAATCCTTACGAAGATAGAAGTCAAGGGCTTTTGTGTTTTCTTTTTTCACGCTTAGACTCACGGTTTTAACGCCTTTTTCCCTGAGCTTTTCCTCAGCTTTATCCAGAAGCAAGCTACCTACGCCCTTGCCTCTGTAATCCTTGCTTATCGCTATGACATCGATGTATGCTGTATCTCTGTACTTATAAGCGCTCAGAAAACCAACAGTTATGCCCTCAGGCATCTTCTCGGCTACCAACACAAGTCTTCTTCTCGATTTAATCTTAATGAAGGCTGATAGCCAATCCTTATCTTCTTTGTCTACCCACAATGACTCCTGCTGTATCCTGAAGATATGCTCGATATCGCTAAGCCTAGCCTCTCTAATTCTAAAGCGAACAGTCAACTCATCATTACTCATAATAAAACCACAAAGTATTCCTTGTAAACCTCACACTTTCTTGATAAAAGAGTTAGGATTATTTAGTTTTTGCCGAAAAGGGGCAATCAAGATGCTGAGACCTAAACAACGTTTTCAGGAGCGCTTATCGCTTTTTCCACCGGCTCTACGATTATCTATTAATGCTTGCTCCTTTAGTTTTATATATTCACTGAATTTTTCTGGGCCATAAACTCCGTTTGTCCCTAGATGCTTATTCTCATTGATTTATTTTTGTTAGTTGCATCTAGGGACTTCCACCTCGCCCACAGAGACTTAGGTATCTCTGTGGGTTCATGGGTGGCTGTTGAGCCCAACGGCACGGGGCTCCCATCTAGTGTAAACCCGCCCAGGCTTGGAGCATTGCTCCCATTGCCTAGGCGGGCTCTGAGGAGCAGGTTATAGCATGCAACTACGTCTCTATGCCATAGCTCTCCGCCCCTGGAGCACCTGCCAACTCTGCTATCATTCTCGTAAACAATTAAAGAGCTATGAATTGGACACATCCTAGACGTATTCCTTGGATCTGCGTAAACTACTGGAACTCCATGCTCTCTGGCCTTCTCCTCGACAGCCCTCTGAACACCCTTGAATGATGCCTGGTATATCCTGTGCCTGAGCTGGTCGTCTCTGAAATGGTTGACCATCTCCTTAGCTGGATTTTTACCAAGTCTCTCTAAGACTATAGTGTATTGCTTATCCACTGCGATCCTGACAACAATGTTCGCCAGCTTCCACTTCAAGTTGCTCTTCCTCTCCCTCTCTTTAAGCCCCTCAAGGACTTTCTTCTTAACCCTGCAGCTGGCACCATAGAACTTATCGTACTTCTCCTGAATTCTCTTCCTACGATAGTAGTAGCCTAAGATTATGTCTCTAAAGCCGGTCTTGAAGAGGTACGCCTTGCCATCAACCAGTACAGCCGCGTGATTCTCATTAACATCGACACTAATGAAGCCTTTAGGTCTATATGCCTCAACAATCTTCTTGAATACCAAGTAGATGACTAGTCGCCTTTCCCACTTATCTAGCTTAATCTTAGCCTCTGAGGCTACTCTCCACTCACTATTCACATACTTCCAGAATAGCTTGTGAAGCTCTAACTCAATAACAACCCAGCCCTTGTGAGTAGCAATTTCAATGCTTGTTAAGCATTTCATTCTCCACAGATGGTCGTCCAGCCATATTGAGACCCTATTAACTTCCGGATAACCCCTTTTCGCCAGACCCTCTTTCTTCAACCTCAGAAAGCTCTTGGCTCTCGTAGATGCATCCTGGCACGTGGTGTATGCGTAATGCGATGGTAACTGTGGGTACTGAGACCTTAACTCCCTGTACTTCAGCGCTTTAAGCCTCGTAAAGCTGATTACTCCAGTCCTCACCGCATATAGTACTAGCTGCTCAACCATATTCCTGTACATCCCCTCAAGCTCCACGAAGACCCTGAATAGTTTTCTAGGCAGAGGAGTAGACCTAACAATAACCGTCCTAGCGACTTCGTTCACTCTCTGCGACCTCTTTTAGTAGTTTTTTGAACCCGTCGACGAGTTTTTTCTTCTTGTCGCTTCTCAGCCCGTAGAGTTTTCCAGCGAAAAACGTCACGGTCTCTATCAAGTCTTCCACAAGCTCTTGATAAGAATCTTTGGGCTCCTCCCCAAAGGCAACCTCGATTCCTACGCCATATTGTTTGAAAAAGTGTTCTAAATACTCGAAGCCAAACCTCGTCAACCTATCTCTATACGTTACTACAACTACGTCCATCTGTCTATTTA